>Ga0182032_10000897_pt1 | contig 12826 bp, 18 predicted proteins | sample tim00Cox00000000_FD_125970 | JGI IMG/M metagenome (GOLD analysis project Ga0182032, IMG submission 125970) | Lab enrichment of tropical soil microbial communities from Luquillo Experimental Forest, Puerto Rico - timezero.00C.oxic.00.000.000 | ecosystem: Environmental > Terrestrial > Soil >... | reverse complement strand
GCAAACGTTTTATGTCTGCGAACACCGCATCGAACTCACCTTCGCTCCTGACATTGAGGACATGCAACTCTAGCCCGCGGTTGTGGGCCGCCGACAGCACCTCGCGCGATTGGATTTGGGCCAGATTGCGATCGGCTGGGTTCACCAAAAGAGCCATGACTTTCGCGGTTGGCAGAAGTTCGTGCAGCAATTCCAACCGCTTTGGCGCAACCTCCACAAACAAATTGGTCACGCCCGTAACATTGCCATCCGGCCGGTTCAAGTTAGTGACGAGACCAAGCCGAACTGGGTCGGTTCCCACCTCAAAGACGACAGGAATGGTCGTGGTCGCCGCCTGTGCCGCGAGCGCCGCCGGAGTAGTAGTTGCAGCGATGACATTTACGCGACGCTGAACCAGATCAGCGGCCATCGCAGGCAGTCGATCAATTTGTTGGTCGGCCCAGCGATATTCGATCGCAACATTCTGGCCCCCGACATAGCCGGCTTCTTGGAGCCCGCGTCGGAACGGAGCCGCCCTGGATTCTCCCTCTTCGGGCGAGTAGGAACTGAGGTAGCCAATAACAGGCAGTGCTACCTGCTGCGCCAGCGCCGCAAGCGGCCACGTTGCCGCAACACCACCGATTAGGCTGATAAATTGCCGCCCCCTCATGGCCGTCTCCGGCACGAACGCAGGACATAGGAAGCATAGCACTTGGAACGGGATTGCCTATGTCCGCTTTGGGTCAAAAGCGGACATTTGCAGTGCAAAACGGCATGTCCGCTCTACGCCCGACAGCGGCATCAAATACGACAGATGGAATGTCTGCTAAGGGCCATAAATGTACGGCGCACACTTTGCTAAGACGATCACGATGCTCGTCGACCTGCGGCCAATTCTTTCACGGCTTCGGTCGTCAGCGGCTGGCCGCCAATGCCCCACTGACCGCTGTTTACCTCGAAAATCTTCACTAATGTCACGCCGCGCATGTTTTCGCCTTCGACCGAAACCATAGCATCGGTCAACCTTTGAATAATGTGCCTTTTTTGTTCGGTGTCGAACACGCCCTTGATCAGACGGAATCTGTGGCATTACCTCGTCTCCTATGTGCAACCCCCGCTTAATGATTGGATTTCGTCGAACTGCGTCTGTACCGGTACGCCATTGCGGAGCGTCTGAAACACAACACAGCTATGTTCAGCCGCGGCCTGCAGCATCGTCACTCTTTCCGGGGGCACTTTGGCTCCTGGGTCGAGACGCACCTGGCACCTTATCTTTTGGAATCCGACCGGAACATTTCGATCGACGAGCAAGGTGCCGCGAACGTCAACTTCTGCGCGCGCGCTGACTTCGAGACTCGCAATAGGAATTTCGAGCCGATCCGCAATAATGCGCAGTGTTGAATGAAAACAGGAGGCGAGCGCGGCGCAAAGTATATCACCGGGATTGGGAAAATCATGATAGCCACCGACAGCGCGATGGATACCAACTCGCCACGACGCGCCATGCTCATCTCCCGCCACCACCGAGGCGTGAAAAGGGTCTTCAGATCCATTCATGACGGTTTTAGCGCCATCGACTATGCGGGCTTCGTCCGCCGCTGTTCGATAGCGCTCGCGCAACGGATCTTGGCGCTGTTTGGCAATGCCTTTTACATGATCGGTCATCGCAGTCATCTTTCCTGTTTGCACGTTTGATTTTGAAATGATGCGACCGAAACACGCATAATGTATTGAGGCACCGGTCCTATCGGCGGCTGCCTTTTGGCTGCGAAAAGGCTCGATTTTAGGGTACTGGCCCTAGTGGGCTTAGCTGATCAATCCCGGCCGAGCCCCCGCCTTGCGAGCGACGACAATCGCCTGGGCACGATGTTCAACCTCAAGTTTGGAAAAAATCGTCGTGATGTGATTGCGTACGGTTTTCCCGGCGATGCCGGTCCTTTCAGCAATTTCATCGTTCGCTAATCCACGGGCGATGTAATCGAGGAGTTCTTTCTCGCGTGGGCTTAACGCGTCCAGCTTGCTCTGCGACAGGATTTCAGTCGGCTCGTCGGCTGCGAGAAAATTGCGGAGCTCAGTTGTGAAAGTCTGCCATGCCCTCTCATTGGCCAGCAGAATATGATTCTTGCCATTAATCGGGACGAAACGGGCGTTTGGAATCGCCGCGGCAAGCCGGCGGCCCGCCTCGAAAGGGACCATCGCATCGCCTCTGACGTGAAAGACAAGGGTCGGCATTTTGAGCTTTCCGACCTCAGCTCGAATGTCGAACGTGTTGAATGCATCCCAGAGCTTTCTGGCATTTGTCGCGGAAGCGCTCCGTCGCTGGAGTTCGCCAATCCAGCGAAGCTGATCTTTTGTTGCATCCGGCATCAGCAGATTTGCAAAAACTTCGCGAAATGCTCCGGCTTCCCGGCCCCAGCCCATCTCAATCATCTCTGACATTGTACGCGCCTGCTTTTCCAGGCTTTGATCGACGCCTTCGGCATAGGCACCCGACAAGTAACTGTCATACAGGATCAAGCGGCTGACACGCTCTGGGTGGCGCGCCGCAAAAGCAACGGCGACGACGCCTCCCTGACACAACCCTATCAGCGGGAAGCGCTGAAGGCCTGCCGCGTCCACGACCGCTTCGAGATCGCTGATCCAGGTTTCCAGGGACAAATCATCGACATTGCGGTCGGACAGGCCTGAACCACGCGGATCATAGCGAACGAGCGTTCGGCCGTCGGCAAGCGCCTCAAACCAGTGTCGCCAAATTGCGCTGTCCCAATCCAATTCCAGATGGGTGAACCAGTTCGCGGTTCGAACCAGTGGCGGACCTTCACCTGCTTTGGCGAGAGCAATCCGCACTCCATCTTGCGTCTGGCAAAACTGTATATGCTGCTTCATCTAGCGCGCACTTAGGCACATCTAACTCCAACAAGAATAGCACAATGCCTACCAGACCGAGAGACCGTCGGTAATGCGTATTTTTTTCAATGTTCGCTTCGGGTCAAAAGCAGAAACCCGCAGAGCAAAACGGCATGTCCGCTTTACCCCCGAAAGCGGATATGTGGCAGTACAAAGAGAAATGTCCGCTTTGGGCCAATAGCGGACGTCAGCCATTCGATCACAGAAGTCAAATTGAGGCATGCTATCCTCCCTATGTTGCAGCGGAGGGGAACGGTATCCATGACACCTTCAAAGACAGCGAAACTTACCGGTTCCGCGCCGGTGCTATTTGTGCGCGACGTTTACGCAGCCACCAAGCACTACCGCGACGCAATGGGATTTTCGTTCGGGGAAATTTTCGGTGAGCCTCCGTCTTTTGCGATCCTGCAGCGCGACAATATGTATGTAATGGTCAAACAGATTGATGATGACAAACACATCGTTCCGCACTGGACTGTGTCCGCCGGACTTTGGGACATGTATTTCTGGGTCGATGACGTCGATGCTCTTTATCTGGAGTTCGTAGAGCGCGGTGCAAAAATCGATTACGGGCTGTGCGATCAGCCGTATGGTTGTCGCGAATTTGGTACGCAGGATATCGATGGGCACGACATCGGTTTCGGCCAGGTCACTTCTTGATCGCCCGGAGCGGTATGTCCGCTTTGGGTCAAAAGCAGACATTTGACTGCAATCGACCATGTCCGCTTTACCCAAAAGCGGACATCATTGCGCGCGATCAACTGGGTGAGGTCGGTTCGATGTTTTTGCCGGTCGCTCCACGCTGCGCGAGCAGGCCACCTATCAATGAAGACAAGATGCCGGGCAGTTCGTCGCGTTGAAACGGAATGGGCCGGCACATGCCCATTGTCACCAGGCCGAGCCGCGCCATGCGTTGCGCGGCATACATGGACTCGGCTGCAGTGGTCGCTACTCGTTCGAGAACAGCGCCTCCGATGTGCTGGGTCAGCGCAACTCCCGCAAAATCCACAGCCCCGAGCTTTCCGGCTTCTACGACGAGCCGCCGCAGCAGGTGGACGGTTGCGAGCGCGGTCGGCCGATGGCCATAGCAGCCGGCAATCCCGCGCACCATGCGGACGCTGCATGCGACAAAGAACAGGACATCGAGCACCGCAGCCGGGCTGATGGCGATAATGCCGAAGGCGCGGGCGCTGGCGCGCCGCACGATCGCCTCGGCGCGTCTGTCGAGCGGAGCCATGACTGTCTCCGACAGCAATCCGATCTGTTGCGCGGGCGAATGATGACGCTGCACCTTGCGCTGAAACGCCTCGATTGCAGCCGTGCTCTCGCGGTCCTTTGGGATCTCCGCAATCACGTCGCGGATCGCCTCGTGCACGTCCGATGTGTGCAAATTCTGCCTTTGCAAGGCCAACCGTTGTTGATTGGTTTCAACACTCTTTAGGGTGAAATAGCTCCTCGCCTCGTGCACAATTATCGCGCTCGCGGCGAAAATACCGACCATCGCCGCTGCCGCCGCTGCCCAGCCTAGTCCCATACTGAAATTGAACGCCGATGCGATCCAGAGATACAGATCAACGCCGAGCCAGCCGCAGAAGGCGAGGAGTAGACCGGCCACAGCGAGCTTCATCGACAAACCGTAGCGCCGGTGGCCCGGTTCGACCGCGGGCTGAAGTTCGGCCGGAGGCGCGGGGATGATGCGACCGGTTTGTGCCGTCCTGATTATGCGGGGCGCCAATGGATCGGCGATGGCCGCTTCCGGTTTCTCGGACACGTCGACCACAATGACCTGCGGACGCAGAATGTCATCGGATCCGATTTTGTCCTTTTGTTTGCTCACCGCAATTGATCTCCAATGAGATATTCGAGAGCCAGATCGAGGTTGATGTGTGCGATGCCGTCGATCGGCGATGCGTCGATGACCGGAGGTTCGAAAACCGGAATATTGAGGAACGGCTTACCCCAGGCCTCGGCTCGGGGCGGACGGGCGGGCACGTTGCCAATAAAAAATTTCGCTCTGGTGTCACTTCCGACCGGCTTGCCGACGACGACCTGGACCTGGTGCCCATCGATTTTCTGAGTGTCTTCCTCCGTCGAAATGACCGACGCGAGTGCCACTACGTCAAACATGGCATTACTCATGCTCACATCGAGTGCGGGCAGCGCGACCATATTACGCAGTAGGACGGCAAGATGGTCGCGTTGCACCTCGGGGACATGATCGGCCTTTGTTGCAGCGAACAGCACCTTCTCGATACGCACGCTTTGCAACAACCGTAAAATGATTCCACTATGCCCATAGCGAAAGCTTTCTAGGATCGCATCGAGAGCGTGTCGCGTGTCATCGAATACCTCACGGCCCGCAAGGAGAGCGCCGAGGACGTCCACGAGCACCACTTGTCGCGAGTAGTTGCGGAAATGCCGGTCATAAAATGGCATAACGACTTCTGTTTTGTAGGCTTCGAATCGTCGTTCCATCAAAGCGGCCAGCGTGCCGTCGGGACTGCGTTCGAGATTGCCAGGAATATCGAGCGGGGCGAACCACATGTACGAGTTTCTCTCAAGCGAACCTGGGTCGAGGAAGCGGCCCGGCTGCAAAAAGCTGAACCCGTGCTTGTCGCGTGTCGCCAGCAGGTATTGTCGATAAAGTTCATGCGCGCGCCTGGCATCGTCCTCGCTCGCAAGAGCGTCATGGCGATGATCGGACAGAAAGGCGATGAAATCGCGCGCGGTGCCGGCCCGCATTCCGCGCCGACAGAGTTGTAACGTTGCGCGCGACCAATCTGCGTAGCTTTGATCTAGCAGCGGCAGATCGAGAAGCCATTCGCCGGGATAATCGATTATTTTGAGTTTCAAAGTCGCAGGGCCGCTGTCGATCCAGCGCAGTAGCGTACCGAGCGGACCGGCAGGAAGGAAACGGATGTCAATTTCGATTTCGCTAATATCTGTGGTACGCGCCGGCCAGTTCGGCGGGCTCGCCGCCATAGACTCGATATTTCGCCGGTAGGGAAATCGCGGTAACCCATCAGTCTTGTCGCCGGCCAGCCTTGCTCCAGCTAGCCGGCCGTCTCCGGCGACTTTCAGAAATGGCATGCGGTACGGTTGATGCAGAGCACTGAGCAGGTTGTGCACAAGGCTGGTAATTAAAACCGTCTTGCCGGCGCGGCTTAAACCGGTAACGGCGAGACTTACGGTTGAGCCCCTGGCGAGTTCGGCAAGATCGAACGCGTGTGAGAACCACTCCGAAAGATTCGCCCCGGCGCGCTCGAATACTGATTTGTCGAATATGCCTTCCGTCATCGGAATGATTTGCACCGGCGCTTTTCTTCCATCCAACCAAAGGCCTTGCGGTGATTACGTACCTAACATCGAGGCTTGACCAAGGTACACTATGTGGACCGACACTACGGAGTCATGTGTCTGAGTTTGCGGACACTCATCCGGTATGTCCGCTTTGGGTCAAAAGCGGACATTGGACATGTCTCTGCTTGTCGCACAAATACGGACATTCATCGGCGCAAACGCAACGTCTGCTTTGGGCGAAAGATAATTTTATAGATTTTTTACTGGGTGGTCGGGGTGTTCGCCGATTGGACTACGGTCCAATAGTTTACGAAAAGGAATCGGCAGATCATGGCTACTTAATTTCGGCGGGATTTCCGCTATCCACCAAAGATCCTGAGGAGCAGACGATGGGACTTCTCGACGATGCAGTACCGCAGGGCAGTGTTTCAAAACCGCTGATGATCGCGCTTGGTGCACTTCTAGCGTCGGGTGCTTTGTACAAGCACGCGAGCAGCGGTGCGCAGCCATCAAAACCAGCAACTCAACAGCCCAGCGACCAAAGCGGCGACGTGGCAGGTGGACTGGGAGGCCTGCTCGACCAATTTCAGCAAAGTGGCCTTGGAAACATAATGAAGTCGTGGATTGGCACGGGCCCCAACCAACCAGTTTCTCCAAATCAGGTTGGCTCAGCGCTCGGACCGAACATCATTAAAGTCCTGGCCCAGAAAACCGGCATGTCGGAACAAGAACTCACGGCGCAACTCTCTCAAATTCTGCCCGGAGTTGTAGACAAGCTCACGCCCAATGGCCGATTACCCTCGTAGTCCAAGCTAATGAACGTAAGGTGATCAAGGAATGTGAGCTGCCACGACGCGGCAACTATACAATCGCGCACGATGGAGAATGGCGATGTCCATTATCAGTTGGATCATACTCGGGCTTATTGCTGGCTTTATCGGGAGTAAGATCGTCAACAAGCAGGGCGAAGGCATGTTACTCGACATGGCGCTCGGCATTGTCGGCGCAATAGTCGGTGGCATCCTATTCAGCTTTTTTGGCGCAACCGGAATAACCGGTCTCAATATCTGGAGTATGATAGTTGCAATCGTCGGTTCTGTAGTGGTCCTTTTGGTTTATCACGCCATCTCAGGCCGCCGGACAATCTGAGCGCATACGAGTTGCTGGTGTCCGCTTTGGGTCAAAAGCAGACATATACACTGCAACAGGCCATGTCCGCTTACCCCCGAAAGCGGACAACTGAGCGACCCGACGCTAGCGGTGGCCAACGCAGACCAAAGGATCAGAATGGTAACGCTAATGGCGGGTTTGGAAATCGCCATCCATTTCGCAACTGATCCCAGCATCACGCAAACGCTGCACTATCTCGGCAGCGATGCGCCACCGATCCAACTGGCGCCTTTGCTCCGAGTGTGAATCGTCTTCTGGTGTAGTAGCCAGATGGCGAACGATACTCGATAGAACGATCATCCGAAATCCCGTGCGATGTGTGGCGATATCGATCCCATAGGAAGGCATTACAGCGACATGAGACAAAAGTGTGAAAGATGGTAACGCGGTGCTTACGGCCTACTTTTTTTCAGCGGGAACTTCGGCGCGTCACTTGTTGCTTGTAAGGCCTCCAAAGCCGAGCCGTGCCATTGAAACGGTTTTGAGCGTCCACTTACTTCCTCAGGAGCGCTCTCGTCATCGAGCGAGAGAAGGCCGTTATCATGGATTGCGATTATCGTGGATCGTCTGCTCGGCTTTGGTACTTTGGTGTAGCAAGAGTCTGAGAGTTGTATCGCCCGCGACACACGTGACCGCAATTCGTAGGCCAACTCAGATTGCGTCAACCTATAGTCACAATTCCTGTTGGGAATGTTGACTCCGACTTCGGGGACTTCCCAACATGAGACTTTGCAAATGATCTTCTTCTTTTTTGCCGTACTAATCGCTGCCGCCTTTTTCGTCAGTTCAATGTTTCTGTTGAACTACGGGCGAGAGCTCGGTTTGCGATACTTGCAAAAAGATGCTGGCACCATGACGGGCCTCACCACCGTCGAGGGCGCCGTATTTGCATTGATGGGCTTGCTCTTGGCATTCACAATTTCTGGCGCCTTGCAGCGGTTCGATGAGCGCCGACAGCTCGTCATCCAGGAAGCAAATGCTGCCAGCACGGCACATGATCGTCTTGCTCTATTTGAGGGCGAGGTTGCTCGCGACCTGCAGAACAAACTTAGAGACTGTTTCCAAGCCCGCATCGACCTCTATCGCATGCCACACGATTACTCCCTGCTAAAACGAACCGAATATTTTTCTGACAATCAGGAGGACAAAATCCTCCGTGCTAAAAATGAACTGTGGAACGCGGCAGTCGGGGCATGCCCACAGAGTAGCTTTCGCCCCGCGTGCGGGCAGGCTCTCCCGGTGCTTGCCAACTTGTTCGAAGTGGCGCGCCTGCGGCTCGGAGCCGCCGAAAAGCATCCGCCTCAAATCATCTACGTCATCTTGTTCGGTCTTGGACTAGGCGGCTCATTACTTGCTGGATTTGGTATGGCCGCTGCCAAATCGCGCAGCTGGATTCACATGCTCATTTTTGCCACGACGCTGACGGTCGCGCTTTACACGCTCACAGACATGGAATATCCGCGGCTCGGACTCATTCGCATTGAGAATTTCGATCATTTTCTTGTCGACGCTCACCAGCAAATGCAAACGCAGGACAGCGCGTGGGCAACCCTTGGTTACGGCAGATGAGACGGCGCTGCGATGTTCGCTTTGGTCAAAAGCGGACATCTCGCAGCGCAATCGGCATGTCTGCTTTACACCCGAAAACGGACATCCAGCGCTGAGTTTGAAATGGCCACTAAGGGCCAATATTGGACATTCGAGCGAACGTTCTATTCTCTAGGCCGCCTTGGAGACCCGCGTGTCGATTTCACTACGAAGCAGGCCGAAATCGATCGGTTTTGTAAAAAGCGCGTCGGCGCCCCCTTCCAAGGCCTTGCGCCTAGTCTCGGCATCCCCGTAGGCGGTGATCATTATCACCGGGACGTCCGGTCGAACCGCTTTGGCTTTCGGCAACAGCTCAAGGCCGGTCATCCCCGGCATGTTGATATCTGACAAGACTAGAATTAGTGAAACATCGGCCGCATTCTCAATGCATTGCAGCGCGGCAGCAGCGGATTGAGCAAATTCAAAAGTGAACCGGCCGGCACGGAGGTCGCGGCGAAATTGCTGGCGGAACAGCATTTCGACATCGGATTCGTCATCGACTACGAGAATTAGCAAGTTCACGGTTGACCCCCAATTCGGCAAGAGACCTCTACGCTATCCAACGATAAGCGACGAACGCACAAATTTTAGTCCGCCAGGAATCGACAAGATGCCCCTGTCACCACCCCAAACTTAAGCCGATTCGCGAGAATCCAATGTGACCAAGGTCACAGAATTTCACTTTTGGTAGCGACCAATGGTGGCCCACCGTGCGATGCCCGCTTTACCCCCCAAAAGCAGACATTTGCAGTGCATTACGTCATGTCCGCTTTGGGCAAAAAGATAGGGCGCAATTATTCGATCACCTTGTCTGGCGCTATCGAGCAGCGATGGTGGCACTGCGACGCCGAGCGCCTTGGCGGTCTGGAGGTTGATCATCAGCTCATACTTGGTCGGCGTCTGTACCGGTAGATCGGCCGGCTTCTCGCCTTTGAGGATGCGATCGACGTAGCCGGCCGCGCGCCGGTGCAAATCGGCGATATCGACACCACAGGACAAGAGACCTGCACTTGGCAGCACGACCAACGCCGAGCCTCCCTCAGTCGCAAATGTTTCCACCACACGCCCAGCTCGGTGACGCTGCAAAACCCGGCCGGCGTGAGCCGCACATTGAGCGCCGGCGCGGCCGCCTCGCGCGCGCACACATAGTCGACCCATGACGGATTTTGCCGCCGTGCCTGCTAGCTACTTCGCGGGACCATCCGCATCATCATTACGCAATCGTTTGCTTGAGTGCGGTGACTTCTTCGTCGAAGTCGTCAATGCGACGCACTTGTTGATCACCAAAACTGACGCCAAGAAGGCACAGGCGGCGGAGCCGTCACGCGCTTTGCTTTGGTGCGCCAACTCGTCAAAATACATCTGGGCTCCGGTTTCGTGCCGTCGAGCCAACCAAAAATCCGATACTGACGACGGGGCTTCATATCCCGTTGTGTCGCGGTCCCACGACGACCAGGACGACCATGCACGGGGTACACATCAAAAGTTGCCGCCGCGAACGGTTCATTGTTGAACTGTTCAGCAAGGCATATGGTCTGCCCGCTGCCACGGAAATTGGGTATAACGTCCCACCAGATGTTATTGACCTCCCACCCGCTGCCGTAACTCGTACCAACTGATGTAACGATCAAGAATCCTGTTGTTAGAGTTGTCTTGACGAGACGCACCATCACGGCCTCCCCTTCAGCAAATCCGCATCAGAATTGGACCATCGGCCAACTTTGTCCGCTATGGATCGAAAACAGACAGGACAACCACGCCGCCTATTTCGCTTCACATTCCCATAGCTTTTTTGCGCTGATCACACTCGCTCCAATAAGTCGGCCAAGTCATTCCTGCGGTCACGCTGCCCGCTGCTTTGACAGCCTTCCAGTCCGCCGCGCAAGAACGTTCGCGGGCATATTCCGCCCGCCGCGCGTCTGCCGGTTTGTTTGCCCACTTATCGCCTCGGCATTTCGCGATCCAATTCCTTTTCGTAATCCCCGCCGCCTGGTTAAACGCTTTGTTGGCTTTCCATTCCTTCTCACAGGTCGGCAAAGCCTTTCTTTGAGCGAAAGATGACGTCGGAAATGCAAGTCCCACGCAAATGGCGGAGCACACAATCAGCATTGATCGTTTAGCCACGTGATCCAGATGGAGCGCGCTCGCAATTCGCCCGGTGATCTCGGGTGTCGTAAACCTCACAATGAGTGAGACGGGGTTCATGGGTCATCTGCCTTTCTTCCATCCCCAAATTCGATGATTTTCGTAAGCCGGAGTTGCGCCCTCGATTGTTTAGTCTGTCAGCGTCGCAATAAAAGTTGGACCTCGGTCCAACTTTTATTGGGCATCAATTAAGTCAGGAGTGCTGTCGTTCAAGTTGTTGTAGCGAACGCTCGTCGGCACGATCCGCACACATCTTGTGTCTTCCTGAACGAGCATTCACGGAACAGCCGGCCCCCTCTTGAGTTGAGAAGTTGCGCCCGTCTTCGAGTGACTCGATGACGAGCAGATCAACCATGGAAAAATCGGGTGCACACAATGCTACGCATACTATTTGCGGTCGGAATTGCGGGCCTGGTGTTTGCGGGTGGTTCTGGAACTACCCAAGCGGCACCGATCCTCCCGCTTCCTGCGGCAGCAACCGCAGGCATCGACAATATGACGGACGTGCAATGGGGGCGACGGTGCTGGCGTGACCGCTGGGGACGACTGCGCTGTGGTCCTGGATGGGGGCCCGGCTGGCGACCTGGTTGGGGCGCTTGGGGCGCTGCTCCTGGCTGGGGTGTTGGCTGGGGCCCGGGTTGGGGCGGAGGTCGCAACTGCTGGCGTGACCGTTGGGGCCGTTTGCGTTGCGGATGGTAATTCCAACCACCCGACTTAGACGACGCTGAGGGCCGGCATCGCGAATGTCCGCTTTGATTAAAAGCGGACATTGGCGAACTTACTCGATCAACGAGTCGGCGCGCTCCTGAAGACTTAAAGGCGTGTTCAGGCCCAGCGCTTTGGCGGTTGTGAGATTGAACTTGGTCGGATTATGCACCGGCAGATCCGCGGGGCTGACGCGCGCGCCATTCTTCTCATTGTCACGCCGCGCGAAGCGACCTGAAGGTCGCGCGCGCATCGGACACGAAGAGTGCTGTCGCGAAATGCGTACCTTTGGGGTGGCTGCTATAGTGGATGAGATTCGGGTACGCCTTCTCCGCCCAGCTCTTCGGCGCATTCGCCGTTGGTCAATTGCGCCATCTTGATGTCCCCCCACAAAGCCCACAATCGGCGCCCCTATTGCGATAGCAAGCACTGCGCCCGTCAGCACATTCTTTGCTCTCAACGGCGAATGCCTTCCGGATTTCGATCCATGTTTGCCGCGCCCCGAAGCCTTCGAGGGATGAAATTAAAGCCACGATCTCGTCCGTGCTGACGATGGCGGCGGCATAATTCGGGAGGTTGACGTCGAGGGCGGCGACCGAGGGCAATCGTAGCGGCTTAGCCTGCAACATTGGAAGAGGTCAGCAATGTCCGCGTTGGGACAACAGAGGCGTTATTCCGGTATACTGAAAATGTCAGCCAGAGGACGAGAGCCATGGGTGTTTCATTGCGAGCCACAACTCTTATCGTCGCAACCGCGGTTGTCACATTATCGAACGCCGCGAATGCGCACTACCGTCACGGCGCGCCGCACTACATTCGCTGGTGTTCGGGGCCTTCGCCGGCCTTTGGTTTACCCTACTTTTACCCTTGCGGCCGTTATCGCTACCACTACGGCGACGCTTATAATCGTTATTACAGTGGCCGTTAGCAGCACAGCAGCAAGTATCCAATAAGGGTCATGCGCGGAGGTGACGCCATTGATCATCCGCCTCAGCCCCGCTTCCTAGAACGAACTGTGTCTAATGTCCGCTTT
>Ga0182032_10000882_pt1 | contig 12909 bp, 11 predicted proteins | sample tim00Cox00000000_FD_125970 | JGI IMG/M metagenome (GOLD analysis project Ga0182032, IMG submission 125970) | Lab enrichment of tropical soil microbial communities from Luquillo Experimental Forest, Puerto Rico - timezero.00C.oxic.00.000.000 | ecosystem: Environmental > Terrestrial > Soil >... | reverse complement strand
GTGCATCAGATGGGCATCGTCTTTGAACATCACATTGGTCTCTTCCAGAATTCCCGCCCGCTCCACGTACACATGCTTGTGGGTATTGACCAGGATGTCGTTGATCGTAGGATCTTGCAGCAGGGGTTCGATGGGGCCCAGGCCGAACACTTCGTCTAGCACTTCACGGGCCAGTCGCTCACGCTCGGCCCCGCTCATCGGCGCATTGAGGTTGGCGATCAGGTCCTGGATGATTCCAAAGACTTGGCCTCGAATACGCCCGTCGCGCAACGTCGCAACCTTTTCAAGGTCTACTCGGTTAAGCAGCTCCCGATGTACTGAGGACTTAAGTTCCTGATAAGCCTGGAACGGCAGTCCGGCCTTCTTTTTCTTCTCTTCGCTCACAGGCGGTGCGCCCGCGCTGTCTAGCAATGTACTCATCGCGTTGAGTTCTCCCTAATTTCACTCCTGGCCCCAGGGTCGGCTGTTTTATAAGCCAACCAACGCTAGCAAGGGTGCCCTAGAAGTTTTCTTTGTCTCCACATCAGAGCCTGGCCTGTTCCCTAGTTGTCCAGCCCACGAGATCAGACTGCGAGCCACCTCGGAATTCGATAGCTGAGAAGCTGGATCGCCGCCATTGATCGTCCGGATCACCTGGTTGTATTGGTTCGGCACCTTCCAGTAGATCTTCCTGCGTATAACTTTCTCAATTTCGTCGTCCGTGATCGCACTTCTCTTTTGGTGGCGGTTAAGAACCACCCGGATCCTCTCCTGGGAGAAATCGATCCGCTGGAGGCAGTCCAGGTAACGGACCACATTGCGCATGGCGGACACTTCCGCCACCGTTACCAGGTGTAGCTGCTCCGAGTGACAGAGCAGCTCGAGGTTCTGTTCGTTGATACCGGGGGGACTATCAATCAACACAAATTCATACCGAAGGCGAATCCACTCAATCGTCTGGCCGATTGCTTCCGGTGAAATGCGCGGCGCCGGTTCGCTCAGGTCTGGCGCCGGTAGCAGGTCCAAGCCACTCGAATGGCGTAACACGTAACTCTGAAGTAGCTCCGGGTCTAACCGCTCGACGTTTTCTACGAGCTCACAAAAGTGGTACTGATGCTTGGTGAACCCGAGATAGAGCGCGGCATCGCCAAAGGTAGGATGAAGATCGATGACGAGAGTCTTGCGCGAGCAGGACTTCGCCAGCAGTGCACCCAGATGCGTCACTACTGTCGTAACCCCTGATCCGCCTTTGGCCCCGAGGAAGGTCAGCACCTGCGCAGGCAGCTGCTCCCGTTTTTCTCTCCTTCGCCCACCAACTCGGGCAAACGCTTCTAAGAGCTGCTCACGGTAGACCGGTTTCACAACGTACTCGCTGCAACCACACCGCATGGCTTGAATGATGAGGTCTGGCTGAGAGTTCGAAGAGGTTGCAAAGATGGCTGTGTGCGGCAACCTCTCATGAATCCGTTCCGCGGTAACGATCGCACTCTTGCGGTCCCGGTCAAAGTCAATCAGGCAAATGTGCGGGGCGGTGCCTTTAGTCAACTCGAGCACCGAGTCATCTTCGGTCACGTAACTTGCGAATTCAGCCTGCAGGCGAAGGGAAGGCGTCGATCGCACAAGTTGCCGCAACTCGTCTGCACCTTCAGCATCCATACAAATGCTGACCAGTGAGAGTGACTCTCCCGACGAAAGGGGGACTGCAGTGCTGTCTCGGGTATTCACAATCATTGCTCTACCTCGGCGTCGCAGGCTGCGACGGGTGCTCAAGCTCCTTGTGACCAGGCAAATTCTCGTCAAACTTTGGAACGGTCAGATAAGGCATCGCCGCTTGGGGTGTCGACGTCACCTTGGCTCCGCCGCGTACGGGGTCAACGACGTGCGGGGTTACAAGTACCATGAGCTCGGTATTGTTCCGCTGGACGCTCTTTGACCTGAAAAGCTCGCCGAGAATAGGTATATCGCCGATACCCGGGATCCTGTTGAGCTGAGCTATCACCCTCTGGTCCATGAGCCCGGCAATTCCAAACGACTCGCCATCTTTCAACTCGATCTCTGTATCGGCGCGGCGCGTCGCGATGGCCGGGACGGTGAAGCCCGATATGGTCACGGCGTTGGCGTAATCGAGGGTGCTGACCTCCGGAGCAACCTGGAGGCGAATGACGTTGTCCTCGTTGATCTCACCAACGAAGTCCAGCCGAACGCCGAACGGTCGAAACTGGATCGTGACCGCCCCGATGTTCTGCCCTCCTTGGACCACTGGGAAGGGGAACTCACCGCCAGCCAGGAAGCTCGCTTTCTTGCCATTGAGTGCCAGGAGATTCGGTTCCGCCAGGATCTGCAACACGTTCTTCGCTTGAAGGGCTTGTATCGTGGCCCCGAAGTGGATATCCGGACGGAAGAGGAAGATGTTGAGTAGGTTCGAGAGGCCGAAGGTCGTCGACCCTGGGGTTGTGGGACCGGTGGCTTGCGTGACCGACAGGGGACCTCCCCCGCTGCCGCCAATCGCGCCGAACTGCTGAGTGGAGATCGTGCCGATCGTGTTGCCGGCGCCGGTACTGAAGAAGTTGAAGCCGAGCTGGTCTAACTTCGTGCGATCAACCTCGGCGAACTTCACCTCCAGCAGAATCTGGCGTTCGTGGGGCCCGACTACCACGAGCGAGTTCACGACGTCCTTGGAGTACGCGGCCGCCATTTTCAGGAGGTCTTCCACAACGTGTTGGCTCGGGACAGTCCCTGAAAGAATGATGCGCCCTTGGTCGGCCTGTGCCTGGATCGCTTGATTCGGATACGCTTGCTCAATAGCCGTTCGCAGGCCTGCCACATCCAGGTCTACCATCACCTCCAGCATGCGGGAGTGGCCTGTTTCATCCCACAGGATGAGGCTGCTGTTGCCCGCCGACTTCGCTTCCACAACAACCTGTGTCGGGCTCGTCGGCACTGCTTCGATTACAGCCGGGTTACTCGCCAGCACACGTTTCAGCCGCGTTTGCATACTGACCACAACTGACCTGCCCACCAGGACGTGAAGAGGCTGGGCCTCGGGCGAAACCGGAGTTTCCTGGGCCAACCCGGGCCCGCTTGCAGTCGCGAGAACCGCGCTCAAAGCAAGGACTACTGTTTTGATGCCACGTAGATTTTTCATTGCTTCTCCAAACCGCTCCCTTCGGAGGTCAGGTCAGAATTTTTCCGCACTGTGCTTCTCTCCCTGGATCACTTCCACCACATACACATCGGGTAGTCTTGGGGGTGGAGACACTCTTGGTGTCGCTACTCTGGCAACAGGCGCCGGTGTGGGCGGTTTAGCGCCAGCCACCAATTGGTCCAACCGCACGGGCGTCACGGTGGCCTTTCCTTGATCGGCTCCGTTGCGCAACACAAACTGGATGTTGCCCTGTGTGCTCGCCAGGAGAAGCTTTTGCGAGTCTTCTGAGTCGAGAAGCAAGGTTACGACGTTGACGGTCTGGGGCTTGCCTTGCGGGTCGGGTTCAATCTTCTCGCCTGCGGTCAGGACCTCGACGTTCTGCAGAATAGTTTGCGTCACCGGACTAGGATTGCCCGGAACGGTAAATGTTCCGAGGACGTCCACGTGCGACCCCGGGTACAGAAACCCCGCCACGCCCACAATCTCATTGGAGCGGACCGAAGTCGCTCTCATTCCAGAAGGTATCTTCACCGAGAGGCCAAGACCGGAACCAGCCACCGCCAGGTCACGCTCCAATACGGGCTCCTTGGCGCCCAATGGATAGATGAGAGGGCGACCCACCACCTGCGCAACTTTGGAGAATGAGCCCGGCAAAGGAACCGCCGCCGGCCAGTCGATGAGATTTACGTCCTCCGCCGTCAGCGCCACCCCAGCCGGTAGTTCCTTAGCAGCGGCAACAAGTTGGGTTACCTGCGGGCGGGCAACGTTCCGCCGCAACCGGCTATACGCAAAGTACGTGACACCGCCGGCTACGATGACCGCCATCAACAATGCCATTAAGATCCGTCTTGTGTCCGTAAGTCACCCCCGCTAGAACGTTGTATTTGACATCAAAAGATAAAGAGTCCCCATGGCGATCGCCAGACCATAGGGCACACGGATGGATCCTGGATCGCTCAGGCTGACTTCCGGATGGGGCCGAATCCCTGAGGTCAGGTGAAAGCGAATCAACTCGCCAATGTTCCGCACCGTGCTGCCGACCCGCCGGTAAAAAACCATGTAAACCACGCCGAGAATTCCACCTGCAACAGCCGTAGCAATCATCACTACGACCGCCTGGCGAACACCAGTCCAGGCACCCACGGCAGCCATCAGCTTCACATCCCCGGCTCCCATGCCGCGGACCAGATAGAAGAGAAAGAAGATTCCTCCGCCAGCCAAAATGCCAGCCGCTCCTTGTCCCAGCCCACGCCAGCCCTCAAGGATCGTGCGAAGGGTAAGCCCCACTACCAGGCCTCCGTAAGTCAGCCAGTTGGGAATTCGCCCTGCTCGAATGTCACTCACTGCGCCGATCATGGCGCAGATCAAAGCGCCTAACATCAGATAACTCTCCGCGATTGCTGCAAGTGTTTTCGTACACTACTCCACGGGTACGGGAGCAACGGCGCTTTTCGTATCGCCGCGCCTTCCCCGACAACTCTATCGTCAGCAACTGATCATCATTTGAAGGGTTGCTGGTGTTGCGTTACGAAAATGAGTTGACTTATTCCGCCACAGCCGCTGGCCGGCGGGTTCGTACCGTGTCAGGGCACGGCTTCAGCCGTTGCGGAGAAACGCCGCAAGATGTCATCGCGAGCCAAGCGAGGGATCTGCTTGCTGTTTGTTTTCAATGAGAAAACAGCAGATGCTTCGCTGCGCTCAGCATGACAGATACCCTTTTCCCGCAGTCTGTGAAGCCGTCAAATTTTGCCCTACGGTTCGGCACGGCTGAAGCCGTGCCCGATTCAGCGCCAATGATAAAGGCACTTTCGTAAGGCGACACTAGGTGATGTACTCAGCGAGAATGGTGCCGACCTGCGTAAATGCGCTGTTGATCGAGCTTGCCAGGCTGCTCATGCCGGCCGTGGCTGCAAAGGCGACCAGCGCGATGATCAAGACGTACTCCACTAGTCCCTGGCCCGATTTCTCGCGGTGCATGCGAACGATATACTTCACAAACCTACGGGTCATGATGGCTCCTCTCACTATCGATTCATGTCGATGAGTTTGAAGACGGTAGACCGGCGGAACCCTGCCCTAGCCGAATTGCACCGGTCTATCCGTGTTCCCCCTCTGCGAAAGCCGCGGAACAGGGAACTAGGCGACGTACTCTGAGAGAACGACCCCGACCTGCGAAAATGCGCTGTTGATCGCGCTCGCCAGTTTATTCATTCCGGCCGTAGCCGCAAAGGCAACCAGCGCGATGATCAACACGTACTCCACGAGGCCCTGGCCTTCCTCTTCCCGGTGGAACCGGGCCAAAGAAGCAAACTTCGTCATCGTTATTTTCCTCCGAACGAGAATAGTGTTCAAAATCGCTCTGGCATCGCAAGCCGCGAACCTGGCAACCTGAACGCGTTCAGTAGAGCAATTGGCAGGCCAACCCCAGCGCACCTTTTTGTCTGACCTTAGACCGAGGGAGGAAGATCCATAATGTGCCTAAACTATGACCGTCCCCGTACTTAGACATCGGCCGCGAACTCATAACACGTTGGAACCGGTCAGACAGGGCCGAACCCCTGACCGCTGTAGACACTCGGTAAAACGAATGTGAGTACGTTTGGTTACAGTGCTCGAACAGGCTGCTGAAAAAGGTCCCCGACCATGTCATCCCGAGCGGAGCGAGGGATCTGCTTTCGTTTGTTTTCAATGAGAAACAGCCCGTCAGCTGACCGGCTTCGCTACCCTCAGCGTGAAACCAGCATTTTCAGAAGCCTGCCAGCGCCATGGTTCTGAGGGTATGTGTACGGTCGGGCATTGGAGGTGCCTGTCCCGGAATCTCTCCAGACCCTGGAGAGGCCGCCCAGAGCCTACTACGGGCGGCGGACACTGCGGCTTTCGAATGTGATTGGTGGATGTGCGTGGAGGGTACTACGCCGGCGGCGCAGACCTTGCGAGGTCTGCGCAGTCGCCGAACGTCAAAATTGAAACTCACGGCCGGACGACTATTTCACCCGGCCCGGAAGGCAGGCTAAACTTCACGCCGCGCTCCTGGTTAATCTTAAGAGTCGCGGGAATATCCAACTGGGCGATCTGGACTTTTCTTGTCCAGGAACCGCTGCTCCAATAATCCGCGCTCGTATACAAGGTTGGGCCGATGATCGTGTAATCCTTCACCGCTTCCTGGTGCCCGTCGCGATACACGAGCACAGCGGGTGGAAGCTCCCGAAACGGCTCGGCGGCTATGCTCCCGGGCGTAACGGATCGTGGAGTTGACGCTGGCAGGGAGTCGGGCTGCGCGGCTTGCGCGCCGACCAGCGACTGACCGGGGCTCGTGACCCGCACCCACTGATCCCCCTGCAATTCGAGTAACAGCGACTCGGGCGGGCTCGGCGGCGTGTGGGCGGACGCCTGACTAGGGTCGATGACAACCACTTGCGGTGTAGGCGTCTCGGCTTTGCGCTGCTCGGAATCGTTGTCCTCATTTAAGAAATACGGAGGATACCAGTAATCCCAGTACGGATACCAGTAAGCCCAGTACGGATATGGTGAGAAGGGCGAACCACGGAAGAACCCGCGCCCAAACAGCGGGAAACGAGTTCCCACGGTAAACCCGGATTGGACGGCCGACGGCGGTCGAGATACCGGAGCTGGATAGCGCGTCTGCGCTCGCGCCGATGGCATCGCGACGAACGCTGCACCAAGCACGACCGCTAATGCGAGCCCGGCACTTGTCCTTCGCAGGAGTTTACCTGAAACAGAGCTCCGATGTTGGATTGTGGTCGTCATATAGCCCCCGTTTTGCTGCAAGCATTGCCTCGTCTCCACCCGCCGACGCTGCCTCGAGTGAAGGCACCCGACGGCAACCGAAAACGTTGCGATAGCCGTTGGCACCCGCGGCTTCCGACGGTCATTGTGGATACGCCCGGAGAGTACTACTCCTACCTGACCTTGTCAAGCCCCCTGGCGCCGTTAATTTCGAGGGCGGGGTCTCTTATCGATGTATAGATTAGTAATGCCGTTCTTAGATACGGCGACGAATGGGGCGAAACCCTCACCCGGCGCTTCGCGCCACCCTGTCCCACGGGGAGAGGGACGAAATTCGTCGGGGAAAACTGCCTTCCCCCTTTTGGGCCACTTGGGAAAGGGGGGACCCTTCAGCTGACGGGTGGGTGGTGAGAGGTCTCCAATACGGCAGGGTGCTTCTGAAGCGGCAGTACTTCGTCGGCACTATGAACGAACATCCGGTAGGGCTTGCCCGACACGCCCATATTCATGATCCAGGCGGCCGTTCTGGTAGTGCTACCATCCTTCTTGCGGATGGTAAGCTCTCCCGACCAGGTCTCGGCGTGCCCCAGGCGGTCAACGATCTCCTCAATGTCCGGATCGGTGCCGTCGCTGCCGCACGCGTGTAAGCGGGTTACGCTCTGGCCGATCAGTTCCCCTTCGTCGTAGCCGAACGTGGCCTCTTCGGCGCGATTGGCGTAAATGATGGCTCCGGCCTCAGTGCTGAGGCTTACCCCAAGGGGGAGGGTCTCGAGGACTCGGGTGTGGACTCGACGCTCCATGCCCGACCAGGCGCGCCGTTTCTCGTCGTGAAACAACAACAAGGCAGCTACACCTACCAGCCAGATCGTCAGGAATCCGCCAAAGATGTTTACCCCGGTTGCAAAGCGCAGGCTCTGGTCCGCCGCCTCCCTCTGTTGTTCCAGCCGGATCTGCTGTGTGGTTTCGATTTCCTCGATGAGCTTGCCGATATCATCGGTGGGTTTCCCGGCGTCGAGCCCGGTTCGTTTCTGGGGGGCATGGTTGTTCCTGTCGATCAACTGTTGCAGCAAGCCGATCCGTTTCTGGACGAGCACTTCCAGGCTCGCGAGCTGCGCCTGGCTGGAACTGTCGGTAAGGTCACCGAGACGTCGAAGAACGCTATGAAGGCGGGCGACGTCACTGAGGAACAAGTCTCTGGACCCCTGGTCGCCACCCGACACATATCGCTGCGCCTCCGCATCGTTCAGCAGCGACAAGGCAACGTTACTCTGGCGCAGCGCCTCAGAGGCCTGGGACATTCCGGCTCCCGCGTGCTTAAGCCGGACGAACGCAACGTGCTGCGACAGCACCACGCCCAGCACCGCGGGCACAGCAAACAGATAAGCGATTGCGATTCTTCGTCTCTGTGTCATCTCGGCATTGCCTCCTGGTTGTTGAAGACCGCTTCTGGCATGTCGTGCTGTCCGAAGCGGAAGCATTCCGTTCTTTTTTATTCAGAAGTCATACCCATCTAGACTGCTAACGTAAGGGTAAACCAATCGTCGCCGATAGTCAAGCTAAAAGCCTTCGGCCCTTCAACCTTGACTTGCGCCTGCAGATCGGACACAATTTTGAGTGCGAATATGATCCAGATCGAGTCCGCACGAGCCCCGTTCAGCTCTCCACGAGTGGCGTTCCAGGCGATCATGGCGCTGTGGCGCGCGGATGCCATGGGACTACTCCCAGCAAGTGAGCGCATCCAGACGCTCGATCTGTCATCATTCCGGAAAGTTATTCGCCATATTCACAGCGCAGGTATCGCCAGAACGATTCAGTTGGAACTGGGGCAGGACCTGGACGACCCTGGTGCGGGGCTTGAGCGGATGCTCGAGCACCTCAACACAGCCCTAGAAGAGTCGCCGGCACCCGAGTTCGAGTGGAATCGCTTAACGGAAGTCCTCGGCCTGGAGCTGCTTTCCCGACTGCTCGACATTTCGGCCACCAGCGTTCGGAGGTACAAGGCGGCCGCCCGTAGTACCCCCGATGATGTCGCCGATCGACTGCACTTTCTGAGTCTGATCGTTGGCGATCTCAGTGGAGCTTACAATGAAATTGGCGTACGGCAGTGGTTCTCCCGTAAGCGTGCGCAACTGGGCGGGCGCGCGCCGTGGGACTTTCTGAAAGGCTGCTGGAAACCGGGCCAGCCCGGACCGCGCCAGGTTCAAGACCTCGCCCGGGCGTTGGTCGCTTCCCCTGCCACATGATCGCTTACCGGCACGTGGACTCGCGCTTTCCTTTTCTCTGGGAGAGCGCCGACCAGCCTCCAGCTCGCTGGCATGGGCCCGGTGAAGGGCCAGTTCAGTATTTTGCCGATACGCCGGATGGAGCTTGGGCGGAGTTCCTGCGCCACGAGGGCATCACCGAAGAGTCCGAGCTGATCAACGTGCGACGCGCCCTCTGGGCCATCGAGTTCCCGGACGATCTGGCTGCTGAGACGCCCCGCCTGCCGCCAGCAATACTGACCGGAGGAATCGAGACCTACGAAGCCTGTCAAAAAGAAGCGCGGCGACTTCGTGCCAATGGCACTAAGGTTCTACGGGCACCCGCTGCGGGACTGCTCCCCGGAGGAGCCCGCGGCTGGAAGGTTGATGGAGGTCTACAGCCCGCCGCCGAGCGAGACGGAATCATACTGGCGGTCTTTGGCCCACGGCCCGACGCAGTGGGCTGGGCCGCCGCCTTCCCAGGTCGCCCCCGTTCGGATCTGCTGATGCGTGTTCGCCACCTTTGAACCTCGGACGCCATTCTAGAATCCACAGATTGCGCAGTTGGACACAGATTGGGCAGAAGAGCCTGTAGTCTCTGTGCTCTTTGGTTGAAGCCGTTCCTGCCCTGCGTAACTCGTGTAGTTCAGACGTTCGGCAGATCACTTTGAGGCGGTGCGACGAGGCTCCGAAGAAGGGCACTTAAGATCTTTCCGGACCATGAACAGGAACTCCCAGCCGGCCGCCGAATTCAGCGTCCGGCAGCTTCGATAATGCCCAAGAACGAAGGCTGCTACAGGATCTCTCGCGACGAACTGGACGGGCGTGTTCGGCCAGGATCTTGGGATCTTCTCAGCAAACGAATATTCGTAGAGCACCACCGGCGTTCGGTCGCGCGCGAGCTCGCGTTCCACTTCGGCTGTCTGTTCCGGGGTGTGCATGCCTGGCTGGATGTATTCGTAACGCGTGGGACTGAACGTCCCCGTCAGGTAATAGTAGAGCGGCAGGTAGGGATAAACCAGAATTCTCGAGCCAGGGTTCACGTGCGCCTGAACATACTCCAGGATGCTGTCCGGGACAGCCGTATTGATCGCGCCCCGACGCGTCTCAACTCGGACGTTCGCACCCCGGTTTTTCACCAGCATGGTGAGCCCCAAAAAGCCGAAACAGGTGAGAACGAGCACCCTCAGCGCAGGCAGGATCGCCTTGAAGAAGCTGGAGCCAACGTTCCTCCCGTCGAGGATCCAAGCCAGGACAAGATAGAACAAGGGCGCCAGGTACACGAAATGGAGAATGTCCGCCCTGCCGGCGACTACCGAAAGCAGCAGTCCTGACAAGGTGGCCGAAACTAGGATGTAGTAGGCCTTGCGGTCACTCACGGTAAAGGTGTGAGTATTGGGGCTCGCGAAAGCGCGGAGCGTTAACCCCTTCAGAACCCTCACCCACCGCCTCGCGGTCCCGCCTCTCCCGCCGCGAGAGGGGTCGGGGGTGAAGGTTCGTTCAGCGAGGAGCGCATCGGAACCGTTTCTTTGAAGAGCCGCAGCTCTTGCCGTTGCACTCGAGGCGCAAAAAAGCAGCTTCGCGCTACTACTGATCAGGATGCCCACGGCCACAAGCGGGAGAACAGGCACCAAAAAGCAGGGAGCCACCACCAGCACCGCGACCAGCGTGTGGCTACAGGAGTGGCTGCCAAAGAGGATGGCGCGGCTGCTATCCGACCAGTTCTGGTATCCGTAGGGGACGCGATTTGCCCGCGAGTAATGATGGAGCGGCCAGACCCAGCCCGCCAGCATGGGCGCCAGACTGTGTTGAGCCGCAAAGTAGCCGAAGGTCAGGAGGAAAGGCCAGGCGAACCCCGTCGCCACAGCGATCCAACCCCTCCAGCCCAACAGTAATTCACGGCGCCTTCCGGCCATTGCCACCAGCAGAATTCCAAAAGTGAGGCCGAGAACCAGCCCCGCGCCCTTCGACTGCTCGAAAAGTACCGTAAGAGCCGCGAAAGAGCCCATGGCCAGTGCCCATTTCCGGGTCTCTCGGCCGGCAGCGCCTTCGAGGAAACGCACGGCGCTGTAAAGCGCGAGGCAGGCCCAGCCGGTGCTGTCCCAGTTGTGCAGCACCAGAAACCGGTAAGGGAGGCACGTGAGCGTAACGAGGGCCGCAGTCGCCAGCGCGACCCACCTGGAGACGACTCGGCGCGCGAGCAGGTAGGTGAGAACGGAGAGGATGCTTCCCAGGAACACCAGCGCGCTCCGCGCCACCAGCATCGAACTGCCGAAGATGCGAAAGAGCAAGGCCAGCAGATAGTAAGAGCCCGGCGTGAAGAAAGAAAAAAAATCCCGATACAGCACCTGCCCGTTCAGAATGCGCTCAGCCCCCTGCAGGATGATGCCCTCGTCGGGATCCATGGCCGTGTAGCGCCGAAAGAGATACAGATAAACGAAGGACGCCAGGAACATCATCAACGCAAGGTGACGGTCGATCGGGGATTGCTCAGGCAGGTAAAGCGCTAGCTCCTCGATCGGCTCGAAGGCATCCGGGGCGGTCGCGTCGGTCTCGTGCTGGGCAACGCTTGAGGGCATTAGGAACAGTTATCAGTCGTCAGTTCTCACGGCGGCGGGTAAACCTGCACATCGACAGTTTGCCTCAGTAGCAAAAATCGGCCGCTAGGCCGTATCGCAAGCTTCCGCTCGCGGAGTGGCCGTAAACAGCATAAGTCTGTGGCGGAGTCAAGAAAGAGTGCCAATCGGCTTCAGCCCTCAGAGCACAAACTGTATACAGTCGTGCACACACGTACCTTCATTACCGAGGCAACTCAGACATGCAGCGCCCGTAAATTGCTACGAACACCTTTCATCGAGCAAGAAGGGTGCCTAACCTGGGAAAGAGTGAGCTCCGCGCCTTCGCTGCTCTAGATTCTGCGGACATCGCGGGGCGTCGAGCCACTCGGACGAGTCGGAGCCAGATGATTGGCCCACAAAGTGCCTGCGCCAATAGGGACACCCGCAATTAGACTTCCTTGGGGGACGGAAGGTATTAGCCTCGCTGCACAACTCGCGAGAAAGGAGACGGCGGGCTGCCACTCGACCCGGTCGAAACCGTCGGAGAAGATCGAGGTCTCCGTGGTGATTCCCTGCCTCAACGAGGCTCAATCGATCGGGGCCTGCATTGAAAGCGCCCTCACGGCTTTCATGCGAGCCCGAATTCGCGGCGAAGTGGTGGTGGCGGACAATGGCTCGACCGATGGCTCGCAGGAAATCGCAAAGCTGCATGGCGCCCGGGTGGTGCACGCGCTGCTCAAGGGTTACGGTAGCGCTTTGCGCAAGGGAATGGAAGAGGCTAATGGTGAATTCATCATCTTAGGCGATGCCGATGGCAGCCACGACTTTTCGGAGATACCACGCTTTGTTGCCAAGTGGCGCGAGGGCTACGAGTTTGTAGTGGGGAATCGCTTCCAAGGCCAGATCAAGGCTGGCGCCATGTCATGGCATCACAGGCACATCGGCACACCGGTGCTTTCCCTCCTGCTAAACCTCTTCTTCGGGGCGGGCATTGGCGACGTTAACTGTGGCATGCGTGGCCTGACCAGAGACCTCTCCCAGCGCCTCGACCTCCGAACTACGGGCATGGAGTTTGCCTCGGAGTCGCTGATCAAAGCCGCCAAGCTCCAGGCCCGACTCGCCGAGGTTCCGATTACGATGTGGCCCGACCGCCGAGACCGGCCGCCCCACCTTCGAACGTTCCGCGACGGCTGGCGGCACCTCCAGTTCATCCTGCTCTATGCCCCCAACTGGCTGTTTC
>Ga0182032_10000879_pt1 | contig 12925 bp, 8 predicted proteins | sample tim00Cox00000000_FD_125970 | JGI IMG/M metagenome (GOLD analysis project Ga0182032, IMG submission 125970) | Lab enrichment of tropical soil microbial communities from Luquillo Experimental Forest, Puerto Rico - timezero.00C.oxic.00.000.000 | ecosystem: Environmental > Terrestrial > Soil >... | reverse complement strand
CCCCCTTCCCAGCCCGCTACCTTCACCCTCGCGGGCAACCACGATATGTACGCCGGAGGCGCGCCTTATTACACGACCATCGATATGCTGGGGCAGCCGGCGAGCTACTTTTGTCTCCGGAACAAGGACTGGCAGTTCCTTGCCCTCGACACCGGGTTGCACGATTCGAACCCGACCAAAGCCGGCTCGGCGACTTATCTCGAGGATACAGAAGTTGCCTGGATGAAGGATAAGCTGGCGACGAGAGATGGCCGCAAGACCGTTTTGCTCTCGCATCATCAGCTTTTCACGGGGTTCCAGGAGGAGCAGATCGAGGGCAGCCCCGTAAACCAAAGACTGCTGCAACAGGTTCAAGACGTGCTCTCTCAAGTGAACGCCTGGTTTTGGGGGCACGAGCACAACCTGGTAATCTTCGACAATTACTTGGGTGTGCTGGGCCGCTGCATCGGCCACGCGGCGTTTCCGGTTCCCACCAGTCAGCCCCTCACCCGGAATAACGTTCCGGTGGAGCTGGCGCTGGTTGCCGATGCGAACGAGGCGTTCTTTCCTCACGGATACGTGATGATGCAGCTCAACGGGAACACCGCGACGGCCACATACTTCCAGTACGATCCGGTGACAGACAAGGAAACGCAGATTTTCAGCGAGACCTTATGATCACACGGATTGGATGGCGCGCATCAGGTCCACCAGGCCGCGCCCTTCGAAGTAGCGCTCACGGCCGAGCGGCGTCGCGCTTTCCATGAAGATGCGCTTCACATCCTCTGGCCGCTGGATGAACTCGCGGCGGATGGAAAGAAACGCCGCAATGGCGCCTGAGACGTGGGGTGCGGCCATGCTGGTGCCGCTGTCGTCGATGTAGGCGCACACGGCACCAGGATTCGCGCTTGCGTCGGGTAGCAGGGCACCTGCGGCACAGGAGGTGATGCGCTCGCCGGGCGCAACCAGGTCGGGCTTCAGGCGTCCGTCTCCCGTCGGGCCTTTGGAGGAGAAATACGAAACCCCATAGGTGTGCGGCATGTCGCGATGCGTCGCACCCACGGTAATGGCCAGCGAAGCATTCCCAGGATCATTGATGGTATTCGAAAGGCCTGCCTTGGCCGCCTTCTCTTGGGCGAAAATCTTGCCGTATCCGGTGTTCCCGGCTGCTACCACAACCACTACACCACTCCTGACGAGCCGGTCGACCTCCACGCATAGCGGGCTCTGGCCGCAGGCGAACATCTCCGCATCGAAGTCATAGCCGATGGAAATATTGACGCCGTGGATGCGGAGCAGCTTTGGGTCGGCGTTCACGTCTTCGCGAATGTATCGCATGGCACGAATGATATCGCTGGCTTTGCCCTCGCCGTCGTCGTCCAGAACCTTAAGGCTGACGAGCTTGCATAGTGGAGCGACGCCGCGAAGCTGCTCCGGGCCCACCTTGCGAGACCGCAGGGCCTTACAATGAGTGCCGTCCGGCCGTGCCGTGAGCACGCCCTCGTATACCTGGTACTCCGTGGGCGGCTTGCCTGGCGTGTCTGCAGGCAACCCTCCGGCTATGATGCCCGCCACGTGGGTGCCATGCCCGTAGTTGTCGGTCAGGGCGGCGCCGGCGGTGCTTTTGTCGGGTTCGCCAGGGCGGGTGAAATCACGATGAAGCTCGGCCACACTCGCGTCATCCAGGGTCTGGTACTCCTTGAAGTGGATATGCTTTCGCTCAATGCCGGAATCAATGAGCGCCCAGACGATTCCAGCTCCGGTCGCAGAATACGAGCGAAACGCGGCATCAGCCTTGACCGTTGCAACCGAGCGATCGATGAGGGGTTTCAGCTTGAAATCCGGCCAAATCTTGTAAATCAGCCGATCTTTCTTCAGCCCGCGCGCCTCGTCCTGCTGCACCAACTTTGTCCACTCATTGGCGCTGATCTGGCAGCGGTAGTAGTTCTTGGAGACGTAGACCGCGGGGCGGCTTTCCGCATCCTCACCAATTACCTCTTTGTAGAATTTCTCGAATTCGTTCGCCGCTTCCTTAAGTCCTCCTTGGTACTCGAGATTAAGCTCAATCATGTAAGGGCCGGGAGCATCAGGATCACTAGGCAGACCCATCTCCGCCCGCTGATCGGGATCACGTAGAAGGGGCGGCACGGTCGAACTGCGCGTGCGCGCCGGGCCGAACCCCATGTTCTCGCGTGCGATATCAACCGGTTTCTTTTCTTTGCTGTCCTCTGCCATACTCGTTCCTACAGGAGTCGAAAACTGTGTCAGTCTACACCGATTTGTGAATTCTACACTTGGCTGAACGCAAAAGGAAACTATGCGTAGCTGGACGGTACGCCCCATTGGTTTCGTACACAGCCCCTTCTCGGAAGCTCACGAGGTTCCACGCGGGCTTGGGGCCAGGCATGACGAAGGGGGAGTCCTCGAAGTCCTTCCCGAATTTGAACCCGGCCTGAAAGACATCGAAGGGTTTTCCCATCTTTACGTCTTGTGGGTTTTCGATCGCAGCCAAGGCTATGAATTGGTAGGCACGCCGCCTTGTGATACGCAGCCCCACGGCGTATTTGCTTCGCGGTCCCCCTACCGCCCCAATCCCATTGGCTTGACGGTGGTACGACTGGTCAGCCGGGAAGGCAACCAACTCCACGTGCATGGCGTGGACATGGTGGAAGGCACTCCAATCCTCGACATCAAGCCCTATCTGAGCAGCGTGCCTGAATCAGAATTGCAACGTGGCTGGCTGGCGGAGGCCGAAAGCCGGCGCACGGTGGAGGGCCACCGCCAAGCCCCGGAAGACAAAACCTAGCGTTGCCTTCCGAGAATACGTTTACCTTTGGCTACCCGTCCTTTCCGAGACATAAGCCGGGTTCGCCTTGTATCAGGGCGTGGCCTCAGAGGCTGCGGAAAACGCTATCCTGGGCCTCGGAAGGGCGGGGCTGAAGAGTCGGTGTTAAAAAAGCCTTCTCCAGCGGCTGCGCCGCCGGCTGTGCGGAAAGGCTCCAGCCTTTCCGTTTGTCCGGCGGAGAGATGGCTTATAGGAATCAAGGCGTTGGCGTCCCACTACGGAAGGCCGCAGGCCTTCCGCACAGCGGGCGGCAAAGCCGCTTTGCCCGAACCTACGTTTTCACACAGGCTCCGAGGCTGCACACAAACTTTTTCGCCGCCTGTTCAGCCGCTGCTACCGGCCATCAGGGGTTACAATACTGTCTGATGCGCTGGGTTGTCAGTACTTCCCATCCTGACAAGATTGAGAAACTGGTCCGCGAACTGGGCGTTCCACCCCTGGTAGCGCGTTTGCTCGTGCGACGGCGCCTCGACGACCCTGCGGCGGCGAACCGTTTCCTTCGTCCCAGCCTGCGCCAGCTCCACGATCCATTCCTCATGGCGGACATGCAAACCGCCGTCGGACGCCTCCGGCGCGCCATCGAGCGACAGGAGAAAATTTTGATCTATGGCGACTACGATGTAGACGGCACGATGGCGGTAGTGGTGTTACTCACGGCGCTGCGCGCGGCCGGCGCCAAAGTGGAGACGCACATCCCTCATCGGCTGACGGAAGGTTACGGCATGCGCGTGCACGTCGTCGAGCAGGCTGCGGCCAACGGGTGCAAGATTGTAATCAGTGTGGATACCGGGGTTCGCGAGCACGAAGTGATCGGACGTGCGCAGGAGCTCGGCGTCGATTGCATCGTAACGGACCATCATTTGCCGGATGCGCGATTGCCTCCGGCCTGCAGCATCCTCAACCCGCACCGTGCGGACTGTGGATATCCCGACAAAAGCCTCTCGGGCGTCGGCGTAGCCTTCAAGTTGGCGCAAGCCCTGAGGGGGCCGGGCATGTCGGATCGGCTGATCCAGTCTTACTTAAAGATCGTTGCTATCGGCACTATCGCGGACGTCGTACCTTTGGTAGGGGAAACCGCGTTATGGTTCACTTTGGATTGGCAGGTCTGCAGCAACCTGTGCACGCGGGGTTGCGAGCATTGCTTGAAGTTGCGGGACTAAGCGGCCAACCAGTAACGACCGGTGACGTCGGTTTTCGCCTCGCGCCCAGGCTCAATGCTGCCGGCCGCATGGAAAATGCCCGGGACGCCGTGGACTTGTTCACGACTCCACAGCCCACCTTGGCCCGCGAGATCGCGGAGCGCCTGGACAGGCGGAATCGCGAACGGCAAGAGGTGGAAGAGCAGATTCTCGCCAAGGCTCTCGAGATCACGGAGGGCTTGGCCCCCGCGCTCGATCCCGCATGCGGGACTGGCGACATCGTCGAAGGCGGGGCGTCGGTTGGACGTGCTAACAGTCGCCATTCCCTGGTGGTCTCGGGAGCCGGATGGCACCGAGGCGTCATCGGAATTGTGGCCCAGCGTCTGCTGGAGAGATTTTATCTGCCCACATTGGTGATTGCGATTGAAGACGGGGTTGGCCACGGGTCCGGGAGGTCGATTGCCGGGTTCCACCTAGTTGAAGCTCTCGATCAGGCTAGAGAGCTGTTTGACCGCTATGGTGGTCACGCCCAGGCGGCCGGTTTCAGTTTGCCCGCCGATCGGATTCCGGAGTTGGCAGCACGCTTCGAGAGCTATGCTCGCAGCACCCTCCGCGCGGAAGACCTAGAGCCGGTCTTGCGTATAGACGCGGAGGTCGACCTGTCGGACGTGGACCATGGCCTTTACCAGGCATTGCGGCAACTGGAACCCTACGGCGTGGGCAATCCCACTCCTGTGTTCGCCGCCCGGTCGGTACAACTTCTGGGACCGCCGCGCGTGCTCAAAGATAAGCATCTAAAGTTGAGAGTGGCCCAGGGAACGAAATCCACCGAGGCGGTGGGCTGGGGCTTGGCCGAGCGGGCGGGTACGCTCGCGGCCTCCGGGCGGGTGGACCTGGCATTCACCGTCGATGAGAACCTATATCAGGATGTAGCCTCTTTGCAGTTGGTTATCAAAGACATCAGGCTAACGGAGTGACAATTGATCAATGAACGAGCGACTGACGGTGGATAGCTGGAGATCAAAGAGGCGGATTTCCAGGCTGGTAGCTGGCACTCTGACCGTGGCGGCTCTGGCGGTGGCCGTGGCCTTCGTCATGAATCTGGCTCGACCGGAAAAATCAGCCCCGGTTCCCGAGACCTTACCGAAAAACATCAACCAAACGCTCTCCGGATACACGTTCACCCGTTCCGAAGGGGGCCGCCAGATCTTTACCGTTCATGCCGCGCGTACGGTGGCCTTTAAGGATGGAGGAAAGACGCTTCTCGAAGACGTAACCGTGGAGGTCTACGGCCCCACAGCGCGTCGCCGTGACCTTCTAAAAGCACAGCAGTGCGATTACGAAGCCCAGACCGGCGGTCTCTCCTGTCTCAGTAAAGTGGAGATTGAACTCAACGCCGGAGCCGTGGCCCCTACAACCCCGGGCCTCAAAGGGCGACAACCGCTGTATCTGGAAACATCGAAAGTGAACTACGAACCGAAGAAGTCGCTCGCCACGAGCGATGAGCCCATACGGTTCCGCTACGGGCCGGCGGCCGGCTCGGCCGTCGGTATCCGCTACAATACAAGCGATGGGCAGGTGGAGTTGAAGAAAGATGTTGTCATCAATTTTGCTCCAGCGGGCAGTATTACTTTGCCGCTCCGGATTACTTCCACCGGTCTGAGCTATCACAAAGACACCGGGCGGGTGGAGTTGAAGGGACCTGTGGAAATCACCCAGGGCAGCCGGCGCGTCCTCGGGGGACAAGGCAAGATCTTCCTCGACCAGAAGAATCGGATTACCCAAGCGATCCTGGAGGGTGGCGCGCAGGGCTTCGACACTTCTCCGGGCAGCTTTCTTGCGGCGAGGGCTGAGACCGTAAAAGCTGATTTTGATCCGGCCAGCAGCGAGTTGCGTACCCTGGTGGCGGATGGTGAAGTAAAGATGGAGAGCCGTCGCGGTGGAAACGGGGTTGGAGAGGGCGCAACCAGCATCAGCCGTCTATCTGCCCAGCACGCCGACATCAGTTTCACGTGTGAGCATTTGCGGGCAGCTCAACCGCAGAGCGGAAGCGCTTCGGGGAGCGTGAAGTTGAGTTTGGAGTCGCAGCCCGCTTTGCGGTCCAGCGCTACCCCTGCTGGCGCGACGGCAGCAACGGCCGAGGGTCGAAACTCCGAGCGCAAGGAACTGGCCGCCTCTGAAGTTCAATTTGAGTTCTCCCCCGGCGGACAAGATCTGATATCGGCCGAGACGATTGGGGCGGGAGAACTAGTGATAAGCCCCGCCGACCCTAAGGAAGGCAAGCGAGTGATCACGGCCGGAAAGTTCCTTATGGCGTTTGGCGACCGAGATCATCTGGAGAGATTGCGCGGCCTCTCGCACACTAGCGTTGTTGTGGAACCGGCTGCGAACAAGCGCTCCGACGTGCCCCAAGAGAGTTGGTCGGACGAGCTGGACGCCAAATTCGACACAACGACGCAACATGTGATTACACTTGAGCAGGGGGGAAACTTCCGATTCCGCGACGGCGATAGGGAAGCCAAGGCCGATCGGGCCTATTATTCTGCTCACGACCAGATATTGAAGCTGATTGGCAGACCAGTACTTTGGGATCCCGAAACGCGCATCCGAGCCACCCAATTCTGCATCAACCTTCGTAGCGGCACGGCCGAAGGATACAATGGAGTCGAATCTACGCATTTCGAGCAGGCCAAAGCTGTGCCACCGACCGCTTCATCACCCGGCGTGCAAAACGCCCAGAGCAAGGTCAGCCAGGCTATGCAGGTTACATCCAACGTTTTGGCCGACCGGGTACGGGCGGAGCGTGAAAGCCAGTTCGTACATTATGAGGGGCACGTGCGCGCCTGGAACGGCTACGACGTGGTCGAATCACCATCCATGGACATTTACCGCAAACAGCAGCGCGTAGTTTCGGGATCCGGGGTTGTCTCCATCCACTTGCAGCCTGGCCCGACTCGACCCGGTACATCGGCCGCCGGGGGGCTAGAAACCGGATTCGGCGGGTCCGCCCCCGTGACTATTCGCGCTGATCAGCTTGAGTATCTAAGCGAGGAACGCGAGGCAAGTTATCGAGGGCACGTTGAGGTTGAAACGGGCGACACGAGGCTGAAGGGAGACCAACTGGTTGTGTACTTTTCCTCTCCGCCGGCAGGGCCGGAGAAACCGATGGGAACAGCGCAGATTGAAAAAGCGGTGGCAAGCGGGCATGTAACCGTCACCCAGCCCGCGCGGCGCGCAACCGGCGAACACATCGAGTACTTTGCAGGGCCGGGAAAGGTCGTTATGACCGGAGGACCGCCTACGCTTTATGACCAGCAGAACGGCTTCACCACGGGTCGGAGTTTGACTTTCTTCATTCACGATGATAGCTTGTTTGTCGACGGGGGTGATGAATCGTCGACTCTCACCAAGCGACACCTCGCGCGGTAAAGCGGCATGCAGATTCTCTCCACGGTTGATCTCACCAAGTCTTACAAGGGACGCAAGATCGTCGATGGCATTAGTCTAAGAATCGGTCAGGGAGAGGTGGTAGGGCTGCTTGGGCCCAACGGAGCGGGAAAGACTACCACCTTCTACATTATTGTGGGCTTGGTGAGCCCGGAGGCGGGCCAGATCCTCCTGGACGGGGTTGACATCTCCGGCTTTCCTATGTACGTCCGCGCCCGGAATGGCATCAGCTATCTTCCCCAGGAGCCCTCCATTTTCCGCAAACTCACGGTGGAAGAGAATGTTATGGCGGTACTGGAGACGTTGCCTTTGTCGGCTCACCAGCGGCGGGAGCGCCTCGAGGAGGTGGTGGAAGAGTTAGGCCTCCAGCAAGTGCGACGCAGCTATGGGTACATGCTGTCGGGGGGGGAACGACGGCGAGTTGAGATCGCCCGATCATTGGTTATTTCCCCCTCGTTCGTCCTTTTGGACGAACCTTTCTCGGGCATTGACCCGCTCACTGTACTCGACATCCAGAAGATCATTCTCCAGCTCCGGGCCGCCGGGATCGGGGTACTGCTGACCGACCACAACGTGCGTGAAACCTTGCAGGTGACCGATAAGGCCTATATCATCAACAGAGGACAAATATTCCGGGCCGGAACGCCGGAGGAGTTGGGGAACGACGCGGAGGTCAAAAGGATTTACTTGGGGGACAATTTCCGGCTGGCAATCTGATGAGTGAACCGCAACCCAGAATCGCACTCAACCTCAAGATTGCGCAAAAGCAGATCTTGACGCCAGGGCTTGTGCAGATGGTGACGGTCCTGGCGCTAAACAAGCTTGAGCTGCGCGAAATGATCAACCAGGAGATGGTTGCCAACCCCGTGCTGGAGGAGGTCTCCGAAGTGGTTCCTTCCCTGGAGGAAGTCCAGCAGAAGACTGAGGCGGAGAAGGCTATCGTTCCCGCTAATGGTCCTGAAACGCACTCAGAGAATAATCACGATCCCTTTGACGAGGTGGATTACGGGTCGTACTTCAATGACTACCTGGACCCCGGCTACAAATCTCCCGCTGCTGAGGTTATCGAGAAGCCTTCCTTTGAGAATTTCCTTTCCAAACCCGCTTCGCTGGCCGATCACCTGGAGTGGCAATTAAGCTTATCGGTTTGTTCCGCCGTGGTCGAAGAAGCCGCCACCTCCATCATCGGAAATCTGAACGAGGACGGGTATCTAACCGCAACTCTGGAGGAAATCGCCCAAACAGGAGGCCACCGGCTGGAGGACGTTGCGGAGGCACTGAGGCTGGTTCAGGAGTTTGATCCGTTAGGGGTGGCGGCACGGGACGTGCGCGAATGCATCCTGATTCAGTTGCGCACTCTGTCACCCTCTGAGACGCTCGCCGTTCAGATTGTCTCTGAACATCTGAAGGAATTACAGAGCAGACAGTACAAGGAAATTGCTCGCGCGCTTGATCGTCCCTTGCAAGCTGTGGAGCGCTGTGTACAGATGATCCGCAGCCTGGATCCTCGCCCTGGCCAGCGTTACAACAGCACACAGCCCCGCCTGATCGAGCCGGACGTTGCCATTGTCAAAATGGATGACCGGTATCAGGTGCTTATGAATGAGGACGGGGTGCCGCAGTTGCGGCTAAGCCATCAGTACCGTCGCCTGCTAGAGCAAAGCGGTACGAGCCGGGACGTGCGCTCCTATGTTAGGGAGCGGTTTAATTCTGCGATGCAGCTCCTCAAGAATATTGAACAGCGCAAGCAGACCATCCTCCGCGTCTGTGAGGCCATTATCCGTCGACAGACGGAGTTTCTGGACAAAGGCCTCGACTATCTGCGCCCGATGATGATCAAAGATGTAGCGCACGAAGTCGGCGTTCACCCCTCTACCGTGAGCCGGGCCGTGGCCAACAAGTATGCGTATACACCTCAAGGCGTCTACGAGCTTCGATATTTCTTCTCTGAGGCCGTTCAGGGACCCTCAGGAGGATCAACCTCCCTGATTAACCTGAAACGAATCGTCAGTAAAATGATCGAGGAGGAGGATTCAGCCAAGCCTCTGACGGATGAACAGATTACCCAACACCTGCGCGAGAAGGGCATTCTTGTAACTCGCCGGACGGTGGCCAAGTACCGTGAGGATATGCGGATTCCTAGCACCCACCAGCGCCGGAAGAGAGACTGAAACCCACTCCTATGCCTCCCCTCGAAATCTCGGAGGTTCAACATGCAGATCGATTATACCGGTCGGCAGATGGAAGTCAGTGCGGACCTGCGGCAGCACACAGAGGAGCGTCTCCGAAAACTTACACGCCTTTTGCGTGACCGATACTCGGCTCACGTAATCTTAACCGCTGAAAGACACCTTCGCATTGTTGAGATCACGCTAAAGTTTCGCAACCACACCCTGGTAGGCGTGGGCGAAACGGCCGACGCGCGAAGCTCCGTTAACAGCGCGCTGGATAAGCTCGAACGGCAGGCCGTGAGGTTGCTGGAGAGACGCCGCACCCGCAAGCGACGCCCCAAACCGACTTCGGCAATCCTTCTCAATATTCTGGGGGCGGAGCGTGTGGACCACGAGGAGCACCGGCTCCTGGAGACCGAAAGGATGCCGATCAAGCCTCAGGCCGTCGAAGAAGCGATTGAGTCCTTAGACCAGTCGAAGAGCGGGCTGGTGGTGTTTCGCAACCTGGAGACGGAACGGGTGAACATCATCTACCGGCGTCCGGATGGAAATCTCGCCCTCATCGAGCCGGAGTCATAGCAGGGGTTCGGTGTTAGGTGCTAGGTGTCAGGGTTGGGTGTTAGCCGCCGGGTCTCAAACCCCTAACACCGAACCGAAACCCAAATTCCACAGGTCACACTTGGGACGCCTAACACCTAGCACCTAGCACCCGACACCTGCCGTATGAAGACCGTCCGCCCCCACAAGGCGTTCCAACAACTCGTCCTCATTACCGGGCTGAGCGGTTCGGGCAAGGCTTCAGCCCTCAAGGCCTTCGAGGATCTGGGTTTCTATTGCATTGACAATCTGCCCGTCGATCTCATCCCCAGGTTTGTCGAGCTTTGTCAGCGAGGAGGCGATATTGGGCGGGCCGCCGTCGTGGCCGACATCCGTGGAGGCGAAGCCCTCAGCCAGCTCCCAGCCGTCTACCAGCATTTGGCGGAACGCCATCCCAAACCCAATCTGGTTTTCATGGAGGCTTCAGACGAAGCGCTGATCCGGCGCTTCAAGGAAACGCGCCGACCGCATCCTCTCGGAGCCGACCTACCGGTTCGGGAAGGGATCCGTTTGGAGCGGGAACTGCTCAAGCCTATGCGGCAGCTTGCCGATGCGGTCCTCTCGACGACGCGGATGAATGTGCACGAACTGCGTGACTTCATCCACTCTCGGTTTGGAGGTCGGGAGAAGCGACGCATGATGCTAATCTCCGTTGTGTCCTTTGGATTCCGCTTTGGCGTGCCTACGGACTCGGACTTGGTTTTTGACGTCCGCTTCCTCCCCAACCCTAACTTTCAGCCGCGGTTGAAGGGCAAGACCGGTCGAGACCGCGCGGTGCAACGTTTTGTCGAATCCCACTCACAGACCCAGGAGTTTATACGGCGCATCACCGAGCTTCTGTTCTTTCTTCTGCCTAACTACGTGCGAGAGGGCAAGAGCTACCTAACCATCGCGGTTGGCTGTACCGGCGGCCGGCATCGGTCTGTGGCGTTAGCAGAGCGAATCGCCCGGAATCTCAACGGCGAGGGTTATAAGACCCGAGTTTCCCATCGCGATATTGAGAAGGCTTCAGGGTAGTTCACGCGAACTGAAAATAGAGCACGTACGAGATTCCTGCTGCAGGATCTCCAGAAACAACGTTAGTAAGTCCAGTTGTTTCTGATACATAGGCGACCTAAGGGCTGCTGTGGCTGCTCGGAGTAGCGTGGGGCGGAGTTATTCGCCTGCCTGCCGGCTCAACAAGGGTCAGGACATTCGCTCTTGCCACCATTGCTGACAAATAGGCACTTGATCAGAGTTGGTGGGCGCGAGCCGAGCTTCGCCTTGCACATTCGCTTGACGGCGCGTTGCTCCAGAACATAACATAGTCTCATCAGTAGAGGCGGGCCCTAAAGCGTCCTGCCATGTCGGGCCTGCGCGGCGTAGGCTCGGACGCCGCCGAGGCGGGGTGAGGGCTTCGGTGTAGGGCTGTCACTTCGTTATTCGAGTCAGGTTCCCGTGTCAGGTCAAGGGTCCGTGGTTCGTTTTTTCCCCGAGTGGGATTCCGAAATGGTACAGGTTCAACGGCTGCTCGCTTTTGTAAGGCCTTACACGTTGCGATTCCTAGCTGCCTTTCTGCTGATGGCAGTGGTGGGAGCTTGCGAGGCTCTGACCGCCCTGCTCATCAGACCCATCGTCGATGGTGTGCTAGCGCCTGGTAGCACCGCTGGCCCAGTTCTGCTGTTTAAACTCCCCCTCGGCGGACGCAGTGTCTTCTTACAGAACTTCCTTCCGCGCCACCTGCATAATGTTTGGACGGTGGTGGCCGTGGCCATCATCGGAGTGACCCTCATTAAGGGGTTAGCAGAGTTCTTTGCCACTTATTTCGTAAATTACGTAGGCCAGTCAGTCGTGAGGGACCTGCGTAATCTGCTTTACGCCCGTATCATCGGACAGGGCTTGGCTTTCTTCACCCGGAATCCCACTGGTAAGCTGATGTCGGCGGTGACCAGTGACATCGAAAAGGTTCAAAATGCCGTGTCGCAGGTCTCCGCGGACATGCTGAAGGAGAGCTTCACACTCGTCGGCCTTCTGGCAGTGGTGTTTTATCTGGATTGGCGGCTGGCGCTGGCTTCCCTTCTCCTGATACCGTTCATTGTTTTTCCATCCTCTTCGATTGGACGTTACATCCGGATCTCGAGCCGTTTCAGCCAGGACAAGATGGCCGAGCTCAACCACATCCTGCAGGAAACGTTCAGCGGCATCCGCATTGTGAAAGCTTTCGGCATGGAACGCTTCGAGACAACCAAGTTCAAGGCGGCCACACGGCGGCTTTTGAAGGTGAACCTCCGGTGGGTGCGCGCGCATGCTCTGACCTCCCCGCTGATGGAGACGCTGGGCGCAGTGGTGATTGCAGGATTATTGCTCTACGCGCGCAACGAAATCGCTCACAACGGCCAGACCACCGGTGGCTTCTTCGCTTTCCTCTATGCGCTCATCAAGATGTATGAACCCATCAAGCGGCTGACGGGCGTGAACAACGCTTTCCAGCAGGCCATGGGAGCTTCCGAACAGGTCTTCCGCTACCTGGACGTCCATTCCGAAGTCGCGGAGAAGCCAGAGGCTACCCTCTTGGCCCCCTTCCAATATGGCATTGTCTTCGACAGTGTCGATTTCGAATACGAAGGCGGGGTACCCCTATTGCGTAACGTGAACTTGCGCATCCGGAAGGGCGAAGTGATAGCGATCGTTGGCTCAAGTGGCGCCGGTAAGAGCACCCTAGCCAACTTGATTCCGAGGTTCTTCGACGTCACCCGGGGGCGCATTTT
>Ga0182032_10000865_pt1 | contig 12985 bp, 9 predicted proteins | sample tim00Cox00000000_FD_125970 | JGI IMG/M metagenome (GOLD analysis project Ga0182032, IMG submission 125970) | Lab enrichment of tropical soil microbial communities from Luquillo Experimental Forest, Puerto Rico - timezero.00C.oxic.00.000.000 | ecosystem: Environmental > Terrestrial > Soil >... | reverse complement strand
TGATCTCGAGCGCCGCGAGTGAAGGTTCAAACTGGTCGGGATCTGTGGGGGGTGAGCTGGCGAACGCGCCACAAGCGGTGCCGCTCCACGATTAGCAATAAGCAGGAACTGGCTACCCGGAAAGCCGAATCTAACTAACTGAAAAACGGCGCCACAGATATTCTCCGCGTCGGTCTACGGCACGCTTACAAAGACGGATCTCGATCGCAGCAACCGCAGCTGGAAGCCAACCATAAGAAGATCGCCGTGGCGGCGCAGGGTCTGGACTTACCTCCGAAAACCTCCGGTTCAGGTTGGCAGGTCCTCCTCCTTCAGTAAGTCGGTAACATCTTCGCCGGTCGACGCTCGGCTTTCTGGGCAGGTTGACACTCTCTCACGAAACGCCGCGCACCCCACGCACCATGCTGGTCGTCGTCGTCTCCCGGGGATGACGCGGCCAAACAATTAGCTCGCCTCGCACGCGAAAAAGCTCAGGGTGTTGTCGCCCTGGCGGACCGTGCGGATCCGGCGCAGGGAACCATATGCCTCATCAAGCGGCAGGCGCACGGAGTGCTGCACCACCACCAGCGCCGGCGGTGCCTGGGAAAGCGCAGCCAACGCCGCCGTGTACTCGCGCTCTTGGTCATAGGGCGGATCGAGGAAGACCAGGTCGGCTTTGTATTCCCCCAAGGCTCGCAGTACCGGGCCGGTTACTACCGTTGCGCGCGATTCCAATTCGAGCTCGGCGAGGTTCTCGCGCAGGACGGCCAGCGCCTCGCGGTTTCGTTCCAGAAACCACGCGTGCCGGGCGCCGCGGCTGAGCGCTTCGATGCCCACGGCGCCGGTGCCGGCGTACGCATCGAGAAACATCGCGCCCGAGATGCGGGGAGCGAGAATGTCGAACAGGGTCTCGCGGAGGCGGTCGGGGGTGGGGCGGGTAGCGAGGCCGCGGACCCCTTTGATAGCGCGCGACCGGAGTGCTCCCCCGATCACCCGCATCAGCCCACCGTCACCAGGCTGTAGCGGCGCTGCCAGTGGTTGCGAATATAGGCCGCGGCGCGGTCGAGATCGCCCGGAGTCGGCGGCTGTTCGATTAAAGCGACCGCTTCGCGGCGGGCGACCTCAAAAATTTCGGTGTCGCGCAGGATGTTGGCGACGCGCAGCGACGGCAAGCCCGACTGTTTGGTGCCGAAGAATTCGCCCGGCCCGCGCAGCTTCAGATCCATCTCGGAAATATAAAAACCGTCGGTCGATTCTACTAGCGTGCGGATGCGCTCGCGCGCCGCGTCGTTCGTCTTCTCAGTGACCAAAACGCAGTAACTTTGCGCGGCGCCGCGGCCGACCCGCCCGCGTAACTGGTGAAGCTGGGCCAGGCCGTAGCGCTCAGCCTGCTCCACCAGCATGACCGTGGCATTGGGCACGTCCACGCCGACCTCAATCACGGTGGTCGAGACCAGAATCTGGATCTGGCCTTCCTTGAACCGCTGCATGACGGTCTCCTTTTGATCCCCGCCCAGCCGGCCGTGCAGCAAGCCCACCGAAAGTTGCGGGAAGACATCGCGCGAAAGATGCTCGTACATCTTCTCGGCAGCCTTCATGGCCTGCGTTTCGGACTCCTCGATGACCGGGTAGACCACATACGCCTGGCGGCCCTCCTCAATCTGGCGTTCGAGAAAACTGTAGACCCGCTCGACGTCATCGGAGGTCGCGTGTTTGGTGATGATCGGTTTGCGGCCCGGCGGCAGCTCATCAATAATCGAGATGTCGAGATCGCCATAGAGCGTCATCGCGAGCGTCCTCGGAATGGGGGTTGCGGTCATTACCAACACGTCCGGGGTGAGGCCCTTCTCGACCAGGCGCAGCCGCTGCAGCACGCCAAAGCGGTGTTGCTCGTCGATGATGGCGAGGCCCAGCTTCTTGAATGTGACGTCCTTTTCGAGCAGGGCATGCGTGCCGATCACCACCTGTGCCAACCCTTCGGCCAACAGCTTTTTCAATTGGACTTTCTCACGGCTGGTGAAGGAGCCCGTGAGCAGCACCACTACGTAACCGAGTTTGGACAGAATCTGCTTGAAATAGTAGGCATGCTGCGCGGCCAGGATTTCGGTGGGCGCGAACACCGCGACCTGATAACCGTTCTCGATAGCGATGACGGCCGCCTCGGCTGCCACGATGGTCTTACCGCTGCCGACATCCCCTTGGAGCAGGCGATGCATAGGACGCGGAGCTTTCATGTCATCCGCGATCTGCTGGATGACGCGCTTCTGGGCGCCGGTCGGCTTGAACGGCAGCATGGCCTTGACCCGTTCGCGCACGCGCTCGTTGATCTCGAACGGGATGCCGGGGAGCAGGCGCGCCTTGCTGCGCTTCATAGCGATGGCGCATCCCAGCCAGAAGAATTCGTCGAAAATCAGGCGGACCTGCTCGGGCGCGCGGAATTGGTTGAACAGCCGGAGGTCGGCTGCGGGCGGCGGAAAGTGGGTGTGGCGGGTGGCCGCCCAGCGGTCCGGCAACTTGAGGCGCTGGCGGATGTGCGTCGGGAGGTGGTCTTCGAGAGGTTCAATGGACTGCAAAATGCGGTGCGTGAGAATGCGCAGTACCCGCGTGGTCAGCTTCGAGACGGCTTCGTAGATGGGCACGATGCGGCCCGTATGCAGGGCCTGTTCGCCATCCTCGTCGTCGCCCGAGAGGATTTCGAACTCGGGGTGCAGCATGGCGAGCTGGCCGGCGTAGCTGTCGAACTCCACCTTACCGAACAGCGCCACCTTCATGCCCTCGGCCAGCACGTTGGCGAGGTAGCCTCCGTGAAACCATTTACCGACCAGGACGGCGCGCGAGGCGTCGCTAAACCGCGCTTCAAACAGGCCCAGACTACGTCGCTTGAAACCCGCCAGGCTCGCCGAACGCACGTCGGCGATGACCGTGGCCATTTCGCCCGGCGCCAGTTGCGCGATGGTTTTCAGGTTGCTGCGGTCCTCATAACGGAAGGGCACGTAGGCCAGCAGGTCTTCGACCACCGAAAGGCCCTTGGCCTCGAGCAGGGCACTTCGGGCCGGGCCGATGCCTTTAACGTATGTGAGCGGGGTCGCCAGATCCATCGGGGGGGCGTTTTTTCCCTTCTTTCCTCACTCTCCACGTTACACTGTAGGATACTCATGCCGAAACTGCTGGAGGGCAAACTGGCCCTCGTCCTCGGAATCGCCAACAGATGGAGCCTGGCTTACGCGATTGCGCAGGCATTCTCCCGCGAGGGTGCTACGCTCGCGCTCACTTACCTTGGCGAGCGGCAGAAGCAATCGATCCTGGAGCTCTCCGACGATCTGAACCTGGCTGCCACGCTACCCTGCGACGTGACCAAGGAAGAAGAGCTCAGCGGGCTCACCGAATCGCTCGAAGCCCTCGGGCGGCCGCTCGACGCCGTGGTTCACAGCCTGGCCTTCGCCAACCGTGAGGATCTGGCGCGACCTTTCGTCGAGACCAGCCGGGCAGGCTTTTTACTGGCGCAGGAAGTGAGCGCGTATTCTCTGGTGGCCGTAGCTCGCGCAACGGCGCCTCTGATGACGCGCGGCGGATCGCTGAGTACAATGACCTACCTGGGTTCGATCCGCGTGTTGCCGAATTACAACGTCATGGGCGTGGCCAAAGCGTCGCTGGAAGCTGCCGTGCGCTACCTCGCGAGCGAGCTGGGCGCCCAAAACATCCGCGTCAACGCGATTTCGTCCGGGCCGGTCAAGACCGCTTCGGCGCGGGCGGTTAAAGACTTTTCGACCATCCTCACTGCGACACCGACGCGCGCCCCGTTGCGCCGCAATACCGATCCGGCCGAAGTGGCCGACGCGGCGGTGTTTCTTGCAAGCGACCTGGGGCGCGGCGTAACCGGCAACGTGCTATTTGTGGACGCGGGCATACAGGTAATGGGGCTCTAGCGCATATGAAAGTAGAAGTGGTCTTGACGGAAGCCGACATCGCGCAGGAATTCGCCGAAGCGATGCAAGCGCGTGACCTGCCGGAAAAGTTCTTCTTCTGGTCGCCGCGTTCGGCCATGGCCTGGACGGAACTCACCAAAGAGCCTGGTCTGTATGGCGGCCTGGGAGAGACGTGGACCTCCATCGCTGGTGGCGCCGGCGCGTTAGCGCAGCACTTCGGCAGGCGTGTGCCGGTGATCAGTTTCGGAGCCGGCGATGGCGCGCGTGACCGCGTTCTGATGGCAGCCTTGAAAGGCGCCGGCTGCGAGTGTCTGTATTACCCGGTCGACGCCAGTCAGGCGATGCTCGAAACGGCCTGTGCCGGAGCCGACGATGAAGATTACGAGACCACGGGCATCAAAGCCGACATCTCAAGCCCCGTTCATCTGGTCTATTGCGCGGACGCCGCCGAACCGCCCCGGCTATTTATCATGTCGGGCAACACCATCAGCGCCTTTGATCCCTTGGCGGAGATTCGCTACGTGGCGCAATGCATGCACGGCGGGGACCGCCTGATCGTCGATGGAGAGCTCTACCACGAAACCAAGACGATGGCGCGGCGCGACAACGCGGCAGCTCGAAAATTCATCTTCGCCACCCTCAGCGGTGTGGGAATCGAGAGCGATGACGGCGAGGTCCGCTTCAACCATAAGCGCGACGAACGCCACGAGGGTCTGCACCTGATGACGCGCGCCTTCCGCGCCGCCCGCGACTTGTCGGCCACGGTAGGCGGGGAAGACGTGTCGCTCGAGCGCGGCGAGACGATCGGCCTCAACTTTCAATACACCTATACGCCGCAATCGTTCCGCTGGCTCCTGCGCGAGCAGGGCGGCCTCCAGATTCTGGAAGAGTACAGCAGTGCCGACGGCCGATTTCTGACGGCGATCTGCAAAAAATAAGTTAATCTCTCCGCGCCAGCATAAAGCTTGTGCTCCGGCCGGATTGTGGACCGGAACGCCGCTGTCGACAAAACTCGAACCCCGCCCCCCGAGTAGAAATATGGGCTCGAATCGCCGCAACAGCTGCGCCATCATCTAGTCACCGCGGCTCCAGCCGAAGTGATCTTCCGTTCCGAATGCAACGTCACCCTCTGCACGCGCCAGTTGTTCATGTCGGCGACGTACAGCAGGCTCTCTGAAGGACAGGCCAGGGCGTGAACCCAGTTGAACTGTCCCACCTCGTGGCCGGACTCGCCGAACATCGCCAGGATCTTGCCATCGAGCGACAGTTTGTAGATGCGGCCTGGCTCCTGGTCGGAAGTGAACAGATATTGGGTTGGCCCATTGGTGATGCAGATGGTCCAAGGCTGGGTTTCATCGGGGCGGTTGGGAGCGAGGTTCCCGAGCACGGGATGGCGGCTTTTGTCGTAGGGCGGGTTCAGGACGATGGAGCGCAGGTATTTGCCATCGGTGTCGAAAACCTGGATGCGCCGGTTGCCACGGTCGGCGACGTAGATGTTGTTCTGCCGGTCAACGCCGATGTTGTGCGGTGTGTTGAACTGGCCGGGCTGGTTGCCGCGCGACCCCCACGACCTGATCCAGTAGCCGTGCTTGTCAAACTTCGCGACGCGCGAGTTGAAATAGCCGTCGCTGACGTAGATGTTATCGGCCGAATCCCAGGCGACGTCGGTGGATCCGCGGAATTCGCCGTCCACATGCTGCGGCGGCGCGTCGCCACGCGCGAATTCGATATAGTGATGCTCGTCCGGCCCTTCCTCGCGGCGCCCCAGGTTCATCGTCACGCGGAAGGAGGGATTAAAGCGCATCACCGAATTGGTGGCCTTATCGACCACCCACAGATTGTCGTACTTGTCGAATCGCACCGAGTGCGCGTATCCGAGGCCGTAGACGCCCCGCCCGATTTCGTGCAGATATTTTCCGTTTTCGTCAAACAACAGCAGTTGCGTGGACGCGGCCCCGAACACCGGCCCACCGTACGTACCCGGATGGTTTAGCACCACAAACTGGCCTTTGGAGTTGGTGGCGATCCCGAGCACTTCTCCGAAATTCATGTCGGAGGGGAGCTTGAAAAAATCAGGGTTGGAATCGAAAGCAATCTCCGGGGGCGAGGATTGGGCCATTCCGGCGGTCACCCCCAGCACCGCCACCCAGAGCAGTCGTAAGCCACGCATCCGAGAACCCTCCTTGGCGCGAGAGAATGATATCCGCGCGTCCCACAATTCTACGCCCGCCGTGGTCGCGATGGGAATGACCGCGGCGGGCGCAGGGGGAGATTATTCGAAGGCGTTCGAATCGGTTCGGGCGGCAGGCACCCGAGCCGAGGCGGTTTCGCTGCTATCGTCAGGCAACAGCAGGTACCCCACGGCGGACTTGTGCGTCACACCAGTGATCACCAGTTCGCGCTTCTTGCCGTCCTGGTTGCTGTAGAACGCCACCGGCTGCTGCGCGTCCTGTTGGCGCAGCCAGATGGTGCGGTGATCCGGCAGCACCCACATCCAGCCCGTCACGCGCCGATAGGCCACATAGGTGCCGCTGATCTCGAGCGAGATGCCGGGCGCTAACTCGTAGTTATGGCCCTTGTCCACCTCGAAATCGATGCGGCGAACCGCCAGCTGCCGGCTCAGGAACTCCATTTCCTGCCGGTCGCGCTGCTCGAAAGCCTCGAGCGCGGCCAGCTTCCCTTCGGTGCCGGACCCGCTTTTCGCCAGCCGGTCCTTCAGCTCCTCGGTCTCGGCGGCCATCTGATTGCGGAGCGCACTCAATTCATTTTGCAAATCCGCAATTTGCACCCGATCGGCGTCACGCGACACTTCCAGTCGCGCCACCTTGCCCTTGATGCCGTCGATTTGATCGCTCAACTCCACCTCTACGCGATCGAACAGCTCTGCCGCCGACCGGCCGGCCTGCTTTTTGGCGGCCTCAATCTGCGATCGCATCTCGCGGCGCAGGTCGGCAATCTGGGTACGCACCTCGTCCGGCGCGCTTCGCGACGGGGCGAGCTGGGCGTTTTGCTGGTCCGGTCGCACCCCCGGCGTGTCCACCAGATGCCGCGCGCCGGCCGATTGCGGCTGGGAAGGGTGGCGCTTCGCGACGGGGAACGTGTACCAGGCTGCGGTGGCTACCGCGATCAAGAGAACGGCCGAAGCCGCGCCCCACAAGCCGGGACGGCGCCGGCGGTCGCGCCAGTTCTCATCAGCGGCACTCTTCTCAAAAACTGACTTGGACTTGGTAGGATCGGGGAACATCAAGTTGTACCTCCGCGTTCCCCGTTCGCAATTCGCGCGCCGCTTGGTAGTTCGTTGAGCGCGTTGCGGATCGGCGGCGCGCCAGACTCTTCCGTGGCAGGGTTGCCACACGTCCCGCGGGCGGATTGACACTCGCGATCAGCCCGGCAGCCGGAAGGCGAGCAACTCTCCCGAATAGGCGCCGCCGCTGACTGCGATCACGATGTACTGCTTGCCGTTGAGCCGGTACGTCATCGGCGACCCGCTTTGCGGCGCGGGCATATAAACCGCGCCCACCTCTTTGCCGGTGATCTTGTCGTACGCGCGCAGCATGGCGCCGCGCTCGCCCGAGGGCGTTGTGAAGAATCCACTCTCGCCGGCGATGACCAGGGTTTTGGTCACGAGCGTCCCGATAATGCCCGGGCGGCCCGTGCGAGGAAGGTTCAGGCCCTTCAGGTCCGGGTGATTGCGAATGTTGTCGGGCGTCTCGCCGTGCGCGACCTGCCAGACGATTTCGCCCTTGTCGAGATCGATTGCGCTGATCCGCCCGTAGGGCGGTTTGATTAGTGGCAGCCCGCGGACGTTCAGGACCAGGCCGCCGCCTTCGGCAGCCCGGGCCGGCGTGGAAGCGGCCGGTGAATCGGCTCCCGCCGTGGAGCCGGCGCCGCCCGACCGCCGCGCTCCTTCGGTGGCGGTCCCCTGGATGTAGTTCATGTCCGACATCCCCGGCGGAGGTGGCACGAGGCCGAGCGCCGTGAGCGAACTCTGCGAATATACGAACACGCGGTGCAACTCCGGATCATACGATCCACCCGCCCAGTTGGTCCCGCCGCCTGCGGTGGCCAACGTCAACGTAGCGATCGGGCCTTCCCGCTTGCTCACCACCGGCGGCGTGAACATCGGCCCGATCTTGTAGCGCGCTACGATCTTCTCGGCTTCGGCGCGCAGCTCCGGTGTGAAGTCGATCAGGTCGTCGATCGAAACGCTCTGGCGGTCGTAGCCCGGTGGCCGCGTGGGGAACGGCTGCGTGGGCGAATACCACTCGCCCGGCACATCGCCCTTGGGCACCGGCCGCTCCTCGATCGGCCAGACCGGCTGGCCGGTCACACGGTCGAAGACATAGAGGTTGGCCTGTTTGGTCGGCTGTGCCACCGCCTTGAGCGCGCGGCCGTTCACCGTGATGTCGGCCAGAATCGGCGCGCACGGGATGTCCATGTCCCAGATGCCGTGGTGCACCAACTGGTAGTGCCACTTGCGCTGCCCGGTCATGAGGTCGACCGCTACCAGAGTCTCGCCAAACAGGCCGTTGCCCGGTCGATGGCCTCCGTAGTAGTCGCCCGTCGGCAACTCCACCGGCAGATACGCCATGCCGAGGTCTTCATCCACCGAAATCTGACCCCACACGCCGGCGTTGCCGGTGTACGACCAGCTATCGTTGTCCCAGGTGTCGATTCCGAATTCCCCCGGCTTGGGGATGGTGTGGAAGATCCAGAGACGCTTGCCGGTCCGCACGTCGAACGCGCGCACGTAGCCTTTCACGTTGCCCTTGCTCTTGGGCACGCCGCCTGAGCGGTGCGCGGCGCCGACAATCACCACGTCCCTGGCTACGATGGGCGTGGCGTGCAGTCCCACCTCGCCGGTGATCGGATCGATCTGCTGATCGTCATCCAGCTTCAGATCGACCACTCCGTTGGCGCCGAAACCAGGGACGGGAACTCCGGTCTTGGCGTTCAGCGCGATCAGGCGATAGCCGGGCGTCACGTACAGAATGCGCTCTTCGCGGCCATCGGTCCAATACGCCAAGCCGCGCCCCGAGAGCTGGCGAGGCGCATTGGCGCCACGCGCACCTTCGCGTTCGCTGTGGATCCAGAGCTGTTCGCCGGTAGCGGCGTCAAGAGCCACCACGGCGCGGCGTGTCCCGGCGGTGGAATAGAGCACGCCCCTCGCCACGAGCGGCGTCGCTTCCAGCTGGAATTCACGCCGCGGCCCGAGGTTATCGGTTTTGAAGCGCCAGGCGATTTCGAGCTGATTGAAATTGCCGGCGTTGATCTGGTCGAGCGCGGAGTAGCGCGTGCTGCCCAGATCGCCCCCATAGCTGCGCCATTCGCCGTCCTTGGCCCCGGTCTGCCCGATCGCCGGCAAGCTTGCCCCCGCCAGCAGGCAGATGGTCACGCTCCAGTTCGCCAGTGTTCGCATCGTGCCACCTTCCGGTTTCAGTATTCCCACAATTCTAGCCGAGCCCGATAACCATAGCACAAAGCCTTATGCCGCCGGACGCGCGGCTCATGGCCCGCCGACCACCCGGGCGCTATGCGCCCCGCGTCAAGGCCTGGCCAGGCGCCACAGGGCAAATGGCGTACTCTCGGGCGGAACGATCGCCATGGCCCGGGCTGACGATCGCGTTGCCGGTCACCGTGGCGGCCCTTGAGAGAGCACCGCGCGCCCCGGATATCCCATGGAAGATCAGGTGGCCCCGCAAAATGCCCCCCTCCCGCGGGCGGCGTGACGATCGCCCCCCGCTTGCAGTCCGCCTGGCTGAGGTTTACATTTTGGGGAATAGCTCCCCGATCGCGCCGTCACCGGTGCCACGGGGGGGAGCAAGGAGAGGGCAATGAAGCAGATCTTTCTCGGGCTGGCAGCCCTGTGCACGCTATCGCCGGCGCTAAGCTTCGCGCAATCTCATCCGAAGCCGACCGTCGCTACCGATATCACCGATGAAAATGTCAAGGAGGTGTTGAAGCACGCCCCGCCGGCCGTGGATCAGCAGCTGAAGGTCGTCGACGTGGGGCCGTACAACGTGGGCGTCGGCATCATCCACCGCGGACCCAGCCAGGATCCCACCGACGGAACCGCGCCTTGCATCAAGCACCATAACCAGACCGAGACTTACATCATCGTCGACGGTGCCGGGACACTGGTGACCGGCGGCACCATCATGAATCCGCGGGAGATTCCCAAGGACAGCGAAGCGTATATGACGCTCAACGGGCCGAGCGCGAATGGCAGCGTAAGGACCACGGAAGCACAAGTCCGCGCGGTGAAGCCGGGCGACATCGTGATCATCCCTCCGGATGTGTGTCACGGCTGGATCGGAATTACCGACCACGTCAATTACTTGAGCGTGCGTCCTGACCCGGATCGCGTCCTGCCGGCCGGTTACGTGAATCCGGCAATCAAGAAATAGCCAAGCTCCGCCACCGCCCCGCCGGTTTCAGTCCGGGAGGCGCAACGCGAGGTACTCGCCCGTGTAATTGCCGCCGCTCACGGCGACAACGATATACTGTTTGCCATCCAGCATGTAGGTCATGGGCGATCCGCTTTGGGGCGCGGGCATCCACACCGCCCCCACCTCCCGGCCGTCGGTTTTGTCGTAAGCCCTTAGCATCGCGCCACGCGGGTGAGTCGGCGTGGTCGTCACCTGGCTGTCGCCCATCACGACCAGCGTCTTGGTGACCATCAGGCCGACTCCCGACGTTCCGGGCTGGCCCGTTTTCGGAATGTTCAGGCCCTTCAACGCCGGATGGTTGCGGACGTTGTCGGGCGTGTCGCCGGTCGGCACCTGCCAGCTGATCTCCCCTCGATCGAGATTAATCGCCGAAATGACGCCATACGGCGGTTTGAAGATGGGCAGGCCCTCGACCGTCAGGCCGGCATCGAGAACCGGATTCGGCGTGTTCGGACCTCCGATCGGCGCCGGCTGGCCGGCGACCTTTCGGGTTCCATCGGCGGCGCAACAGTCGCCAGGCCCGAGAACCACGCGGAACGAACGGCCAGCGACTCCTTGAACATAGCGGATATCCGAGAATCCCGGCGGCGGCGCCACCAGCGACCGCGAGGTGACCGCATTATAAGTCGCCTGGGCAAACACGGTGTGAGTCTCGGGATCATATGCCGAACCCGGCCAATTGGTGGCAGTCCCGGCGGCAATCGCCCCGAACAGGCCCTTGGTGTCCCCGAGGATCGCCGGCGTGAACGGCGAGTCCCCAACTTTGTAATGCTTGATGACCTCGAGCGCCTGCGCGCGCAGTTCCGGCGTGAAGTCGATCAGGTCATCCGGAACTTTCAGCATGTTCTTGGCATAAGCCGGCGGCTTGGTCGGAAACGGCTGCGTCGATGAAGTCTTCTCGCCCGGCACGTCCGACTGCGGGACCGGACGTTCTTCGATGGGCCACACGGGCTGTCCGGTCACACGGTCGAAGACATAGAGGAACCCTTGTTTGGTCGGCTGCGCCACGGCCTTGATCGCGCGGCCGTCGACGTTGATATCGGCCAGGATGGGCGCGGCCGAGATATCGAAGTTCCAAATGGGATGGTGGACCAGTTGGTAATGCCATTTCCGCTTGCCGGTTTTCAGATCGACGCACACCACGCTTTCGGCAAACAGGTTGTTGCCGGGCCGGTGGCCTCCGTAGTAATCCGAAGTGGGCGTTTCCACGGGCAGGTACGCCAACCCCAGGCCTTCGTCGATGGTGATCTGATTCCAGACGCCGGTGTTGCCGTTGATGGCCCAGGAATCCTGCTCCCAGGTGTCGATGCCGAACTCGCCCGGGCGGGGAATGGTATTGAACTGCCAGAGCTTCTTGCCAGTACGCGCGTCGTAGGCGCGAACCAAACCCTTGGTATTGTTGTGGCTCTCGACCGTAGCCCCCTCTCGCATGGAGGAACCGACAACGATCACATCACTGGCGATGGCCGGCGTCGAATGCAGGCCAATCTCGCCAGTCTCCAGGTCGATCTGCTGATCGACACCCTTCACCACGCCCTCCTTTAGATCGACCAGGCCGTTGGTGCCAAACGAGCGGACCGGCGTTCCGGTCTTGGCATCGAGTTCGACGAGCCGATACCCCGTGGTCACGTAAACCACACGCTCGTCGCCGCGTCCGTCGGTCCAATACGAGACGCCGCGGCCTGAAAGCTGGCGCGGAGAAACCGCCGCGCGGTGGCCTTCCCGCATGCTATGCGCCCAGATCAACTCGCCGGTCTTGGCATCGAGCGCGATCACGGAACGCCGGGTGCCGCCCGTGGTGTAGATAACGCCATTGACCATCAGCGGCGTGCCTTCCAATTTGTATTCCGGGAACGGGCCCAGGTTGTCGGTCTTGAAGCGCCACGCAATCTCGAGCTGATTGAAGTTCGACCCGTTAATCTGGTCGAGCGGCCGGTACCGGCTTCCCCGTATGTCAGCCGAATAGGATGCCCACTCGGTGTCCTTCTGGTGCCAAACGCTCCCCTCGCGCGCCGCCGGACCGGCTCTCCGAGACTGAGCCGGCGCCGCCGGAGCCATCCAAACGAGTCCGGCGATTACCGCGAAGACGGTCCACCACAGGGGATGCCCTCCCCTGGTCATCGACTGATGCATATCTGGCCTCCTTGACGATGGGCGCCCGTCTCAGCTGCCAGTGACCCGCAAGTCTGACGAGCACACACGTCCCTCGGGAGCGAATTATATTTCGCGCCTCGGTCAAGCACAAGCGTCACCCGCGGTAGCCCCTAACCGGTCGGCACGTCTTCACCCAAAGCACGCCCCGTCGCGGAGAATTCCAGATCTTCGTTCTGCCCGCTCGGTGCCCAATAATCGCATCATCCGCCAATCAATTCCGGCCGTCCCCAACCGCCGCGCTCGCATCGGGGTTAAGCAAGCCTGGGCCACACAGAACTGGGGACGCTTCTCTCGAGTCTCGACGCCTTTTTGTTGGATTACGCATTAGCCCGCTGGTCCGAGGGCATCTGATATAGGGCATCTGATATATTGTTCGTGGCGAAGGCGGGATTGGCTCGATCGCCGGCGCACTCGGAGGTATTGGCATGCAGGGCACAGTCTCGGGCGCACTGCTTTTGTTGGGGTTCACGCTAGTCG
>Ga0182032_10000851_pt1 | contig 13046 bp, 10 predicted proteins | sample tim00Cox00000000_FD_125970 | JGI IMG/M metagenome (GOLD analysis project Ga0182032, IMG submission 125970) | Lab enrichment of tropical soil microbial communities from Luquillo Experimental Forest, Puerto Rico - timezero.00C.oxic.00.000.000 | ecosystem: Environmental > Terrestrial > Soil >... | reverse complement strand
TGCCCTCGGAGGTACCGCGGCGAAGACACGACTGCGAGGCGGCTGCAACAGCGCCAAGCCCCGCGGACGCAACAATGTAATGAGGATTATTCCACTGACGAAACCCCCGACATGAGCCCAGAATGCCACCCCGGGGGTTCCGGGCGCCCTCGCGAGCCCGCTCAAGAGCTGCGTCGCGAACCACAAGCCGAGCAATATCCAGGCCGGTATGTTGACAATGCGAAAGAAGATTATGATCCAGACGAAAACGTGAACATTGGCATTGGGGTAGAGCAGCAGATAGGCACCGAGAATCCCCGCGATGGCGCCGCTCGCCCCGACCATCGGCACGTGCGATCCGTAGCTTGAAAAGGCCTGGATCACCGCCGCCACGACACCACAACAGAGATAGAAAAAAAGAAAGCGCCCGCGGCCGAGCAGATCTTCGATATTGTTACCGAAGATCCACAGGAACAGCATGTTGCCGATCAGGTGGAACCAGCCGCCGTGCAGGAACATGCTGGTCACCAGCGTCGTCCATGCCGGCACGACCTCGTAGGCGCGCCGCAGATGCCACAGGCCGAGCAAACGGGCCGGGACCATGCCGTATCCGTAGAGGATCGCGCGCTCGTCTTGCCCAAGCTGCCAAAGGAAGGCGCCGACGCACAGGCCGATTAGCATATAGGTGACGATCGGGTCGCGGGCGGTCGGATTATCGTCATAGAGCGGGACGGCAAAAATCATATCGAGTGACCGAGACAACGCCTCGCCGCGCGGGAAACCAAACCGAGCGCCCCTTCAGGTGCCGACCAGGCCTAGTTGCGGGCTTGACGGCTCGGCGAAGCGCCGTTTCGGAATTCGTCCGGCGAGCCGCGCGAGCCGCCCTCCTTCAACCCCGGCACGGATTGCCGCCGCCATGCGCAGCGGATCGTGCGACTTGGCGATCGCGGTGTTGGCCAGCACCGCATCGCAGCCGAGCTCCATCGCGAGTGCCGCATCCGAAGCCGTCCCGATGCCTGCATCGAGCACCACCGGAACCGGGCTGCGCGAGCAGATCAACTCGATCGCGGCCGGGTTTGCGATACCCATCCCGGAGCCGATCAGCGACCCCAGCGGCATCACCGCGGCGCATCCGACGTCCGCGAGCTTTTGGCAGGTCACCGGATCCTCGTTGCAATAGGGAAGCACCGTGAACCCGCTGCGTACCAGTTCCTCGGCCGCGCGAACGAGCTGCTCGACATCGGGATAAAGCGTTTCGCGATCACCGATCAGCTCAAGCTTCAGCCACTCCGTATCGAGCGCCTCGCGGGCGAGCTCGGCGGTGAGAACCGCATCTCGTACGGTAGCGCAGCCTGCCGTATTCGGCAGCAGCCGATATCGCCCGCCGAGTAGATCCACCAGACTCTCGGAGTAGCCTTCTAGGCTGATCCGCCGGATCGAGACTGTCACGATCTCCACCCCGCTCGCCTCGAGGCAGTCGAGCAACACCTGCTGGTTCGGGTAGCCCGCAGTTCCGACGAAGAGCCGCGATTTCAGCGTCGTACCAGCTATAACGAGTGGATCAGTCATGAGCTATATCCTGGAACGGTTGCATCAGCCGCCCTGGAGTGGACGGACGATCTCGACAGTATCGCCGGGCGAAAGCTCTCTGGAGGGCCATTCCGCTCGGCGCACGACCCCACCGTTGACCGCGATGGCGAGAAAACGTGCTGTCGGATCGACGCCGCGGGTCACGAGCAGCTCCGTAACAGTTGTCACTGCGACTTCCTCCTCGACGCCATTAATCCGCATCCGCGTCATCGTGCCTCCGGGTCCGGTTTCTCGGTGGTCTGAAGCCGTGTGCTCAAAAAACGCTCCGGTGTAAACGGCTGCACGCTCTCCGGCAATCGGCCGGTCAAAACATAGGCGCTGATCGACCGGGCAGTCACCGGTGTCAGCAAGATACCGTTGCGGTGGTGCCCGGTAGCCAGTATGAGCCGGTCTATCCCGCTGGGACCGAGCATCGGCGCGTCGTCCCGCGAACCTGGGCGGAAGCCTACCCAGGTTTCGGCGACTGGCAGCTCCTCGATCGCCGGCACCGCGCGCCACGCGCCTTCGATCAGCGCCAGCAGACCACCTGCGGTGAGCGAGTCGTCGAAGCCACGTTCTTCGACAGTGCCACCGACCAGGAGCCGTCCATCCAGACGAGGGACCAGATATCCGCCGCGCGGCAACCACATCACGTGACGCAGCAATGGCGTTTCCGGGTCCATGCGCACCGCCAGCATTTGCCCCTTGATCGGGCGAACAGGAGGCAGGTGCGAGCTAGGAATGCCGCCGATCTCGCGCGACCAGGCGCCTGCCGCCAGAACGACGGCATCCGCGCGATCTCTCCCGCGATCGGTCACTACGCCGCAAGCCCGCCCGCACGCGAGCGCCACTTCGCGAACCGGGCAGTGTTCGTGGAGCACCACACCGGCCCGGCGCGCCGCTTCGGCAAGGGCAGTGCCGAGAAGACGATTTTCCACCTGATGATCGCGGAGGCTCAGCACCGCCCCCGGGATCCCGGAGCGCAAATGCGGCTCTCGGCGCCGCGCGTCGGGCCCCGACAGCCAATCGAGCTCAAGGCCTAGGCTCTTCTGGAACTGATAGGTGAAGCGGAGCTGCTCGACGTCGTCGTGCGTCAAGGCGACGACCATCGTGCCCTCACCGCGGTAGCCGATCGAGATCCCGGACGCGGCTTCGAGTTCGCGCGCAAAAGCGGGCCACAGCCTCTGACTTTCGAGCGTCAGCGCCAGTAGCCTCTCCTCGCCGGGCTCGGTCTCGACCGCGGCGGCCAGCATGCCGGCAGCCGCCCAGCTCGCGCCCCGCCCGGCCTCTCCGCGATCATAGACGGTGACCGGACAGCCGGACTGCGCGAGACGCCACGCGATGCCGAGCCCCATCACGCCGGCGCCAATGACGACAGTCTTCGGGAGAGACGACGAAACGGTGATCGTCGGGATGATAGCGGACTCCCTTCGCCGGGCTCGCCCGACCAGGTTCAGTGGGTTTAATCTCAGCCGCCGTTGCCGCGCGGTCTTCACCGCGGGCTGACGGCACCCCAGCCTCCCGTCAATTTCGGACCGAGGCCTTTCTCATGCAAGGATTTTCTTCCGCCAGTGGAGTTGCGTTGCCCTCTACGGAAGAACCCGCAACTCAAGAGAGGCGCCGTTCCACCGATCGCGCTTGGATTTACCTCCCGGGATTTAGTGCGGTTTTACAGCAGTGGAGAGCGGTGCGTTCGCGGGTTGGGAAAGCCTCGACACGGTGTCGGGGTTTTGGTGCAACGACTTCGCAATCTTACCGTGCGACCACCAATTCCACGCTAGCGCCTCCGCCAGCTGGCTAGCAAGACAGCCATAGCTCGCATCCGTCATGTGGAGCCCGTCGGGGCCGATCATCGGCGCAGGAGCCAGCTGCTGGGTGCGTTCCCATTCCTGCATGATCTCGAATCGGCGAAATAGGCCTACGTGATTGCTTCGCGCGATCTCTCTGATAATCCGCTCCATCTCGCCCCAAGCTGGGCGCGCGAGTACCCGTCGCGCGTATTGCAGATCCATCAAGACGATGTCGATTCCGTACTCCTTCATCAAGGAGACGCCGCGCCGGATTAACTCTTCGTCGGCTGCTAGATCTTCGCGTCTCAGGACAGCATTCGTGCCAACCTGCCAGATCACCAGATCGGGATGCTCCGCGACGACGTCACGGTCGAGACGGTTCAGCTCTTCACCCACGTCCTGGCCGCCGATGCCGTGGTTTAGAACTCGGACCCCGATAGCCGGGAAACGATCCCTCAGCTCTCCCTGGAGGCGGCTGGGGTAACTCATGGACGGCGCGCTCGCGCCGACGCCCTGCGTCGAGGAAGAGCCCATCGCGACGATGGTCAATGAGCTTCCCTGATCAATTCGACTGGCGCTGCGATCGAGTGCCAGCCCTATCTCGGATAGTGCCGGCGGCACCGCACAGCTCGGGATGGCGGCGAGCTCTGATGGCTCGGCGAAGGTCGAGCCCAGCGACGCCACCATGCTGGCAAAACCGACACCAAGCCATCCGACCGAGAGACGCCGCATCACTGGAGCGCCAGGCGGATCGCTTCCGCCAGCTTGCCGCCGATACATTCGTAGACGCTGGCCGCTAGGCTCGCCCGCTCGTTCTTAGCTACCCGGTCGAAATTAAACACGTTCTGCTCGCTCCAATACCGCATCATGTCGAAGCGCGGAAAGACATACAACTCGTTAACCTCCCCGACCCGATGAAGAGTGGTCAAATAACGTTCAAAGTCTATGACGGTCACTGTGCTGCGAGAGAATTGCATATCTACAAGAATAATGTCGATCTTGCGTGTCTTGAGTTGGTCAATCCCACCTTGAAGCGCGGCCGCGAAATCATCGATTTCGACTCCGCGGACGGCATCGGTGGTGCCGGTCTCCCAAATCACCAAGATCGGATCCTCAGCGAGGACGTCGCTCGGAAACCGCTCCAGCATCTGCTGCGCGGTTTGTCGCGGCACCCCCTTATTTACCACTGTGATCGGGACAGCCGGGTACCAGTGGTTAAGTATCTCTTGTAACCGATGCGGATAGGCAAGGTTGGGGGATCCGGCCGCCGCGCCGGTGGTTGAGGCTCCACCAATGGCGACGATCTTGACCAGGTTCCCTGCCCGCAGCGTCTCGCTCAGATGCGGCAAAGTGACCTCGACTCGCGTCAACTCTGAGGGAACATCGCACCGAGCGTCGTCTCCAAAAGCGGACGGCAAGGACAACATTGCTGCGGCGCCCAGGCAGCCCGCCAGGTAAAGCGCCCGCTGCATTAAACCGCCGGTCAGGTGGCGCCTCGTCATTGGCTCATCCCGCTCCACGATTGCGCACCGCTCTGATCGGCTGCGGTGCTCTACCCATGCTTTTATACCAGTCAATCATTTTCGCGGTAGAACACAACACAAGAACGCCAACGACATTGACGGCGAGCTGGGTCACGATCGCCGAGTCATACTCGGACAGAAGAAAGTGACCGAGCGCAGATAACAAAATTCCAAAACAGAAGATCTCTAACGATTGTTGCCCACACAATACAATTGGTCTCAATGTCGAAGAATACAAAAATTTCTCGTCAGGTTTTATTAAAGTTCCAACAACAACAACTGCGGCAAAGAAAGATATAACTCGGATAGGCGCCAGGTTGTTCTTGTTAACTGGCCATATTTCTTTTAAAAAGAGGCCAGGAAAGGGGTCCCAGACCCCGTGGATCGTCCAGCTGAGCTTTACAATAAGCGCCATTGCGGCAATCACGATCGCCATCAGCAGAGGCGCGCCCTCGGGGCGCGAAAATTGTCTCGCCCGAGCCTCCCCAAGCCCGAGAGCTGCTCCCGCCGTGAACAGGAATTGCCAGGCGAGCGGGTTGAAATACCAGACATGCCCCTCCGGATAGGCCGGCACAGACACGTCAGTGGCCTGCACGATGGCGTACAAGAGAAACGATGGGACCAGCACCAATAGCGGCTGTACCCACAGCCCGAGCAGGATTACCGGGAAAATGACCAAAAGCAGGATGTAGAGGGGTAGGATATCTAGGAAGGTCGGCTGAAATTCGAGTAGAAGCGCCTTGACGATGGCAACGTGCGGCTCCTCGAGAAAGTCGGCAACTCGCATTTCGTCGTTATACATCGGATTGTTGAAAGTCGTTGCCGTATACGAAACTTCAGCAATGAAGATCATGAACAGGAAGATATGGGCGACGTAAAGCTGCCACGCTCGCCGCAAAATCTGCGCCGTTGCATAGAATGCGCCTTGCGAATGGAGCGTGCGACCGTAGACAAAGGCGGCGGTATACCCTGAGACGAAGATGAAGACTTCCGCCGCATCATAGAACTGGAATGCCTGCAGCGTGAAATAGCTGAAGACGTTCTCTGGAACGTGATCGATAAAGATGAAGATCAGAGCGAGGCCGCGAAAAAAGTCGAGGCGGAGATCGCGCTGCAGTGAAGGCACGGCTGAGCCTCGAACCTTTGACCGACGATGGGCATCGCGGCGAGGTACTGTAACAAAAGCCACGCTGGTCGTCGACCAAGGAGATTGCGTCTGTCGGGGGGCGGCGCGAGCGTGATCGGGTTACGTGGCGGCACACGCAACTCTCTCACGGCGGGTGTTCGTCGGTCCACGCCACTAGATGCACCCGCAACTGCTAGCGACTAATTGGCGGCAGATCGCCGCCTTCGTGGGAAGTTTAGGACGCGCCCAAAATTTCTCTTGCGGTGCAGTCGCGCGGCTGATACATTTTGACATACATGGTTACATGGCAGGTAAGAACTTTGACCTGACCTCCCGAAAGAGCCGGCTTTGCCGGCTCTTTCACCTTGGTCTCAGGCGAGATCTGAACTCAGGACGAAACGCGCCTCGGTTTTCCGACGTATCTCGTCAAGCGACACACCCGGAGCCTTCTCAGTCAGAGTCATCCCGGCCCGATCAATCGTGAAGATGCCGAGGTCGGTGATCACCATGTCGACCACGCCTTTGCCTGTCAGAGGCAAAGTGCAGCTCCGAAGCAATTTTGGCTCATTGCGGGCGGTATGCTCCATCACAACGATCACACGCTTGACGCCGGCGACGAGGTCCATAGCCCCGCCCATGCCCTTTACCACCCGACCGGGGATCATCCAATTTGCAAGATCACCATTCTCGGCCACCTGCATTGCTCCGAGGATCGAAACATCGATATGCCCTCCGCGGATCATCCCGAAAGATTGCGCACTGTCGAAATAGCTAGTCGTCGGCAGCTGAGTAATCGTCTGTTTGCCAGCATTGATTAGGTCCGGGTCTTCTTCGCCCTCGAACGGGAACGGACCCATGCCCAGCATGCCGTTCTCACTTTGCAGCTGAACAGTGATGCCGGGGGAGATAAAATTCGACACCAAAGTGGGGATACCAATGCCGAGATTGACATAGAAACCATCCTTCAGTTCTGCCGCAGCACGGCGCGCCATCTCATCTCGCGACCACGACATGCGCTCCTCCTCTAACTCAATTGCCACGCTTGCGCACCGTGCGTTGCTCGATGCGCTTTTCAAAGGATGTCGCATGGATTATCCGGTCGACGAAGATGCCCGGTGTGTGAATGTGATCGGGGTCGATAGCGCCGGATTCGACTAAATGTTCCACCTCCGCGACGGCTACCCGCCCGGCGGCTGCCATCACCGGGTTGAAATTGCGCGCCGTCTTGCGGTAGAGAAGATTACCTTCGCGATCGGCCTTCCAGGCATGGATAATAGCGAGATCGGCGACGAGACTGCGTTCCATAAGGTAGCTTTCACTGTCGAACTCGCGGATTTCCTTACCTTCTGCGACCAATGTCCCGATACCGGCTTTGGTGAAAAACGCCGGTATTCCGGCGCCGCCGGCTCGGATTCGTTCCGCGAGGGTCCCTTGCGGATTGAACTCAATCTCGAGTTCTCCCTTAAGATAAAGGTCCGCGAAAAGCTGGTTCTCTCCGACATAGGATGAGATCATTTTCCGAATTTGCCGGCTTTCGAGCAGCAATCCGAGCCCTGCACCGTCTATCCCGGCATTGTTTGAGATCATGGTCAGCCCGGTCACTCTGGAGTCTCTAATCGCTGCGATTAGTAGCTCTGGTATACCGCAAAGCCCGAACCCCCCCGACATTATCGTCATGCCGTCCCGGAGAAGGCCGGCGAGCGCAGCATTAGCATCGGGGTAGACTTTATTCATTGAGGCCTCCTCCATCGCCCGAGGGGGACGAGCATACTCTCACTCCGAGAAGCTCCGCTACCTTGTCGCGGCTAAACCGGAGCGCTGGGGGCCAGCTTCGGCTATGTCGACGAAGCCGACGGACTGTCGCATCGTGACACCCCACGATAAGCTTGAAATTACCATTGTATCATTATATAATAATCACCATTGCGGCGAACCAGTTGCATCGAGGATGCGTAAGGCGATCTTATCGTACTAGTCATCTGCGCGGGTAGCGAATTGATCCATTTACAACTCGAGCGGGACGCCTCATGATACTTCCTGCAGACTTAGAAGGGATAACGAAATTGCAAACCGATTATGGATTGTATGGTGCACCTGCGAATTGCGATGGCCAGCGGCGAGCATTTGGCTCGAATAGCGAGCCTGTCGAGCCGCTAAGTGGCAATTTCGAATTATTGCCATCATGATACTTTTGCTTGACAAATTGCGGCTCTTTATATAGCAATAGGACGGGGCCAGCGTCCCGTTGCACAGCCGGCAGGTAGCCGGTGCCGTGGTTTGAGCATCAACTAGTCGAGCAGGCTTCCGGATTTTCGATTGTCCGATATGTCACCCGCACATTGCCAACGGGTCTACACGCGGGACGATTTGCACCCACGTTTTTTGCGGACCGGATCGCCCGTGCGGAGGTTAGCGACAGAGGCTACCTACCAGATTCGACCGTTGGTCTGCATCGCGAGGGCAACGGCCTTCATGCGTCCGTTGGGCAGATGTATGACGGGCCAACTGCTCCGCGCCGCTAATTGGAGGGGCAGCGACCCTGTGCCGAACAATGCCGCCCGATTGCGGCAGAACGCCGCGGAGTTGGTCCTTTGGGCGCGACTGAGGGCAGGCGCGAAACTGTACCTCGTCGCAATCGAGTAGGTTAACTCATATTTTTATTGGGATTTTCCCGGATTTAATATATGATGCGCGGCAATGATTTCGTTGCCACAATATGTTGTTGGTTATCGCGAGGGAAGATGGATCAGCAAAGGCCGCTTCGTAGCAATTGCCGTACGCTGCCGAGCCGCAAATATCCGCACTCTCGCCACAAAGTGACGCTATTCACACTGCGGCACAGAGCCGGCGGTGTACGATTGGGATTAACCGAGCACCACAAGCAGTGTGCCTTAGGCAGGCAGCTTGCGAGCACGGGAAATATCGGAGGCGGGCATCGTGCCTGCTCCCGTTTACCTAAGGGTAAACGCGGTTACAACAAATTTGGAAATTCAGGCGAAACGTGTCTTGTCGCCCGCCGTTCTCTCCTACGTAAAAGGATAGATGCACCGGGGCGGGCAAGTTGAGGTGAGAAATGAAATTCGACGACGGGATCTTCGGGCTCTATTCGAGGTTGTACGAGAACCGACGAGAGGTCGAACTCTCGCTCGAGGAATACCTCGGCAAGTGCTCCGACGATCCGTCCTACTATGCCGGGGCGGCCGAGCGGATGCTGCGCGCGATCGGCGAGCCGGTGATGGTCGATACGAGCCAGGAGCCGCGGCTTGGCCGTATCTTCATGAACCGCACGATCAAGGTTTATCCCGAGTTCTCGGACTTCTACGGCATGGAGGAGACGATCGAGCGAATCGTTGGCTTCTTCCGGCATGCCGCACAGGGGCTCGAAGAGCGCAAGCAGATCATCTATTTGCTGGGCCCGGTCGGCGGGGGCAAATCCTCACTCGCCGAGCGTTTGAAGCAGCTGATGGAGAAGGAACCGGTCTACATTCTGAAGGCCGGTAACGAGATCAGCCCCGTCTTCGAGAGCCCTCTGGGTCTGTTCGACCCGGTGACGCTCGGCCCTGAGCTGGAGAAGCATTATGGGATCCCGATACGTCGTCTCACCGGCACGATCTCGCCTTGGGCGGTCAAGCGGCTGGAGGAGTTCGGCGGTGACATCACCAAGTTCACGGTCGTACGCCTGCAGCCTTCACGGCTGAAGCAGATCTGCATCGCCAAGACGGAACCGGGAGACGAGAACAATCAGGACGTGTCGAGCCTCGTCGGCAAGGTCGACATCCGCAAACTCGAGTTTTTCAGCCAGAACGATCCCGACGCCTATTCTTATTCCGGCGGTCTGAACCGCACGACGCAGGGGCTCATGGAATTCGTCGAGATGTTCAAGGCGCCGATCAAGATGCTGCACCCGCTACTGACGGCGACGCAGGAAGGCAACTATGTCGGTTCCGAGAACATAGGCGGCATCCCCTACCAGGGCATCGTTCTTGCCCATTCGAACGAGGCCGAATGGCAGTCCTTCAAGAACAATCGGAACAACGAGGCGTTTATCGACCGCATTTCGGTGATCAAAGTACCCTATTGCCTGCGTTCGACCGAAGAGCGGAAGATTTACGAAAAGCTGCTCGCCAACAGCGAGTTGGCAAACGCGCCATGCGCACCGTCAACCCTCGACATTCTTTCGCGTTTCAGCACGCTTTCGCGGCTGAAGCCGCACGAGAATTCGAATTTGTTCTCCAAGATGCGCGTGTATGACGGCGAAAGCCTGAAGGACACCGATCCGCGCGCAAAATCGGTCCAGGAATACCGGGACGCGGCGGGTGTTGACGAGGGGATGGACGGCATCTCGACGCGCTTCGCCTTCAAGGTTTTGTCGAGCACCTTTAACTTTGACACGCAGGAGGTCGCGGCCGATCCTGTCCATCTCATGTATGTGCTCGAGCAGGCCATCTGGCGCGAGCAGTTCCCTGACGAGGCCGAGAAAAAGTACCTCAACTTTATTAAGGCCGAGCTCGCGCCGCGCTACGCCGAATTCATCGGGCACGAGATCCAGAAAGCCTACCTCGAATCATATTCCGATTATGGCCAGAACCTGTTCGACCGCTACGTGGCCTACGCTGATGCGTGGATCGAGGATTCCGACTACAAGGATCCCGACACCGGGCAGCTGATGAACCGCGAGTTATTGAACCAGGAGCTCTCCAAGATCGAAAAGCCCGCCGGCATCGCGAACCCGAAAGATTTTCGCAACGAGGTTGTCAAATTCGCGCTGCGGGCGCGTGCCAACAACGCAGGAAACAACCCGTCCTGGACCTCCTACGAGAAATTGCGCGAGGTGATCGAGCGCCGCATGTTCTCACAGGTAGAGGATCTGTTGCCGGTCATCAGCTTCGGTTCAAAGAAGGATTCGGAAACCGAAAGAAAGCACGCCGATTTTCTCGAGCGCATGGTATCGCGGGGGTATACCGAGCGGCAAGTGCGCCGCCTCGTCGAGTGGTATATGCGGGTGAACAAGGCCGGATAGGCGAGCGAGCCGCCCGTCCGGTCTGGAGGACAACCGATGAACATCGTCGACCGGCGACCCAACCCCAAGGGCAAGAGTCTGAGCAATCGGCAGCGCTTTCTCGTTCGCGCCCGCGCGGAGGTCAAATCGGCGGTCCAAGAAGCGCTGCGCAAGCGCAAGGTTGCCGATGTCGGTCAGGGCGAGAAGGTCGCGATTCCGACCCGCGGGATCACCGAGCCGATCTTTCACCACAGTCGGCGCACCGGCCGCAGTGAGCATGTCGTTCCCGGCAACAAGGAGTATCTCAGGGGTGACGAAATTCCGCGACCGAACAGCGGCGAAGGGCGGAGCGGTTCGCAGGGCAGCCCCGACGGGTCCGGCGAAGACGCGTTCGAGTTCACACTGTCGAAGGAAGAGTTCCTCGACATGTTCTTTGAGGATTTGGAGCTCCCTGATCTCGTAAAGAAGAGCCTCAAAGAGACGTTCGCGGTCGATCTGCACCGCGCCGGCTACACCGTCACCGGTAGCCCTGCCAATCTAAGCGTGCGGCGCACAATGCGCAATAGTATGGCCCGGCGTATCTCACTGAGGCGGCCCAAGCAATGGGAGCTCGAAGCGATCCGCGAAGCGATCGAGAACGCCCGCACCCGTGGGGCTGAGGACGAGGCGGACAGGCTCGTCCGCGAACTCGAACGACTCCAGCACCGTAGCAAGATAATTCCCTATATCGACCCGCTCGATGTCCGCTACAACCGATTCGAGCGTGTACCTCGTCCGAACACCGAAGCGGTGATGTTCTGTCTGATGGACGTATCGGGGTCAATGACTGAAGCGATGAAGGACCTCGCCAAGCGATTCTTCATGCTGCTGCATATCTTCCTAATCCGGCGCTACCGGCACGTCGATATCGTCTTCATCCGCCACACGAGTACCGCGGAGGAGGTCGACGAGGAGACTTTCTTCTACAGTCGCGAGACTGGCGGCACGGTTGTCTCGACCGCACTCGAGAAGATGCTTGAGGTCGCGCGGGCTCGGTACTTCACCGATCGCTGGAACATTTACGCGGCTCAAGCCTCCGACGGCGACAATTATGGAGCCGACAGCGGTCGTTGTGTGGCCCTGCTTGGGGGCGAGGTCCTCCCACTATGTCAATATTTTGCGTATGTTGAGGTCGGCGATGGCATGGGAGGTAGTCTGACGGGATTGTCGCGTGACAGCGATCTATGGCGAGCCTACAGCGAGGTCGCGCCTGCGCACCCGCACTTCGCGATGCGCCGGGTGGGTGACCCGTCTCAAATCTTCTCAGTGTTCCACGAACTGTTTGCAAAGGGGGGAGTCCGTGCCTGACACACGTTTGGCCGAGGCGGTACGCCTCGAGGCCTCGGCCCCGCTCTACGTCGGTCCAAACTGGGATTTCACGGCGCTGCGCCAAGTTTACGACGCAGTCGAACGGATCGCCTTGGACGAACTCGGCCTGGATGTCTATCCCGTCCAGATCGAGGTGATCACCTCTGAGCAGATGCTTGACGCCTACGCTTCGGTCGGCTTGCCACTGATGTACCGCCATTGGAGTTTTGGTAAGCGCTTTGCATTTCATGAGACGCTCTACCGCCGAGGGTTACAGGGACTTGCTTACGAAATCGTCATCAACTCCAACCCCTGCATTTGTTACATCATGGAAGAAAATTCGATGACGATGCAGACGCTCGTCATTGCCCATGCTGCATTCGGCCACAATCATTTTTTTAAGAACAACTATCTGTTTCGGCAGTGGACCGATGCGAACGGGATTCTAGATTATTTGAGTTTTGCGCGCGACTACGTCGCCAAATGCGAAGAGCGACACGGCGTCGAGGCGGTCGAACGGATTTTGGACGCAGCGCACGCTTTAAAAGATCACGGGGTCAACCGATACGCCCATCGCAGCAAGCCGAACCTGGCGGAGGAAGAGCGCCGAGCCGAGGAACGGCGAGCCCACTCTGAGGCAAGCTACAACGACTTGTGGCGGACGGTGCCGGGCCCCGAAAAGGACAGGGAAGATCCCGACACGGCTGAGGCGC
>Ga0182032_10000825_pt1 | contig 13193 bp, 7 predicted proteins | sample tim00Cox00000000_FD_125970 | JGI IMG/M metagenome (GOLD analysis project Ga0182032, IMG submission 125970) | Lab enrichment of tropical soil microbial communities from Luquillo Experimental Forest, Puerto Rico - timezero.00C.oxic.00.000.000 | ecosystem: Environmental > Terrestrial > Soil >... | reverse complement strand
GGATCGCCGCCGAAGCGCCTCACCCAATAACTGTGACCGAGCACAACCACGGGGCCTGTTTTCGGCTCGTCGCCTTCGCCGGGAGCGATGAGCCGACCGAGCGCGGGATGAATCCCCAGCATGGTGAAAAAATTGCTCGGAACATAGGCCATGATGACGCGATCGGCATGCCCTCGATAACCGAGTCCTCCGAGATTGAGGTCGTAAAAGGTCATGTCCGTGAAAACGTCGGACTGCTTACGGTAATCCTGGTAATCCGAATAGGAGAGTTGACCGGGATCGCCGTGCGCATGGAATTTCACGGCCACCACGGCCAGCCGGTCAGCGTCCTTCACCGGGAGGGGGCGAAACATGAAGACGTTGCCCAAGCTGAAGATCGCCGTGTTGGCGCCGATCCCGAGGGCTAGCGTGAGAACGGCGACGGCGGTAAAACCGGGGTTCTTGGCCAGCAGGCGCAGGCCGTAGCGCACATCAGCGAGCAGAGTTCCCATCGTTGTCACCTCCCTGCGGCAAGTGGCTGGTGGTTAGTGGCTAGTCGCGCTGTGATCCTCTGCCGCAACGAGGCCAGCATCTTTTGCAGCTCGATGATCAGTGCTACGGTCGGATGCGCGTCGGAGTCTCGGCAGTATCCCAGGTCAACCGCCAGCGTTAGTTGGGTGTCGAGTTCAGCCAGAGAACGCTGGGCGTGGGAGAGGAACTGAACAAACTCCTTTCTCCCTTGACGTGCTTGGCCTTCAGCAATGTTGGACGGAATCGATACCGCGGCTCGCCGCATCTGGCCGATCAAACCGAACCTCTCGTCATCGGGAAAGCTGCGCGTCGTACAGTAGACCTGCTTGGCCATAGCCATCCCCTTCTGCCATACCAGAAGGTCCCGGTAGCTCTTGATCCTGCTCTCTCGAGTCACATCGTTCCTCCGAGACTAGTCGTTGACGCTAACCACTAGCCACTAATCACTAGCCACTGCCCTTGTCATTCGTACCGCAGCGCCACCATCGGATCGAGCCGGGCAGCGCGTTTCGCGGGGACGTAACTCGCCGCCAAAGCGACTGCCGCCAGCAGGACGGCAGCTGCCCCGAGCGTTATGGGATCATGAGGCTGCAAACCGAAGAGCAGCGCCCGTGCTGCCCTGCCGCCGGCGAGTGCCAACACCAGACCACCGCCGAGACCCCAGCCCAGCGGGCGGGCTGCTTCGCGCATGACCATCGCTACAATCTCGCGCCGGTCAGCCCCAAGCGTCATGCGGATGCCGATCTCATTCGTGCGGCGCACCACCGTGTACGACATGGCGCCGTAAAGGCCCACGATAGCGAGCAGCCCAGCGAGGAGGCCGAAAAAGCCAGAGATCGTGGCCATCAGGCGTTCCGGCAGTAGCCTCTCGCCAATCATTGTCTTGAACACCCAAAAGTCCGTGCTAATCTCCGGGTCGGCCTGTGCAATACTGCGCCTCAGCCTGGCGGTGATGTCAGCGAGTGGAGCGCTAGAGTGAATGAGAATCTGAGCAAACGGGTCGGGCTTGGCGTCCTGAGAGGTAGAGAGAAAGGCAATCGGCGGCAGTGCCTCGCGGAGATTCAAGTACTTCGTATCTTTGACCAAGCCCACAATCTCAAAAACCGTCTCGGGCTGAGTCGGTGTGGCCTCTACGCGAAAACTCCGGCCCATTGGATTTGTTCCCAGCCCGAGCTTGCTGGTAAAGGCTTGGTTGACGATCGCGACTTTCGACGACCGAGGAGTATCGCGGTCGTCGAAATCCCGGCCTGCCAGGAGCGGTATTTCCAGGGTCTTAAAATAGCCCGGGCTAATCCAGTTGAAGTTCGCTTCTATTCCGTGGCTTCGATCCGAACCGTCGGCCCAGACTGCGTTGTCGGTACTACTCCCACTCAAGGGAATAAGACGTGCCTCCGCCACGGAATCCACTCCCGGAACAGCACTGAGCCGGCTGAGAAGCTGCTGCCTGAAGATCAGGCGGCGATTGAGAGGGAGGTTGAGCTGAGTAAGATCCACATCCGCCACCAAGATGCCGTTCTCCCGGAACCCCGGATTCGCTTTCAGCAGATTGCGCAGGGTCCGGGAAAACAACAGCCCGCCCACCAGCAGCACAAGTGACAGTGCCACCTGCGTGGCCACAAGCGCCCGGCGCAGCCTGAAACGCTCGCGGGTTTCAGTCAGCCCGTGGCTCTCAGCCTTCATCACCATGCCTGGGACTAGCCGTGTCGCCCGAAGGGCCGGCGCCAGCCCAAATAGGACGCAGGTCAGAACAGCCAGCCCCGATGTAAAGGCCAGGACGCGCCAATCGAGATTGAGATCCAGGAATAATGGGTTGCCTTGCGTATTGAGGAGCGACACGAGAAACTGGCTCAGCATCCCCGCGAGCAGCAAGCCCGCTCCTCCGCCGAAAGTTGCAAGCAGGAGGCTTTCGACCAGCAATTGGAGAATGAGGCGGCCACGGGACGCCCCGACGGCAAGACGCACGGCGATTTCCCGTTCGCGCGTCGTGGCCCGCGCTAGCATGAGATTAGCGAGGTTGGCGCAGGCGATCAGCAAAACCAAGCCCGCCGTACCAAGCAGCAGCCAAAGCGGATTTCCATATTGGTCGCGCAACCAGGAAACACCGGTCCCGCCCGCAACCGCTGTCAGCTTGAACTTGAGGTAATCCTTTACATTCACCGGGGGGTAGTCCTTGGGCAGCGTCGCCTCAAAAATGCCGGGCGAAATCGCACCCAACTGGGCGCTAGCTCGCTCCGGCGAGTCGCCCGGCTTCAAGCGGCCCATGATTGTGAGCCACCAGATGGTGCCGGCATCAAGCCAGTTGGATTCCCCGCCCAGAACGGCTTGCGAACAGATCGGAAGCGCCACATCGAAAGAGCGCCCGATTTCGAGGCCAGAGAAACTGGCAGGTGTGACGCCCATGATCTCGACGGGATGGCGGTCAATGGTGAGCTTCCTGCCGACGACCGACGGATCGCCGCCGAAGTCGCGTTGCCAGAGCGCATAGCTGATGACGGCTCCCGGCAGACCACAGCCCCGGCGATCATCCGCCGCCGTAAAGACGCGACCCAGGATCGGCTGCACGGCGAGCACGCGGAAGAAGTCACCGCTCACCAAAAGGCCTCGAGCGGGGCGCGTTTCCCCAGTTGGGGCGAGGTTGAAGTCGAAGTTTGCCCACGCAAAGAGACCGAGAAAGACCCGCTGATGGTCGCGGATTTGTTCCCAAACCGGGTTCGGAAGAGCAAACGTATACCAGCTTGCCTGGCTTCCCCTCCTGCCGGTCAGGTCCGCGAGTTGAACCCTAACCAGTTGCTGCGGGTTCTTGACCGGCAGGGTGCGCAGTCGCACCGCGTCAAGCAGTTGGAAAATGGCGGTGTTCGCACCGATTCCGAGCGCCAGCGTCAGCACCGCGACGACCGCGAAACCGGGATTCTTCACCAGTATGCGGAGGCCGTACCGCACATCTTGGAGAAGTGTCGTCATGGGTCCTTCCGAAAAGCGTGAATCGCGAGTCGCGAGTAGCGAATAGGGCGAAGCTATTTGGTCCCGATTCGCTACTCGCTATTCACCATTCCCTTTACTCGTACCGCAGCGCGACCATCGGGTCTACTTTCGTCGCCCGCCGCGCGGGAATGTAGCTTGCCAGCAGCGCCACCCCGGACAGCAGAGCGCACACGATGGCAAAGGTCAGCGGGTCGAAGGGGCGAACGCCGTAAAGGAGGCTCGAGAGAAAGCGCATTAGACCGAAGGATCCGGCCAGACCGATGGCGACGCCCGCGACCACAAGTCCCACGCCCTGACCCACCACAAGCCTTAGCACATCGGCGGAGCCAGCGCCGAGCGCAATGCGGACACCGATCTCGTGGGTGCGCTGGGTGGCGGAATAGGCAATCACGCCGTACATGCCTACGGCCGCCAGAATCAGGGCCATAGCGGCAAAGACGCCAAGCAGCAGAGTAACCACGCGCTGCGGCGCCAACGACTCCGAGGCTAGCTGGCTCATGCTCATGATATAGCTCACAGCCTGGTCCTTATCCACCGCCCAGATTTCACGTTGCGCCGCTTTGGCGAGGCCGCCCGGATCTCCTTCTGTCCGGATGGCAAAGCAGAGGATGGGCGTCGGAACCTGAGAGAAGGCCAGGTAAATCTCCGCCGACATCTCAGACGTCATTCCCAACTGGCGAACGTCTCCCACAACGCCAACCACCTCAACTGGACCCTTCAAACCGTCGGCGTTGATCCGCTTGCCCACGGGATCTTCGTTCGGTGCAAGCTGCCGGGCGAGGCTCTTGCTGATAATCGCCACCTGACCCGAGCCCCTGCTGTCCTGGTCCGTAAAGAAGCGGCCTTCGACCAACGGAATGCCCAGGCTACGGAAATAGTCCGGAGTCACCGAACTCCACACCGCGACGGGTTGTCGCCCCAGGGGCGTCGACTGTCCTGCGAATGAAACCTCACGCCTTCCCCACCATCCGCTGAGGGGAAGAAACGTAACCGTGCCCACCGATTTCACGCCGGGAAGGGACTCGAGGCGCTCGATGGCCTGATTGCTGAAGGCGAGTTGCTGTGAGTCCGTCCGGTACTTGTAGTCGGGCAGCAGCACGCGCATGGTCAAGACGTTTTCAGGATCCAAGCCCAGGTCACCCCCCAGCAGATGGACGAAACCCTTGAGGGTGAGACCCGCCGCCGCAAGCAGGATCACCGACAGCGCCATTTCCGCAATCACTATGGCAATGCGAAAACGGTGGCCTTGCGCGCCGCCCGTCAAACTGCGGCTCGATTCTTTGAGCGACTGGTTGGTGTCGAGGCGGCAGGCTTGGAGTGCTGGGGCGAGACCAAAGACCACACCGGTAAGCAGCGAAATCGTGAGAGCAAAACCCAGCACCCAGCCGTCGATGGTAATCTTATCCACGTAAGGGATACTGAGGTTGGCAATCGTCGGCGGAAACATAGCCACCAGAGCTCCAGCGCACCAGAAGGCGAGCAGCACTCCGAGGGCGCCGCCGGCAATGCCCAGCAGGGCGCTCTCCGTCAGGAGCTGCCGCACCAATCTTAGCCGGCCGGCACCGAGCGCGGCGCGGACAGCAACTTCCTTCCGCCGGCCGGCGGCTCGTGCGAGAAGCAAATTGGCGACGTTCGCACAGGCAATCAACAGCACAAAGCCTACCGCGCACAGGAGCACGAGCAGCGCCGGGCGGATATCCCCGGTGATCATCTGGGGAAGGCTGATGATGCTCGTCGCGTCTTCGTCTTTGTTCGTCTTCGGATACGCGATGGCCAGGCGGCCGGCGATCGTGTTCATCTCAGTCTGGGCAGCCGGGATGGTTACGCCGGGCTTCAGGCGGGCAATCACGCGCAGGTAGCGATAGGCGCGGTCTTTGGCAGCCTCAGGTAGCGGCGTCAAGGGGGTCCACAGCTCGGTGTTCCCGGGATACTGGACGCCGGGTGGCATGATTCCAATAACGGTATAGGATGTGCCGTTGAGGGTGACCGTCTTGCCGACCAGGCCTCGGTCACCGCCGAAGCGTTGCTGCCAGAGTGAATAGCTCAATACCACCACGTGGTCCTTGCCGGCTTGTTCTTCTTCAGGCAGGAATGTGCGCCCCAGGAGCGGAGCGACGCCGAGCACGGGAAAATAGTCGGCCGAAAACTGATAGGCGATGATTGGCACCGGTTCTCCCGCGCCCGTCAGCGTGTACATGGCGTCCGTGGATGCTGCCATGCGCTCAAACACGTGGCTCTGAGACCGCCAGTCGGCGAAATCAAGAGGCGACACCGGGTCGGCATTGAAGCCTCTCGATTGGTTATAGCTCCGGACCATAACCAAGCGATCGGCCTCTTTGTAAGGCAGGGGGCGCAGTAATACCGTGTTCACCACGCTGAAAATGGCTGTGCTGGCCCCGATGCCGAGCGCCAAAGTCAGTACCGCCACCAGCGAGAAGCCGGGATTCTTCACCAGCATGCGAAGGCCGTACCGCACATCTTGAAGAAGTGTCGTCATGGATTACTCCGAGAAGCGTGATCGCGACTCGCGAATAGCGAATAGGGCGAAGCCCTTTGGTCCCGATTCGCTACTCGCCCCTGTGGTGTCAACCACGGGGCTCGCTATTGATCATTCCCTTTACTCGTAGCGCAGCGCTATCATCGGGTCCACGTTCGTTGCCCGCCGCGCTGGCACGTAAGCCGCGAGTAAAGCGACGGCCAGCATCACTGCACTGGCGAGCGAGATTGTGCCTGGATCAGTCGACTTCACGCCAAAAATCAGGGTTGAAATCAAGCGTGTGCCGGCGATAGACAGAGGTACTCCAAAGGCTACACCGACGCCCACCAGCGACAGGGCCTCGCCGAGCACCATGCAGAGCATGTCCTCTTTGCGAGCGCCCAGTGCGATGCGGATGCCAACTTCGTTGGTCCTCCTCTCGACGCCGTAGGAAATTGTGCCGTAGAGACCGATTGATGCCAGAACCAGCCCCAGCGCTGCGAACAGACCCAAAAGCGTGGTCAGGGATCGTTCGTCACCCAGCTTTTCATCGGCGTCTGCAGCCTGGGTCTGAACGTCTCCCAGCGGTAGGTTTCTATCGATCAATTGGACTTGGTGGCGTATCGCTGCAACGATGCTACTTGTGTCGAGGGCTGTACGGATCAAAAAAGTCATTTGGCCATAATCGTCAGGAAAGGCCTGCGTATAGGGGATGTAGACCGCCCGGAGCGGTTGCTGCTCCCGCAAATGTGGCTGGATGTCCCGCGCCACGCCGACAATCTGGAAGTCGCCACTCGCTTCGGGCTTACCGAAGCCGAGGCGCCGGCCAATGGGGTCCGTGTTGGGGAAGAATTCCCGCGCTACGCTCTCACTGATCACCGCTACTTTAGGCGCGGTCTCCGCCTCGGCGGATAAGAACCCCCGTCCCAGCAGCACGCCGATCCCCTGCGTCTCAAAGAAGCGGGGTCCGACCGGATAGCAATAGACTTCGCGGTCAGCATCCATCACGGGCGCAGATCCTTGCACCCACAGGTTCCGGTCCGGGCGGGCGAACAACAACCTGTATCGCGAAAGGCTGGCCGAGCTCACCCCCGGAATGGCGTTGAGCCTTTCGAGTAGCGCTTCGTAGAGCCTCATCTCCTTGCTGTGATCGTAACCCGCGAGCACGGGAATGACCCAGCCGACCAGAACCTTATCGCGATTGAATCCGGTATCCACCTGATAGAGTTGCCTCAAGCTGCGGATCAACAGTCCGGCCGCGATCACCAGGACGAGCGACAACGCCACCTGCGAGACCACCAGAGACTTGGCTAGACCCTGACGCAAGGGTCGGGATTCCCTGCTCCCCGTTCCCTTCAAAACCGGGTTCAGGTCAACCCGAGTCGCTCTGAGGGCGGGAGCAAGCCCACAGAGGATTCCAGTCAACAAAGAGACGCCAAGCGTAAATGCCAGAATTCGCACGTCGGGCTCGAGTGCAAACGAGACAGCAGCACGCCCATAAGAAAGAACAGTTAGCAGGAATCCGACACCCCACTCAGCAAAGAGCAGCCCCAGAGCTCCTCCCAATACTGAGAGGAGTACACTTTCGGTGAGGAATTGGCGAACCAACTGCCCTCGGCTGGCGCCGACCGCCAGGCGTACGGCAATCTCCCTCTGGCGTGATTCGGCGCGCGCGAGCAGCAGGTTGGCAATGTTAATCGAAGCGATCAGCAAGGCGATCCCGACAACCGCCATCAGAATGTTTAGCTCGGTTCCGTACTCTTGGCTTAGGTCGGAAGCGCCTCGAAGGCCCGGCTTCAGCTCGATTCTTTGGGCGTGAATCTGCTCCTCCACCTGCGGAGTTATGCGGGAGCCCGCTTGCTCGGACAGGAGCCGGCGGTAGATCACGTCCAGGTCGGCCCGAGCCCTTTCCAGCGTCACACCGGGCTTCAGCCGGCCCATGATCGCGAAGGTGTCATGGTCTTTGAGCGCAAGCTGAGGGTGCACGAACATAGGCAGGACGACGTCGGCGGACCGGCCCACCGCGTTCCTGCCGAAGAACCGGCGGGGCGTAACTCCAATGATGGTAAAGGGGATCCCTCCCAGGTAGATCGTCTTTCCGATCGCCGCTGGATCGCCAGCAAACTGTCGCTCCCAGTAACTGTAGCTGATCACCGCCACCGGCTTCCTCCCCGGTTGGTCATCATCAGAGGTGAATGTACGACCGAGCATCGCGTCCACACCCAGGACATCGAAATAGGTTCCGGATACAAAGTCTGCCGGGACGAACGCCGGCGGTTGACCGTCTACGGTCACGGCCACGCTGGCGTCGTCCCACGCGAACAAGCCGGAAAATGATTGATTGTGATCGCGAAACTGCTCAAAGGTGGGGTAAGGAAAGTCATATGCGGTTCTGCCATTGGGCGACACCCGATCGACAAAAACAAGCTGCTCCGGACTCCTCACCGGCAAACGCCTTAACAAGAAGGCGTCGACCAGACTGAAGATGGCAGTGTTCGCCCCAATGCCAAGCGCCAGAGTAATTACTGCCACCGCCGTGAAGCCGGGATTCTTGGCCACCATGCGCAAGGCGTAGCGAAGATTCTGGATCAGTGTTCCCATAACTGACCTCTCGCGCTTTTCCCCGGAGGGTGGCAAGTGACGAGTGGCGAATGACGAGCAAGCACACCCGCTAATTTATTTTAATTTACCCCACCCTTTCAGGGCACTTCAGCTGCCAGTGGTCCAGCTTCGTTAACAGAATGAATAGATAGGGGTAAACGGCAGAACTCAAACCCTCGGGACCCTGCGCCGGTGTCGCATTTCGCGACAGCACCGTCCGGAACCGGACATGAGCGGATGGCTACCTCCCCAGCTTGTCCACGATCTCTCTCAACAGGCCTTCCAGGTCATGGGCGGGCGACTTGAAGGAATCCGCGTCAACCGTCAGTGGCGCACCGAGCACCAGATGATAGACGCCGTATTCGGGTAGTTGCAGCACCTGTTCTACAGAAAGTCCACCTACAGCTTGCACCGGAATCTTCACAGCCTTCACGACCGCTTCCAACTCATCGAAGGGGCTTGGGGCGCGACCGTGACGCGCAGCGATGACCTCAGGGTCGCGGCGCTCGTCATACCCGGTGTGATGGACGATGTAGTCCACACCCAGGTCTTCGAGCATTCGTGCTGCCGCCGGCTTGTCTTCACAGCCGAGGTCGTCGCCCATTACACGGACGCCGTTATCTCGACCCGCTTTGACGACCGCTTTCACTGTTGCTGGGTGAGCTCGCGCCATCACCACCACGTGGGTGGCGCCCGCTTTGGCCATCATCTCGACCTCAAGGTATCCGCCATCCATAGTCTTGAGGTCGGCCACGACCGGATGCTTGGGAAACTCCCGGCGAATCGCCTGAACGGCGCGTAACCCTTCAGCCAGGATCAGCGGCGTCCCGGCCTCCAGCCAGTCCACACCGGCGCGAACCGCCTTGCGGGCGTGGTCCAGCGCTTCGTCGATTGACGTGAGGTCGAGAGAAATTTGGACGACGGGCTGTCTGGATTGAGCCAGCAATGACATTATTCCTACATTCTAGGACATGATGCTCCATGTACACAGCCTCCTCGCGCGCTACTTGGGAGACCACCTTCCGGCCGGTCCGGCCACACCATGACTACAAACTCCAGCCGTAGCATTACCGTATACTGGGCCCTATGGATGTGCACTTGATTGACGGGACGTACGAGTTGTTCCGCCACTTTTACGCCGTCCCCGGCGCGCAGGATGTGAATGGCCGAGAAATCGGCGCCGTCCGCGCGGTACTCAGGTCTGTTTTGTCGATGATCGAGCAGGGCGCAACTCACGTCGGTGTGGCAACCGATCATGTAGTCGAGTCTTTCAGGAACGACCTGTATGCCGGGTACAAGACCAGCGCCGGCGTGCCTCAGGCGTTGCTCTCCCAGTTTCCTGCCCTGGAGGAAGCTCTGGACGCGATGGGTGTGGTGGTTTGGCCCATGGTCGAGCACGAAGCCGATGACGCACTCGCTTCCGCCGCAGCCAAGGCAGCGCGGGATGAGAGCGTGCGGCAAGTAATCATTTGCACGCCGGACAAAGATCTCGCCCAGTGCGTTCGAGGGACAAGAGTGGTTCAATTGGACCGGCGACGGGGCATCCTGCGGGACGAAGACGCCGTGGAAGCCAAGTTCGGTGTGAAGCCGCCATCGATTCCGGACTATCTGGCGGTGCTCGGCGATACCGCCGACGGATTTCCAGGCATACGTGGCTGGGGCGAAAAAGCCGCCGCCGCAACCTTATCTCGCTATCAGCACCTTGAGAACATACCCAGAAATTGGCGGGACTGGCATTCCTCCATTGGCAATGCGCGGCGGTTGGCCACGTCGCTATTCAACTCCTGGGATGACGCCTTGCTGTTTCGAAAGCTCGCCACTCTGCGGCTGGATGCACCCGTCTTTGAGTCGGGGGGCGACCTTCGCTGGAGGGGGCCGCAGCCGGGCTTTGAAGAACAATGCCGGGTGATGGGGTCACAAGATCTCTTTGACCGCGCCACTTCAGCCGCGGCGACCAAGGTGTGAAGAAATCGAGGCCGGACCGTCGGTGATGGGTGCCGCGGTCTTGTATCAGGGCACGGCTTTCAGCCGTGGCCTGATACAAACCCTCATACGAAGGATGGCGCTTGTCGGGCCGGCGACGACGCGCAACGAGTCGAAGAACGGCAATGCCCATCTTGGCTCGCCTCAGCTTCTCCTCGGAATAACCTCAGCCATACCTTAGCGTACCCACAGGACATCCTCGGACCCGAGCGGCTAACACTCTGACGTGCGCCCGTTGAAGACGGGCGCCGCGGAGGAGCCATGAAGGAGATCGCGCTATTCCTGCTAATTCTCGCGGATCTACCCGTAGCCGCTCGGAGCCTTCCGGCCGCGGACCCTGAGGCGAAGATCCCGTTCAAGCTGTACGGCGGCTATACCATCGTGGCCCGTGGATCGATAGCGGGTCTCAACCACCTCAACTTCATCATCGATACGGGCGCTGTGCCGAGCGTTGTGGACCTGAAGGTGGCCCGCAAGCTCCGACTCCAAGGTCAAGTTGAGCCGCTCTCGCTCTTCAGCCAAACAATTGAGACCCGCCGTGTGACGCTGCCCGGCCTCGAGCTGGGGCCTATCGACACCGGTCCGCTACAGGTCATTGTGGGAGACCTGGCCAGCTTCGAAAGCCGTCTCGGCGTCCGCGTGGATGGCATGATCGGGCTGGACGTGCTCGCCCGGCAGGATTTTGTGGTCGACTACGAATCCGGGACGATCGCCTTTGGCACGGCGCCCGGCAACGCTCGCGGGCCTCTGGACCCAGCGGGGACCTCCGTGCCCTTCGAGCTTGGCCCAGGGTATGCCGTGGTCAGCCTTGACGTCGAGGGTCACCCCTACCGCCTGATGGTAGACACCGGCGCCCGATCGCTCATCCTGTTTGCCCCGCGGGTTCGCGACCGCCTGGCAGGACTCCACAAGCTCAGCGAGAGGATAATCGGAAACGCGGGCGGCACGGTTGCGTTGACGGAAGTCGTGCTGCCTGAGGCGAGCCTAGGCACAGTACACCTGAACGCGCAAAGGGTGGCGCTCATGGAAGGCGAAGCGCCGACGGGCGTGGATCTCGACGGCCTCCTGGGCGTCCGCTCGCTAGGCGTTCGGCGCTTGGGATTCGACTTCGAGCACAGGACTATAACCTGGGCAAGGTAGCGTGCTGCGAGCAGATCCTCCCCAGGCAGACATTCCTGGTTGACCATCCGCATCCTCAAGCCATCTAATCTTCGTTCTGATGGGCCGTATCCAACAAGCGGAAGGCGAGGTGTGTCCAATTTCCAACCGAAGCTGGCAGCGGGGGCGTGATAGAGTCTGTGTGAAAACGTTGGTTCGGGCAAAGCGGCTGAGCCGCCCGCTGTGCGGAAGGCCTGCGGCCTTCCGTAGCGGGACACCAACGCCTTCATTTCTAAGAGCCATCTCTCCGACTGGTGAACGGAAAGGCTGAGCCTTTTCGCACAGCAGGCGGCGCAGCCGCTGAAGAAGGCAGTTTTTCACACAGACTCGTGGATAACGGGCCGCCACTTTACAAAATCTTGACAAACTAAGGAAGGCGCGGAGACTAACAAACGCTCGACGTGGCGCGTCCAAGAGAGGGGAAGATAGGTAGATATTTGGGCGCAGGTTGTTTAGAACAGAGAGGATGCCGGAGGCAGGAGTACTGCCGTGGAGAGTGATTTTCGCGTTGGACCCTGGCTTGTCCAGCCGCAGCTAAACAGTGTCTCGCAAAATGGCACCGGCGCGCGCCTGGAACCGAAGGCGATGCAGGTGCTCGTGCGGCTGGCAGAGAGTGCGGACGACGTGGTGCCCAAGGACCGCTTGATGCGAGCCGTCTGGGGGGACACCTTTGTTACTGAAGACGTGCTCACGCGATCCATCTCAGCTCTGCGCCGCGCTTTTCACGACAGTACGCAGCAGCCTCGATTCATTCAGACGATCCCCAAGGGCGGCTATCGCCTCATCGCGCCTGTTGAGTGGGTGGACCGCAAGCCGGACGTGGAGTCGGTGCTGGTGCTGCCCTTCGTCAACGCCAGCGGTGACTCTGAGCTGGAGTATTTAAGCGACGGCATAACGGACTCCATCACCCACTGGCTCTCCCAACTTCCTCAGTTACGCGTGATGGCGCGTAGCACCGCATACCGCCATAAAGGCCGCGAGGGCGATGCGCAGGGTGTGGGAAAGGAACTGGGTGTCCGATCAGTTCTGACCGGACGCATTGTCCGGCGCGGTGAAGCCTTGGTGGTCAGGGCGGAGCTGGTGGATGTGGTTCACGGCTGGCAGCTTTGGGGTGACCAGTTCGTCCGCCAGCGGGGAGATCTTCTGGCACTGGAGGACGAGATTGCTCGCAAGATCTCGGCCACACTGCAGCTCCGCCTGACCGGCGAGCAGCAAGAGCACTTGGCACGGCGACCGACTGTCGATCACGAAGCCTACCACCTCTACCTGAAGGGCCGGTATCTGTGGAATCATCGCAATGACGCGAGCCTGAAAAAGGCCATCGACTTCTTCGAGCGGGCGGTGACTCGCGATCCCAGTTACGCCCTTGCGTACGTGGGCCTGGCTGACAGCTACGCCCTGCTTGCATGCCAAGTGGACTTCGGGAGCCTCGACCCGCAGGAAGCGTACCCCAAAGCCATCGGAGCGGCCCGGAAAGCGCTCG
>Ga0182032_10000818_pt1 | contig 13262 bp, 11 predicted proteins | sample tim00Cox00000000_FD_125970 | JGI IMG/M metagenome (GOLD analysis project Ga0182032, IMG submission 125970) | Lab enrichment of tropical soil microbial communities from Luquillo Experimental Forest, Puerto Rico - timezero.00C.oxic.00.000.000 | ecosystem: Environmental > Terrestrial > Soil >... | reverse complement strand
CGCTGTTTCGTGAGCCGCAGTACCTGCTCGGCTTGACGAACTCGATCGTCCGTTTGTCACGCGAACACCCGATCGACATCATTCATGCGCATTACGCCGTGCCCCACGCCACGGCGGCATACCTGGCTCGCGAGATGCTCGACCGCGGGCCAGCCGGGCGACCACGGACCATCACCACGCTGCACGGCACCGATATCACGCTGGTCGGCAGCGACCCTGGCTACGAGTCTGTGGTGGCGTTTTCCATCGAGCGCTCGGACGGCGTGACCACGGTCTCGCAAGCCCTCAAGCAGGACACGATTCGGACGCTCCGGATCGAGCGCGACATCCAGGTCATCCCCAATTTCCTCGACTGTTCCGAATGGCGCCGGCGGTCGGACCGCGGCCTCCGCGAACGGATTTGCGGCCCGCATCGCCTCGAAGCGGTCCTGACGCACGTCTCGAACTTCAGGCCGGTCAAGCGCGTTGAGGCGGTGTTCGAGGTCTTTCGTCGGGTCTTCACGCGGGTCCGCACCGCGCTTGTCATGATTGGAGACGGTCCGGATCGCGCCTCGCTCGAGCAGCGCGTCGCGAACGAAGGGTTGAACGGCATCGTGCAATTCGTCGGCGAGCAGCAAGATCTCGTGCCGTGGCTGTCTGCCTCCGACGTCTTCCTCTTGGCGTCCGCGCAGGAAAGCTTCGGGCTGGCGGCCCTCGAAGCCATGGCCTGTGAGGTGCCGGTCGTGGCCTCTCGAGTCGGCGGGCTGCCGGAAGTGATTGACGACGGCGTCACCGGATTTCTGTGTCCGGCCGACGCCGTCGACCTGATGGCGGAACGATCGCTCGACCTGTTGACTGACCCGGGGAAACGTGCGCGCATGGGCCGGGCGGCCTCCGAACGCGTGCGCGCGCGCTTCTGCGCGTCGGCCATCGTGCCGCGCTACGAAACGTACTACGGCGACGTGCTCGCAAAGGCCTAGACGGGAGCTACACCTCCGCGCGAGTGCCGGGCTCTGCCCCGGCGTCGAGGTCGTACTTCCGGAGCCGGACGTACAGTTGCTGTCGCGAGACTCCCAGGCGCCGGGCGGCCCTGGACTTGTTCCCGCCCGAGTCGCGCATGACCTGCGCGATCGTCTCGCGCTCCACGACGTTCAAGTCGCCGATCCGGTGAGGACGCGGCACGGCAGGAAGCGGGAGATGCTCGGGCGTGATGAGGCCGCCTTCGGACAGAATGGCGGCGCGCTCGAGCGCGTTGTGGAGCTCGCGGACGTTTCCCGGCCAATCATGCCTCGCGAGCACCAAGCGGGCATCCTCCGTCAACCCCGCAGGGGGACGGCGGAACGATTTGCCGATCTCGTCCAGGAACGCATTGCTCAGGAGGAGGATGTCGCCTCGCCGGTCGCGTAAAGGCGGAAGATGCACCTCGAACACCTGGACCCGGTAGTACAGGTCCTCACGGAACTCGCCACGCTGGACTGCCTTCGTCAGATCGCGGTTCGTCGCAGCAATCACCCGAACATTCGCCCGTTGCACCCGAGTACCGCCCAGCCGGCGAAATTCGCGTTCCTGGAGGACGCGCAAGAACTTGGCCTGGGCCGATGGGCTCATCTCGCTCACTTCGTCGAGAAACAGCACGCCGCCCGACGCCAGCTCGATCTGGCCTGGCTTCGCCTGCTCGGCGCCGGTGAACGCGCCGCGCTCGTATCCAAACAGCTCCGATTCGAGCAGCGTCTCCGGCAGCGCCGCACAATTCAGCGCGACGAAGCGCCCGTGGCGCCGGCTGGACGCCTGATGAATGAACCGCGCGATGACTTCCTTGCCCGTGCCAGATTCGCCGGTCAAAAGGACCGTCGTGTCGGTCGACGCCACCTGCGCAGCCTTCTTGAGCACGTCTTTCCATTCGCGCGACCGGCCCACAAGCCGTTCCTGGCCGCCGTTGACTCCAGGCTTCCCTCCTCGGTTCGGTTCCACGTTCGGTTCTGACACGATTTCCCCCTGTTCCGGACCTCCACTCTTATGACGATCGACGTGCCGTGAAATCGACATCCGGCTCGTTCGCGGCAACCTCAGCCGGCCTCGGGCTGAGTGCGCTAGACTACACACACAAAATGCTCCGCAAGGCCCGGGGTACCTATTTCAAGGCTTGGTTTATTCCCTTGATGTACGCCGGAGGTGCACTCGTCTTTGGCTTCACCGTTCCCCGGCTCGCATACGACCTTCTCCCCGGCCACGTTTCCACTGTCAGCGTGAATGCGGCGATCGGCTTGTACTCAGCGATCGCGTCGGGCATGATCGCGCTGACGGGCATCGTCTTCTCGCTCACCTTCGTCATGGTGCAATTCAGTGCGACGGCCTATTCCCCTCGGCTTGTTCTCTGGATTTCCCGTGACCCTGTGATCTCTCATGCCATCGGCGTCTTCACGGCGACGTTCCTGTATGCCCTGGCGGCACTCGCCTGGGTCGACAGGGGCGGCTCGGATCGGGTTCCACTGGTCGGTGTGGTGGTGGTGGGCTTGCTTCTTATCGTCAGCGTCATGATGTTCATCAGCCTGATCCAGCGCCTCGGCATGCTGCAGGTCAACCGCATGCTGATTTTCACCGGCGATCAGGGGCGCAAAGTCATCGAGAATCTCTATCCCCCAATCGATACTCCTCCGTCCCCAGGCTCAACAGAACTGCCTCAGTCTCAGTGCCTTCAGACACTGTTGCATCATGGCCACCCACAAGTTGTCCAGGCCGTGAACACAACGATGTTGGTCGATACGGCCAGCAAGTCCGGGTGCATCATCCAATTGATGGTGTCCGTAGGCGACGCTGTCCATGATTCTGTCCCGATTTTGCGCGTTTATAGTGACGCCTCTCCTCTGCCCGAGGACTTTTTGAGACCTGCCATCGCGTTGGGCGTTGAGCGTACGTTCGAGCAGGACCCCAAATATGCCATTCGTTTGCTGGTGGACATCGCCATCAGGGCGTTGTCTCCCGCAGTCAATGATCCAACGACGGCCGTGCAGGCCCTAGACCAGATTGAGGACCTGTTAGTCCGCCTGGGCCGCCGTCGTTTGGAAATTGGTGAGTTTCGCGACGCTCAAGGCCGTGTACGGCTGTTGATGCTCTTCCCCGCCTGGGAGGACTTTCTTCGCCTGGCCTTTGACGAGATCCGGATGTACGGCGCTACCAGTGTTCAGGTCATGCGGCGCATGAAGGCGCTCGTGAATCAGTCGATCTCCCTTCTGCCTCAGGAACGGCGACCTGCTCTGCGCTACTGGCAGGAGCGGCTTCAGTCCACAATCGAGCGCACGTTCAGCGACACTCAAGACAAACTTGATGCATCCCACGAAGATCTCCAAGGGCTCGGCAGTTCTCGCCGCACAACCGTAAGTAATTAGGGGGTCGGGCAACTACTGGTCGAAAACGACAAGGCAAGCGCAAGGACCACCGTGGGTTCCGGGAGCACCAGCGGCCTCTAACCCACCGGCGCCTCGGGCTCGGCCATCTGGGTCCTCAGCGGCTCGCTGCGGAGCCCCAGATGAACGAACACGGCCGCGGTCATGATCACTGCGCTCCAGAAGAACACCAGCTCGAGGCCGTGCGAGAGTGACGTGCGCACGGCCGCGAAGAGCGCCTGCACGACGGCCAGCCCGCCGGGTGACTGCGCAAACCGGGCCTCGATCTGCGGCCGCATCTGCACGAGCAGCAAGGGGTTCGAAAAATATGTCAGCAGGCTGCCCGGGAGGCGCCCTTGAACCGTGCTCGCAAACTCCGCGTGGTACCGCGTCAGCATGATGGAGCCGAACGCGGCGACCCCTAGCGTGCTGCCAATCGAGCGGAAGAAGATCGTGGAGGACGTCGCCGCGCCCATCTGGCGGCGGGGGGCCACGTTCTGCACCGCTACCGTGTACACCGGCTGCACCAACCCCATGCCGAGTCCCGCCACGACCATGCCAAAGGCCACGTAACTCCGCGCCGTCGAGCCGTCCATACGGGCGAAAAGGATCATCCCGGCCGCGACGAGCGCCGACCCGATGATCGCCACCGCCTTGTACTTGCCGGTACGCGATACGGCCTGGCCGCTCGCAAAGCTTCCGAGCACCGCGCCCATCATGAGCGGGGTGAGCAGATTACCCGATTGGGTGGCGGAGACGCCGAGCACGCCCTGCATGAAGAGCGGCAGGTAAATCACCACGCCGAACATCCCCATACCAAGCACGAACACGCACACTGAACAGACGCTGATGACCGGATGCCGGAAGAGCCCCAGCGGGATCATCGGCTCCGCTGACTTCGACTCGGCGTAGAGAAACGCCACCAGCATGATCGCCGCCAACACGAGCAGCCAGACCACGCGGCCGGACCGCCACCCGTACTCGGTCGCCCAGGTCAGCGCGAGCAGTAACGGCACCACGCAGCCGATGAGGGTGGCGAACCCCAGCCAGTCCAGACGCCGCTCCGCCGCGCGCGGCTTCATGTGCGGAAACTCGAGGTAGATCGCCGTCACAGCGATCGCGCCCACGGGGAGGTTCACCCAGAAGCACGCGCGCCACGACCACTGATCCGTCAACCATCCGCCGAGCGTCGGGCCAAAAATGGACGCAAAGCCCCACACCGCCGAGAACAGCCCCACGTAGCGGCCGCGCTCCGACGGGGAGAAGACGTCGCCGACGATGGTGAAGAGCAGGCCTATCACCATGCCCGCCCCGATGCCCTGCAACCCCCGAAAGAGAATCAGCTGGCCCATGCCATCGATCGGCATGAACGTGAGCGTGCCCGCCGCGCCGCAGAGCGCCGATGTCACGACGAAGAGCGTGGCGCCGAGCATGAAAAACGGCTTCCGCCCGTGGATGTCCGAAAGGCTTGCGAAGATCGGGACCGAGAGCGTGGAGGTCAGCAGGTACGCCGTCGCCACCCACGGATACCGGTCGAAGCCGGACAGGGAAGCAATGATTCGGGGCTCCGCCGTTCCGACGATGGTTTGATCGAGCGCCGCCAGCAGCGCTGCAAGAAGGAGCCCGGTGAGCGTTCCGACGAGCTGAGGCTTCGTCAGCCGTACCAGGCCCGACGTGTGGTATGTGACCTCAGCCGACGCTGTCGTGGACATGCCGGATCACTATATACGCAGTGAGTTACGCGACGCCGTGACGAGGGCTCACCTGGTGGCTAGTGCGTGGCGCGACCCTGCAGCACGCTGAGGAGATGCGTGTGCTGATACCGCCGCGCGAGATCCAGTGCCGTCAGACCATCGCGCGTTCGAGCATCTGCCCGCGCCCCGGACTTCAGCAGCAGCTCGATCATGTCGCTGTCCCCGAAGTCGATCGAGGCGGCATACAGCAGCGGCGTCATGCCGAGATTGTCGACGTGATTGACCTCCGCCCCGCGCGAGATCAGGAGGCGCGCGATGTCGACACGATTACTGAGGACGGCCCGCCCGAGTGGGGTCAGACCCCCTTGCTCGGGCTGCTCGATCGGCGCGCCCAGATCCAGCAGTGCGCGAACGACGTCCAGGTATCCGAGCTTGATGGCGCCGAGCAGTGGGGCGCTCGGCCGGCTGCCGATCAGCGACACGCCATCGGTGAGCGAGTCGCCGGCATCCCGGAGTCGCCTCAGAACCTCCGCATTGCCCGAATACGCCGCCAGGAACAGGGGGTAAGCGCCGAAGGTCGCGGGGCCGACCGATGGGGCGAGACGCACCTCGGCCCCACGATCGAGCAGCAGATTCATCGCGGCCGCGGCGTTGGGATACTGCGCCGCGACCATCAAAGCGGAATATTGCGTGGCGGCGCGGGCGTTGATGTTCGCGCCGCGGTCGGCGAGGAGCGTCATCTTCGCCACGTCGGGGGCGGCCATCATCAGCGCCGTTGTTCCACCTGTCTTCGTCGCCGCGTTCGGGTCGAGGCCGCTATCGAGCAGCGTCTTCAACTCGGCGACGCTGCCGAACAGGACCGTCTCCGCCCATGGTTCGGCCGCCGCTGGCTCGGGGGCCGCGGCGGCCGATGCTGATGCGTTCGTCGCAGGGTCGAGCGCCCGAGCGAGCGCCATGATGGCCCAATTCGCGCCGCTGGCGGAGATGAATTGATCGTGCCCGTAGGGATAGCCGCTTTCGAAGTACGGTGGGCTGATGGGCGCCGGCGGATGGATCCGTGAGGCCACGTGCCATGATCCGTCGGGCGCTTGCGCATCGAGGATGAACTCGATCCCGCGTCGCCATGCGACGCTCGGAAGCCGGTGTTCGGCGACGTCGTGTAATGCGACGAGCGCTTCGGCAGTGGAATACACGTCGCTGGCACGCCCGTCAAGCGAGCTCCATCCGCCGTCAGCCTGTTGAGTCGCGGCGAGGTCTCGCGCCGCGCGCTCGATCGTCGCCCGACTGGCACCAGCCCAGGAGAACCCGAACAGTTGGTAGGTCCGCTCTTCGGTGGCGCGCGGGGCGTGTGTTTCGAACCACCGCCGCGCGCGCGCGGTCCGCGCGGCAACGTCGGCTTTCTGGCTGGGATGGCTGTAGAGCTGAATCGCGCGGAGCGCCAGCGCCGTCATCGTGAACTGACTGTAGGCCGCCGGCGGACGCTGCCGGAAATTGTCCCACGCACCGTCGGGGTTTTGATGCGCGGCGACGTGGCGCGCGTAGATGGCCGTGACCAGATTCGGCCGAACGCCCGCGGCATCCGCGGCGACGAGACGATACCCGTCGCTCATCGCCGGCTCGATCACGTGCGTGTACTGTACTGCCCGATCGACATCGGAATAGTCGAACGCCCGCTGCGCATCCGCGCGCGCGACCGCCTCGTCGAATGGGATCCCGTGGTCGCGCGCCGAATGGAGCGCAATCGCCGGCTGGAACTGGTGATGACACGACTCGCACCGTTGCTTCGCGTACCACCCTTTCTGGCTCTGTTGGAGAACCTGGATGCCACGAGCGGCGGCGTCACGGATGCGCGCGGGCGAGGGGCTCGCGGCAAACGCCGTCGGCGCACACAGAACGGAAACACACGCCGCAATGACAGCCCTCATGGCGACCTCCTCGATCGCGTCCGTGCGCAAATACTATATAGCCCTCCAGCATGAAAGCGCATATCGTTATGGGCTATGACACGCCTCTCACGACGAGCCTTCACGGTCACGATGCTCGGCGCTGCCACCGCTGCGACGCGCGCCGCCGCCGCTGCCGCACAATCGGGAAATCCCGCGCCGGCCACCGCACCATCATCGAGCTCCGCGTCGACGCTCGCGGGACTGACGTTGTTGGATGTCTCCGCGCGCGTCAAAGCCGGAACGGTTACGTCGACCGAGCTGGTCGAGGCGTGCCTGGCACGCATCGAGGTCTATAACCCGAAGGTCAACGCGTTCATCACCGTCACACGCGATCGCGCGCTCGCCCAGGCCAAGGCGCTCGACGGTGAACGGCGCGCCGGCCGCCTGCGAGGCCCCCTGCACGGCGTTCCCATCGCGCTCAAGGACAACATCGACACGGCGGGCGTTCGCACGACCGCCGCGAGCGCGGTTTTCGACGATCGCGTTCCAGTGGAGGATGCGGAGGTCGCCCGCCGCCTTGCGGCCGCCGGCGCAGTCCTCGTCGGAAAGGCCAACCTTCACGAGTTCGCGTTCGGCGGCACCTCCGCGACGAGCTACTACGGTCCTGTGCGAAATCCCTGGGCGCTCGAGCGCAACCCTGGCGGATCGTCGGGCGGGTCGGCCGCGGCGGTTGCCACCGACCTCTGCTACGGCGCACTCGGGACGGACACCGGCGGTTCCATCCGCACGCCCGCATCGTACTGCGGCGTCGTCGGTCTCAAGCCGACGTACGGTCTCGTCTCGATCCGCGGCATCATCCCGTTGACCCTCTCGCTCGATCACTGTGGCCCGATCACGCGCAGCGTGATGGACGCCGCCATCATGCTGAACGCGCTCGCCGGCTACGACCGCCTGGACATCGCGAGCGTCGAACACCCGGCCGAAGACTACGTCGCGGCAGCCAGGCAGCCGGTCAGCGGGCTCCGAATTGGCGTCGCGCGGGCTCCGTTCTTCGATCTGCTCGACGAAGATGTCGCCAAGGTCGTCGATGACGCGCTGCGCGTGCTGGAGAAGATGACGAAGAGCGTGACCGACACGATGCTCCCGCCGACCCGGGACATCACGGTCAACGCGGAAACGTACGCATACCACGAGGAAATGTTCGCGCGCGCGTCGGGGCGCTACATGATTCCCACCCGGCGCGCCCTACAAAACGGCGCCAACGCGAAGGCTGCCGAGTACGTCCGCGGCCATTGGCGCCTCGAGCTGCTCCGTCGCACGATTGACGATGCGTTCAAGGAAGTCGACCTCGTCGTCCTGCCGACCCGCCGCCGCACGCCGCGGACGATCGACGCGTCAATCAAGCGCGAGGAGACCGACGTGCCGCGCAACCCTGAGCTCGAAAACACCGGCGCGTTCAACATGTACGGCATCCCGGCCATTTCCATCCCGTGCGGCTTCACGTCCAAGGGGTTGCCCGTGGGCCTGATGATCGCCGGGCCCCGGTTCTCGGAGGGCAAAGTGCTTGCGCTCGCGCACGCGTTCGAGCAGGCCACCGACTTCCACGCGAAGAAGCCGCCGATTCGACCCGACACGCCGGTTCCCCCGCTCGCGGCGACCGAAGAGGGAAAGCCAACGAGCCCCGACTTCCAGTTGAGCTGAAAGCCACGGGGGCTTCCTCCTCAGGCGTCGTCACTCACGACGCGTTGTCACGGCTGACTGGACATCGTCTGCTTCCGGTGATACCTCAGTGAAGTTGAATCGACATCACGGGGAGGAAGACATGTTTATCAGACAGATCATGACAACCAACGTCGCCACGTGTCAGCCGGAGACCAACCTGGCCGTGGTCGCCAAGCTCATGTGGGATCGCGACTGCGGGTTCGTCCCGGTTCTGGAGGCCGGCAACAGGCTGATTGGCGTCATTACCGATCGCGATATTTGCATCGCGTCGGCGACCCGCCGCTTGCTGCCGGATCAAATCACGGCAGCGCAGGCGATGAGACGCCAGCCGATTCACACCACGCAGGCGGACGACACCGCCGAGAAAGCGCTCGCCACGATGAAGCAGTTTCGTGTGCGGCGCCTTCCCGTCGTTGCAGCCGACGGCTCGCTCAAGGGCGTCGTCTCGATGAACGACATCATCCTGGCCTCGCAACAGAAGGACGGGCCCGCGCCGGCCGACGTCGTGTCGGCGCTTGCCGCCATTTCCGCGCACCAGCCGGTCAAGGTCGCCGCCGCGTGAGTTACGCGAGAGCCGCCTTATAGAGCGCGACGAGCTTGGTCCAGGCACGCTCCGCGTCAGGTTTGCTGTAAATCGGGTTTCCGTTCTGGAGCGGCATGTCTGGCACACACCAGCCATGCAGCGCGCCCGCGTAGACCTCGATCTCCGCCGGCACCTTTGCCGCGGCAAACGCTTCCCGCAGCTTGTCCTTCGCGTCGGGCTGGCGGGCATCGTCATTCGACGCGATGGCGAAATACATCCGCGCCTTGATTTTGGGCGCCAGCAGGTGCGGGCTGCGGGGCGTGTCGTTCACGAGACCGCCGCCGTGGAACGACGCGCCCGCGCCGATGCGATCCGGCACCGCGGCGGCGGTCCTCACGACGAGCGGGCCGCCCATGCAGTAACCCTGGGTGCCCAGCTTCTTGGCCTTGTTCACCGCCGCTTGCGCGTCGAGGAACGCGACGAACGCGACAGCGTCTTTCTCCGCGGCGCCCGCCGCGTTGATCGACGCCATGAGCGGCTGCAGCTTCGCCATGTCGGCCGGATTCTGGAAACTGAAAGACGCCGTGTCCTGAATGACCGGAGCCTTGGCCACGCGGTAGAACGGATTCGGCACGAGCACCGAATAGCCTTCGGCGGCGATGCGCTTGCCGATGTCGCGCATCGAGGGGCGCAGGCCGAAGGCGTCCGCCCAGATCAGCACGCCAGCGTGCGATCCGCTCGAAGGGTGAATGAAGGCCGCGTCGCACACGCCGTCGGGCGTCGTCACCTGCACGTTCGTCTCGACGACGGGCAGCTCCGCCCCGGACGCCGAGCCGGCGGCAACCGCCAGGCCGGCGGCGACCGAGAGCGTCACGAAGTCTCGTCGCGAGAGCCCGTCTGCAGCCTCGGCACTCTGCTCCGGTTTTTCATCAGCCATTGTTCTCCTCCTGTTTCAGCATCAGGCGCGACACTCGGCGCAGCGGCCGTACAGCACGATCTCATGACCGGTGAGCTGGAATTGGCGAGGAACGAGTCGCCTGAAATTCCCGAGACACGCCTTGATTTCGAAGACGCGGCCGCACTCGTTGCACTGGAAATGATGATGATGACCCTTGCCTGACAACTCGAACCGCGGTCCTTCGCCTGGAAGATTGATCGCGACCACCGTGCCTTCGTCGCCCAGGGCCTTAATCGCGCGGTAGACCGTTGCGACTCCAAGGCCCTCTTCGCGCTCCTGCGCCGCGTGATGGATCTCTTCGATCGTCAGAGGGCGGTCGGTGGCGCTCAGCACGTCGTGAATCGCCTTGAGCTGTCTGGTCTTTCTGACGCGGGCCGCCATGTGGTCCCTATTATCCACTCACCGCGTTGTAATGGTATTGAGAAGTCTGTATCATCACTGAGGGTTTCATGCTGCCGCGCGCTTCTTGGGTCCTCGGCGGTCCCGTCCTGGCGACGGGTGTGGCGTGGGCGGGCTCGCTCACCGCGCTCATCTTGCGTCAGTCCGCCGCGAGGCTTCTGCGGCCGCTCGTGTATGTGGCGTTGGCCTTCTTCGCCCTGGCCGCTATTTTTGACATCCTTCCCCAGAGCAAGCAAGGGCTGAGCTGGCCAATCTTCGTGGCGGCTGTCTCGGTTGGCTACGGCGCGTTCTGGCTGGTCGGAAGGTACGTGGCGCCGATCTGTCCTGCGTGCGCGATGCGACGGTTCGAGGAGCAGCACGATCATGCGCACGGCAACGGGCTTATCTTCCTGGCGCTCGCGCTGAGCGTGCACTGCTTCATCGACGGCCTCGGCGTGAGCGCCGCATCGACGGTCGAAGGGTTCTTCGGGCTCCGCGTGTTCGGCGCCATCGCCGTGCACAAGCTGCCCGAGGGGTTCGCGCTCGCCTTGATGCTCATGGCAGGAGGGCGCGCGCCCCGGGCGGCGTTCGTCTGGGCCGTTGGAATCGAGACGGCAACGCTCGGCGGCGCAGTCGCCGGATGGTTCTGGACCCAGCCGTCCGAATTCTGGCTGGCCGTCGTGCTGGCTCACATCGGCGGAACGTTCCTCTACCTGAGCGTGAGCGGCCTGCAGGACGCGCTCTCGGCCCAACCAGCGCGATCGCTCACGGCGTTCGAGTCCTCACGAACCTGAGATGGGTCACCCCTGGCGCGGACACGGTTCGCACCAGCTCGAGCCCGCGCACAGGGCTGTCGACACCGTCCAGCAGCCGTTCACCGCTGCCAAGCAGTGTCGGCACGAGACTGATCTCCATTTCGTCCACGAGGCCGGCGAGCAGGTACTGACGGGCCACGTTCGCCCCTCCGCCAAGCGACACGTCCTTGCCGCCGGCGGCCCGCCGCGCCTGCTCGAAGGCCGCCTCGATGCCATCGGTCACGAACGTAAATGTGGTGCCGCCGTCGAGCTCGAGCGGCTCCCGTGGGTGATGCGTCACGACGAACACCGAGTGGTGGAATGGCGGGTTGGTTCCCCACCACCCGGCCCACGGAGTGCTCCCATTCCACGGTCCAGGGTGGCCGCCAAACATGTTCCGGCCCATGACGGTGGCGCCGACGTTCGCCAGCGATTCCTCGATAATCGGCGTGCTCTCGTTGACCTCTCCGCCCTCGAGGCCGTGGAGCGCCCGCCAGGCGGCCAGGGGGAACACCCACTCGTGGAGGCGCAGGCCGCCGACGCCCAGCGGATTGTCGACGCTCTGGTTGGGACCAGCCACGAAGCCGTCGAGCGACATCGAGATCTTGAAGCGCAGCTTGGACATGGCCTCTCTCGCGCCGGAGCCGTTATCGCTGGGCTCGGACTGCCTCGAGCGGCTGGGCGCAGAATGCGCACCGCCGCGCCGCGATCGGCACGTCGCTGAGGCACTCCGGACACTTCTTCGTCGCAGGATCCGGTGGCGCCTCTCCACGCCTCCGCCGCTCCACGATCATGTTCATGGGAGTCACGACGAAGAAGTAGATCGCCGCGGCCACCAACACAAACGACACGATCGCATTGATGAAGTCGCCAATCAGGAACTTGCTCTCGTTGACGGTGAACTGGATCGCCGAAAAGTCAGGCTTGCCGACGATGGCGGCGATGAGCGGCGTCAGGAGATCCTTGACGAGGGCTGTGACCACCGCGCCGAAGGCCCCGCCGATCACGACGGCCACCGCCAGGTCCACCACATTCCCGCGCAGCAGAAATTGCTTGAATCCCTTGAGCATTGCCAACTCCTCGCGTTGGTGCGGCCGCGCCGCCTACATGCCGGGCCGAAACGTTTTCATACGTTCAACGTGACCGATCATCGGCCAGAACGAGACTGCCGATCAAACGCGCATTTCGCTTGGCGGGGATAACCTGTCGGGCAGGTAAGGTCATACTCTGCCGACGTAGCGACATCACTGCGCCGCCGCCTCCGAAAATGGCCGGTCCGAACGGTATTTCGGAGCCTCGCGGTCTGTTCATCGATCAGGTCCGTCCGAAAACACACGGAAAACTGCTCGTCCGTGCGCACGAGGTGGGAACCATCTTTGCGTGACAAGGACCGCCGCATTTGGCCCGCGAAGGCCAATCCTCGCGACGCGTAAGCCATCCAAAGGGTGCGAGGGGACACATGTATGCCGAATACACCAATCGTCGATGTCACGGAACAAAAACGCCTCAACGAGGCTCGCGAGAAGGGCATCCCGTGGAAAAAATGGGGGCCGTATTTGAGCGAGCGGCAGTGGGGAACCGTACGCGAGGACTACAGCGCGGACGGGAATGCCTGGGACTACTTCTCCCACGACCAAGCGCGCTCGCGAGCCTACCGGTGGGGCGAGGACGGTCTGGCCGGCATCTCTGACGACAAACAACGATTGTGCTTCGCGGTGGCTCTCTGGAACGAGCGGGATCCGATCCTCAAAGAGCGCCTGTTCGGCCTCACCAACAGCGAGGGCAATCATGGCGAGGACGTCAAGGAGTACTACTTTTACATCGACAGCACGCCGACGCACTCGTACATGAAGTATTTGTACAAGTATCCGCAGCGGGAATTCCCGTACCCGGATCTGGTTGAGACGAATCGGCGGCGCTCACGCGAGGAGCTCGAGTACGAGCT
>Ga0182032_10000794_pt1 | contig 13402 bp, 21 predicted proteins | sample tim00Cox00000000_FD_125970 | JGI IMG/M metagenome (GOLD analysis project Ga0182032, IMG submission 125970) | Lab enrichment of tropical soil microbial communities from Luquillo Experimental Forest, Puerto Rico - timezero.00C.oxic.00.000.000 | ecosystem: Environmental > Terrestrial > Soil >... | reverse complement strand
GACCGGACGGTAAAAAAAATCGTGGCACCGGGCAAAGAAGGTTCCTTTCGACTTGACCGGGTGTGGATACCCCCTTGACCACCTCCTGCGAGATCCCCTTGCCAGCTAGCTCGCTGTGCGAGCTACATTCGGTCTCCCCCGTTGAAATTCTAAAATTTTTTCCCTGAAATTTTGGGATCGAGCACGTGACCAGGAAGGCTTGCGGATGGAATTTGCCCACCCTTTCCTCGGCTCGCCAGATTCGACAATCAACGAGAGGGTCCCTGCTGATTCTTGGCATATTACGCGAAGGGGAGGCCCCAGTGAATCCGTAGTATAGAACCGGCGAATTGAACAGATGATGGACGCGTGACAAATTATCATTTGGACACGCAACGACGGCTTTGCTCGACGCCTAATACGCAGCCCTGGACGCGCTGCAAAATGGAGCGCGATGGCAAGCCACCACCGGCGCGATTCATCAAGGAACTTGTACAGGCCTGGAAGGCAGGATAAAGAACGCGCCAGGAGTGGCTGCCGGGGGTGCCGCCGGGGCTGGAATGCTACGCGGTGAGTATGGATCAGTTGGAGGTGTTATGAACTGGTTGGACGGTTTCGTGATTGGCTAGTTTGTTGGCTACGTGCTAGCCGTGGCGGTGTTTTATAAAGCGGTTCAGAACGACGAGTCGGATTGCTATTAAATCGAGGGTTTTGGAGCGCTCTAGCTCTGACCAACCCTCAAGTGTCCGGGACTTACACGCATGGGACAGCCGGAGATGGTGTGACAAGGGTACTCCCACGAAACATGTACCGAATAGTCTGCGCCATAATGAGTTGCACGGGGGGGGTGCCCTGGGAACCGCTGACATTGACTAAGATGCCCGCACCGAATATGTCACTAGAGACTGTGTCTCCATAGGCTTCGAGCGTAGTCTCAAGTGTGCAACCGTTGGAAACTATCGTCTTGTTAATAATCCTTGTAGCCCTTTGGTCTACGAACGTGAAAGTGCCGGACATAATCATCGAGACTTGGAAATAACCGACGTTAGGGTCGATAGTTAGGCAGGTCGAAGGCACGCAATAGAAACCTATTAGCACGGGTAAGTCCTGAGCATCTGCCTTTCTACCACCTAGAATTGTCAGCATCAGTAAAATCTCCAGGACCGGAAGCGCAACTCTCTTGGTCTCTCTCATGGGGAAACCGACCTTTCTATCGGGACGAATTTAGGGTGCCTTGTTAATGATCGTGGCCGGATACGGTTTTCTACCGAGCTCGGCTTGGACATAAGAGATCATCACTGAAAAGTCTCTCTTGCCAATAAGATTTATAAGTCCAGAAGCAATTCGAGATCGATAAAACTGATACCACGCAGCGTACGGATCGCCCTGTAAGTTGAGATGGGAGCCCGGGGGAAAGGCACTCGCGACGGCCTGCAACCAGCTTGTTGTTTCGGCGTCGCTGCTGCTTGTAGTTTTTTCGACGGTAGTCACATAGAGGTCGCGCTCGGCCTGGAGGCGAGCTACGATTTGCGAAACGGACCGAGACGAATCGACTCCGACTGTGGTGCCGTCCTCGAACATGACGGCTTCGACGGAAATCGTCACTGATGCCTTGCTCTTGAATGTTCCGGCTTGCTCTGAGATCTCGGTCCGGAGCTGGGGGTCAGTAGCTGCCGCCGGGTTCAGCGGACCGAAGAACGTAGCCAGGGCAGCGCTGTGCGGCGACAGAAGGGGCTTTAGCGAGATAAAGTCACACACGATGCGATCATCGGTAAACGGCTCCCCGTCATTGTCAATGGTTGCCCAACTGAGCGTGTAGGCGATGATGGACTTCGTACTCTCATTCTTGATAAACACCGAATATGGGAGTATCGGCTGAATCACAGTGAGGATTTCAGAAGGTACGAGAGCACCCAAGAGCAACTGAAAGTCGGGCGTACCGTTTGGGACGAGAGCAACGCCTGATGTGTTGAATGCAGCCACGGAAATGTTCGCAGAGTTGGTCGCCATTTGGTTCACAACAGGCTGGCTGACGTCGGTACCACTAACCGAGATTGTTTGCGCCATGACAGGAACCGCCAGTATGCATAATAGCAAGGGTTTCATACTCGCCTTTCTGCCTTTAGCTAGCCCCCGCCATTCTACGAATGACTATGGAGCTTTGGAGGATCAAACCACACGGCAATAATGCTGCAGCAATGAACGGAAATCAAGGAGAAATTCAACGGGTAGAAACCCGATGCGTAGAGGAGTGGAATGCGCTTTACCGCGATCGGTCCCCGATGGTAAATACCTGAGCATGCTAATTCCTGATGACTTGCTGCGCGCGATCGAGGATTTCCGGTACAAGCACCGCTATCCAACCCGCACAGAGGCCGATCAGGGTCTTAATCCGGCAGGGGCCTGTCCTATCAGCCTGCGGCCCCCGCGCGGCCCGTCTTAAGCGGCGCTAACCCCGGTAATAATCAGAGCCCGCGGCGGCGGCGGCGGGCTGGGCACGTGTGGTGCGTTTTTCCGGGCCAGATGTCTGGTGATAATTCGGGCACTGCCGCATCGGCGCACGCTGGACCAGCCCATGTTTGACGGCACAATCAGGATGGTAGCACGCACCACGATGCTCGACGTACAAATCCCCTCTTTGAATCGAACGAGAGGCGTTGGAATTTCGCCGTTGTGTCAACCGAAGCCGCGGATACCGCTGGCGTGTTATTCTGCCGAGGGTCGCCAAGTCCTGTTCCAGCAGTTCATCCGCAGTTGGAAAGAACGACTTCAGTGGACGGAATGCCATCTACGAGCGATGATATCCTGCTGGCTGACGTGCAGGGAGCGGAGGGGGGAAATCAGGCGCACACGTTTTATCGCAGGAAAATGAGGGCCAAGGATTTGGGACAGAATTGTCGGACGATTTCAGCCTCGAGTTCGCCCGGAGTTCATCAGCGGCTCCCCACAGCCGTTTGTCGAGATCAGTGTGGTTGGCTGGCATTGTTTGTTGTGACTGGCGGAAGCTAATTCCTTTTCGAGTTCGTTGCGGTATCGCTGAATCATTTCCAGGAAAAGTACCGGGGCCACTTCCCAGCCGCCTCGTCTTCCGGAACCATGAGCCGTTATTGTACCTTCTTGTCGATTCCCCATTAACGAGGCGGCTAGACCCCAAAGAAGTCGGCATACTCGGGACGAGATGGAATGAAGACCGACACGGAAGTTGAACCGGACCGACCGCCCGTTGCCAAGCTCCCTTTGTGCCCTTTCTGAAATCGAAGGACAAACCTTGCATCCGGAGGCGTGGAACATGTAGGCGCGCCTCAACAGTTCCTTAAGGGCAGAAACCACACGTCCAGTTTGACTAAGCAGGGAGAGGTTATCTCGGGATGCCAAAAGCCTAGAGCAATTAACGCTGCGATTCCGATAATTACGGGAAGCAAAAAATCCAATCCGAGTCGAGCGGGTATTGTCCAGGAAACTCGCCAAGCCAATCCTAACGTACCGATCTTACCCTCGGAATACCTCAAGGCGAGAGACTTGAATTCTACTTGATGTACCCTCAGACGAAGCAAACCATGTATACCAGCATTTTGGATCTCAAGCGCCGCACCCTCCACAGCCTCTTGCAGGTCAAACTGTCCACTTTGTGATTCTTGAAATTTCGAGACCGAATATGTAACATTCCCCTGCCAAGCCCAATAGTCATTTCCCGCATATAGCAGAAACGATATGAAGAAATACAGGACGGAAAACCACGCTATCCAAACTAACACACGCTGATTGTTGGGCGAAAGGGCAATCCCGAGTGTCGTGAATTCCCGAGGAACAATTCCGGCCAGTGCGACACCAGTTGCGACGGTTCCGACCAAGATAAGCGTTCTTCGGTGATTGCGTGCTAGGTCGCTCAATGGATCTCTGGCAAGTGCAAAAAACGGACTTTCATTTGGTGGACCAAAGAAGTCTTTTAATCGGTGTTTTTTCATAGCAGCTCCACCTCCGCTGTCGCTCCACCATCCGCTTTCAAGTCCCTCAACAGTCGCTGAAAGGCTTGCTGGTAGCTGTCGTGATCCTTCCAGTTGGAGAAATCGGGAATGAAGTACTCCCGGATCTCTCGCGCTGAGTCCTTCCCAGTGTCAGCGTCCAAGGCTCTCCACTCCTTGACCTTCTCGTGTGGCACAAGGGTAATTGGGAAGAGCATCTGGCGCTTCTCCCTGCCCTCCCGCTGACGAGCATTGGCAATCTCCGTTTTCACCCATTCACTACTCATGCTGTGCTCAGACAGGATCAGGAGCAGGCGGTCGTAGACACGGATGGCTTCATCGATCTGTTCATGGAGTTTCTTGCCGCCCTTCACATCGTGGGGTGCAAACCAACACCGGACACCTTTGCTTTGAAGATCAGCATAAACTCTATCCGCAAATTCCCGGTCTAAAGTCGAATGGCTTATGAAGCACGATTGGTACTGGATCGCTCGCTGCACGAGTGAGGGCAAATGTTCGATGAGTGAGTCAGGCAATCCACATCCTCGCAAAAAGGGCAGTGGAAGTGTGCCGGAGCCGATTAAAGTCCGGTGATCAACAATGCTTGGGCCAAGATGCAGACACGTAGCCAGGTTTCGCACCCCGCTAAGATCGACATCTGCAAAAACCGTTTCACCCAGAAGGACGCCGTTCCAGTCACTGCCTCGAAGATCACCGTGCCAGAAGCTGGCATTGTTAAGGGAGGCTCCGTTGAGATCCGCCGAAAAAAGGTTGGCTTCCTTCAGAATTGCACCAGCAAGATCAGCTCTAGTGAGGCGAGCCTCGGAGAGATCAGCCTCCAGAAAATTAGCCCCCATGAGGAGAGCCTCGGACAAGTCAGCTCCCCGAAGATCAACATAGGCGAAATGCATGCCTCCGTGGCGGGAAGTAATGTAAGATCTCCCGAAATTTACTTTTACAAGATCTGCCGAACGGAGTTCGGCTCCTCGGAGGTCGAGTCTTTCTTCCCCGTAAGACTTCCTTTGCTCCTGCCGCCAGCGATTCCACACCTCCACTCCTTGCTTCAGGATTGCGAGATGTTTTGCGTTGGCCATACGTCAATCGTCGAACGGAGCCCCGCCTGACCGACGTTCATTTGCCCGTCAGGGAGTACCGGTACGGGTCCAAAACCGCCTTGCTACCCACCTTGGACATATTGATCGCGAGCTTACCATTTTCGAGGGTCGTGACCGAAACATGCCAATATGACCTGTCGCCCCGGTCAGTCATATTGAAGTTCTTCTTGTTCTTTTCGAGCCACGAATACGGCACTGCAAACGCCTCGTCCCGATCCATGCAGGATAGGATAAAGAAACTGTCCCTCCCATCCGACAGGAACATATCCCATTTCGGGTGGTAGGCATACCAATATCCCCGAGAGTCGTACGGCTTCGAAACCGCACAGCACACTCGCAGTTGTTTGTCTGGACTCCAGAACAAGGTTCTACTCGCCTTAACCAGCTCCTTACCCTTGATTGCCGCAAACGAATCAACGGCCTGTTGTCGTTTGGTGTTCAGAAGGCCGGGCTCTGTTCGATCTTGCTTGTGTCCATTCGTCTCCACCAGTTGCTCTTCCTCCTGCCCACTCTCCAGATCCACGGCAGTCGTGAAAATCACATCAATGATTCGGTCCAGCTTTGTGTACTCAAAAGGTTGAAGAAGCTGGCGAATCTGGTGGATCGTAGCAGGCTCATCGGATTTTTCCTTGACCTGCACGAGCTTGATGAGCCCCTCAATGCCGATCAAACGCACTTCCCAGGCGTATCGGGAGCCACGGACTTGAGCCTCTAACGCGCCTGTGTCCTCCCGACCAACAACGAACAGTATTGACGCGTCCCGTCCAAGCTTCTTGTCGGCCACAAGGAGTTCCTTGTAGTTTGCATATTTCTCTAACTGCACTGTCACGTAATCCGTCGTTTTCACTTCGATAATGAGTGCTGGTTGGTCCTTGGATCGCCAGATCCCATCGAAATTGGCGACATTTCTCTTGCCCTGGTAAAGACCGTTCTCCACATCAAAATCGAGTCTCCGCCCAAGCTCGTTCACGATGTCTTGTAGGACGAGTCCCCCATCATCGAATTTCTCTTCCAGACAGGATCGAGCATAGGTAAAAAGCTGATCGCTGGGGACGGCTCTCAGAAATGCGCAGAGTTCCTTGGAGCATTCGCTCTGATCCCGGAGCTTGCCATCACCGGCAACGCGGACAACCTGTTGGATGGTCATCTTGAGAACTGCGTCCTTGCCGGTCTTCCAAAGGTCCAAAAGCGGCATGTTTAGGGCTCTCTTACCCTCATATGGGACTGAGTACTTCGAACAAATAGTTTACCTCCCACCAAATCCAACGATAGCGTCGCCATCGGACATAGTAGCGAGTGTGTTGGTAGTAGAAGGGCTTGATAAAATCCAGCCATGGATGAGGACAAGTCGATCAAGGGTGTTCCAATCAGCAGTCTGAGCAGGGAGGAAGGAGTGGAGGAGCTTCTCGACAGCCCGGACATGCAGCCGTACATTCAGTTGGCTATGGCAGGGATGTCGGGCTCCGATGTCCAGCCCCAGTTGCAGGCCATTCGTGAACTGCCCCTGGAAAAACGGTACATCTGGCGAGTTGCATCGGCCCTAAAGTGGGCTTTCGCAGACTTCGATGATGTCAACGTGAAAGCGGATAAGGAGACCCTTGCGGAATCGGATCTCGCTAGGGTGGTCAAGCTCCTCCCACTCCGCCCCATGCAGTTTTGCATGTTCCTGAAGGCTCTGGTCGGCCCATTGGAAATGCAGCGGATGATGGTGGAAGCGATAAAGTTGGCAAGAATGGATCTGGGAGACGCTTGAACGCAGGACAGTGTCCGGCCAGTCTATGGCACACGGTGGCGACAGTCCGTCTGTCTTCAACTCGCCGATGCAAAACTGCAACACTCAAGCCCGACGCTCACCCCACCGTTGCACCGTTGCACACGAAATTAGTGGTAGAGGCCGAAGTGGTCTAAGCTAATGTCCTCTGTGATACCGGCCATCCGATCTTGTTGCCACAACGAGTACAGAACACATCGCTGGCCCTCACAGGAGCGTGACACGTTGAGCAGACTGGTGGAGAAGGTTGGATGTTTGCCTGGACGACAATTGGAGTGACCACGCCCTCGTTCGTCAGTGCCCACACCAGAGACACCACCCAACCAATCACTGTCCAGCCAAGGAATAGATTCAGGACGAAGATCGCACCCGCGTTCCGTTTGCGCAAACCGATTATGCTTGGCAGAAAATAGAACGCCGCCGCCAACGTGCTGAATATCAAGAATTCCATACCGTTCCTCCGCCCAACTTTATCAGGTGTTCTGGGATAGCGTACGAAGCAGGCTTGTTAATTGAATCACGGCCTATTTCGCGTTCCAGACCCGGTTCCTGGTGTCTTACCCTTACCGAGGCCGCCCGAACGCGTCCTAGGGCTTCTATTGGTTTGGGCGTTTTTGGGGCATTTTCGGCCTTTTGTTTTCAATGGCTTGGGATGCCGTAAAGCGAAGAAAAAGCGAATCTGATAAACTCTAGATCGTGCCCGACGTTCGCACATGCCTCGTCAGCTACATGGACCTGGACGGCGTCAAACATTCGGTGGAAATCACCGCTGGCAGTCTGTTCGAAGCAGCTGTGGTCGGTATGAATGCGATGAAGGTTCCCGATTGGTTCAACCGATCGACACTGACGATTGAAATCCGTGTGAAGCAGCCGGAAACAATCCACACCGTGTCGAGCGCGGTCCTGACGGCGTGGCTCGCACGCAAGGGCAGGACGCCGAGAGAGATGGCGTTGAAGGCGAAGCTACTCGAAATAGTGAGGGGGTAAGTCCGAAACATCAGGTACATCTCCCGATTTTGATCTGGTAGCATGAAATGCCATGACGGAAATTGAGGTGGTGTCGTGGTCTGATTTCGAAAGAGATGTGGTCCAGCACGTTACCCATCGCCGCCAAGAGCTGGAATCACAAAACCACGGTCGCAGGTTTGCCGAACCCCTGTTCCGGGGGCTAGGCAGTTCCGATTGGAAGCTCGAAACCACTTTGGAACGGTCGTATCCGATGGAACGCTGCGATTCAACCCAAGGGTTGTTAGAGTACTACCGCAAAATACTCGCCGTGCGGCCGAGTATAGAGACATTTACTGGAAAGCTATGGCCGATTCCTGATCTTATGGAGTTCAAGACATCACTCTCACCTGGGGATTTTCTCTTCGATGACCTTCTCCGGAAACATTCAGGTGTCTATGAATATCTCATCTTCTTGCGGCACCACGGATTTCCATCCCCCCTACTCGACTGGACCGCGTCTCCTTACGTCGCGGCCTTTTTTGCTTTCGACGAAATGGCTAGGACTGCCACTCATGTATCGATTTATGCATTGTTACAAGATACGATAACCTCTTATTCCAACCACAGACCAAATGTCCGTGTTCTTGGTCCTTATGTGCGGTCTCATCCCAGACACATGCTCCAGCATAGCCGGTATTCAGTTTGTCTACAGGTACAGGACGAAGAGTTCTTCTTTGTTCCCCATGAGGACGCCCTGACAAAGGCCGTTGGCGCTGAGGGAGAATTGATAAAGTTCAAGCTTCCTGGCGCGGAGCGAACTGCGGCCCTCAGGCATCTGGATTTAATGAACATAAATCCATTCGCCCTCTTCAGTTCGGATGATAGCTTGATTCGTACGACTGCGAGACGGGAATGTTTGTTTCGAAGCTGGAACATATAGTTTCTGTGAAATGACGACATTTATCCTCGGTGCCGGAGCCTCGCGTCATGCAGGCTATCCACTTTGTTCAGAATTGTGGCTGGCGATGGCTATGTGGGTATCGAATCACAAACGAAAGACTCGAAGTACCGACAGGCGATCGACACTATCGCTACACTCTACGGCCCCGTCTCGGACACAGAGGCAATGTTCACCGATCTCGATTTAGTTCGTGGTGCATTGCTGAAGTGGATCGTGATGTGAGGATTGTGCGTGTTCTCGTAGGTGGTGTACTCGGTCGTCATCCTGGCACCTCGTAGCTATTTTACGCTAACCAAACAAAACAACGGATGGATCTACTATAGACTCTTGGCCACGATTAGCCGACGAACCGTAGGTATTAAGACCTGCAGGCCTCCGAGGCGGGGCATTAATCGGAAGCAAATCCCTATCGCTGGTTTTCTGGTAGACTTCCCCAGGACCGATCAAGTTCTTCCGCCACGTTTCGCACCAGGTCATCTTTGCCGAGGCTAAACCGACTATTCAGCACTTCAACAATCTGCAACAACAAGGCATGAGCAAGTTCAAGGACTTTTGCCGCCATTTCTCGCCATTTCTCGCTGTCGATCGACACTGGTAACGCTCACCTTTCCCTCTGGGCTCTTCTCACTTTGGTCCAGAATGCCGAAGTGCGTCGTATGAATGTAGAAAGTAGGACGAAGGTAGGCGTTGAAGGCTAAACTTCTCAAAGTGTCGTTGATCTGCGACGCCATGTCAAGGATTGGTCGCTTCGTCCACGACCCTTGCGGTTCGGTCGTCTTGCAGTGCTTACAAATCTCCTTTCGATACTGCTGCTGAACACGCTCAAAATTCGACTTAATCCTAGCTCTGTCTTCGTCAGGAACTTTGAAATCGGTGTGAATCCGCTCTGCCTCCGTCAGGAGTTTATGCCAATGCACATCGGAGTAGTCGATAAACTGGCTTATTTTGTTGGGATTTTGGGCCAAATAGCTGAACGTTACGGTACGCTCGTAAAAGGCCCGAAGCAGTTTTGTAGCTCCAGCACCACGGCCATTCCCGGCAAGGAGAAAAATGTCCTCGAACTCATTCAAGCACGCAGCCGCGAGCATCCAAAGAATCGTGTCAGATTCGTCCGTCAGTCAGTTTCGAATGGGCCTCACGAATCAGTTCGAAGCGGTATGCACCCATACTATTTACATTAAATCATGGGATGCATCGCTTGCTCCCCTCCGCGAGTGGCGAGGGGAGCAGAGAGTTGGCTGCTCTTCGCACCGTGGTTTGTCGTGCCGTTCGCAGGCGAGGGCGAATTAGGTGGAAAACCGGAAGACTATAATCGAACCATCGGAGGATTCGCCATGAGATTTGTCACGGCAATCGCCGTCTGTTTGGCGCCGATATCGTCAGCATTCGGTCAGATCGACGCCACGACGTTGCGGGCGAAATATGGCGACCCCATCAATTATGGCAAGCGCGTTAACACCGAAACGTTCAAGGTTCGGGACAACATCGAAATCGTGGTCTACTACGGACCCAGCGAGCAGGTGTGCCGGATTGAACTTCACCCTCGCCAGTCTAGAGTTGGCCAAGCGTTGCCTGATAATACGACGAAGCAGCAAGTCGATGGTTCTTCAGGAAGTAGTGCCCCTTTCGATGCGGGGGAAAGAGATACGTTCGGGGGTGATCTACGTGGGACCGCCGTCATTCTTGCTCATCGAATACCAGCATTTAACGATCACTGAACTGCTTCAGAATGAAACACCGACGAGCGTCACGGTCGCGTTCAAAGAGAAAGGTTGCTTAACGCCAATGGTTAAACGCTAAAGGACCCTGGACCCGGTGGGGGGTCGGGTGGAGGCCGCTACTGATCTTTCCCCGTCAAAATTCGGAGCCGGGGGGTGCGGCCAGGCTCTGCACCTAGGAGCACATCGAATGTCAGCATGAACGGATTCTGCGTGAATGCAACCGGAATGCCCTCAAACTGAATTTGAGAACCACGCATGATCGGGCCATTGACATGGCTATCTTTCCGATTGTTATCATCTTTCAAGTGGAGCGTGACCTCTGGAGTAATGCCGTCTGACATACTCAACACTAAAGTACTCGGGCGGTCATTCGGTGTCGCGGAAAGTAGCGTACCGATCAGGGCGGGCACATCGGCACCTTGAATGGAGGCTGTAAAATACTCCTGGCCATTCGGACCGGCCAACTGCTTCTTCATGCTGACCCACAGGGCTCGTATGGCATTGACGTAGGCGCTTGTCGGTTTGGCCGGTTGGGATATTCCTGTACTCGGTGGAAGCAGTAGAACGCACGTGAGCAATCCAAAGATAATTGCACGACGCACTACTACACCCCTTATGAGATCATACCGCCAGGAACGGTGCGCTGCGCTCCCCTCGAACCGCGGTGAGGGTGGGCCGTACCCGGCTGCTCCGGGTCGCTTCAACCGGTACCAGGTAGTGCGAGCGTGGAACGGCACTATTTGGATTGTTCCAGTGCTGCGCGGAGAGACTCTCCTGTCAAGTGCTCGAGCCCGCCACTGCTCATAACAATTGTCACCACATCTTGCGCAAGAGGTAGGTCCTGATGAGGAACGGGGATGTACGGGCCTCCGGTCGGTGCAGGCGGGATCTTCTCGTTCTCGTCGATCTCATTCAGTGCGACTAGCAGATGCTGCTTCGTGATCTCGGCGGCGTTTGCTTCATGAGCCAATTGAAACGCTTTGTGAATCACTCGGGCCGCGAACCTGTCCACGGAAACGATAGTATCATGGCGAGTCGATGCCGTTACCGGGGTGCCTGGGATTGCTCCCACCCGCCACTAACGCGAAACGTAAAAGGAAACGCGCCGTACTGGCCTTGCCAAAAAGTGATATCCTCCGAGCGACCAGTATGGTTTACCTGAAGAGCTTCCTTGTCGGTGTGGCGGCTTTGGTTTCAGGTCTCTTCCTGGGCATCGTGGGCCTTATCGCGTGGGATCCGTCACGCGTATTCCAACCGAGACTTTGAGGGACACGTCGCATTCATTGCATACGACGTTAGCAGCCCATGATTGGTATTGCCGTCTTAATACTCGCCGGGTTGATTTTCTCGGCGGGATTCTCTTGGGAGTTCCGAAGGGCCACGAGGGCCAATCGCCCTTCACGCTGAAGAAGCCCGGCGCGCCATATCCTAAACGGTCAAAGCGCCCATGCAGAACATGGATCCAACCCGCCAGGACGGCCCACGATACAGAAAGGCGAATGCTGTCCGTATGAGTCCGACCATGGGCGGCTTTTTAGACGAAGCTGACAGACAAAAAGTTCTGACGCTATTTGAGGCGCTTTACAAGGATGGTGTCGGTTACGCCATCAACTTTCATTCTGAAGCCACCGGCGGTCCGATATATCAAAATTGAAGGGTGGTACGCGTAATGGTAGGTGTAAGCATAGCTCGCCTGCTGCCAGATTTGGCCGTTGTCGAGTTTGAAAATCGTCTCCCCGTCCCAGCCCTCAAAATCGCCGGCAATGTAACTCTCGATAGCGTCAGGTGTCGCTCCTGGTCTTGGATCGGAAGATTGGCTCAATGTCTTGACAATGAGTACGGTATACCTGCCCAACCATCGGTTCAACGCGGCCAACTCGTTTGACGATAGTTTGGTGAGTCCCGCCTCCCGGAATTCGACCGGTGTCATCAACCTCTCTACCGATGGGCCATTGGCCTGAGGAACACACAAGCCCACGCTCGTCATCACCGCGAGCAGCCGGATCAGCAATCTTCTCATCATCACTCCGTTCAATCCTTCGCCTTATCGCGTTGAGCATACACCCTCTCAATTCCCGTTTTCAACACTTCTCACCAAAGCGCCCTCACTCCTCCACGCCCTTGAAGAGATCTGCAATCCGCACCTCAAGCGTCTGAGCCAACAAGTGAAGGCTGGCCAGCGTGATGTTCATTTCTCCCCGCTCAAACGCTCCAATCTGAGCACGGTGAAAACCGCTTTTGTCGGCAAACACGTCCTGAGTCCATCCGCGCTTCAGCCGAAGGGCCCGAATCCTCGCTCCCAAGCGCTTCTGAACCTCTCGGAGTTGCACCAAAGGCAGTTTGGGGGTAGTCTATTTAAGCGCATACTGCTTATACGCAGAGTGCTGGAGGACCCAAATGAAACGTGTGTGCCTCGCGCTCTCACTGGTTTTGATCTTGGTCGGCTGTGCCGGACGAATCAACCGCGTAATGAATTCATGGGTTGGTCAGCACTACTCTGCCTTGATCGCCAGTTGGGGTCCGCCCGAACAAATCCTACCCGACGGATCAGGCGGAAACATCTTGTCTTGGACAGTGACTCGCTCATTCAGCACCCCTGGATCGGCAACGACACAGACCACTGGAACCGCGACAGTCAGCGGGAACACAGCGTCGGGACAAGCGAGCAGTTACACTATCTACAACCCGCCTCGGACGTACACAAGGAGGGTCTATCGGGCGTTCTGGGTGAATAGTGACGGCATAGTCTACAAATGGGCGTGGCGGGGGCTTTGAAGCGAGCATGATGAGTCAGCTACCGTTCAACCACACACGCTCCTCTGAATGTGTCACCTATTCTTATCGGCGCTTCTTCTGCTGTTCACGTTGGATGGGTGTGTCGTTGTTGTGATCAGGTAGACCCGCGCCCACGAGCCCGCATCACGGGCCAAGCGGACAGATCATTG
>Ga0182032_10000789_pt1 | contig 13443 bp, 10 predicted proteins | sample tim00Cox00000000_FD_125970 | JGI IMG/M metagenome (GOLD analysis project Ga0182032, IMG submission 125970) | Lab enrichment of tropical soil microbial communities from Luquillo Experimental Forest, Puerto Rico - timezero.00C.oxic.00.000.000 | ecosystem: Environmental > Terrestrial > Soil >... | reverse complement strand
TCCATGATCTGCACGTGGTAGATGTCGAAGAGGATTCTGACCCGGGGCGAGTTGACGCGCCGGCAGACTTCCGCGCCCCATTCGAGGTGATCGAAGATGGCATCGGCGCGCCCGAACTCGGGATCGGTGTACTTGCTGTTGACGACCTCGATACAGATCGTCACGCCTTTGTCTTCCGCGCGCGCCTTGACGCGGTTGAGGAGCGCCGTACAGTGCTCCCGGCCTTCCTCGTCGCTCATCCCCCGCCGCTCGCCGCCAACCGTGATGATGTTCGGCCATCCGTTCGAGGCGCACAGCTCGATTTCGTCGTGCATCGACTTCTCGATGGCGTCGTGAAGCGCGGGTCGAATCAAGCCATCTCGGATCGTCACCCCCATCGCCGGCGCCATCGTGCAGACGAGACCATGCTTCTTGAGCGTCGGCCAATCCTGCGGCCCGACGAGGTCGAAACCGTAGAAGCCGGCGCGCGCGGCCTCACGGCACATGTCGTCGAACGTCAGCGTCGAGCCCGCGCCGAAGTTGAAGCGCATGAGCGCCTGCTTGATGCGCCCTTTCCGAGCGGCGAGGGCCGGTGGCGCCGGCGCCGAGGCTCCAGGCGGTTCGGCGCGCACCGCTGCAGCGGCGCCCACCGCCGCGACACCGGTCAGAAAATCTCGCCGTTTCATTCCGGATTCTCCGGCACGTCCCGCACGTCTGCCCGGATCATTGATGCAGAGCGTAGACAAACAGCGCGCTGCCCGCGGAAATCGCCACGTACTGCCGGCCGTTGACCGCGTACGACATCGGTCCCGCCGACACCTGGCCGCCGACGCTTCCTCTCCACAGCTCGGCCCCGGTGCGCGCATCGAGCGCGAAGAAGTAGCCTTCGCGGCCGCCGGCAAACACGAGATCGCTCGCCGTCGCCAGCACGCCACTGTCGGTGACGTCGGCCATCTTGAACTGCCACTTCAGTTCGCCCGATTTCGGATCGAACGCTTGAATCGCGCCCCAGCCTTCCTGCGGCGTTCGCTGGTTAATATTGCCGGGGCCGGTCCTGAGCGCGGGGACCGTCATCGTCGGAAAGCGTCCCGTGTACTGGTTTCCTTCCTTGTACTGGACGTCGCCTTTGGTATAGGTCGAGTACGTGTCCATCCAGGTTGGGATGTAGAACAGACCCGTGCGCGGGCTGTAAGACGGCGAGTACCAGTTGGTCGCGCCCTGATTGTTCGGATAGACGAGCGTGCCCTCGGGCGTCGCGTTGAGCGTGCGCTTCGGGCGGCCTTTCTCGTCGATCCCTTCGGCCCAGTTCACGCGGACGAACGGCTTGCCCTGCAGGAACTCCCCCGTCGAGCGATCGAGGACGTACCAAAAGCCGTTGCGATTGGCCCAGAGCATCACCTTGCGCGGCCGCCCCTTCCATTCCATGTCGGCAAGGACGGGAACCTGTGTCGCGTCGTAATCGAATTCGTCATGCGGCGTGAACTGATAGTGCCACTTCAGCACGCCGGTGTCCGGATCGAGCGCAACGACTGAATCGGTGTACAGGTTGTCGCCCGGGCGAGGGTCGGCGTTCCAGTCGGGCCCGGGATTGCCGACGCCCCAGTAGGTCAGGTTCAAATCCGGGTCGTAGGAGCCCGTGACCCAGATCGACCCGCCGCCGTGCTCCCATGCGTTGCTGCCGGCCGGCCACGACTCGAATCCGGGCTGGCCGGGGCCGGGCACGGTATGAAAACGCCACGATTCCTTGCCGGTCTTGGCATCGAACGCCGCAATAAAGCCGCGGATCCCGTACTCTCCGCCGGCAGGCCCGATGATCACCTTGTCCTTCACGATGAGCGGGGCCATCGTGAGCGAGTAGCCGAGCTCCGGCCTCGTCACGTTCACGTCCCAAATCGGTTTTCCGTTCTTCGCATCGATCGCGATGAGGTGTCCGTCGATCGTGCCCATGAAGAGCGTGTCGCCGAGGATCGCGAGACCGCGGTTGACGCGGCCGCAACACACTCGGGCGAGCGGCGAGAGGCGCGGCGAATACATCCAGAACATGCGCCCGGTCGCCGCGTCGAGCGCGACCACATGATTGGGGGAGAGAACGGTGTACATGACGCCGTCGATCACGAGGGGCGTCGCCTCCGACTTCTCGGTGGGCTCGGCGGGCCCCCTGGTCTGAAACACCCACTGGAGCTCGAGGTTCTTCACGTTGGCGGGCGTGATCTGGTTCAACGGTGTGTAGCGATGGCTGAAGAGCGTGCCGGAGTAGGTCAGCCAATTCTGCGGCTCCTGGCTCGTGTGCAGGAGGCGTTCGAACGAGACCTGCGCGCGCACGGGCGCGACGGCCAACGACAGGACGGCGACCCAGGCCGCCACTCGGCAGGTGATCGTCATGGTCGCTCCCCCTTGAGCGAGACGAGATAGGTGACCAGGTCGCCGAGCTCACCGGCCGTCAGCGCGTCGCGATACGAGGGCATGGGTGAGTCCTTCACGTAGGTGTATTCGCGGAGATCGCGCTTCGCCAGCGACAGCAGGCGCTCCCTGGAGTCGAGCAGCTGAATGGAAAACGTATCCTGGTTGAGCAGGTGGCCCGTCACTTTCGTTCCGTCCTTCATCACGATTTCGATGAATCGGTTCGCGGGCCTCACGAGCGCGTTCGGATCGACGAGCTTCTGCTCGAGCTCGCGGGCCGGGCGGATCGCACCGATGTCGCTCAAATCGGGCGCCACCCGCGGGCCGACACCGTCGACCCGGTGGCAGGTGCCGCATCGGCCCTTGCCTTCGAAGATCGCGCGTCCTTTCGACGCGTCGCCGCGGACGATGCGCGTCCCGCCGTCCGTCGTAGGCACCCCGCTCCGCAGGAATGCGACGATGGTGCCGGCCTGAGCATCGGTAAAGCTGCTTGGCGGCATCGTGGTGCCGGGGATCCCCGACTGGATGATGCGTATGATGTCGGTGTCGCCGGTCGCGTGGCGGAAGCGCCCGCGCTGCAGCTCGATGCCGGGCACCATGTCGCCGTTCGGCCCGTGGCACCCTGCGCAGCTCGATTGATAGAGCCTCGCGCCGTTCTCGACATCAGCCTGCGTGTAGCTGTGGTCCTGGGCCGCAAGCAGGGCTGTCCAGGGGAGCAGCAACACCTGGATCGCGATCGACAGCAGACACCGCTTCATGCCGCTCGATTCTAGTCCAGCGCGCGCCGCAGTTGTAATCTTACGGACATGATGCAGACACGCGAGTTGGGCCGGAGCGGGCTGAAGGTCGGCGCGATCGGATTGGGCTGTATGGGGATGTCGCAGAGCTACGGCCCCCCCGATGATGACGAGTCGGTGCGGACGATTCACGCGGCGCTCGATCTGGGCGTGACGCTCATCGACACCGCGGACGCGTACGGCAAGGGCGGCAACGAGCGGCTGGTCGGCCGCGCCATCCGCGACCGTCGGGCCGCCGTCGTTCTCGCCACGAAGTTCGGCCTCGTGCCGAGCGCGTCGGGGCCTGCGACAGCTGTCGACGCGCGCCCCGAACGCGTCCGCGCCTGCTTGGAGGCGAGCTTGGAGCGCCTCGGCATCGACGTCATCGACCTGTATTACCTCCATCGCGTGGATTCCAACGTGCCGATCGAAGAGACCGTCGGCGCGATGGCCGGGCTCGTGCGCGAAGGCAAAGTGCGTTTTCTGGGCCTGTCGGAAGCCGGCCCGGACAACATCCGCCGTGCGCACAACACGCACCCGATTGCCGCCCTTCAGAGCGAGTACTCGCTGTGGACGCGCGAGCCGGAGACCCGCGTCCTTCCCGTCTGCCGCGAGCTCGGGATTGGCTTCGTACCGTTCAGCCCGCTCGGCCGCGGCTTCTTTGCCGGAGCGGTCCGCGAAGCGGCCGCCATTGCGGCCGGCGATGTGCGCCGCGGCCTGCCCCGTTTTCAGGGCGCAAACCTCGAACGCAACCTGACGGCCCTCGACCGATTCAACGGCCTCGCGCGCACGAAAGGGTGCACGCCGCCCCAGCTCGCGCTGGCCTGGGTCCTTTCCAAAGGCGCCGACATCGTGCCGATCCCGGGCACGAAGCAGCGGCGTTACCTCGAGGACAACGTTCGGGCGGCCTCGTTGCCAATCACTTCAGAGGAAGCCGCCGCGCTCGACCGACTGTTTCCGATCGGAAGCGCCGCCGGAGACCGCTACCCGCCGGAGAGCATGAAGCTCCTTGATTGACAAGTCCGGGGGGCGTCGCCCCCCGGACCCTCCTTTCGCGATCGTGCCGCGCCTAGAAATTGAACGTCACGTTGAGCCGGGCAAAGCGCGGCGTGAGAAGCGCCGTCTGGTTGAGCCACGTTCCGCCGTTCGGCTGTGTGTAGGAGTACGTCGACTCGTAGCTAAACGTGTCAGGCCCGTAGTTCGCGTTGAAGATGTTCTGCAGGTCGATGCCGACTTCGCTGCGCGTGCGCCCGAATCGCAAGACTTTCGCAAACCGCATATCGAGCTGATTCCTGCGGCCGAATGGCGAAATCCGGTTCGTGTTGTCGAGCAGCGGCACGACCGTGTTGCCGTTCGGCAGGCCGCCTGGCGGGAGCCGGCCGAGGATACTCTGCACGACAGTGTTCGGCACCAGCCAATTCGCGCCCGACGGATTGCTCGGAATAATCCCGGTCGTCGAGTTGCCAACGAAAATCGTCGGGTTGTTGAGGCCGAAGATGAGCGACGGCTGCGAGCGAATTGTCGCGCTGATCTGGACATCTACTTTGGGAATGATGTACGACCCAAACCCTCGCAACGTCGTCTGAAACGGATCGACTTGGCGGCAGAACCGCGGATCCGGACTGTTCGCGTTGAGAATGCTGGCGCACGTATCGCTGATGGCGCGTCCCGTCGTCGTCCCGAACTGGAACGTCGTCCCTCTGCTGAGGCGAGCGGTCACAGTGGCATCGACGCCGTGCCAGTAATTGACCCGCGCCGGTCCGAGGTCGGTCTCGAACGTGATGTAGTTCTGCGCGGGCCGCAGAGCCGCCGCTTGCGTCAGCGTGTAGACCGTGATCGGATAGCCGCCGCCACCGGGCAGCCTCGAGTCGACCGGCGCGTTGATCGTCCACGGTTGGTAGTCCGATGGAGTCACAGCCTGGTTGTACATGACGGTGAAGTTGTTCCACCACCGCCGGTTGTATCCCACATCCAGGGCAACGCGCGGCGCCAGCTCCTGCTGAAGGTTGATCCCCAACTGTGAGTCCGTCGGGCGCACCCCCCAGCCGCTCAGGAGCGCGGGATTCACCTTGGTCGAGCTTCCGGGCTTGCCGAAGTTCAAGGAGTTCCCGGTCACGGCGCCGCACGTGTCGCCGCCTGGCGTCACCTGCGCGGCAGGATTGTTGAGGTCGCAGTCGACGATGTAGTTGCGATTCGTGTCCGTCCAACTGCGTGTGACCGTCGTCGTGTTATAGCCCACGATCCCGTTCGCGGGATTGTTCGACGTGTAGATCGTGTCGTTGGTCGCCGGACCAAGGAAGCGGCCGTAGTTGAACTTGATCGCCGTCTTGCCATTGCCGAACAGATCATAGGCCACGCCGACGCGAGGGGAGATGTCGCGATACGAGTGCACGCCGTCCGCGTACGGAAGCGTGATCGGCGCGGGGTTGAACACCGAGGTTTGTGTCGTCCCGTTGTGCTCGGAAGGGCTGAAGCTCGACGCCTGGTCGAAGCGGAGCGCTCCCTGCAGGGTGAGCCGATCGTGCGTCCACGTGTCCTGGGCGAAAAACGCCGTGACGCGCGTGCGATCGGCGGTCTGGAACGCCGGCAGACGATAGGTGAAAGACACGGGCTGGTGATTGTTGAAGGTGTACGACATCTGGGAATTGTTGGCGTCGTATTCGGCATCCGCCTTCAAGTAGGCGCCTTGGTACCCGAACTTCATGTTGTGCGCCCCACTGACATAGGACAGGGACGCGCGCCAGTTGTTCGGATTGCCGAAGTTGTTCTGATAGGACGACAACCCTCGATACGTGAAGCCCGCAGGGTGTCCGTCGAGGGACAATTGCTCCGTCACCGGGATCAGGTTGACGATGCCGTCGGGCGGCACCTGGCCGGGCCCGCCAGCGTGATGGTACGCGAACCGGGAAAAACCGGCTTCCGCCATCAACCTGTTGGTGAGCGTCGACGTCCACGTCGCCTGCGTCACCCAGTACGGGAAATCGAAGTAGCCGGTGTTCGACTCCGGGGACTGGGTGGTCGAGCCGAGCGCGATCCAGTTCGCGCCGCGAACGTTACACCCCTGGCCGCTGGGCGTCAGCGTCGAGCCCTCGCAGCGATACTGATTCTCCTGAGAGAACATCACGCGATTCTTGTCGCCGATCTGCGCGGTGCCGCGCGCCGCCCAGATGTTGCGGCCTTGCACGAGTCGCGGCTCGACGCTACTGTCCGCCGAGTAGTCCCAGTGCGACGCATCGCCCGCATACCTGTTGACGCCGAGGATGCCCGACACGCCGGACGTCGTCTGATAGTTCCGATACGTGCCGTAGAACCACAGTCTGTCTTTCATGATGGGGCCGCCGAGCGAGCCGCTCACGTCGTGGGCGTTCTCGATGCCGGGCCCTCTCGTGATGCCCTGGGCGCGCAGATTGGCGTCGATGTTGTCGCCGCGCGACCAGTTGCCGGCCGTGTTGAAGAACACCTGTCCGGCGTACTTGTTGCCGCCCGATTTGGGCACGAGGTTCATCGTCGGACCGCCCGTCTCGTTCTCGCCAAGGCCGCCCGAGACCAGTACCGCTACCTCGTCGACATTGGCGGTGTCATAGGTCAGGGAGGAGACGCCGCCGCCGTTGAACGCAGCCGCCACTGTCATGCCGTTGATCGACATGCGCCCTTCGTTGGTCCTGCCGCCATGCGCGCTGAAGAACGTCATCGTCGGCGTCAAGGCCTGCCCGTTGTTGTCGACGGTCATGCCGGGCATTGCGTTCAGTACCGACCCGTACGCGCGCGTCGCCGGCAGCGTCTCAATGGAGTTGGCGTTGATCACGGTCTCCCGCCGCGTGTTCTGCAGGTCGACGACGGGAGACGCGCTGATGACCGTGACGGTCTCCTGCACTTCGCCGACCTTCAGCTCGATGGGGATCGTGAACGTCGCCGTGCCCGTCACTTCGATGTCGTCGCGCTTGACCGTGGCGAACCCCGGCAACGACACGGTCATCGAATAGGTGCCCGGCCGCAGATCGACAATGCGATACAGCCCGGCGCCGTCGGTGGTCGCCGTCCGGACCCGCTCGATGAGGGCGGGACTCGAGACTTCCACTGTCACCCCTGGCAGGACGGCCCCGGATACGTCCTTGACCGTTCCGGTTATCGTGGCTTGGGCAAATGCCGCTGCCGGCGCCAACGCCGTGAACACGAGCACGACCGCAATTTTTGCGAGAGCGCGCATTGGAGACCCCTCCTTCGAGCTTTCCCCCCTCAGAACGGATACCAAAGACTGACATTCCACACTGAGATACGGTAACAGCTTGTAAACGAGGCGTCACTCTAATGTCAAGAAAACTTCGAGCCTGGCGCTCGATTTAGCCGGCGTCTCCAAAGAATCGGATCTTTCTACCTGGCAGAGGGCCTCCCGAACTTGGCCGAATCGATCGGCACGTTCGTTTCAATCTTGTTCAACTTCGCGGTGTAACGGCCGTCCAGCCACGTGAACTTGTATTCGAACGGGAACCTGATGCCGTTCACGTCTCGGTAGTCGCCGTAGTCGATCTGTGTCGGCATGCGTCCAATCGGCGAGGGGCCGTAGCGCACCAGCCGCGACAGCAGGCCGCTGGCGGGGTCGAAGTACAACGTTGCAAGAAAGCCTTTCGGACCGCTTCCTTGAACGACGAGGAAATCGCGGTCACCGATGCTCCGAGTCGCGGCGCCGCGCCAATTGGCGAGGGCCTGCTTGATCTGCCCGGGAAAGGCCAGTTGCGCCTCGAGCTTGGCGCCGTCCAACTCGCCTCCGGCCAGCTCGTAATCACCGAAGAGGCCTCTTGGCGTCTTGATCCAACCGGTGTGCCCGTCGAAGGCCCAACTGCTCGCGGGACGCTCGGGATGGCCCTGGTACGTGATCAGAATTGTGCGCTGATCGGGTGTTTTCGCGAACATGGTGAACTCGGCGTTGCCCCCCAAGTCGCCGTAGCCCAGGGCGCTGCCGGTCGCGATAAAGCTGGTGAGACCGGCCAGGCGTTGGGCGCCGCCGCGGGCTTGAATGTATTTGTCGAGAACCGCATCGGCCGTCGGCAGGTCGTTCTCGTGGCGCACCGTGTCATCGAGCTCCATGTTGGGCGTCTCGTACCACGCATCCAGGGAAATCGTCGTCGCGGGCGTGATGCGGCCGTGGTGGCACGTCCAGCAGGTCACACGCTGGACGCCGCTGAAGTTGGTGCGGTTGATGCCGACCACCATCTCCACCATCCGCCGAGCGGCGATCTTTCGCGGCGTGTCGACCACGAAATCCGCTTTGTCGGTCCCGGCGTTCGGATGACAGTCCGCACAGTCGATGCCCAGGTTGGCCGAGATGAGGCCCATGCTCGCAAGGAAATCGTCGACGCTCAGCTCTTTCAGCGGACCGGTCGTGACGTTCTTGAAGAACTCACCCGCTTTCTTTCCCCCTGCCGACGCGGGAACGCTGGCTCCTCCCTGACTCGGCCGAGTGGTCTGCGCACCGGCCGACATGAGCAGAGCGTTCAGCCAGACACCCGCCAGCCCGGCGACGACAAGATGCATTCGCCAACCGCCGACGTTCATGTCGTCTCCCTTCCACGGTTCATGTCGCCTCCCCTATCACGCACCCGAGAGCGCCAGATGGTATCTTGATATGGCAGATCAATTCCAGTCGGTATAGAGTAAGGCTCCCAAGAAGGAGACCTCGATGCGAGTCGCGCTCGGTCGCGTGTCGGCTTTGCTCGTCGCGTTGCTCATGGCCGGGCCGGCTCTCGCGCAGTTCGGTCACCCGTTGAAGGGCACGTGGACCGGCGACTGGGGTCCGACGAAAGACAACCGGACGCACGTCGTGCTCGAGATGGACTGGGACGGCAAGGCGATTACCGGAAGAATCAATCCCGGCCCGAAGGCCGTCGCCATGCAGAACGTGACGCTCAATCCAGACACCTGGGGTGTGCACATCGAAGGCGACGGCAAGGACGCCGCGGGGCAGCCGGTGCACTACACGATCGACGGCAAGCTCGAGAACATCGGCGCCTACCAGCGCATCCTCAGCGGCACATGGATTGAGGGCGCCAAGAAGGGCGACTTCAGAGTGGTGCGGAACTGAACGACTTCACTGCTTCTTGCCGAAGATCGGCTGGCCGAAGTCATCGGTGAGCCGCTGCAGGTACTTGTTGTTCTCCTGGCAGATGTACTCGGTGAGCTCCCCGTTCGGATTCCAATTGATGGTCCACCGAATCGTGAACGGCTTCGTGTACGCACCCGGATCGTCGTACCGCGCCTCGTAGGCGAGCGTGTTCTTGTTCGGCCGAGAGAACTTCTCGACGACGTGGAGCATGTCGGTGTGGGGGTGCCCGAAGTAGTCCATCCACGTTTGCTCGTTGAAGCCGACCACGTCGACGACCAGTGTGTCGCCTTCCCAGTGGCCAACCGAGTGTCCGAGGTAGGTCGGGTTCAGCGCGTCCCCCTCCGGATGCGGCCGTCCGTCCATGTAGATCTCGCGCCAGATGTGCGTCGCGCCTTCAAAGATCATGATGATGCGCTTCTGCTCCGGCAGCTGGATGATCTCCATCGGATACGGCGTTGCCATCAGGCGCGGGCCGCCGGGCGGCAGGCAGTAGCCTTCGGGGTCGTACTTCGAGTTGTTGCGCGAGTTGTAGTTGTACACGGCGGCTGCCCACGGCTGGAACGGCGTCTGCGGCTCCGCCTTCGCGCCGGCGCGGCCGCCGCCGCCAGCCGTGCCTTCCCCACCGCCGAGCGGAGCGTCACCGCGTCCTGCGCCCGCCGCCGCTCCCGGCGCCCCACGCCCGCGACCGAACATCGGCGGATGCTTTTCGGCGTATGTCTTCCCGTCTTCTTCCACAATCCGCTCGCCCATGTTCGTAATGTATGGGACGTTCCACACACCTTTCTCACCAGGAGCCCGTCCGAGGTTCGGCGTGCCGTCCGGCAGGCGTGGGGTGGGTTGCGGCGGTCCGGATGGGCCACGGCCGCGGCCAACGCTCGGAGGCGGAGCGTCGGGCGACTGGGCAGCGGGCTGACCGGCGGACTGTTGGGCAGTGGGCTGTTGGGCGGCAGGCTGTTGAGCGCCGACGTCGACGAAGGCTGCAGCGAGGAGAGCGGCAAACGGGACAGCGATCATCGAACTGAGCAGCACGCGAGGAAATCGATTCACGGCAACGTCTCCTTACTCAGCTCGATGGTTCGCAACCCGTGGCGATCGGCAGCCCCTGAAATGTTTTAGTGCTAAGGGGTCTCGGTCTGGCTCGACGCCGCGAACAGCCGTTTGCCGGTCGAGGACAGGATGACCGCGCGGGCGTTGCCCACGTTGGTGCCGTCCTTGGCCTGCGCGCCCTCGACGGTGACCTCGTCGCCGACGTGCAGCGTGTTACGCGTCCAGCCGGCGCGCATCAGGCCGTTCGGGCTGCCCATCTCCATGCCCCAGTTCACGACCTTTCCGTCCGGGCTCGTCACGTCCATGTAGAAATAGGTGTGGGGGTTCGCCCATTCGATTTTCGTCACGATGCCCTTGAGCGTGAGCGGCTTCATTGCGTCGAACTCCGCCGCGAAGGAATGATGCGCGAGGACGCCCGGCGCCGCGAGAACGAAACAGACGAGCACGGAGAACGCCGCGAGCTTTGCCTTCATCATCGTCATGGGATGCGCCTCCAGAACAGTGCGATCACTCCACGGGTCTCTCCCGCGGACAACACACCTCGGGTGCCGGGTCCGCCACCCGCCTCAGGCAGTATTGTGGGAAGTCCTGACTGTAATGTCAATATGGACGTGCCGCCCTCTATCGACCTACTTCTTCAACTGATCGAGCTGCCGTTTCGCAATCTGGTTGTTCGGGTCGAGCTCGACGGCCTTCTCGAAGCTCTTGATCGCACTCGCCGTGTCGTTCTTCTTTGCGTAGGCCTGGCCGAGCGCGGCGTAGGTCGGCGACGACTTCGGATAGAACTCCGCGTTCAGCTCCAGCAAGGCAATCGCGTCGTCCGGCTTGTTGGCGTTGATGAGCGGCGTCGCGGTGCTGACGAGCGCCGGTTCGCTGAAGTCGTAGCTCTGGCCGCCGTAGAACTTGGTGCGGAGCTCGCGGTACTGTTGGACCGCGCTGGCCACACCGCTCTTGGCGGCTGTGTCCGTGAGAATGTCGGGCAGTAATTTCGGAATCGGGACACCGCGATGACAGGTCGCGCAGCGAAGACGCGTGACCTCCGCGGCCGGCTTGCCGGTGATGTCCGGAAGCTTGGCGGTGATCTCCCGCGACATCAGGATCATCTTCCGAGCGATGCCCTTCGTGGGCTTGGCGTCCGACGCGAAGTCGAAGGCGGGCGCCGTTCCAACATGGCAATAACCGCAGCCTCCGGCGGACTGCACGCCGAGCGCGGCGACGAAGCCCTGCATGGTGGTGACGACCTCGGCCCGCGGCGTGTCCTTTGGATAGAGCTGCAGGTTGGTCATGGGTGGCGGCGCCTGTTGCGGCGCCGGGGCCGGCGCCTGCGCGCCGGCGCCCGCCGCCAAACCCGCTGTGATCGCGAACACCGTGAAGGGTGACAACCATCGGGACAGTTTCCTCACACCCAACAATGCCATCATGATCGCTCCCCTGATGAAAATGAACGTGAAGAATACTACTTTCCCGCAGCCATCATGCGGCTCAGCAACGGAATCTGATCGGCTGGTGGCGAAGCGGGCAGCGATTTGATGTACGCCAAGAGGTCCGCCAGTTGCGCGTCGGAGAGCACCCTGTCGGTGTACGGCGGCATTCGCCCCCGCGGGTTGCGGACGTAGGCCGTGAAACGCGCCTCGGTGATCGCCAGCGGCACGAGCCGCGCGCCGGCGCCGCCGTGGCCGTCGTAACCATGGCACGCGTAGCAACTGTATTTCAGATACAGCTCGTGGCCCTGTTGCACGCTCTCCGCCGCCGGCACCTGAGACGGTGCGCCGGACGCGGGCGTCTGGGCGGCCGCGCCAATCCCGCAGAGCACGGCGATACACGAAGCCACGACCTTTTGTCGCACGAACGCGCCTCCTTCAACGGGGTTGCGTGATGACGTCGAGAAGCGCAGGCTCACCGCGTTTGACGCGATCGAGCGCGCGTCCGATCGCCGGCGCGAGGTCTTTCGGATGCTCGATCGGGCCTTCGCCGTACATTCCGTAAGCCTGCGCCATCTTCGCGTAGTCGATGTTCGGCTCGCGCAGCGTCGTCCCGATATGCGCGCGGTCGGCGCCACGATTCCGCTCGCTAGCCATCTGCTGCACGAACATCACCTCCTGGTGGTACGCCCGGTTGTTGTGCATCACCGTGAGCAGAGGGATCTTGTGGTGGCACGCCGTCCAGAGCACGCCGGGCGCGTAGTTCAGATCGCCGTCGGTCTGGATGTTGATCGAAAGGCGGCCGTGTTTGCGGTTCGCGAGCGCGGCGCCGACGGCGGCCGGCGCGCCGTAGCCCATCGCGCCGGCGCCTTGTCCGCCGATGTAGCGGTAGTGCTTGTCGAAGTTCCACAATCTTCCCGGCCAGCCGCTGACGAATCCCTGCCACGAGACGAGCGACCAGTCTTCGGTCTTGATCTGATCCCACAGTTCCGCGGACAGCCGGGCCAGGCTGATTGGGCTCGAGTCCCACCCGAACGCCGCGGCTTCCATGGCCTGCAGGCGCGCCTCGCGGTGGAGGCTCGCGAGCTTGGCGCCGCGCTCCTGAATCACGCGCTTGCGTTCGGCGGTGAGCTGGCGCTTGACCTCTTCGATGAGCGCCGGCAGCGTCGCCTCGGAGTCGGCCGCGATGTCGACGTCGGCGTCGGCCATGTGCTGGAAATCTTGGAGGTTGATCTTGATGTAGAGCCCAAGCGCGGAAATGTTAATCGTCTTCGCGTCGGATGTTCGGGCGCCCGCGGCCGGTCCCGGTCCTCCGCCGCCCTGGACTTCGAGGTTCAGCACAACGTCGGCCGGGCCGGAGCCGGCGCCGGCGAGCGGATGGCGGGACGGGAAGTTCACGCGATCGCCGCCTCCGTTGACCGCCGCCTGAAGCAGTTCTGCCAGCTCGACGACGAGCGCAAGCCCGTCGGGCGTGCGCGCGGCACGGCCTGCATTGATGCGCGGATTCGCGGCGGAAACGAGCAGACGCGCCGCCTCGCGCACGGCGCCGGCCTCACCCGCCGGCGGCGACGGCATGACGAGACGCGGAATCGTGGGCGCCTTCGTGGCTCCAAGGGGACGCAACTGAAGATCGTGATCGACGACCAGCAGGACCGGCTCCATCGGCGGCGTCATGGCGATTTTGTACGCGCGCACGGCAGATTCCGCGAACGCGGGCAGC
>Ga0182032_10000788_pt1 | contig 13450 bp, 11 predicted proteins | sample tim00Cox00000000_FD_125970 | JGI IMG/M metagenome (GOLD analysis project Ga0182032, IMG submission 125970) | Lab enrichment of tropical soil microbial communities from Luquillo Experimental Forest, Puerto Rico - timezero.00C.oxic.00.000.000 | ecosystem: Environmental > Terrestrial > Soil >... | reverse complement strand
TGCCATTCACGCGGTCGGCGTCCGGTGGATACTTTGCGGATTTACTCGGTCGAATGGAAAAAATGCGATGGCGTTCCAGGATTACCGTCTGGTCGGGTTTTAGCTTGCCGGTTCGTACGTCCACCACAGTAACGTTGTCAACGACCAGCAGATCGTTCACGGAAGGCTTCTGGGCGTGCGCGCGCCTTGGCGAGGAAAGCGCCATCCACGCCAAGGCAAGAACAGGAACGACCAGCGAACGAAGGGGTTTCATGACGGAGATTGTAGCTTTTTTCCGGGAGGAGACCACTCCGTGTCAAGTCCGGAGCATCTTCAGGACAAGGTGCGCTCATCTTAGTTATCATGGTTATCATGGTTATCATGGGGATGGCCATCGCCGACTCCTAGAGCGGCCGCAGGATGGGACACCGAACATGTGGTCTTACAGATTCTTATTGCTGAGTTTGCTCCTACCCGCCACGGTCGGGGCACAAGAGAAACCCGCCGAACCGCCAATGCACATGGAACACCAGCACCATGGCGGCTTCATGCAGGAAGGGATGCACCATGCGATCGCCAAGGGCGTCACGCTCGACGCAAAAGTGGACGCTGGCGCGCACACCGCGACGCTCCGCGTCGGCCCGATGAATCTCCCCGCGCGCACCGATCACATGAAAATGCCGCAGCCCCCGGATCAAGTGTGGCAAGTTCCGTTTGACGGTTGGCTGCTGGCGTATCATCCGAAGCTCGTCGATGCCGCCGGGGGCGAGGTTCCTGGAACCGTTCTTCACCACACCGCCTTCTGGAACGAAAACCGCTCGGACTTTCTGTGCCCCAACAAGGAAGAGCATATTTTTGGCGCCGGCAGCGAGTTGACCGACTGGAGCGAAGTACCCGGCTACGGTTATCACGTGCAGAAGGACGACAGAATCCGCATCGAAACGATGGTCTACAACCCCACCGCCACTTCCTACGAAAAAGTCTATCTGCAAGTCGTCATTCCTTACCAGGACTCCGCGGAAAACGCGCCGCCGCGCAAGAACGTCTATCCTGCGTGGATGGACGTGAAGTCCTGCGGGAATTCCAGTTATGACGTGCCTGCCGGCAAATCCGAAAAATCAGGAACGGTAACCGTGAAATACGACGGCGTGCTTCTCGGCGTCGGCGGCCACCTCCATGACTACGGCAGGCAAATCGTCCTCGAGGATCTTACGCGCAAACAAACCGCGGCCACCCTCGATGCAACGGTGGATGAAAAGGGCCTCCTCGAAGCTGTACCTGTGAAAATGTTTGTTGAGGAGGGCGGCTTCAAGCTTTCCGCCGGCGACGTTTTGAAGACTTCCGCTACCTACGATAATCCTACCGGCAAGTTACGTCGCGACGGCGCGATGGGCATCGCCGTGGGCTACTTCGTCCCCAACGACGATTCCAAGATGGCGGCGCTGCGCCGCAAAACGCCGCCCATGCGCGAGATGGCCGGCATGCACCACTGAACCCCGGCAACCTTCGCCCCCGTAAGCCGATCCTCCGCTAGTCTTCGCGGCGATAAGGGGGCTTTGGCTGTGGCGAGGGATTTTGCCCATCGCCCGCAGACCGGTTGGGCGCTTCTGGCGCGGCACAATTCTTCGGAGCATCGCCGGGAGCGGGGGGCGGGGACACGCAAGGCGTGGTCGGTTGCCCTTTGTCGGCGCTGTTGGCGTCTCTATTCGGATCATCTTGCCCGGAAGCGTGTTCGAGGATGCGCCGCGCATAATCGGCAACGTTCTTGACCCCGGAAGCATAGTCCGGATTGGGGGTGCGAACGCCCCCGTTATAAGCGCCGATGGCTTTCTCCACGTCGCCGCCGAAATGGTCGAGCAAATCGCGCAAAAGCAATCCGGCATACGTGGTGAGCACCGCATCGCCGACGTTGTTCAGGTCGAGCTGGCGAGGCGGGCGTAGGCGCGGGGGCAGTTGGCTGTAGTTGCGTTTGTCATGCAAATAAAGCTGGTGGGCGGCGCGCAGCGTCTCGCGGGTAATTTGCCAGGTGCCCATGGCGAAGTCGCTGACCATCACGCGCTTTCGCGTCCGCCGGAGCACGATGTCTCCCCGCTGCGCGCGCTTCTTCCAAACCGCGTGGGCCAGATCTCCGTTCACGTCCATATAGTCGTTTTCCATGGCCCCCACGCCCATGAAGTAGTCGAGCGGCAGGTCATAAAAGTGCGCAACGTCGAGAATGTCAGACGCCAACTGTGTGGCCTGCTCGCGCGTCAAGGGTCGCGGCGCATCCTGGCTGCCGCCCACGACGCGATTGTCGGTTTGCGATTTGAAGACGAGGAATTGCGCGAGCGCCGGCAGCAGCCTGGAAGAGTTGATGGTTTCCAGTTTCTGCTCCGTCGGCAGGTCATAAGCCACATCGAAGGTGTGGCTCTGTTGCTGGTAGTAAGAAAGCTCCTTCTCAGACCAGGTTGCCAATTCGTAATGCGCTATGAGGTTACGGCCTTCGAGGTCTGCCAGCTGCGGAACCGCGGCGAGTAGATCGTTGTTGGTGACGATAAAAATCTTGTAGTGCGGCCCCTTTTTGGTGTTCACGGCGGCCAGCAGCATGGGCGAGGTGTCGTGTCCCGCGCGTGCTTCGCGCCCGCGCAGATACTCAAAGCGCAAAAACGCCTCGAGTTGGTCGTTGAAACTGGCGACCTCCGCCACGGGCACTCCGGGCGTAAACGGAACGACCAGCTGCTCGTTTAGGACGGCGGTAATCGGAACTCGCGCATGAGCCGACGCCGGTAAATCGAGAGGCCACAGACGATAGTCGGTGTACCCGCAGGCGGCAAAAGCCGCGAGGCTGGCGGCCAGGCACAGCGTATAGCGGAGCAGCTTCTTGAAGAATCGTTTGGCCGACATCGCTTCGCCCCCTCTTAGTCGAGATGAGAGCTGATTTCCGCCGTTCGATCTCTCACCGTCGAGGAAAAGCAACCGGATTGCCGTTAGCCTTCGGTCTCTGCCCAAATTTGCAAGTGATTGATAAACAAAGACTTACAACAAAAGCCCGGCCGTCGCAAGGCTGAGGCATCCGAATGGGCGTGTCTAGACTACCACAATGTAGCTCGGAGTGCGGGATGGACTTCGCGGCTACCTGCTGCCACCTTGTATCGAAAGGTTTGCCTAGTTGGCTCGGGCAACGCGTGCCGGAACGCCGTGGCCAGGCGGAGGGCTGTGGTGGCACGACTTCGCAGTCCATGGCCATGAGAGAGCTCAGGTTGCCACACACTCACTCTACAATGGCTCAAGGCGGGTTAGGAGCCCGCACTCGGTTTCCGGATCCGGTGCGGCGGAATCCCTTCTCTTGTTAGGCCGTGGCTGTCGCCGCTTTCCGTGCGGCTTCCAGCGTATAAACGACCACGGCTTTCTTCCCGCCCTTGGCGGCCGTGGCGTGGATGGAGCCGAGGTTGACGCCCTTTTTCTCGAGCGACGCCAGATATTGCGCGAGCGCCCCCGCCTTGTTGGGAAGCTCGTGTTGCTCCGCAGCTGTCTCTTGATACGAGATTCCTGCCTCATCCAGCGCTTTCTTGGCTTTCTTCGCATCTTCGGCGACCAACTCGACGGTGCCCGTCATCCCTTGCGCCGTTCCCATTAGCGCTAGAATGTTGACCTTCGAGTGCCCCAGTGCCCTCGCGATGCGCGCGACTGCCCCCGGCTGGTTATCGACGGGGATCGTGAATTGCTTGGTTTTGGCCATGCCGCACCTCCTGTCGGCCGCGATTATACGCCTACTCCCGAGGTAGTGGCGCCGAGGGGCCTAGATTTGCTGGCCCTTCCAACGTCCTCGGCGGAAGAGCAGAACTCCCGCCGCAGCGATGGCTGCTTCGGCGACGACGATGGAAATGTACACGCCATTTGCGCCTATGTGTGCGGTGATCGCCAGAAAATAAGCCAGCGGAATCTCCACGATCCAGAATCCGAAGAAATGAACGTAGGTTGGTGTGACCGTGTCTCCCGCGCCGTTGAAGGCCTGGAGCATCACCATCCCGTACGCGTAGCCGATGTTTCCGTAGCTCAGGATACGCAGGCAAGTGGCGGCCAGCGGCACGACCACTGGATCATTGGAGAAGAGGCGAATGATTGGCGTGGCAAAGACCAGAAAGATTACGCCGATGAACCCGAGAAACAGCATGTTGTAAAAGCCGGTGCGCCAAACAGACATTTGCGCACGCTCCGGCTGCTTGGCGCCCAAATTTTGCCCGACGAGCGTAGCCGCAGCATTGCTCAGACCCCAACTCGGCAAGATAACGAAAATCAGGATGCGGATGGCAATGGTGTAACCCGCCAGTGCCGCCGAGCCGAAAGTGCTGACGATCCGCACCAGCCCAATCCAACTCGTATGTGCGATGGCAAACTGTAGGATGCCTGTCAGCGAAACGCGCAGCAGCCGCAGCAGCACCTGAATATTAACCTTGATCTGGTTACGCAGGATGCGAATGCGTTCGGTGCCGCGCAGCAGGCGGTAAAGCTGATAGAGCACGCCGATACTGCGGCCGGTGAAGGTGGCGAGTGCGGCGCCGGTGACACCCAGCTTCGGAAATGGTCCCCACCCAAAAATCAGGCAGGGGTCGAGGACAAGATTGATAATGTTCGAGACCCACAGCAGGCGCATGGCGATGGCGGCATCGCCCGCACCTCGAAAAATGGCGTTGTTGAGAAACAGCATCAAGATGACGCCGCCGCCCCCAAGTGCGATGCGCGCGTAACTCGAGCCAACGCGGATGATTTCTGGCGACGCCCCCATCAGGCTGAGCAACCTCGGCGCATAAAGCGCACACGGCGCGCCGATCAGCAGGGAAACCGTCAGCCCGAGGATGATGGCTTGGACTCCGGCAACGGCAGCGCCGGCGGGATCCTTTTCTCCAATGCGCCGCGCTACCATCGCTGTGGTGGAGAGGCTGAGCCCGAGTCCGATCGCAAAGACCAAGCTGAGCAGCGATTCCGTAAGGCCGACGGTAGCCACGGCATTCGCGCCGAGTCGCCCAACCCAAAACACATCCACAACCGCGAAAAGGGACTCCAGCACCATTTCCAGGATCATCGGGATGGCCAGCAGCAGAATTGCGCGATTTAGGCTGCCGCTCGTGAAGTCCTGGTGTGAGCCGCGTAACGCTTCGCGAATGGAACTCCAAATCGGCAGTGGCGGAGCGGCCGGAACGCTGACCTGTTCAGCTGACATAAAAACCTTGGCTCTCTCGATATGCGCGCATTTGACAAATTCGTGGCGCAAACGCGGTTCGACAAATGAAATGGTAAAGAACCGGAGAAATCAAAATCCGCGGGAGCGGATTACTCGACTCGGGCCATTCGCGGGTTAAGCATCTTCACTTCCTTGGCGCTGCCCGGCGCAACCGGGAACATCACCCGTAAAGCATCGCGCGGGCGCTTCCGCAAGTGGCGGCATTCTATCGCGAAGCCGCGTGCTTTGACCAGCAAAATCGGAGCCAAAGTGCCCGGCGTGAGTGCGCATCCTCCAACGGCCGCGTTAGGCTTGCGCGATCCGCCGAACGAGGTCTTCCTGCTCGAATTTGGATTCCGCCCCGATGGTGAAGGCGTCCAAGAGGTCTAGCGACAGCGCATACCGCAACGCTTCGTCCTGTCGATTTCGCAATTCCCCTTGGCCAAGAATTTTCATCCCCACGATGGCATGACCGTTCGCGCGCATTTCGCGCATCACGCTCACGACGGTATCCGGTGGAGCGTCCATATAGGCCCCCATCGGATTGATGCGCACAAGATGGACCTCGACCCAAGGCGACTTGGCGGCGCTGCGCAGTGCTTCGATGCTGTGGCACGAGCAGCCATGAGCCCGGATGATGCCCTTCTGCTTGGCTTCCGACAGTACATCCATCACCGCCTGGAAGCGGTCCGTCCAGTCGCCTTCCGTGAGGCAATGCATCAGGCAGATATCCAGGTAATCGGTTCCCAGCTCGCGGCGGAAGCGCTCGAGATCGGCGCGAGCCGTCGCGGCATCCCGTGCCCACGTCTTGGTAAGGACGGTCACTTTGTCACGCGGCACGTGCTTCAACGCCTCGGCCACGTGTGGATGGCTGCCGTAGGAATCCGCGGTGTCAAAAAAACGCAATCCGTGGTCGTAACCGTTGAGAAGCAGATCGGACAGGCCCTTTATGCCCAGCGCGGTCTGGTGAGAATGATGGCCGCTGCCGACCGTTCCCGTGCCCATCGCCAATCGGCTGGTTTGCATGCCCGTGCTTCCCAGCCGAACGGTGTCGGAAGCGCTGACCTTTCCCGCCAGCGCAGGCGACGCAAATGTCTGGTTCCGAAGCGTCTTTGGATGTAGCCAAGCCGCTCCCGCCGCGTACGCCGCTCGATGCAGAAACTCGCGCCGCTTCATCGGAGACCTCCGAGCAAGTGAGAATTCCCGAGATTCTTCTCTACCTTGGACGCGAAAATACGCCTTCCGGTGTTCTCGGCGCAAGCACAAGGCGGCAAAGAATCGGAAATGGCCGGCCCTTCCTCGCATCTACCGAAGAACCCCCCTCGGTGATATCCTCGGCGTGGTGCGAAAATGAAAATGACCCAAATCGCAGAAGCAAAGCCCGGTACCCCCCTCAGCCGCCGCAAGTTCCTCGAGCGAGGCGCCGGTGCGGCCCTAGCTCTCACGGTTGTTCCCAGGCACGTTTGCGGCGGCCCAGGCTACGTACCGCCCAGCGATAAAGTGAACATCGCCTTCATCGGTGTGGGCTCGCAAGGTCTGCGCGTCATGCTGCACTTCTTGAAACAACCTGACGTCCAGGGCGTGGCCGTTTGCGACCCCAACAAGGCCAGCGCGGACTATCCGCAATGGGATACCCACGAATTCTCGAAATCGGTAAGAGAACTGATCGGCGTAGACTCCGGTTGGGATTGGCTCAGCCCCGATCAGGCTCTTCAATTGACGCACGCTCTGAAGGTCACTAGCGGCGTCGCCGGCCGCGAGCCCTGCCAGCAGATTGTCAACGCCTACTACGCCGCGCGCCAGCCGTCGGGCAAATACCATGGCTGCGCGGCCTACAGCGACTACCGCGAATTGCGCGAGAAGCAGAAAGACGTGGATGCCGTTGTCGTCTGCACCACGGACAATCTACACGCCGCAGTTTCGGCAGCGGCGATGAAGAGGCGCAAACACGTCTTCTGCCAGAAGCCGCTTACCCGCACGATCTACGAAGCGCGCCGGCTCGCTGAAATTGCGCGCGAGACCGGTGTGGCCACGCAAATCGCCGTCGGCAACCAGGCTTCGGAAGCCACCCGCTTGCTCTGCGAATGGATCTGGAATGGCGCCATCGGGCCCGTGCGCGAAGTGCAAAACTGGTCCACGCGTCCCTTCTGGCCGCAGGCCATCGAGCGCCCAAGCCAACCGCAACCGGTGCCCGAAGGTTTGGATTGGGACTTGTGGCTCGGGCCTGCTCCCGAACGGATATTTAACCACGCGTATCTTCCCTTTGTGTGGAGGGGCTGGACCGACTTCGGCTGCGGCGCACTCGGAGACATGGGTTCTTACAGCTTCGATACCATCTTTCGCGTGCTGAGGCTTGAAGCTCCCGCAAGCGTCGAAGCCAGTTCCACCGATCGCTACGATGAGACCTACCCGCTTGCTGCGATCGTGCGCTACCATTTCGCTCCCCGCCCTGACATGCCCGCCGTGGATTTCTCGTGGTTCGACGGCGGGTTGCGCCCCCCCACTCCCGAAGAATTGCTGGAAAACCCGCCGGCGAAGACCGGCGACGCGGAGGAGGACAACGAAGGCCTGCTGTTCATCGGAGACCGCGGCAAGATTTTGTGCGGTTTCAGCGGCGCGCACCCAAGACTGATTCCCCAGGCAAAGATGGATGCGTACAAACAGCCGCCAAAAACTCTGCCTCGCTCGCCCGGCAACGAGCGCGAGTGGCTCGATGCCTGCAAAGGCGGCAAGGTCAAACCCGGCGGAAACTTTGAGTTTTCAGGAATGGTCACGGAGACGCTGCAGTTGGGCAACCTGGCCCTCCGCGCCGCACAAAGATTGGAGTGGGATCGCGCAAACCTGAAGGTGCTCAATTCCGAAGCTGCCCAGAAAATGGTCGCTCCCGAGCGGCGCAAGGGCTGGGAGCTCTAGCCGCTCACTTCAAGCACGCCAACACCTGACTTCCCGTTCTTCCGGCTTAACGATTCCACATGGGCAACACGGCCGGTGAAACTCCATTCGTCCACCTCGTCGCCGACAATCTCTTTCGGTATTCTCAAGCGCGATTGCAACACCAACCCTTCGGCCACTTTTTGATCGGTCGCGAAACAAACTCCATGAGTCGAAGTGTTCATAGATGAAACCGCTTCTTCCCTGAGAGCAGCTTCCTTCGTCGCATGAAGCCGCAGCGGAACTCTCAAGGGTGAAGCGGTGTCCATGACGACGTTCGTTTTCCAGCATCGAAACCCCTTGGCAAGATTTTTTTTGGAGCAGCCTCCGAACGGGTGGGCAAAGTTAAGTTTTACGAGAGCGGCCGACGAGGGTCAACCGTCTTTTGTTCCTACAAAAAGGGACCTGCAGGGATCCCTCTGCGCGGATAGATTACGCCAGGGAGTGGCCCGGGAGGCGCGAAGCATGCTTTTCCGGGCTGTCGTGGTGCGCCCACCAATCGCGCCAGGCGCCGGCATCTTTGCCGAAGGATGCGCCGGTGATGGATTGCAAGGTCGTGGCGACCAGGTTTTGCGTCGCTCCGTCGAGAGAATCGTCATCCAGCAAATTCAGCAACTCGGGGACTGCCCTGAGCCGCTGCTCTCCGGTAAGCAGTCCCGACTTCGAAAGCCCGTTCGCCGCGCGCTGCCGGACTTCAAGAGCCGGGTCGTGGGCCAGGATATCGAGCAGCACTTCCATTGCGGCATCGGTGCCCAGCATCGCGAGCCCTTCCACTGCCCAGAAGCGCACCGCCTGGTTTCGACTGCACGCATAGAGCTTTAGCGTGCGGAATGCTTCCGCCGGCTCGACGCCGCGATTGCCGAGCGAACCAAGTCTCCACAGGGCCATAAACCGCTCGTCCGTGCCGCCCTCAATCTCGCGCATGAGTTTGCGAACGCTCGCTCGAGCTGGCGCGAGGTTATTGGCCGTCAAGTCGATCTCGACCGCTGCCACGCGCACCCGCGGATCGTCGGAATTGAGCGCAGCGAGCACTAGGCGGAAGAGCCGGTCGGAATCTGCGAGATGGCCCCGCCAGGACGCGAGGTTCCGGCGAATCAAGCTCAAGGAGAGGTCCGGCCGCTCGATAGCCAGTTCGAGCAAGCGCTCCGCTTGCTGCTGTGGCGCCATGTGCGAAATGGCTTCGAGGTCGCTATCGGTTGGGCGCGGCTGGGCCGTGGAAACCAGTGCCGTCGCCGGGTGTTCGGTAGCTCGGGCCGCCACGCCATGAGTTTTCAGCCAATTCTTGACAACGTCTTGGCATTGCCCGGCAAGAAATCCGGTCTCCGTCGACAGCACCGCCGCGGCCAGGAACACCGCCAGGTAACAATACCAACGACGCGGATTCTCGGTTGCCCGCAGCTGCGCCGTTGCAGTCGTTCCCGCGACAACTTTGGCAGGGCTGGTGTAGTTTGCCAAGGTTTCTTCCTTACAACCGGTTTCCGCGGGCTCGCTCGCCCGCTCTGAAGCTAAAAATAGGAGGCAGGAGAAAAACCAACAATGGTACGCCGGGTCAAGTCAGCGAAAATGGCCCGGAAACCCCGCTACTTCAACGCTTTGCGGGGTTACTGGTTGGCTCCATGCGGTCAAAGCCTGTCCCATCGGACAGGGTACTGGTCGAGACCCGAACGAGATGGAAAGCGGCGCTTTGTGGAGGGTAGCGCCTCTGTTAGAATGGGGAGCTTGGTTTAGTGTCTCCGACAGGCAAGATATTCAGGCTTAAACTCAATTTAGACCGAGCAGGACAACCGAATGGCACTGAAGTGCGAATTCTGCGGCAAAGCGCCGCACTACGGGAACGTCGTCAGCCACGCAAACAATACGCGCCGCCGCCGCTGGAATCCGAATCTGAAGCGCATGCGCGCGGTCGTGGCGGGCGTCAAGAAGCACGTCCGGGTGTGCACCGCGTGCATCCGCGCCGGCCGCATCAAAAAAGCTGCCTGAGCTTTCAACCTTGAACATACCTTTTGTGCACCGGCGATTGATGGGGCACCCGATGGACTGCTCAAGAGGAATACTCCGCGACGCAGGCTGGCTGCCACTCGCCGCCCTGGCGGTTTCGCTCGCGGCCGGTTGCATGCGGCAGGCCCAGCATGCTCCCGACGTGTGGGCCGTGGTCAATGGAAAAGAAATCAAGCGCGACGAGGTGGACAAGTATTACCGCACGCGCGTCAACCCAGAGGGACAGGAACCTTCCGAGGAAGAAGCCCTGTCCTTGAAGCTCAATGTTCTCGATGAGCTGATCTACAACGAAATCCTGCTCGAACGTGCCAAGAAGTTGGGCCTGGAGGCCACCGACGGAGAAGTTGAAGATAAATTCACCGAGCGGAAGAGCCCCTATACGGAAGAGGAGTTCCAGCGGCAATTGCGGGAACAGGGCATGACCGTGGACGACTGGAAGCAGGACATGCGCCGCCAGCTCTCGATTCAGAAACTCCTGAATCGCGAAGTACTGGCAAAAATTACCATCACCGATCAGGAAGTTGCGGACTACTACAGCGGCAACAAAGCGCAGTTCAATTTCGCGGAGCCCACTTACCATCTCGCGCAGGTCGTGGTTACTCCGCGGAAAGACCCGCAAATCCGCAACCGCAAGAACGACGACGCCACCAACGAGTCCGAAGCGCTGCGGAAGACCAAAATGCTTATGGACCGGCTCAGCAGCGGCGCGGACTTCGCTCAGCTGGCCATGGATTATTCCGAGGATATGAACACGGTTTCGACCGGCGGAGACCTGGGCTATGTGCCGGAATCGGCGCTGAATTCGCAGCAGGTCGATCCGGCCCTTAAAAGAGCGGTTCTGGCGCTGAAGCCCGGACAGGTGAGCCAGCCCATCGAAGCGCGCGACCAGGCCGGTGTCAGCTACCGTATTCTGAAGCTTATTTCGCGCGAGGCCGCGGGCCAGCGCAGCCTTTCCGAACCGCAGGTGCAGCAAAACATCCGCGATACCCTGCGCAGCCGCAAGGAGCAGCTGCTGCGGTCCGCCTATCTCGCTATCGCGCGCGATGACGCTCAGGTAACCAATTACCTGGCGCAGCAGGTCATCGAAGCCGGGGGCAAGCTCCCCGAGGCCGCCAAGACCTATATGCCGCCGCGCTCCATCGGCCACTGATCCGGCAGCTTCTCTCGGTAGTGTTGTCCTCGCGGCCGCGTGTTCCTCGGTCGGTTCCTTGAGCTCACGCGACCACACACAGCGTTTCTCCCGCGTTGACGGCTTGACCTTCCGCAACCAGGACGTGTTCGACCGTCCCTCTCTTCGGCGAGCGAATCTCGTTTTGCATTTTCATGGCCTCGACCACCAGGAGCCCCTGCCCCGCCTCCACCGCGTCCCCTGCTTTAACCAGCAGGCGCACGACTTTGCCCGGCATGGGCGCGGCAATTTGTTGGCGGCCCTCCGCTTCCACGCCGCCGTGGCGGCCACGCCACGAACGCGGATCGATCACCTCGGCGGAGAATGCGAAGCCGCCGGTTTCGAGCTCGAGCCGCCGGTCGGAAGCAGGAGTCAGGAAAACCTGGTGAGATTGGCCTGAAACCAGGATCGAGAAGGTGTTCGGGGCGGTTGCGACGACATCGGCAACGCCCGCTTCCCCATCGAGCTTGGCCTGCCAGCCATCGCCATTGCGCGCGTACTCGACAATGCGCGTTTTGCCGGAAATGCGGACCTCGTATTTCATGGCATGCGGTCCAGTTGCTGCCGACGCCCCTCCCTTTTCCAGCGTGAGGAAGTTTCCTTTGTGCAGGAGCCAGCGGAGGCTTGTTCGGCACTCTGCCGGGATTGCCAAATGGCGGCGGCGATCGCCGCCGCGTCCTGGGCCGCCTTGAAATCGGCTTCCCCGCCTGCGCCCGCGACGCGCGGTCCTCGCAGCAGCTCATCGAGCCATCGCGTATGAATCTCACCGCGAAGAAGCGCGGGTTCCGTAAGAATTCGCCGGAAAAGCCCTGCGTTGGTTCGAATGCCCGTGATGGTGTATTCATCGAGGGCGCGACGCAATCGCCGAATGGTTTCTTCCCTGCTGTTTCCCCAGGCGATGAGTTTGCCGAGCAGCGGGTCGTAATCGTTGGGCACGGTCCAGCCTTCGTAGACGCCTTCGTCGAGGCGAATTCCCGGGCCGCTTGGCACCTGCCGGGAAAGAATTTTCCCCGGCGATGGGAAGAAATGGTTCTCGGGGTCCTCGGCGTAAAGGCGAACCTCCATCGCGTGTCCCCGCGGGGTGATGGCTTCCCAGGCAAACGGCAGGCGGTGCCCCGCAGCAATGGCGATTTGCAGCTTTACGAGATCGAGCCCGGTGACTTGTTCGGTGACGGGATGCTCCACCTGCAACCGCGCGTTCACTTCCAGAAAATAAAAATTCAGGCGCTCGTCCACAAGAAATTCCATCGTGCCGGCATTGACGTAACCGCCCGCGCGAGCCAGCCGCACCGCCGCCTCGCTCATTTTCTTTCGCAATTCCGGCGTGACCACCGGCGATGGCGCTTCCTCCACCACTTTTTGGTGCCGCCGCTGAACCGAGCATTCGCGTTCGCCCAAAGAAACCACGCGACCGTGCGCGTCGGCCAGTATCTGGATTTCAATGTGCCGCGGGTGCTCCAGATATTTTTCGAGATACAGGCGCTCATCGCCAAAGGCATTCATGGCCTCGGAAGCCGCGTCGCGAAACGCGGATTCGAATTCGCCGTCGTTCGAGATCACCCGCATGCCCTTGCCGCCACCGCCCGCCACGGCCTTGAGCAGAACGGGATAACCCATGCTCTCGGCCAGGGCCCGCGCGACCGATTTCTCCGTCGGATCGTTGGTGCCGGGCACGGTGGGCACTTCGAGGCGGCGCGCGAGCTGGCGGCCTCGAGTCTTCGAACCGAGCGCTTCCATGGCCTCCGCTGGCGGCCCAATAAAGGTGATTCTCGCTTCGTTGCACGCGCGCGGCAGCGCCGCGTTTTCCGCCAGAAAACCGTAGCCCGGGTGGACGGCGTCGCAACCCGCGCGGCGCGCCACGTCCATCAGCTTATCGATGCGGAGGTAGCTTTCGCGCGAGGGCGCCGGGCCGATTCCGTAAGCTTCGTCGGCAAGCCGGACGTGCAACGATTTGCGGTCAACCTCGCTGTATACGCAGACCGATCGAATCCCCAGTTCGCGGCAGGCGCGGAGGATCCGCACGGCGATTTCGCCGCGATTGGCAATCAAGATTTTCTTGAACATAGAAGTCGAGCGCGGAAAGAGTTTAGCATGGAGAAAAAAGGGCGCGAATCCCTCCGTCACCGCCTGGTCTGTTCGGTTACTTCCCGAGCCTCTCGAAGTCCCTCCATTGG
>Ga0182032_10000773_pt1 | contig 13552 bp, 14 predicted proteins | sample tim00Cox00000000_FD_125970 | JGI IMG/M metagenome (GOLD analysis project Ga0182032, IMG submission 125970) | Lab enrichment of tropical soil microbial communities from Luquillo Experimental Forest, Puerto Rico - timezero.00C.oxic.00.000.000 | ecosystem: Environmental > Terrestrial > Soil >... | reverse complement strand
GGGCGCATCATGCGCTTCTGGTACGTGACCCTGGTGGCCGTGGCCATGATCGGCGCCGTGATGACCAGCTACACACGCGCGCGCGCCGAGAACCTGATTCCCAAATGCAAGGTGGGATTCCTGGAACGTCCCGAGCGCATTGTGCTGATCATCCTAGGAGCCCTGTTCAACCGAATGGGCCCAGTGCTTTGGGTGATTGCGGTACTGAGCACTATCACCGTGATTCACCGCATTCGCTACACTCATCAGCAGCTCGCATTGATAGAGCCTCCTCCCGTTCCGGTCCGTCCCGACCCGCTGAAGTTCGAAGAAATCGTCGGCTAGCTGAGCAATTGCCGTACAGTGCCTGCTAAGCGGAGGCGGTACTCTTTTGGCTACCGGAGTCGAAGGGCCCCCTTTTGGCGGGAACATCGCTTCGGGTTGCCTTCACGCCGTCTGCTTCGCCAACGCTTTCCCGCAAGACGGGCAGCAAGTGTATTCCCGCTGCACCGTTTGGCCACAATGCGGGCATGCTGGAGTCAAGGCGCAGCCGCACTTCGTGCAATAGTGAAAACCCTTCTCCACCCGCTCACCACACTGCGGGCATCGCTCGATGATCGGCTTGCGCAGCAGGAAGTACGCCAGGAACCCGATCCCGTTGGGAATGAAGATCACCAGCAGGGTCCACAGCAATTGGCCCATATCGCGGCGCTTGGCGTCCTGATTCACGTAGCCCAGGAGCAGCAGGTAGGCCGCGGCCACCGTTCCAATCAGGAGGGCCAGAAGCGTTAGCCATGGCTGGTGTGGCGCCTTCGGGTCGTGCATCGGCATGTACAGAACGAACAGGCCCACGAAGCAGAATGCGGTGACGACCGCCAGCAAGTACATGAACCACGGGATAATTGCGAACTCATCTCCAAAGCTGCTGTTGCGTTGTGTCATCGCGCACCTCTCACGTGCTCCTTCAGGAACCTGTGCATCAGGCTGCCTTCAAATACTGTCGGCGGCATGGCCACCATAAGAACCGCAATTGCCACCGCGGGCAGAAGCCAAAACAGCAGCACGCCTGGCTCGATGATTCCTGACGGCAATCCCAGCTTGTCGGCGACCCACGCTCCGCACTTCCACCAAATCCATGCGGTCAGCGTTGAAGTCAGCACGCCCAGGCAGAACGAGACTCCCATCAGCACAGCGCGCGCCTGCTGCTCGCGCAGTTCCTGGGCGCGCGCATGCACCCGGGCGCGCGTCGTCTCGACCAGCGAGACCGGCGCCATCAGGGTGAACGAGCGCAAGGCTTGTTCAGTGTCATTCAGAGCGACCGCAAAGCTCGTGCACTCCTGGCACTGTTCAAGATGTGCTTCCAGCCAGCGAGCATCGGCGGCGGAAATGCCTTCCACGTCGCGCTGCGTAAGCAGGTCAATCGCGCGCTGATGTTCGTTTCGGTTCATTGACTGCCTCCCAGGAGTGCCGGACGCAGCGCCATCACGCCGCGATAAAGCCGTGTCTTTACTGTTGCCAGGGGAATACCAACCAGCTTCGCAATCTCTTCCAACTTCATTTGCTCCTGAAATCGCAGCACCAGCACCTCGCGAAAGATCGGCGGCAGGCCATCGAGTGCTGCCTGAATTCTCGTCTTGTCTTCCATCGCTGCGGCCTGCTCAAACGGCGATGGACTTTGCGCCACCGGTTCCCATGGGGCAGAATCTTCTGTCTCACGCATCTGGTCCAGGCTGGCGGGTGTCTTCTTTCGCAGATGATCAATCGCCACGTTATGCGCGATGGTCATCAGCCAGGTGGCAAACTTGCTCTTCCCGTCGTACTGGTGGCCCTTTTCCAGCACCCGAATCCACGTCTCCTGGAACAGGTCTTCGGCTGTGGCCTGATTGCCCGTCATGTGCGCCAGGTAGCGCAGCAGCCGGTGCTGATACTGCTCGATCAGCGCGTCCAGTACATCGGGATCGCGCCGGCGCAGGCTGGTGGCAATTTGGGCCTCTTCCGTCTCCATCGTGACCAGCGAACTGAATGCGGCGGCGACCATACTACCGGGATATACGAGCCGGGGCGAGAAAAAGACTCAGGAGATGGGGTCAGGACGCAGGCTGGCAATAATTTATGGGGAATCCTGGTGCAGGGAATTGTGCCTTTGACTATCCCCAGCGGCGGTGTAGCGGCCGCACTGTGCTTAGTTTTAATGAGAAGAAGAAAGCCCAGCAGCAGCGCGCCACCAAAAATACAGTTTAGAAAGCCGATGCGCCACACAAAGATCGTGATTGGCAGAAGAGCCACCACAGCCCAAGCCACTATCCCATCTGCGATGGGTTGGATAGTCGTTAGCCGACCCTCGGATTCATATAGGTCGCCAGAGGCGAGCTTCGTTATATTCGGTATCTGAAAAAACACCAGGTTGCGCTGGGGCCGATCTTCCTCACGGAGCAAGTCTTCTCGTTGGTGGTTATCTTTTCTTCTTCCTTCCTCCTGCCACTGCTGCATACACACCAATTCCAGAAGTGTTCGGCTGAGGCCAGAAAAGCTCAGGCGTAGTGCCTGGAGGTTAAAGCCCTTAAGAGCTAAAGGCTAGTAGCTAAAGGCCAAAGACTGACGGCTGACACCTGAGAGCCGATAGCTGTTTTACAATCATCTATTCGTCTTGCGGCTCTTATAACTTTCTGTAGAACGGAGCATTCTCTGTGGCTGACACTATCTACGATGTGGCCATTATCGGCAGCGGTCCGGCCGGCTATACGGCTGCCATTCGCGCCGGCCAACTTGGGCTTTCCACGGCCCTGATCGAGAAAGATCCCTACCTCGGCGGCACCTGCCTGCACGTCGGGTGCATCCCGACTAAGTCCTTGTTGTTCAATGCCGAAGTCTATGACCACGTGAAAGACGGCGATGCGATGGGGCTAAACAACACTGCCGGCGTCACCCCCAATTGGCCCACCATACAGAAGCGCAAGCAGGGCATCGTGGACAAGCACGCCAAGGGACTCCAGTTCCTCATGCGCAAGAACAAAGTCACCGTCATTGAGGGGTACGGCAAGCTCACAGGCCCGGCACAGGGCGGAATCCACACTGTCAATGTCGAAGAAAAAAGCGGAAGGTCCAGCATCAAAGCCAAGAACGTGATCCTCTCGACCGGCTCAGTGGCGCGCCTGCTTCCGGGCCTGAAGCCTGACGACCGCATTCTAACGAACATCGAAGTCCTGAGCCTAAATGACATTCCCAAATCGCTCATCGTCATCGGATCGGGCGCGGTGGGCGTCGAGTTCGCGAGCATCTACAAATCCTTTGGGGCTGATGTAACCATTCTCGAGATGCTGCCGCGCTACGTTCCGGTGGAAGACGAAGAGGTTTCCAAAGAGCTCATGCGGGTGTACCGCAAGCGCGGCATTAATGGCTTCGTCAATGCCAAGGTCGAAAAAGTGGAGCGCACTAAAGACGGTGTTGTCGTAGCCTTCACTGTGGACGGGAAACAGCAGAAGATCGAAGCCGACAAGGTACTGATTGCCGTTGGCCGTGCCCCTAACACAGACAACGTCGGGATTGAGAAGACGAAGATCGAGGTCCAACGAGGCTTCGTCAAAACCGACGAGTACATGCGCACTGCCGAGCCGGGCATCTATGCCATCGGCGACATCGCAATGGGATACCCGCAGCTTGCACACGCTGGAGCCATGGAAGGCATCGTGGCCGTCACGCACATCGCCGGCAAGCCGGTGAAGCCGGTCAATGTGTTGCGCATACCGAACGCGACCTATTGTCACCCTGAAATCGGAAGCGTCGGTCTGACCGAAGCCAAAGCTAAGGAATTGGGTTACGACGTGAAGGTGGGCAAGTTTCCGTTCACGGCAAACTCGCGCGCCAGCATCGTTGGGCAGCACGAGGGTTTCGTGAAGATCGTGACCGACGCGAAGCACGGCGAGATTCTGGGCGTGCACATCATCGGCCCGACGGCGACCGAGCTGATTGCCGAGTCAGTCGTAGCACTGGAAATGGAATGCACTGCCGAGGACCTGGCGCATATCATCCACGCCCATCCGACATTGTCAGAGGCGATGCTGGATGCGGCAAATGCCGTCTTCGGCATGCCGATCAACACCTAGCCCTAAGTAATATTTCGGATGCCCAACTCCAATATCGTCCCTCTTTTGGACGAGAAGGCGGGATCCGTGGTGTTTTCCCCACTCCGCCTTCTTTTGGCGAGGTGGGTCTTTTTGCCTTTTCTATCCGCTAACCGGTGCTTTGACCCATGATGGGTCCTGCGCTTTTTCGATTTTTTTCCGATTATCCCCGCCAACACTCCCATCCGGCCTCAAAGAATCCCTCCTAACTCCTTTGGTACCAAGATCTTGGCTATAAGTTTCACGCACTCACCAATATGCCTGCAAATCCGTCTATCTGCAAGAAAACAATCACTTTCCAAGGTGCGGGGGGCGCCAAGGGCCCGCATTCCCAATTTGGGAAATCCGCCCTTTGCTGCTGACTTCTTTCCTTTTCCTGGCCGCTGATTTACATTCCGCCTTCGCTTCCAGGAGGAGTAGCTTGCTCCACAAACCTCCATTCGTAGCATTGACGCTGCTTCCTGCTTCCACCGTGTCCGCCCAGGCTCCCACAAACTGCTCGCCCCCGCAATGCGACACCAGCCTCATCGACGATGACGGAACAGCCCACATCACCCGCGTGATTCCTGTGCCGGACGCGATCAGTCGGGAAGCGCAGAAGGTCGTAGCCGAGCCGATGCTCGACACGGAAGCTCCGTACGAGGCTGCAAAAGACCGCGCCATGGCCGACGCATGGCAGGCGCATGGTGGCGAGACGATGCGCAAGGACTATCCCGTCAATATGGAGAAGAGCACGATTGCGGGAGTGCCGGTAAAGATAGTGACGCCTCTGAACGTTCCAGCCGACCGGCAGAACCGAGTGCTCATCAATCTCCATGGCGGTGGGCTTCACTGCCGACCGGGGTTCGTCCATCGAGACGATTCCCATCGCCAATCTCACCCAAACCAAAGTCGTCGCTGTGCTCTATTCGCTGGCGCCGGAACATCCATTCCCGACCGCCGTTAACGAAGCGGTCGCGGTTTACAAGGAGTTACTGAAGACATACAAACCGCGGAACATCGGCCTTTACGGAACCTTCGCAGGCGCGGTGCTCACAGCAGAGGTTGCTTCAAGACTGCGCCAGCTAGGCCTGCCGCTGCCCGCCGCGCTCGGTATTTTTTCGGGCAGCGGTGATTTCGCCCGCTTCGGCGATTCCATATACATGTATGGCCTCTGGGGACTATCGGGACCCATCAGCCGCTGGACGGGCAAGCACGATACCTCTTACACCGGTACGACGGACCTCAAAGACCCCGTGCTCTCACCAATCTATGCCGACTTGAAGGGGTTTCCACCGACCCTCTTCCTCACCAGCGGAAGCGACCTGCTGCTGAGCAATACGGTCAACCTGCACCGTGCCTTCGTAAACGCCGGAGTCAACACGCAACTGGTCGTCTTCGACGGCCTCACGCACGCCTTCTGGAACGACTGGAACCTGCCGGAGTCCAAAGAAGCAGACCGCATGATGGCCGACTTTTTTGACCGGAACCTGGGCAGGTGAGGTCAGTAATGAGAAGAGACCGCGTCGACCACTTCATTTGTGGTCACAATGGCAATGGCGTAGCTCGAGAGAATTGATGTCGAGAGCGGCGTGCGTGTGTCGGAAACGATCAGGTGGAGGCGCCTGTGCCGAGCCAGGCGCGACCGACGTCATGTTCGTGCCGAACTGGACTGAGCAACTCGAGCTGGGCGGCATGAACTCTACGACCCTGAAGCCGTTCTTAAATGGGAAATCGGCATCGGGCCGCCACCCGAGCCTCCCCTGGAATTCCTTCGCGCTGTCGACATCCGAGAGGGAAACGACCACCACCTCGGACTTCATATCGACTTTGGCGACGCTCGTGCCGCCGGTCGCGTTATTACTACGGCCTTCTTCCTTAACAGCTCTCGATGTTCTTTTCCTTTGATGCGTTCACTTAAATTGAAAACAGATTTGTTGAATGCGAGGTTCAATCAACTCCGCTGCTTCAAACCCTGTTTTGCCAGGCAAGGACGATTGCTGGCGATTCGTTCTACCCCTGTTCGCTGAGAGTCTCGGCGAAAGTCTTACCGTAGGGGTAGAAGAGTTCCTTGCGGCCCTGCTGCCAGACCTCTTTCATTTTGGGGGTAGTGATGTCCCAGTCGGGACGGCATTTCTTGAGCACCGCACGAAGGTCTTGGCGGAGCTCTTCTATCGTGGGCCGCCCAAAGAACCAATAGCCGTTATAGATCTTGTAAACGACCAGGCCCGGCTCGAGGACAATGACGTGCGGGATCATCGGATTGTGCAGAGGGTCGGTGTACTCGGGGATGTCGAGATCTTTCTGAACCATGCGACCCGGGTCGGACAGGAATGTCCAGTTGGCGCCGACTCCGGTGCGATATTCGCTTGTCTCGGTGGTGGTGTCGTTACTAATCAAAACCAGCCTGCAATACCCAACTTCTAGTTCACGGTGAAATTGCACCAGCAGTTCCGACTGGCGGCGGTCTTTGGGGCAGAACCCTCCGCGGCTGAGTACGATAATTAGCGGATCGGTTCCTTGCAGCTCGGAGAGTTTTCGGCGTTTCGCACTGTGGTCGGAAAGTTCATAGTCAGGAAAGGTGGCCCCAGGGACGATGTCGGCTCGCATGGGAAACCTCGGACAGTTGGATGCCCCTTGTCGGGGGTGTGGTCTCAATTTAATACGCACGAATAGAAGACTCGGAATCACCTCTACGCGGAAGAGTGTTGTCAGTTGAGACCGACGCCGGGGAACGTTAGTAACAGGGTTTCCCCTGCCAGTGAGGCCGATTTCCAGTGCACTGCGGTGAGGGGGCAACAACCTCAGGGCAGTCTCCCGGGCATCATCCCCGATCGGTGTTCGCGAATGGACGCATTCTGCCCAGGCGGACATTCGCGTTGCTAGGTTGATTTTTACAATTCTCCGATGTGATTGGATTGCAGGAACTTGCCGGCTGCCCCGAAGTGGCTATGTAGTTGCGCTTTCGCGGTACGGTCCAGCATCCGGAGGCCGATATGACGAGCCTTTTACAGGATCTACGATTTGCGCTTCGCCAGATGCGCCGTTCGCCCGGATTTGCCACTACGGCTGTCCTTATCCTGGCGATCGGAATCGCCGCCAATGTCATCGTCATCGGCGTTCTTCAGTTAATGATTCTGCGCCCCCTGGACGTGCCTAATCCCGACCGGGTGATGACGTTCGCCCCGCACATTGCTGATTATCCGATCTTCTCCTATCCAGAAGTGCGCGATGTGCGGGATGGCAATACCGTGTTTTCTTCCGTTGCCGCGCTCACCATACAGACTTTTGGCCTCGAGGCTGACGGTGTTACGCGGCCAGTCTGGGGATACATCGTGAGCGGTCAGTACTTCGAAGTCGTTGGTATCAAGCCGTACCTCGGGCGCCTGCTTGACCGCTCCGACGATAACCGTCCCGGAGCCGCAGAGGGCGCAGTAATTACCTTTCCAGCATGGAAGAACTATTTCGCCTCAGATCCCAACGTGGTGGGCAAGACGGTCCGCATCAACAAGCAGCCTTACGCCATCGTTGGTGTTACTCCGCAGGGCTTCTACGGAACGGAGAAATTCTTGCTTCCCGACGTCTTTCTCCCCATGGCGAATCAGGCATCGCTCAACGGTGTCAGCTGGCTCGAGTCGCGGCGCCAGAAGATGGTCTTTCCCATCGCGCGCATCAAGGACGGAGTCTCCCTGGCCCAGGTGCAGGCTGAACTCGACACACTCGCTGTTCGCATTCAAAAGCAGAACCCTGGTGAAGAAGCTGGTCTGGAATTCAAGCTGGCTCGTCCCGGCATGGTCGGCGACTTCCTCGGAGGAGCGGTGCGCCGGTTTATGTTCGGCGTCATGGTATTGGCCGGCATTGTGCTACTGGCGGCCTGCGCCAATCTCGGCGGCCTGTTTGCGGCGCGCACAGCAGACCGAACACGCGAGATTGCTATCCGCCTAGCGGTTGGGTCGAGCCGCTGGCGTGTTGTCCGCCATATCCTGGCCGAGGCTTCGGTGGTTTCCATCTTCGGAGGCGCATGTGCGTGCGGTCTAGCGTGGATAGCGCTCACCGGTCTGGCCAAATGGCATCCACCCAGCGAGTATCCACTCCGGTTCACTGTCGAGCCTCAGCCGAAGCTGCTCCTGACTGCGCTGCTGGTCTCGGGGCTCGCCGGCTCTCTGTTCGGAATCATGCCGCTGCGACAGATCTTCAATGCCGATCCTAATGACGCGATCAAGAGCGGCGGGTTCCAATCCGGCGCCGGGCGGCGCTGGGCGCTGCGCGATGTCTTGCTGGCGGCACAGATCGCACTCTGCTGTGTCACCATCACAGCTGCGTTTGTCTCATTGCGTGGCTTGCGCAGGACGTTGACCTTGGACCTGGGCTTCAACCCGAGGAATGCCGTCCTAACCACATTCGATCTAAGTCAGGCCGGCTACTCTGGAGTAACTGGCGACCATATTCAACGGCAGCTGCTCGAACGAGCGTCGAAACTCCCGGGAGTGGAAGCAGCGGGCTATTCGAGTACAACAAACCTCAACGGGGACAATCTGGTTCCTGAGGTTTTTTCTCAACAAACCACGGATTTCAGGCCCTCCAACACAGCTTTTAACACCTTCGAGTATGACGTCTCGCCTGGATATCTAGCTGCGTGCGCCACCCCATTGCTCGCCGGACGCGATGTAAGCTTCAGCGACACTGCGAAGACCCCGGCAGTTGCGTTGGTGAGTCAGGAGTTCGCCCGGCGTCTTTTTCACACCGAGAACGCTGTAGGCCGTTACTTCAAAAGCAGCTCCGGGACCTCTATCCGGATTGTGGGCATTATCGGCGACGGCAAACAATTCTTACCTAGTGAAACGCCGCGAGCCGCGGCGTACTTCCCCGTCTCACAGCGGCCAACTGCAAAGACATCGCTGATGGTTCGCATCAGGCCCGATCCCACGGGAGCCGCAATTGGCGATACAGTAGCCAGCATCCGTAAAGTGCTAAACGATCTTGACCCTGCCATCCCTATACTGACCTCGGGTGAGTGGAGAAGCCTGCTAGCGATGAGCTTCTTTCCGGCGCAGGTGGCTACGGTCGCACTGGGGCTGTTCGGCGCTTTTGGATTACTCCTCTCGATTACCGGTACCTTCGGCCTAGCCTCGTATACCGTCAGCAAGCGGATACGCGAGCTGAGTATTCGCGTCGCACTCGGCGCCCAGGCCAGGCAGGTCCTCGCAGCGGCACTCGGCCGGATGTTGGTTCTGCTGGCCAGCGGTTCGCTGGTTGGGTTGCTCCTCGGTATCGCCGCAAGCCGCGTCCTTTCGGTTATCGTATTCCAGGCAACAGCCCAAGATCCACTAGTTCTTGCTGCGGTTGCCTTCACGATCCTGCTCAGCGGCTCGCTGGCGGTCGCCGGCCCGGTCCGCCGCGCATTGCATATCGATCCGGCGAACGTGCTTCGCGAGCAGTAGCCCAAGTGTTCCAAAATCATTAGCCACATAGAGATCCTGAAGACCATCTTTTGGCGACGTTGACGGGCCTGGATGGCGATCGCCTTGGCTACCCTTTCGGGGTGCTGACCGGGTCTATAAAATTCGAGCTCGCCTACAACGAACTTTTCCCTATAGGGCGAGAACCCGCATAAAGGCCGTTGGATGCACATGCCTAAAAAAGCCACCCTCTACCTGCCCGGCCCCCTCAGCAGCGCGAGGCTCATTTGGTGCAAACAATTGCAGCGTGCGGCTGATTGGGCAGTCACAGCGTCGCTTTTTCCCTTGTTCTCACAATGGCAACGCGCTTGCTCCGCCTTACACTGAAAGCCTTTGCACAGCAAGGCAGTTGAGCCTCGATGACTAAGCCATTCGAGAAATTGGCCGATAAATGGACTGCCCTGGCGGACCGATTCAAAGCTGAGTGGGACGAGACTATGTCGGATGGTTACCGTATCGAGAGCCACCAAGATGCAGAGAAACGCTACAAGGCTGAGCAGCTTAGATATTGTGCTCAGGCGTTGAGAGGTGTACTTAACTCACAAGAAAACCTAGCCCACCCCAAGGAATTATCCCAGATTGCATCGAACTCAAGCTCAACTCTATTGCGGTTGAAACAGACGTACGCGACATCTGGTTACGTTATGCCAGATGACATTGCTTGGCTTCTGCAACGTGCGGAACAGTCGGTTATACCGACCGAAGAGCAAGAAGCTCTACTCGAAGCTCGTGTCAGGCGTGTTCGATCCGAATACGAGAACAAATACGGCCACTTGCGGGGCGAACTCAGCTCTCTACAAGAACAGGTCCTACGCCGTCAAAGGAATCTTGAAAACTGTGCGGATAAGACTAAAGCTGCCGTTGAGCAGATACGAGGTGCAATCATAAATCGTCGGAAGCAACCTGAACATTACGAGTGGGAAACGTTTGAAAGGGAAATATGGAGCATCGTGGAAGGAACCCTTCGGAAGCCAGGCGAACCCTCTTCGTAACGAGTATCCAATCGGCTGCTTCTAATTTTGCGATCATGGAATTTGGCGGTCCTGTCGGACGAATTGCCAACTGATTCTAGTAAGGCTCTCAACAATCCGAAAGATGCATCGCCATTCTATGTAGTTTCATATAGGTTGTTCATCGAACTTTCCTTCACGCCTGGGATTGAGACGGATCAACGATCTCGTGGGGGCGGCGTCAGGGCCGACCGCAGAAGGTCTGCCGCCACCTAATGCACCAAGTGTGAAAAGGGTTAGGGCTAGGTGTGCCCGAGAGCTGTTCGCGCACCGAAATCGACTGATAATATTACGACCCGTCACAGCCGGCCCGACTCAGCCTTCGTACTTGAAGGAAGCAAGACGCGGGTGCGGTACCCGCTGACCTTGCGTGTAATGGTCAGCTTAAGCGACTTTCGCTCAGTGTTGTACGCCATTAGAAAGACTGATCCACTCAAAAGGCGGCGGGATCACAACCCGTGACACCTCTAAAAGCGCACTACTATCAACAAAAGCGCCAATTCGTGCCAACTCAGAATGTGGTCAAAGACGCTCAGAAAAGACAGCAAGGCCCCGCCGAAGGGCTGTGGGCATCTAAGTTGACTGCCGAGTTCGCAATTCTTGCATCAAACCGTGAGAACAGGAGCCGTCTATCGACCGTGAAGAACTACTTCCGCACTTGATCGCCGATGGTGGCTTGCAACGCTGTTCGGTTTGTGGATATCCCTTTTCTGCTGACATTCGCCCATCAATGTGCGTGGCTTTCGCTGAACACCTCAGGAAGAGCCACGAGGCCAGTCAGGCAAGTGAAGAGGTAAGCCGAGCCGCTGCGCGGATCGCACGAAAAGCGGCGGCGTAAATCAGCGCTTGGCTTTCAACATTCAGCCTGTGCGACAGCTGTAATCTTCCAGTGACGCTCGAGCCTTGCCCTGGCTAATGTCAGGATTAATGGTTAGTTCAAGCCCGATCGCCCAGACAAGCTTAGAGTTGTACTCTTCGCATTCCTTCACTGTGTTCGGTTCCGATTAAGGTCTGCCGCCACCTGCCCCAAATGTGAAAAGGGTAAGGGGTAGGTGTGCCCAAAATCTGTTCGCCGCATTGAGATATCTGCCGATAGTTATCACGACCCCGTCACAGCCGGGCCGACTCAGCCTTTGTACTTGAAGGACAACACGACGCCGGTTCGTTACTCGCTGACCTTTCCTCTCACACCAAGGTGCAGATGCCCACTCTGCACGTGCAGCGTAAACTTGGAGCATGGCAAACGAACAGCCCCTCAGCCCATTTCAAGAAGTGCATAAAAAGATTCAGGAAGCTCGCGACCGCGTCCGCAAAGAGCAGGAAAAAGATGAGGCGCTTCGCGCGGAAAGATTAGAAAAGGAGGATGAAAGCCATGGCTTCGACCGCGTCTAAAGAAGATTTATCCCGAATTTGATCGCTGACGACTGCCCTACCAGGTTGGCGAGGAATCCTTTTCCATCCGTCCCATTAACGTCTGTCATGACCTACCCCAAATGTGAAGGGGTAAGGGGTAGGTGTGCCTGAGTCTGCCGGTGAACATGGGAAAGACATATCCGGCTCCAATAGTGTTCACCGTTGCGTGCAGCACCGGGTATGGACAGCAAGCCTCCATTCGCCAGTACGGCTACCCCGCCCGATCCCTTCAATCTGCGGACGGGTTACGGATACCAGGCATTCGACCGCCGATTCGTCTATAACCCGTTCTTTGTTTACCTACCACACTGGTACAGGCCGCAGTCGGGCTTACTTGGACACCTCCTGGGTGGCTGGCCTTTTGTCCCAGTGTTCACGACCGGCAGCGCCCTGCCAATGACGTTGGGCACCATCAAGGCGGCGGTCAGGCGTTCGGTGAAGGCGACTCGGTGAGCTTCTAGATCTAAGTCGCACCATCGGTCGCAAATGGAGAGCCTATTTTGCATGAGTCCGGCGAGCGCAACCGATGGCCGGGACGGTTCGACCCAGATCTAGCGCAAGCACATGGTTACGCTGTGTCGGACGTGCTATCTACCTAACCAATCTGCCGTCTACTTGGACAATCGAGCTGCTGACTCGCCGATGAGTACTTACGGACTACGAAATCACGGTGTCTCATGCAGGGATGTGAGGCAGGTATGCACCGCGGCCGTTTCTCGGGGATTCTGGTTATTAGTCTCATTGTTTTGTGGCCACAATCGGGGTTTGGTCAAAAGATCAATGGTGCTTTGCAAGAGAAAGCCAAGTCGGGCGACATAAACGCGATGCTCGAACTCGCTCACGCCTACGAGGGAGGGGCAGGAACTGAGGCCGATGCCGCGCAAGAAGCGACTTGGTATGAGCATGCCGCCAATGCGGGAGACCCGTGGGCCCAGACAAAACTCGCTTTGCTTTATCATCAAGGCATTGGCGTTCCCAAGGATTCCGCTGAAGGCGTGCGGTGGCTTCGTCGCGCAGCCAGCAGCGGATTTCGATTGGCTCAATTCAATCTCGGTATTGCTTATCTTCATGGCGAAGGTGTCGCAACAAATGACGGAGAAGGTGTCCACTGGCTGCGTGAGGCAGCGGAGAAAGGTGTACCCGACGCCGAAGGCAACATGGGAGTGTTGTATCTCACTGGCCGGGGAGTACCGAAAGATTACTCCGAGGCTCTGCGATGGAGTCTGCTAGCTGCCAAGCATGGCAGCGCCTTCGCGCAGTGCAATCTCGGTACGATGTATGAGTTGGGAGACGGCGTCGAGAAGAATCCGCGGCTCGCTGAATCATGGTATCGGCGAGCTGCGAGCAATGATTACCCGGAAGCAGAGTATCGCCTGGGCCGATTGCTGGCCGAGAAATCAGGCGGGAACGCGATCGAGGCTGCTGGCTGGTTTCGTAGAACCGCTGACCACGGAGATCGGCGTGCCCAGTTCTCCATCGGATTGATGTACGCAAAGGGCCGCGGAGTGACGCAGAGCTATGAAGAAGCTGCGGCGGCCTTTCACAGCGACTCTCGTCAACCCGGGGGCACGGCCATTGCTTTCCTAGCGCC
>Ga0182032_10000770_pt1 | contig 13575 bp, 12 predicted proteins | sample tim00Cox00000000_FD_125970 | JGI IMG/M metagenome (GOLD analysis project Ga0182032, IMG submission 125970) | Lab enrichment of tropical soil microbial communities from Luquillo Experimental Forest, Puerto Rico - timezero.00C.oxic.00.000.000 | ecosystem: Environmental > Terrestrial > Soil >... | reverse complement strand
GGAAAAGCACTGCTTCGATATCCCGGTCTGCTGGGCGATCAGATCGATCTTTGACGTAATCGACGGTATCGATCAGCTCAGCGACCAGTTTGTAAAGCTCACCGCCAGTCTGGACAAATTGGACGCCGGACAGCAGAAACTGGTGATGCTGTTGCCACCCCAGATCGCCGACCAGGAGAAGAATCTGGGACTGACGCTGTCCAACTTCGCCACGAACTTCGGGATCAACGCCTTGACGCGAGCCAATACTGACACCGCGACCGCCCTGGGACAGGCTTATGACGCGGCCAAAAACGATGATTCCTTCTACTTGCCGCCCGAGGCTTTCGCCAACCCCGAGTTCAAGAGGGGCCTGAAATTGTTCCTCTCGCCAGACGGCAAGGCCGCTCGCATGATCATCTCCCATGAAGGTGATCCGGCAACCCCCGAGGGCATCTCGCATATCGACCCGATCAGGAACGCGGCCAAACTGGCCGTGAAGAACACCCCCCTCGGGGACTCCAATATCTATATCGGCGGCACCGCGGCGACCTACAAGGACATAGCCGACGGCGCCAAGTACGATCTCATGATCGCCGGAATAGCCGCGCTGTGCCTGATTTTGGTCATCATGCTGATCATCACCCGAAGCCTGGTCGCCGCGCTCGTCATTGTGGGCACGGTGGCGCTTTCGCTGGGCGCCTCTTTCGGGCTTTCCGTCTTGGTCTGGCAGGATATTCTGGGAATCAAGTTGTACTGGATTTGCCTTGCGCTGTCCGTCATCATCCTTTTGGCGGTGGGATCCGACTACAATCTGCTGCTGATTTCCCGGTTCAAAGAGGAGATTCACGCCGGTCTGAAGACAGGCATTATCCGCGCCATGGCCGGCACCGGGGCGGTAGTGACCTCTGCCGGCCTGGTGTTTGCCTTCACCATGTCGTCTTTCGTGTTCGCCAGTTTATTGGTGCTGGGTCAGGTCGGAACCACCATCGGCCTCGGGCTGCTGTTCGACACACTGATCGTGCGTTCGTTCATGACACCGTCCGTGGCGACGCTCCTGGGGCGGTGGTTCTGGTGGCCACAACGCGTACGACCGCGCCCGGCCAGCACCATGCTTCGCCCGTACGGGCCGCGTCCCGCGGTCCGTCAACTGCTGCTATGGGAAGACGGGGACCCCGCGGTAACTTCCGAATCACCCTCCCGCCCAAGCCAACCCCGCGCCTGAAAGGGAATGCAGTTGGGCCTATTTGGTTATCTGGCGATACTCGCGGGCGTGGCCGAATTAGTGTTCGCCGTTTGTTTCTTTGCTTTCGTAAAACGGCTCCTGGGGCGCGCACCTACTCCGCTAAGCGAAGAAATCGGGGGCTTCAGGAAGGTCCTACGTAAATTACGCAAAGGTGAGCCGATGTCGAAGGACGAGCTAGATTTTGCGTCGCAAATCATTGCCGATCGCGGATCCTTACTGGCCTACTCCATCCCCGCCGCAATTTTCACCCTCGGATGCTTCTACGTGTTCGGCAACCTTGAACTGCATGGACCCAAATCCCTTCGGCCCTATATCGGACTGTTCCCGATGTTAGGGTCCATAAACGTAACCGCTCAGCTTCACAGGGTTGCAGTCTTGAAAAAGCGTCTGCGGTCTAGAACGCCTTAGAAACCCGCGGCCTGGCCGTCGCGGCGCGGATCGCTGACCGCGAGATACCCGTCGTCGAGGCGCCAAATCGCCTGGCAGCTACCGAAACCCATGTATTCGTCCACGCCGACAAGGTCGTGGCCGCGCCGGCGGAGCTCGTCGAGCGTCGACTGCGGGAACCCGCCTTCGCAGCTGACCCGCATGCCCTGCACCCACCGGAACCGCGGTCCGTCACATGCCGCCTGCGGATTCTGGCCGTGGTCGGCGATGCGCACCATCACCTGCACATGACCCTGGGGCTGCATCGGGCCACCCATCACTCCCAAGCTCATTACCGGGGCACCGTCCTTGGTGACAAAGCCCGGGATGATCGTGTGGTAAGGACGCTTGTTGGGCCCGACCCGGTTTGGATGTCCTTGAGCCGAAGAGAAATCCGCGCCCCTGTTCTGCAGCGAAATCCCGGTGCCCGGCACCACCACACCGGAACCGAATCCGACGTAGTTCGACTGGATCATCGACACCATCACCCCCGCGGAATCGGCCGCAGTCAAATACACGGTGCCCCCGTTCGGGGTGCCGGCGGTTGCCGGCTTTGCCCGCTTCCGATCGATCAATCCCGCGCGCTGCCGCAGGTACCCCTTGTCCAACAGGCGTTCCGGAGCCAGCGCCATGTAGTCGATGTCGGCGACGTAGGCCTGCGCGTCGGCGAAGGCCAGCTTCACCGCTTCGATCTGCAGATGCACGCTGTCCGCGGAATCGGCCGGCAACGAGGACATGTCGAAGTGCTCCAGGATGCCGAGCGCGATCAGGGCAACAATCCCGTGGCCGTTGGGCGGTATCTCGTGCACCGTGTATCCGCGGTAGCCGGTGTGGATCGTGCCGACCCAGTCGGCGCGGTGAGCGGCGAGGTCGGTTGCACGCATGGCTCCACCGTTGGCCAACGCGTGCGCCTCGAGTTTGGCGGCGAGGTCCCCGCGGTAGAACGCCTCGCCGTTGGTTGCGGCGATCTGCTCGAGCGTGGCCGCATGGTCCGGAAACCTGAACAGCTCACCGGGTTTCGGCGCCTTACCGGCAGGCAGGAACGCCTCGGCGAAGCCGGGCTGGCTCTTGAACAGCGGCACCTGCGCGGCCCATTGTTCCGCGACGGTCGGCGAAACCAGGAAGCCGTTGCGGCCGTAGGAGATTGCCGGGTCGAAAAGTCTTGCGAACGGAAGCCTGCCGAACTTGGCGTGCAGCTCGGCCCACGCCGACACGGCCCCGGGCACGGTCACCGAATTCCAGCCCACCGCGGGAACAGCGTTGCCGCCGAAGTACTCTGGCGTCCACGCCGCCGGCGAGCGGCCGGACGCGTTCAGTCCGTGCAGTTGCTCGCCGTCCCACACGATGACGAAAGCGTCCGAGCCGATGCCGTTGGACACCGGTTCCACGATTGTGAGCGTGATGGCGGTGGCGATGGCCGCGTCCACCGCGCTGCCGCCCTCGGCGAGCATCCGAAGGCCCGCCTGGGCGGCGAGCGGTTGCGACGTGCACACCGCGTTTGTCGCCAGAAGGGGCTTTCGCGGCCAGGCGTAGGGGAAGTTCCAACCGAATGGTGTGGTCACGGTGGGATGGTCGCACGGATTTGGTGTGGCCGAGGGTAGGGGGCTGTTCTCAAATTTGATAGCGCATGCGCTATCAAATTTTCGAACCGCATGGCGACCTGTTGACGGTGCAGGAGTGGCCCATGTGACAGCGGGTCGTCACGCCGTCAGCAGCGGCGCCATCCAGGTCAGCTCGGCCGGTAGCTGCGAGCTCCAGAACTCCCCGTTGTGCCCGCCGGGCGAGAAACCACCGGCGGGCGGGTTGGGCAGTTGAGCGATGAACTGCTTTGTCGCGCCGTAAAACGGGTCGCCGTCCCCGCAATCCACCCGGATCGGGATCGACGCCAGCGCCGGCATCCCGAACACCGAGTTCGCCGAAAAGTCGTCGGGCCCGTCGAATGCGCCGGGTGCGGCCGCCCCGGAGGACAGCCACAATGCCGGGCTCACGGCACAAATCGCCGCGGTACGCGCGGGCCCAAGCCGGCCGCCGAGCAGCAATGCGCCGTAAGCGCCCATCGACCAGCCCAGGAAGGCCACCCGTGAGGTGTCCAGACCCTGGCCGCCCAGCATCGGGATGAGCTCGTTCAGCACCATGGCCCCGGCGTCCTCGCCGGAGGCCCGCTTGTGCCAATACCCGCCGCCGCCGTCGACGGCGACCACCGCGAACGGCGGCAGTCCGGCGTTGACGGCCTGGGCCAGGCCCTGCTCGACGCCGCCGGCCATCACCGTGGACGCGTCACTGCCCTTACCGTGCAGCGCGATCACCGGCCGCAATGTCTTGGTCTGCCCAGGCGGTCGGGCGATCGCCCAGTTGGTCGGCACGCCGCCGCGCGCCGCCGACACGAAAGAGCCGGTCACCATCGTGGGCGCCGCTTGAGCCGGCGCAGACGGGGTGGGCGCCGGTTCGAGGGGTGCGCTCGGACCGGGCGCCAACGGCACCCGCGTGCCGGCCGTCGACACCGGCATGGCGTGCGATGCTCGGGGCGGCAACAGGATGTCGAGGGCGTATGCGCCGACCGCGCCGACCGCTGCGCCGGCGCCAAGACCTAGCAGGGCGCGACGGCTCAAATCGGGCATGCGGGCCATCATGCCATGGGCGTTTCGCCGAAATGGCATCGCAGTACCACTTTGACTGGCACGATGGCTAGTCGTGACTTCAGCAGTTACTCCAAAAGGAGAACGGCGACGGTATGCGCTGGTAAGCGCCGCCGCCGAGCTGCTTGCTGAAGGCGGTTTCGAAGCCGTGCGACACCGAGCGGTCGCCAGGCGGGCCGGCCTGCCGTTGGCGTCCACGACTTACTACTTCTCGTCTCTCGACGATTTGATCGCACGCGCCGTCGAACACGTGGGCATGATCGAGGTGGCGCAGCTGCGCGCACGCGTTCAAGACCTGTCCCGGCGGCGTCGCGGGCCCGAGACCACCGCTGAGGTGCTCGTTGATCTGCTTGTGGGCGACATGTCCGGCCCGGGACTCGCCGAGCAGCTGATATCGCGATATGAGCGCCACATCGCCTGCACACGCCTGCCCGCATTGCGCGAAACCATGCGCCGCAACCTGCGCCAACGCGCCGAGGCCGTGTCCGAGGCCATCGAAAAGTCGGGTCGTTCGGTGCACATCGAGCTGGTCTGCACGTTGATCTGCGCGGTCGACGGTTCGGTGGTTGCCTCGCTGGTCGAGGGCCGGGATCCCCGCACGGCGGTGATGACGACGGTGGTCGATCTCATTGACGTGCTGGCACCCATCGACGAGCGACCCGTGCGAATCTGAGCGGCTACAGCGAAGGCGTCACGATGTATCCGGTGGCGAAATCGCCGTAGATCGTGATGCCGGCGGGGCAGCGCTGGGCGTACAACGCGACATAGGCGCAGACGACGGCATCGACCGGGTCTTCCGCGCGGCGCAGGTCGCTTTTGCGTTGCGCGGTGACCACCCGCCGGCGCAGCTCCGTCCAGCCGTCATGGATCGCCACGCACAACGGCACCGTGGCGTGCGCGAGCGTTTCGATGCCGTCCATCAGCAGTAGCAGCTCCGACCTGAGCTGGGCGAGATCGCGGCCCGGTTTGGCCTTGTACTTGAGGGTTCGCGCCAGCCGGAACAGCACCACGGTCGCCGGGTGCGGGTAGACCTCGATGGCGCGCCGCGTAGCCGGTGACCGTGGGTCCATGTCGAGGCCCAGCGCCCGGGCCAGCCGGGCCGCGCGCGGGACATCGGCGAACTCCGGTCTCGCGGTGTTGGCCGGGTGCGCGCCGGCTTCGAACCTGCGGAAGTCGCGGTTGAGCGCGGCCTCGGCAGGACGCTGACCGGTGCGGTTGGTCACCACCAGGGGCGCGTCGAAGGCGACCAGGCAGTCACCCCGTACGTAGGGCGACAACGCGGCGAGCACGGCGGCGTCGTCGCGGACCGCGCCCAGGCGCACCAGCCGGCCGTCGGCGTCGACGACCGCGATACCGGTCGGATTGCGACTGGCCCAGGCCAGGTCCACGCCGGCGTAATACATCCGCACAGGGTACGGCCGGGCCCTGTCACATGCGCCACATTGGCCTCCGGCGGGAAGGGTGACGCGGCGGTCGCACATTGTCGATATGAGGCGGGCACTTTGTAAGCCGGCAGCCGGTCAGCGGAATGCGTCGACCGTAAGCTGTGTGCTTGTGAGCATTCCGAACGTGCTGGCCGCCCGGTACGCCAGCCCGGAGATGGTCGCGATCTGGTCACCGGAGGCCAAGATGGTCGCGGAGCGGCGGCTGTGGCTGGCCGTGCTGCGGGCACAGACGGAACTGGGGGTTGACGTTCCCCGCGAAGCCATCGCCGATTACGAACGGGTGCTCGACGAGGTCGATTTGGCCTCGATCGCGGAGCGTGAACGGGTGCTGCGTCACGACGTCAAGGCCCGGATCGAGGAATTCAACGCGCTGGCCGGTCACGAGCACGTGCACAAGGGGATGACGAGTCGCGACCTGACCGAGAACGTGGAGCAGCTGCAGATCCGGCGGTCGCTGGAATTGGTGTTCTCCCATGGGGTCGCGGTGGTGGCGCGGCTTGCCGAGCGGGCGGTGGCCTATCGCGATCTGGTGATGGCCGGACGCAGCCACAACGTCGCGGCGCAGGCAACGACTTTGGGCAAGCGGTTCGCCTCTGCGGCGCAAGAAACGCTGATCGCGTTGACGCGGCTGCGTGAGTTGATCGACCGCTACCCGCTGCGCGGCATCAAAGGCCCGATGGGCACCGCGCAGGACATGCTCGACCTGCTGGGCGGGGACGCGGCCAAGCTCGCCGAGCTCGAGCGCCGCATCGCTGAATTCTTAGGCTTCACAACGGTTTTGACCAGTGTCGGCCAGATATACCCGCGTTCGCTGGACCACGATGTGACTTCCGCGCTGGTGCAGCTCGGCGCCGGGCCATCTTCGATGGCCCACACCATCCGGCTGATGGCCGGGCACGAGCTCGTCACCGAGGGGTTCGCGCCGGGACAGGTCGGCTCGTCGGCGATGCCGCACAAGATGAACACCCGCAGTTGCGAACGGGTCAACGGACTGCAGGTGGTGCTGCGCGGCTACGCGTCGATGGCCGCCGAACTGGCGGGCGCGCAGTGGAACGAGGGCGACGTGTTCTGCTCCGTGGTGCGTCGAGTCGCGTTGCCGGACAGCTTCTTTGCCATCGACGGGCAGATCGAGACGTTTTTGACGGTGCTCGACGAGTTCGGCGCCTACCCGGCGGTGATCAGCCGCGAGCTGGATCGTTACTTGCCGTTCCTGGCCACCACCAGGGTGCTCATCGCCGCGGTGCGCGCCGGCATGGGTCGCGAGGCCGCGCACCACGTCATCCGGGAGCATGCGGTGGCGACGGCGCTGGCCATGCGAGAACGCGGCGCCGAGCCCGACCTGCTGGACCGGCTGGCCGCCGATCCGCGGCTGCCGCTTGACCGAGCCGCCCTGGACGCCGCACTGGCCGACAAGAAGGCGTTCAGCGGTGCGGCCGGTGACCAGGTGGACGAGGTGGTCGCGCTGGTGGACGCGTTGGTGAGCCGCTACCCGGACGCGGCCAAATACAGCCCGGGTGCGATCCTGTGACTCTCGCCGGTGCGCTGTCGGGGATCGATTTCACCGATCTGGACAACTTCGCCAACGGATTTCCGCACGAGTTCTTCGCCGTCCATCGGCGAGAGGCGCCGGTGTACTGGCACCAGCCCACCGACAACACGCCCGACGGCGAGGGCTTCTGGTCCGTCGCCACCTACGCGGAAACTCTTGCGGTGCTGAAGGATCCGGTGACCTTCTCGTCGGTCACCGGCGGTGAGCGGCCGTTCGGTGGCACGCTGTTGCAGGACCTGGCCATCGCGGGCCAGGTGCTCAACATGATGGACGACCCGAGACACGCTCAGATTCGGCGACTCGTCAGCTCCGGGCTGACGCCGCGGATGATCGGCCTCGTCGAGGACGATCTGCGGGCCCGGGCGCGCCGGCTGCTGGACGCGGTGGTGCCGGGCGAGCCGTTCGACTTCCTGGTTGACATCGCCGCCGAACTGCCGATGCAGATGATCTGCATCCTGCTGGGAGTGCCCGAATCCGAACGACATTGGCTGTTCGGTGCCATCGAGCCGCAGTTCGACTTCGGCGGCTCGCGCAAGGCGGCGCTGTCGCAGCTGTCGGTGGAGGAGGCCGGGTCGCGCATGTACGCCTACGGCCAGGAGTTGATCGCTTCCAAGCGTGCCAAGCCGACCGACGACATGCTGTCGGTCGTCGCCAACGCCTCCGTCGACGACGCGCAGGCGCCGGCCCTCTCCGATCTCGAGCTGTATCTGTTCTTCAGCCTGCTGTTCAGCGCCGGTGCGGAGACGACGCGCAATGCCGTCGCGTGCGGGCTGCTGGCGCTGGCCGAGCATCCGGGGCAATTGCGCGCGCTGCGTGCGGATTTCGGCAGGTTGCCGACGGCGGTCGAGGAGATGGTGCGCTGGGCGTCCCGTCACCGTCGAAGCGCCGCACCGCCACGCGCGACGTCACGCTCGGCGGACAGGCGATCGAGGCCGGACAGAAGGTGCAGGTCTGGGAGGGCTCGGCCAACCGGGACGCCACCGTGTTCGACCGCGCCGACGAATTCGACATCGCCCGGAAACCGAACCCGCACTTGGGCTTCGGCCAGGGTGTGCACTATTGCCTGGGCGCCAATCTGGCCCGGCTGGAACTGCGAGTGCTGTTCGAGGAACTGCTGTCGCGGTTTTCCGGCGTGCGGCTTGTGCAGCCCGTCGAATGGACCCGCAGTAATCGGCATACCGGCATCCGGCACCTGGTCGTGGAGCTACTCGAGGAACAGTGACGATCCGGCTCGCCGATGTCGAGCCGTCACCCGATGTGTTCGCCGCGGTGATGGCGACCGGAGTCTTGTCGATCGGCGCGCGCGACCACCATTACCCCGCGGTCAGCGACACATTGGGCGTCCTGGCCACCGTCGGACTGCTGGTGTTGGTCGCGCTGGTTCTCCTCACCCGAGCGATTGCGTCCTGGGACTTGCGGGATCCCGATGTCACGCTGCGACTGTTCACGTTTGTGGCCGCGTGCGCGGTGCTGGACAGCCGGCTGGCGTCGAGGCCTGTGGTGCTGGTCGCCCTCGGCGTGGTGGCGCTCGCGGGGTGGCTGGTGTTGATCGTGCTCAACGCGCGCAACATGTCGGCGCGTCCCTGGGCGGCGCTGCGGGACCGCGCGCAAGGTTCGTGGGAGCTGGGCAGTGTGGGCACCTCCGGGCTGGCGATCGTGGCGGCGACGGTCGCCCGGCACGAGCACTGGTGGCTTTGGGTGGCCGTGCCGGTCTGGGTGGCCGCGCTGGGCATCTACGGCCTGATGACGTGGCTGATTTTGTGGCGCGCGGTCAACGAGCGCCAGGATCGTGACGGCTTCGAGCCCGACAGCTGGATTCTGATGGGCGGCCTGGCCATTGCGACATTGGCCGGCGACAAGATCCACGCCCTGGCACCCGCCTGGCTGGCCGGGCCGGTGCGGGTGGCTACCGTCGTGACGTGGGTGGCGGCCACCCTGTGGATACCGCCATTGATCTACTTCGGCCTGCACCGGATCAGGCTGTGGCCGGACCTGCTACGCTTCGCCGGTGTGGGGTGGGCGCTGGTGTTCCCGCTGGGCATGTATTCGGCCGCAAGCTACGCGATGGCCGCCGAAATCGATCAGGCTTCGCTGACCACCGTTTCGCTGGTCTTCTTCTGGGACGCGTTGGCGGCGTGGCTGATTGTGGTCGTCGCCGGGCTGCTGCGCTCGTGGCGCACCGTGGTCCTCAACCCGCGCGAAGCGTGATGCCGGCCGACCGCAGTTCCAGCGCGGCCAGCGCCCGGATGGTCGCGGGATCCTCGTGTCGCCACCCCCCGACCGGGTCCGCGCTGATGGCCGTCAGCTTGCGCGGCGGCCGGTTCGCCAATGCCCGCAGCGCCAGCAGCTGCTCGCCGGCCGGGGTCGCCGCCAGGCCGGTGACGACCCATTTGCGCCGGAAGAACCGAAGGCGCAGGAACAGCCACGGCAGGTCCACGATGAGGATCGGCACCGCGACGACCGCCAGCGCCAGCAGCACCGCGAGCCAGCTCGCCGTGGTGTCGAGGCTGTGTCCGGCATTCGCGATGTCGAGGGCGGCCTCGCTGGCCGAGGCAAGCGGCTTGCTCACCGCATCCCCCACCACCGGGATGTGCTGCGCGCCATGGCCCGCCGACGCCAGGTTGCCGGCGATCCCGTTCGCGCCGTTCTCGACCTGCCGGCCGGCATCGGCGATCGTCGAGATGGCGTCGTACACGGCCACGCCGACGAGCAGCCATATTCCCGTCCATACGAAAATGGCGAAATCGCTGAAAAGTTGTGCCAGCAGCCGGGCGGGTCTGGTGGAGTAGGGCAGAATTCGCGATGTCGGCGACGTCATCGCTAAATACCAGCACAGGGACGGCCTGCGGCGCCCGATAGGCTGACCCGATGCGTCCCGCATTGTCCGACTACCAGCACCTGGCGAGCGGCAAGGTCCGCGAGATCTACCGCGTCGACAACGAGCACCTGCTGCTGGTGGCGACCGACCGGATCTCGGCATACGACCACGTGCTGGACAGCACGATCCCTGACAAGGGCCGCATCCTGACCGCCATGAGCGTGTTCTTCTTCGGCCTCGTCGAGGCCCCCAACCACCTGGCCGGCCCGGCCGACGACCCGCGCATTCCCGACGAGGCGCTGGGCCGCGCGCTGTTGGTGCGGCGGCTGGAGATGCTTCCGGTGGAATGTGTGGCTCGCGGGTACCTGACCGGCTCGGGACTGCTGGACTACCAGGCGACCGGCAAGGTGTGCGGCATTACCTTGCCGCCGGGCCTGGTGGAAGCCAGCAGGTTCGCCACACCGCTGTTCACCCCGGCGACCAAGGCGGCACTGGGCGACCACGACGAGAACATCTCGTTCGCCCGTGTGATCGAGATGGTGGGTGCGGTGCGCGCCAACCAGCTGCGCGACCGCACGCTGCAGGTCTATCTCCAGGCCGCCGATCACGCCCTGACGAGGGGAATCATCATCGCCGACACCAAGTTCGAATTCGGCACCGACCGGAACGGCGACCTGTTGTTGGCCGACGAAATCTTCACCCCGGATTCGTCCCGGTATTGGCCGGCCGAGGATTACCGGGCCGGTGTGGTTCAGACCAGTTTTGACAAGCAGTTCGTCCGCAACTGGCTGACCAGCCCCGAGTCCGGCTGGGACCGCCACGGCCCGCAACCCCCGCCACCGCTTCCGGATGACATCATCGAGGCCACTCGCGGCCGTTATATCAATGCCTACGAGAGGATTTCCGGCTTGAGTTTCGACGACTGGATCGGCCCGGGCGCATGAGTGTACCGCCCACAGCCAAGCGGGTCGATACCCGGCGCGAGCACCACGGGGACGTCTTTGTCGACCCGTACGAATGGCTGCGTGATAAGGACGATCCTGAGGTCATTGCCTACCTGGAGGCCGAGAACGACTACGTCGATCGGACGACGGCCCACCTTGAAGCGTTGCGGCAGCAGATATTCGATGAGATCAAGGCGCGGACCAAGGAGACCGACCTGTCGGTACCGACCCGGCAAGGTGACTGGTGGTACTACGCCCGTACGTTCGAGGGAAAGCAGTACCGCGTCCAGTGCCGTTGCCCGGTAACCGATCCCGATGACTGGGCTCCACCCGTCCTGGACGAAGACACCGAAATACCCGGCGAACAGGTCTTGCTCGACTCGAATGCCGAAGCCGAAGGTCACGAATTCTTCGCCCTGGGCGCCGCGATGGTCAGCCTGGATTCGAACCTGCTGGCATACTCCGTCGACACCGTCGGCGATGAGCGCTATACGCTGCGGTTCAAGGACTTACGCACCGGCGACCAGTACCCCGACGAGATCGCCGACATCGCGGCGGGAGGGACATGGGCGGCCGACAACCGCACGGTGTACTACCTGACCCTGGATGCCGCCCACCGTCCCGACAGGGTGTGGCGGTATCGGCTCGGCTCCGGCGAGCCGTCGGAGCTGGTGTATCACGAAGCCGACGAACGGTTTTGGCTGGGGGTGGGGCTCACCCGCAGCGAAAAGTATGTGTTCATTGCCTCGGGGTCGTCCATCACCACAGAGATGCACTACGCCGATTCGGCAGATCCGCTCGCACGGTTCACCGTCGTGCTGCCGCGCCGCGAAGGGGTGGAATATTCGGTAGAGCACGCGGTGGTCGGCGGGCAGGACCGATTCTTGATCCTGCACAACGACGGTGCGGTGAACTTCACGCTCACCGAGGCCCCGGTCAGCGATCCCACACGGCAGCGCACCCTGATCGGTCACCGCGACGACGTCCGGCTCGAGGGAGTGGATGCCTTCGCCGGTCATCTGGTGGTCAGCTACCGGCGCGCGGCGTTGCCCCGGATCCAGCTGTGGCCCATCGATTCCGACGGCGGCTACGGCGAGCCCGAAGAGATCTCGTTCGACTCCGATCTGATGTCGTCCGGCCTGGGTGGCAACCCGACGTGGGAGTCGCCCAAACTGCGGATCAGAGCGGGGTCCCTGGTCACCCCGGCGCAAATTTACGATGTCGACTTTGCCACCGGTGAGCGCACATTGTTGCGCGAGCAACCCGTCCTCGGCGACTACCGGCCCGCAGACTACGTTGAACGGCGCGACTGGGCCCTAGCCGACGACGGCACTCGGATCCCGGTGTCGATCGTGCACCGCGCCGACGTCGAGTTCCCGGCGCCGGCGCTGTTATATGGCTATGGTGCCTACGAGATCTGCACCGACCCAGCCTTTTCCATCGCACGGTTGTCGTTGCTGGATCGCGGCATGGTGTTCGTCATCGCCCATGTCCGCGGCGGCGGCGAGATGGGCCGGCTGTGGTACGAGCACGGCAAGCTTTTGGAGAAGAAGAATACCTTCACCGACTTCGTCTCGGCGGCAAGGCATTTGGTGGACTCCGGCCTGACCCGACCGCAACAGCTGGTGGCGCTCGGTGGCAGCGCGGGCGGTCTGCTGGTGGGCGCGGTGGCCAACTTGGCGCCGGATCTCTTCGCCGGAATCCTCGCGCAGGTGCCCTTCGTCGACCCACTGACCACCATCCTCGACCCCTCCCTGCCGCTGACCGTCACCGAATGGGACGAATGGGGAAACCCGTTGAGCGACAGCGATGTTTACTCGTACATGAAGTCGTATTCGCCCTATGAGAATGTCGAGGCCAAACGGTACCCGGCCATCCTCGCGATGACCTCGTTGAACGACACCAGGGTCTACTACGTCGAGCCGGCGAAGTGGGTTGCCGCGCTGCGGCACGCCAACACCGACGGCAACCCGATTCTGTTGAAGACTCAGATGAACGCGGGGCATGGTGGGGTCAGCGGTCGGTACAAGGCTTGGAAGGAAACGGCCTTTCAGTACGCGTGGCTGCTAGCCGCTGCCGACCGCGACCGCTACGGCGGCGGCCAGGAAGGCGACCTCCATGGCGGTCCGCAGGGCTAGCCGCGTCGTCATCGACTTGGGCGGATTCGGCATCCGGGAGGCATAGACGTTTGCCGGGAACATGGCCAGCATCAGCACCAGCAGGCAGACCGCCGCCGCCACCCGGGTCGTGGGTACCAACAGCCCCGCGGCGCCCAGCAGTTCCAGCAGGCCGGTGATGGTCACCAGGTGGCCGGGGGCGGGCAGTCGGGGCGGGACGATCGCGATGAGATCGCGGCGCAGCGCCGGCGCGAAGTGCGCAAACCCGGTCAGCATGAACATCGCCGCCAGCCCGACGGCGAGCGCGGCGGTCCAGCTGTTGACATAGCCCTCACCAGACCAGCCAAGCCAGCCGATGCCGCGGGCGGCGATGGTGCCCAACAGCAGGGTGATCAACGGAGCCATCTGACCCTTC
>Ga0182032_10000766_pt1 | contig 13597 bp, 10 predicted proteins | sample tim00Cox00000000_FD_125970 | JGI IMG/M metagenome (GOLD analysis project Ga0182032, IMG submission 125970) | Lab enrichment of tropical soil microbial communities from Luquillo Experimental Forest, Puerto Rico - timezero.00C.oxic.00.000.000 | ecosystem: Environmental > Terrestrial > Soil >... | reverse complement strand
TATCCGAATGACGAGGCTGAGGCTGGCAAGCGTCTGCGCCTCTCGCAGCAGTACTTTTTCGTCTCGTGCTCGCTGCAGGACATACTGAGCCTGCTGGGTCGTAAACGCATGCCGATGGCCTCCCTGCCAGACGTGTTTGCGGTACAGCTGAACGACACGCATCCGGCGATCGCGGTGGCGGAGCTCATGCGGCTGCTGGTGGATGAACACGCGCTGCCGTGGGAGCAGGCCTGGGATATCACGCGCCGCACCCTCGCGTACACCAATCACACCTTGCTGCCCGAAGCGCTGGAAACATGGGGGTTGCCACTGTTCCGCGAGCTGCTGCCGCGGCCGCTCGAGATAATTTTCGAGATCAACCGGCGCTTCCTCGATGAGGTACGGCAGCGTTATCCCGGCGACGACGCGCGCGTAGCGCGCCTGTCGCTGGTCGAAGAGGGGGGCGAGAAGCGTGTGCGCATGGCGAACCTCGCCACCGTCGGCAGCCACGCGGTCAATGGCGTGGCCGCCCTGCATACGCAGCTGCTGCAGAAGACGGTACTGAAGGACTTCGCCGAACTGTGGCCGGAACGTTTCCACAACGTCACCAACGGTGTGACGCCGCGCCGGTTCATGATGCTCAGCAATCCGGCGCTGGCGAAACTGCTCACCGAGACGCTGGGCGAGGGGTGGGTCTCCAATCTCTCGCTTCTCAAAGGCCTCGAGGCGCGGCTGACGGATGCGGGTTTCCGGGAACAGTGGCGGCGTGTGAAGCGCCTGAACAAGGAGGCCCTCGCGCGCCGCATCCGCGAACGCACTCACATTACCGTCGATCCGGCGGCACTGTTCGACATCCAGGTCAAGCGCATTCATGAGTACAAGCGCCAGCACCTGAACGTGCTGCACATCATCACGCTGTACAACCGGCTGCGCCGGGGGCAACAGGCGCAGGCCACGCCGCGCTGTTTTGTCTTCGGTGGCAAGGCCGCGCCCGGTTACTTCATGGCGAAGCTCATCATACGGCTGATCAACGGCGTCGCCGAGGTCGTTAACAACGACTCCAACGTCGGCGGCCGCATGAAGGTGGTGTTCTATCCTGACTTCAACGTCAAGAACGCGGAAGCCATCTACCCGGCCGCCGACCTCTCCGAGCAGACTTCCACCGCCGGCAAGGAGGCGTCGGGTACCGGCAACATGAAGTTCATGCTGAACGGGGCACTCACCATCGGCACCCTGGATGGTGCGAACGTCGAGATCCGCGATGAGGTGGGCAGTGAGAACTTCTTTCTGTTCGGGCTGACCGCCGAGCAGGTGGAGCGGGTGAAGCGCGAGGGCTATCGTCCGGCGGGCTGTCTCGAGGGTAACGCCGAACTGCGCGAGACTCTCGAGCTGATCGATGCCGGCACCTTCTCGAGCGGTGATCGCGAGCTGTTCCGTCCGCTGACCGACAACCTCCGGCAGTCGGATCCGTTCCTGGTGCTGGCGGACTACCCCGACTACGTGGCTTGCCAGGAACGTGTGAACGCTGCCTGGCAGGACCCGGAGCGTTGGACGCGCATGTCGATCCTGAACACGGCGCGCGGCGGAAAGTTCTCCTCCGACCGGGCAATTGGCGAATACAGCGAACGCATCTGGCACGCGCGGCCGGTCAAGACCACTTCACGCTGAGCGCCCGGTGACGCAACGTGAATCTCGATTGGCGGGCAGCCGAGGACCGAAATCTGCCGCCTGATCGGTAACGATCACCCCGTCGTGGGGTCGCGGGCAAGCGACCATGTACCAGCCGCGACCTTCCGCCGCCCTGCTCCGTGCCATCAGAGCATCCCCACTTGCTCACGACCTCTGACATGGGCTGATCGATCCGCGGATCAGACGTGTGCCCGTGAAATGGGCCGCGCCACGAGCCTCGGAGACCAGAACGCCGCCTGCTGATGAGGCGGCGTTTTCGTGTCCAGTTCAGCACCCATTAAGGCTGCACCAGTAATTGTAGGGGGCGTCCGGGACTAACATGACACCAAAATCCTACGTCTCACTGTTGGCGCCGCGGCGGCATGGCCGAACCGAGTTGGCCTGTTTTTCGAATCGATGCCATTCATGGTGATGTGCCCGACGTGCGAGGGCATCCGCTCTTAGTCGGGATATAGCGCTTTTACGCGTGGCGCCAGCGCGAGGTGACCGCGGCGCCAATGTGCGATGGGGGACGTTATGTTAAGGATCAGAGGATTTCTGGTGGTTGCCGCGATTGCGGGCTTGGCCGTTGCCTGTGGCGGGGGCGGCTCCTCCAACATGAGCTCGCCCTCGTCTACGGGGATGAGCGCCGTTATGGCGACCGGTACCATCAGCGGCTTTGGCAGCATCTTCGTGAACGGAACTGAGTTCCAGACCACGAATGCCACTATTCGCAAGAACGGGCAGACGGTCGACCAATCACAGCTCGCGGTCGGTGAGGTCGCCCGCATCAAGGGCGAGAAGAACGACGCTGGCACCCAGGGAGCGGCTGAGGAGGTCGACGTCGACGAGGCCGTAGCCGGCCCCATCAGCGCGATCGATGCTACTAACAACGTGGTCACCGTGCTCGCGCAGACGGTGAAGATCAACGCCGGCACCTCCTTCAGCAACAACATCCAGCCTGCAGACATCACCGGACTGCACGTCGGCGATATCATCCGGGTCGACGGGCTCACCGACTCGAGCGGCGCGACCGTCGCCACACGCATTGAGCTCGGCGGCTCGAGCTCGCCACTGCAGGTCGTGGGCGCCGTGACGAATCTCAACTCGACGAACCACACGTTCATGATCAATGCCCTGAACGTCGACTATTCGAGCGCCAACCTCACCGGCTTTTCGAGCGGTGCGCCCAGCAACGGCGACGTGGTGGAGGTTCAGGGCATGAGCTTCAGTGCGACGAACACGACGCTCACAGCGCAGCGCGTCGCGCGGGAGATGAGCGAGCAGGAAGAAGGCGCCGGCGACGGCATAGAGCGTGAGGGCCTCATCACCCGGTTCGCCTCAGCTACGGATTTCGATGTCGCCGGCAAGCCGGTGACGACGACCAGCTCGACGGTATACCGCAACGGCACCGTCGCCGGCCTCGCCCTCAACGTCAAGGTCGAGGTCGAGGGCACGCTCAACAGCTCCAACGTCCTGGTCGCATCGGTCGTGAGCTTCGAGCACAACGGCGCCATCGAGCTGCAGGCGCAGGTGTCGGCGGTCAATGCCAGCGGCGGCACAATCACCTTGTTGGGTCTACCGGTGACGGTCAACTCGACGACCCGTCTCGAGGATGACAGCGCCGCGCAAGTGCAGAGCTTCAGCCTGAACAATGTGAGCGTCGGCGACACCATCCGGGTACGCGGGTACGTAAACCCCGCGGGCAGCAACACAGTCGTGGCCACGCACCTCGAGCGTGTGACGCCGACCACGACGGTCATTCTGCAGGGGCCGTTCGCGGCGGCCACTTCGCCCGATTTCACGGTTCTCGGAATCACGATCGACGCGTCCGCGGCGACCATCGTTGCCGGTGAGAATGCCAGCCTGACCCTGGCACAGTTCCTATCGCAGGCGGTCGGCCACGGAGTGAAGGTCGCAGGAACCCTCTCCGGTGCGGTCGTGTCGGCGGCCACGATTCGCATCGATGATGAGAACGCCGACGAGAACTGAGCGCGTCCGGTGACGCCGTTATGACTCCGCGCTATCCCAACAGCGGATGTCCGTCAGGCAATTGACGCGCATACCAGGTCGCGAGCCGATGCCGAATCGTCTTCTCGCTGACCTGGTCTTCCGGCATTGGTGCAATGACCTTGTCGTGCACCAGCAAGCGATAGATGAATAGCGCCTTGTCGCTCGCCGAGTCGGTTGCCTCAAACTCGACCGCCTTGCGACCTTCTGCGTAACGAATGCCGGCAAGCAAGGCCGCCTTGAACAATTCCGCTTCGTGTTTGAGTTTCTTCATGTATCCATTTTGCCATCAACGTGCGCAGCCGTTATCTTTTCGCGGACCGCGCGAGCCACTTATCCAGGTGGCTCGCGAAGGCATTGCGATCGGCCTGCGTGAGCGCTGGCGGACCTCCGCCGACGTGGCCGCTCGCGCGCATGGTGTCCATGAAATCGCGCATTGTCAGTACGCTTCGAATGGTGTCCGGTGAGTAACGCTCACCACGCGGATTGAGCGCTTCCCCGCCATTGGCAATGATCTGCGCGGCGAGCGGAACATCCGCCGTGATCACCAGATCGCCCGGTATCGCACGCTTGACGATCTCGCTGTCCGCCACGTCGATGCCGGACGTCACCTGCAGCACGCGCAGACTTGGCAGCCGCGGAATGGCGAGGGGACGATTGGCGACCAGCGTCACGGTGACACCAGTGCGCTCGGCCGCCCGGAAAAGGATTTCCTTGATGACTTTCGGACAGGCATCCGCGTCGACCCAGATGCTGGCAGTGGTCACGCTCGCACCCATTGCGCGTTTCGGTTGCCAGACTACGATATACGGCGCCGCGCGCCGGCGCTTCACAATTACACTGGCGGCCAATTGGCACTAGACTTGGAGCCTCATGGAAAAGCGGCCGCGCAAGCCGAAAAGCGCGATCAGAAGAAGCAGTGGGGCGCGAGCCGAGCACTGGTACGACCTCCCGAATCGGCCTTGACAGGCGTTGCGCGACGCTCCTTCCTGCGTTTGATACATCGACCTCAGTGATAGGGGGGGATATGAAAGTCGCCGAAGCGCTGGCACTCCGAGCTGACCTGCAACGCCGTCTGGAGCAGCTAAAGCAGCGGCTCGTCAAGAATGCGCGTGTTCAGGAAGGAGATCAGCCCGCCGAGCTTCCTGACCAGTTACAGACCGAATTTGAACACTGCGCTGCTGAACTCTCTTCCCTGATTCGGCGAATCAATCAGACGAACGCCTCCTCGCAGCTGGGTACGGGGACGCTCGCCGATGCACTCGCGGAGCGCGACGTTCTCAAGATTCGGCTGACCGCCTATCGAGAACTCGCCGCCGCTGCATCCACGGCACAGACCCGAACGACCCGGTCAGAGGTCAAATTTGTCAGCACGGTGAGCATTGCCGCTATTCAGCGCAAAGCGGACGATTTGGCTAAAGAGTTGCGTGAGCTGGATACTCGCATCCAGGAGGCAGACTGGAAAACCAATCTTCTTGACTGAGACGAGCTGGTAGTCGATGACGGGGAAGGCGAGCACAACCCCGCGGCGGGGCAAGGCCGACTGGCCGTGCGTGGACAGCGCGAATCGGTTCGACTCCGATCCGTACAGTGTATGTCCAGTACGGTGTACAGGCGCACAGAGCATCGATAGAGCGCATTACCTCGTGCTGATTCCACTTTGTCGGTGAGGGTGGGTAAGGGGAACTCGTCTCTGGAAGCGTCATATCGGGCTGGCGTTGCGCCAAGAGCGAAGGTGCGCCTTTTGGGAATGGGTACCGCCGCTGCAACGGACCGCTCCTGGCCGGTCGCGGCGGACTACAGTTGCCGCATCGGACGCGGACCCCTACGCTTTGGGACCCTTGCAGGAATCGGACCGCCGGATGCGGACTCGAGCTGTCCTCTTCGACCTCGGCAGCACCCTGGTCTCGTACTACAGGGCGGACGAGTTCCCCAATATCCTCCGGCGCTGCCTCAGGGCGTGCCTCGCAGAGCTGAAACCGGCAACTGGCACGGAACCCGATGAAGAATTATTCAACTTGGCACTTTCCCTGAACCACGAGGCAGCGGATCACGCGGTTCGGCCGCTCGCCGAGCGTCTCGGCACGCTTTTCCCGGAGCATCGGCACGACATGCGTGTGGTTGAGCGGCTGAGCACAGCTTTTCTGAAGCCAATCTTCGCGACCGCATGCCTTGACCCGGACGCAATCCCCGTGCTGGAGGCGCTGCGCGCCCAGGGCCATTGTCTGGCAATCGTTTCCAACACGCCCTGGGGCAGCGCGGCCAGAGACTGGCGCGACGAACTCAACCGCCATGGACTGCTTGCGGCGGTCGACGCGGCGGTCTTCTGCGTGGAGGTGGGATTCCGCAAGCCACATCCAGCACCGTTTCGACGCGCGCTCGAAGCCTTAGATGTGAGCGCTCGAGCTGCGCTTTTCGTCGGTGACGACGCTCGGTGGGATGTCCTCGGCGCGCACGCGGCCGGCTTGCGCCCCCTGCTGGTTGCGCCCACAGCGCCTGGTGAAGCCCCGTTCGGTGGCGTCCCCGTCGTTCACCACTTGAGGGACGTCCTGAAGCACGTCGCGCCTGCCGATCAGCAGGCGGGGAACTGATGTCTGGCAGCACCCTCTCGGAAGTACTACGCAGTTTTCGCAAGACGGCCGTACGGGACCTCCGGATGGTGAGCTGGCTAGCGCGGGCCGCGGCCCACTGCGGAGTCGTCTGTCTAGCCGTGCCGGCCAATGCCGGCTCCAATATCGAGCGGTCGATCGAGCACATCCAGCGACTCGTCCCGCCGGTTCTCTTGCCAGGTGAAGCGCCTGTCAGGCCGAAGTTGTCCGACCGGATGGCGGAGCTCCACGTCCCAGGTGTCAGCATTGCCGTCATTCACGACGGGGAGATCCAATGGGCGCGCGGTTTCGGAGTCACCCGAGTCGGTGGGCCGCCAGTGAGCGCGAAGACACTCTTTCAGGCAGCCTCGATCAGCAAGCCGGTTTCCGCGCTTGCGGTGCTGCAATTGGTTCAGGCGGGCAGGCTCGACCTCGATACCGATGTGAATCGCTATCTGAAGAGCTGGAAGACTCCGAGCAACGCCTTCACTGAAAAGCACCCCATCACGCTGCGCGAGCTGCTGACTCACAACGCGGGAGTAACGGTTCATGGATTCCGCGGTTACGCGAGTGACGCACCAATCCCGACACTCACGCAGGTGCTGGACGGCACACCTCCGGCCAACTCGCCTGCGATCCGCGTCGACACGACCCCGGGGACTGCGTGGCGATACTCGGGGGGCGGCTATGTGATCGTTCAGCAGCTCCTCGAAGACGTGACCGGTACGCCATTCGCCCAACTGATGCGGGACTCGGTACTCGTCCCGATTGCAATGACCGAGAGCACCTTCGACCAACCCCTACCCCCATCCCGGATGGTCGATGTTGCTTTGCCGTATCAGTCCTCAGGCAGGCCCGTCCGGGGCGGGCCGCATGTCTACCCAGAGCGCGCACCCGCGGGGTTGTGGACCACACCTTCCGACCTCGCGCGCTACGCGCTGGAGGTCCAGCGCGCGCTCGCCGGCTCGGGGCGCATTCTCTCGACAGTGACGGCCACTCAAATGCTGACCCCCGGGATGAACCAGTGGGGACTGGGTCCGATGATCGGTGGCAGCCCGGCGCGGCCCTATTTCGAGCACAGCGGCGCCAACGAAGGGTACCGCTGCGAACTAAGGGTTTACGAGACGGGGGACGGCGCCGTGGTCATGACTGACGGTGACGACGGTGGCGTGCTGATAAACGAGCTGATGCGGACGATTGCCTATGAGTACGAGTGGCCCGATAGGCCGCCAGTTCGGCGCGTTGCCAAGGTCGATCCACGCCGGTTTGATGCGTTCGTGGGAACCTATCAAATGGCGCCGCACGGCACCTTTACTTTCACACGCGAAGGCAAACGACTCCTGGCGCAAGCGACCGGACAAGGTCAGGTCGAGCTGTTCCCGGAGAGCGAGCGCGTTTACTTTGCCAAGGTCGTGGACGCCGTCGTTACGTTCCAGCTGGACGATCAAGGACGGCCCTCCGGGGTGATCCTGCGGCAGGGCGGTCAGGACTTCACTGGCAAACGTCTGGACGATGCGGCCGCCAAGCCGATAGTCGAGGTACTCGCGATCGTCAACAAGAGCTACCGCGAGCAGAAACCTTCGCCCGGAAGCGAAGCAAGGTTGCGCAAGCTGATCGAGGATCTCGCGGCGGGTACGCCGGACTACACTCGCATGAGCCCTGAGCTTGCAGGTCTGACCCGTGCGACTCTCGCGGCGATTCAAAAGGAGCTGAGCGGGCTCGGACCTATCTCGGCACTCGTCTTCCAGCGGGTGAATGCCAACGGCGCGGTGATCTACCGCGTGACCTGGAAGCAGGCTGAAGCCGAGGCCGGGATCCTCCTCGGAACGGACGGCACGATCGACAGCGCCTCGATCCAGATCGAGGACGATTAATCCACGAGGGCGTCGCAGGCTCTGTTCGCACACGGCCCGTCGCAACCTGAGACATCGTCGAACCCGCTGACGGCCTGGCCGCTCGACGCGGCATGGCGCCGGGCAGACGGACCCGACACGGGTCCTTAGCGCGCGGTGGGGCTCGACATGGCCACGAAGAGCCTGGATAGCTGCTCGTGATGAACCTTATCCACCGCAGCCGCAAGCGTGCTCCTGTAGCACGACTCAAGGTCACGGACACGGGGGTATCGGTTGTCGCCACGTAAGAAGGCCTCTCTCCCACAGACGCTGTGGGCGGCCTTGCTCAAGCGGTCGAGAAGCGCACGCCTGTCCGCCTCGGTGCTCAGATCGAGGTCTCCGAACTTTACGGTCGTGCTCGACTGCCTGTTCACAGGATGGTCGCTCGCGGCCGCCGGGGGACACTGGTCAGCGGGCTGCTCGCCCGCGGATGCCGGGAGGGACACGGCTGCGGATAGGAAGAAAGCGCAACTAATCAGCAGGCGGTAGCAAGATGTGATCTGGAGGGTCATTTTCAGGCTCCTGCGCATTTGCGCGGTGGTGGGTTCGCCTTTCTCGCCAGTCGCCGCCCGGTGTCCAATTGCGTGGGCAGCTACCGCGGCGTGAACTGTCCAATGCCCCTGCCCAGAAGTCTCAAATCAGGGCTCAAACATCTCTCAAACTGGATCAAAGCTCTCTAAAAAGTCGTTGGGCTGCGGCCCTGGTCGGGCGTCGGTATAGTTGCCGCGAGGGAGAGGGCCTCAGGCTGAGCAATCGATGCCTGACGAATCAAAAGTCTTGCGCATTGGTCAGTGGCGCGTCGATCCGAACCTCGACGAGCTATCGCGCGAGGGACAGACCATCCGGCTGGAGCCGCGCCCCATGCGGCTACTCCTCTATCTCGCGGCAAACGCAGGACAGGTTGTCGAAGTGCGGCGACTGCTCGATGAGGTATGGCCCAACGTCATCGTGACCCCGGGCTCGGTCTATCAAGCCATCGCGGACTTGCGGCGGATTCTCGGGGATCACACCGAACGTCCGTCGTATATCGAAAACCTGCCACGACGAGGCTACCGCCTCGTCGCCCCCGTCACGCCGTGGAATGCGGCAAACAGCGCAGCCCCGTCGGACTCCACGGCGGTAGGTTCCAGCCCGATGACAAGCGCCCCGATCCCGGCGGAGGTGAAATCGGTATCCGCATCTCCCGACCGGCTCGCAGACACGGGCACCGAGGCAGTGGCTGCAGCGAAGCCCTTACCCGCAGGACGGTTACGCCGCAGTGCACTGCTGGGAGGCGTCGCTCTGGCGGCTGTCATCGTCGCCGGGATCGCCTTCGACGCATTCTGGCGCGTCCACCACATGCCGGTGACGGGCGTGCCTGCCGCCGGGAAGACAGAGGTCCTGGTCACGCCGGCTACCTTTGCACCACCTCCACATTCCATTGCGGTGCTACCGTTCGTGAACCTGAGCGGCGATAAGGAGCAGGAGTATTTCTCGGATGGACTCACCGGAGAGTTGCTGAACTCCCTCTCGCGCATCAACGAGCTGCAGGTCGCCGGGCGGACCTCATCGTTTTATTTCAAGGGTGAGCACGCCGACCTCGCCACGATCGCTCACAAGCTCAACGTCGCCACCGTGCTGGAGGGCGGCGTGCGCCGCTCGGCACACACCGTGCGAGTGAGCGCTCAGCTGATCAACGCGGAGACAGGCTTTCACCTCTGGTCCGAAACATATGACCGGGACTTGGGCGATGTGTTGAAACTGCAGACCGAGATCGCGACTGCGGTGGCGAGCGCGCTGAGAATCACCCTGCTCGGAGATACGGCGGCCAAGATCGAGCTTGGTGGGACGCACAATCCGGCCGCGTTTGACGCTTACCTGCGCGGCGCCAAAGCGCAGACCACCCACCACAGCTTGGAGGATCTGCAGGCCGCGATCGCTGCCTATACTGAAGCGATCCGCCTCGATCCCGATTACGCGCTCGCTTTCGCCGGTCGATCCCTTACGCTTTCGTTCAGTGCCCTATTCTCCCAGTCCGGTCGCGAAAGAATCTTGGCCGCAGCGCAAGCCGATGCGCAGAACGCAATTGCCCTGGCGCCGTCGATGACCGAAGGCCACATCGCGCTGGCGATATTCTTTTCGGGCACGTTGGATTTCACCCGAGCGATGGCGGAGTACCAGCGGGCAGTGACGCTCGGGCCAGGCAACGCACGCGCCCTGCAGCCCGCCGGCCCCTTTTTGGTGGCCATGGGTCGCACCAATACGGGCATCGCCACCGCGCGTCGGGTGGTCGTGATCGACCCGCTCAATCCCCTGACCCACGAGTCGCTCGGCCTGGCGCTCCTTTATGCGCGTCGTTATGACGAGGCCGTGGCAGCGTCCGAGGAGGTCGTGAGCCTCGATCCTGACGGGCCACAAGGCTACTGCGGGCGTGGCTATGCGTACCTCTTACTTGGCAATGCCGAGCGCGCGCGTGAATCGTGCGCGGTAAAACCCGAGCATTGGCTCAACCAAAGTTGTCTGGCGCTGGCGAATGACAGGCTTGGACGGCACGCGGATGCTGAGACGGCGCTCGCAAGACTCAAGGCTCTGATGGGGGACGGCGCGGCGTACGAGTACGCTACGATCTATGCGCAACGGGGTGACACGGGCAAGGCCCTCAACTGGCTCGAGACTGCACTGCGCTTGCGTGACCCATTCCTGGTGTTGCTCAAGACCGATCCGCTCATGGACCCGCTGCGCAGGGAGCCGCGCTTCCAGGCGGTCATGCGTGAATTGAAGTTTCCCAACTGAACACGGCCTCACACGCTCGCGAACGGTAGGAAGGGCCGAAACCGACCTGTTGCCGGCAACAGGTTTCCACTTAGGGTCACTCAGAATCAAGAGACCGGACATTCGATTGCTCGCGTCTTTTTTTGACCTGTCCGATCGCCTGTTCACAGTGGCCCCAGTCGACAGGGATGCCGGGGCCACTCGCCTCCGGCCGGGGCGCGACGCCCGCCAGCAGCAGGCCAGTGATCACCGTTGTCAGGTCAAGCGTAACTTCTGAGCGGCAATAGTCTCCGCGATTCTTCCTCTATATGCGGCGGCCAGTTCTACCAGTATCTCAACCGTAAACCGGTCGCGGTGCTGGAAGCCTGGATACAGTTTCACGGCCTCCTCGATGACATCATCGCTCACGCCTATGCTTGCGTTCATCAGGGACTTGGCGACTTTCGGGGCGACGCCAGCCCGTACAAGCAGGAAATAAAAGCCGGCGACCGCGATATATTTGTACTTCGCGCTGCCAGTTGTTTTGCCCGCTCTCCTGCTCTTGACACCCAGGTTCACGGCCGCGTCGATCGGATCGCCCTTCAAAACCGCACGCAGTTTCTCGGCAACGAATTGCGCACAGGGCCATGGGATTGCGCCCAGCCATGTCCTCTCATTGTGCCGGTCGACCGTAGCTATGAATTCTGAGAGAACCTCCGTTGACGCCTCTGTGTTGCCGTCTCTGGCCCGCTTGACTGTTTCTGCCAGGTACTCTTGCTCCGTTGGCAGTTGCGGAACCTCGATTCCAGGGAGTGTGTATTCGTCAGGGTGCAGCATCGGCTGCCTATCATCGGCCGGAAGCTCTAGCGCTCTCACATGACTCTCCCTCTCTGCGGCTGCCCCTGCCGCTCTACAGGGCTTAAGTTCACATAATGGCAGCAGCGTTGCGTTTCGCGGATCTCACGCTATGACTTAGTGCCTGAATGGTCGCTGAAGTCGCTCTATCACTTGTGATCACTACGTCACAACAATAGACACGGCCCCGGACTGCTCCGCAGGGTCAGCACCTGTGGGCCGGTGCGGGTGTTGGCGGGCCTGGTTCTGGGATAGGCCGTGTCAATCGACGCACGGACGCGCCGTTCAGCGCCTTGCGTGGCCGGGCGAGTGGCTCCCCGTCGTAGGGCACCGACCAAGCAGGCGCCGGCCCCTTGCCACGGCAGCAATCCTGTGGCCGCTTCCCCTATCGGCCGAGAGCTGTCGTATTGGCGGAAGGCCGCCTTCGACCCGTTTGAGACATCCGAGCATCACGACAGCGGTCATTCAAAACTGAGCGGATCGGACAGTCGTCCGGGTTGCCGTCACAAAGCCTGCATCCGTCCGCTAACAGAAGAAGCAAGACCTATGCCAAAACGATTCGCGATAGTTGTTACTGTCACCGCTGCAATAGCCTTGTCATCGACAGCGATAACGGCACGTTGCCTCACGTTCGTGGGTTCGGAATTGATTCTCGAACGGTGACGGGCAATACTCAATCTGGCATGACCTTATCTCCAGCGGCTTGTGCCCGCCTTTCGGTTAGCTACCGAGAGCTGATCGGTATTCCGCTCACGCCCGACGTGCACGAGTGGTACCGGCGCATGGCGGCAGAGCACCGGATCTACCGTGACGAGCAGCGCAGCGCATGGCTCGTTTTCCGCTATTCGGACGTGCAGCAGGTCATGCTCGACCCCGCTACTTTCTCGTCGCAGCGAATTCTCAATCCCGACGGCAGCGTCGGCGAAACAGCGACATTCCTTGCCCTCGACCCACCCCGGCATCGGCAGCTTCGATCGCTGGTCGCGCAAGCCTTCACGCAACGCCGCGTCGCCGCGCTCGAGTCACGCATCCGGGAGATCACGAATGCGATTCTCAAAGGCTTCGAGGACGAGACGACGGTCGACATCATCGCAAGGCTCGCTTTTCCGTTGCCGGTGACCGTGATCGCCTATCTACTCGGTGTGCCTCCTGAGGACGTCGACGAGTTCCGCAGCTGGACGGCGGATCTCGTCGGGCTCGATTACGGGCGACGCATGCAGGCGTTCGGGCAGTTTGGGCAATACTTTGACGAGCTCGTGGCGCGGCGCGCCCGCTCGCCGGAAGAAGATTTGATCTCGGACTTAGTGCGCGTTGAGGTCGACGGAGCGAGGCTTGATCGCCGCGACATCGTCAGCACGTGCACCCTGCTGCTGGTGGCGGGGCACGAGACAACGACCTCGCTTGTCGGTACCACACTCTGGTGTCTCGAGGAGCATCCGGAGGTGCGCGCGGAAGCGATAAGTCACTCGGAATGCCTCGCCGGTGCAATTGAGGAGACGCTGCGCACTCGCGGCGTCATCCACTTCATGCCGCGCGTCGTTACCCGCGACCTGCGTTTTCTTGGGGCGGACCTGCGAGAGGGGGATCTAGTGCTGCCGCTCTTTGCCGCGGCGAATCTCGACCCGGACGAGTTCCCGAAGCCCGAGTGCTTCGACCCGCGCCGGACGGCAAACCGACACCTTGGGTTTGGCTATGGCATCCACCTTTGCCTCGGTGCCTCACTGGCGCGCCTAGAGGCACGCATCGCCCTCGGCCAGTTGTTCGAGCGCTTCCCGCAAATCCGGCGTGACGAGTCCCGGTCACTTCGGCTGCGTCCAAGCTACTTCGTGTACTCGCTTGATGAGTACTGCGTTCGGCTCGCGAGCTAAGCGCGGC
>Ga0182032_10000764_pt1 | contig 13613 bp, 17 predicted proteins | sample tim00Cox00000000_FD_125970 | JGI IMG/M metagenome (GOLD analysis project Ga0182032, IMG submission 125970) | Lab enrichment of tropical soil microbial communities from Luquillo Experimental Forest, Puerto Rico - timezero.00C.oxic.00.000.000 | ecosystem: Environmental > Terrestrial > Soil >... | reverse complement strand
CCGCCCGACCCGCTCGACCAGTGCGATTCGAGATACTCGAAGTTGTACTGCGCGTCCTCGAGGCCGTGCAGCTCGCGGAACGGGAGCTTGACCGCCATCACACGTTGTAGGCGAACAGCTGGCAGGTGACCGCGATCGAGCACGGCGGGAGCTGCGCGCTCAGGTTCACCCCGAGCGCGAACGCCGCCGGCGAGACCGGGAGCGAGAACTCCCCGGACTCGAGCACGGTCACGCCCGCCGCCGGGGCCGACACCTGCGCGGTACCCGAGCCCGGGTACGCCGAGGCGAACGTGTAGGAGACGGCATGATCGACCGACCCGAACCCGGTGAGCTGGTAGAGCCCGAACGCGAGCGCCGTCCCGACGGCCGCCGCCGAGGCGACGAGCGCGACGCGGATGCGAGCGACCGAACTCTTGTTCGGGACCGCAAAGTCGACTGGCTGGCCGCTCACGCCCCCATCCCCGACCCACATCGCCGGCACGCCGTACGACGCAACCCCCGAGGAGACGACGTAGCCGTCGGTCGTGAAGATCGAGTCGCCCGCGGGAATGCGCTCGTCGACGAGCGCGCTCGCCTGCAGCACGAGGCGGCGCACCGCGTTGTTCGCCGAGCGCAGATCGGTGTCGGCGATGTTCCCGTTCGCCCAGGCGGACAGCGCCGTCATATCGTTCGCGAGCTTCGGCTCCTCGGTCGCGTCCGCGAGCCCGACGATCGGGACCTGAATCGTGAGAGGTGACATCGGTTCCTTTCTAGTCCCAGCGGTCGACGCGGTCAGTCAGCGCGAGCGTGTAGGAGAGCACCTCGTCCTGCGTGCTCGACGTCGCCGAGAACACCTGGCTGAACGCGTTCGCGACCCCGAGCGAGAACAGCTCGGCCTTGCCGACCGGGCCGCCGCCGCCGAATACGCCCGAACCCGAGCCGAAGTTGCCGCCGCCCCCGCCGAACGGCTGAAGGCCGGTGAGCGTCCCCGGGAAGCAGTTCGCGCGGATCAGCGACTCGTTCAAGAGGAAGTTCTTCGCCAGGTAGTAGTCGACGGTGCCGAAGCCCTCGAGGCGGATCTGGCGCAGCCGCTTGCGGTAGTAGGTCGACGGGTACAACCGGCGGCGGAAGAAGCTCGGCGACTGCCACGGCCCGCGCCATACCCAGTTGAACGGGACGCCGTTGTCCTGGTAGACGCCAGGGGCGAAACACTGATCGACGATCGCGACACTCGGCTTGGCCGAGTACATGAACGGAACGCCGGCCGAATGCCAGGCGACCATCTCGTTTGAGCCGAACGAGTGCTTCCACCAGGACTGCAGGATCTCGTCGTAGTCGAGCGTGAGGTCGTTGGCCCCGGCGCCCCGCGAGGCAATCGACAGGTAGTAGTGCCCGGAGAAGTAGAAGCCGGCGGCCTGCGACATCTGCGCGCCTACCTGGGTGATGATCGGCAGAACCTTGTCGGAGATCGGCGTGATCTTCGAGCCGTTGGTGACGTAGACGCCTCTTCCTTCTGAGAGAAAGTAGGTGCCGAGCGAGCCCGAGGTGATCGAGCGATTGGCAACGCAGCCGATCGAGTCAGACAGCCGGCGGATGTTGAGCACGTCGCCCGTGGCGATCGACCCGGGGGTGATGATCACGTAGGTCTTGCGTGGCTTCCACACGCCGACGTAGGGGCCGATGCGGCCGATGGCGGTGATCTGCTGCCCGTCGTTGGCGTCAACGTCGAACGAGGTGGCGGCGCCCTGACCGGTGACGGGCGAGGAGACGACCGACGGATCCCACAGTGTCGGATCCTTGATCCCGGAGACGTACACCCGGTTCGGAGCTGCGGGATTACCCGCCATATAGATCTGGTTATTCGCCTGAGTGTTGTACTTGCAGTTCGGGATTCCGTTCACGTACTCGGCACCCGACAGCGATCCGGCAGTACTCGACCAGTTGCCCGTCGCCACGCCAGCCGTTGCGGCCGACCATTGCGTCGGCGCATCGACGCCGTTGGCCATGTAGAGCGGCCCCTGCCCGGACACCACCGGGCCGAGCAGTCCCTCCCAGCGAGCTCCCGCGGTGACGCCCGAAGACTTGATCACGTTGACCGCGCCCGAGGCGATGATCGAGACGAGCGTCGTGCCGGCCGAGCCGACCAGCGAGAGCGTCGGCGCCCCCTCGCAGGCGATCAGCGAGGAGAGCGGGTCCGAGGGCGTGGCGAGCGTGACGAGTCCCGTGCGCTTGACGATCGCGCCGGCCGTCGTGCCCTGGATGTTCATGCAGTCGCGACAGTTGGAGTCCTCGAGCAGCCTCGGAGAGTCGAGGACGTTCAGCCCGAGGTGGAAGTCCCGGAAGTTGAGCTAAAGGGGCGGCCCACTGGGCATCGCTCTTACATCACCTCCTCAGCGCCAATATGGGCGCCGGTAGCGTCCGAGCGAGGGCTCGGGATCCCACATCGACTTCGCGTGCGTCGGCATGTCCGAGCGGAAGCCCACGCGCGCGGAGAAGTCCGACAGGCCCTTCTGGAAGCGCTGATCCCACGCGCCCGCGCGCTGCACGTCGTCCTCGGCGCGAAATCCCTGTGCGACCGCCCACGTCCACAGCAGCCAGTGCCACATCGTCGGGATGATCGGAACGTCGGTGTCGGCGATGAGCGCGGCCGGGATCAGCCAGTAGCGGCACTCGAGCTGGTAGACGTCGTTCGGGGTTGGCCACAGCCGAAAGTTGGTGCCGTCGAGGGCGTAGTACCGCGGTCGGCCGGTGGAGACCGGCGAGGAGCGATCGACGTCGCGGAGGCTGACCGGGTCCAGCTCGACGTTCTTGGTGACCTCGCGGAGGTTGCGAAGATCTGAGGAATCCGTCGGCGCAGAGTAGATCGCCTGGCCGGGGACGGTGGCGAAGTCCATCGTGGCCTCATCCCCGGTGTAGGACACCTGGGCGCACACGTACTGGTAGCCGTCGTTGATGAACTGGTTCATGCGGCCGGCGCCGAACATGATCGGATCGAACCCGCACGCCATCGCCTCGTCGCGGATCTGGCCGAGGTTCATGTCGCTGCCCTCCGTCGTCCCAGTTGAACTCGCCGTGCGGCACGCAGCGCCGTGCGCTCGTCCCGCTTGGAGGCCTTGGCCGGCGGCGCGCCTGTGACCGGGACGAACCGGCCACAGGCGGGGCACATCATCGCGGGAACCAGCGCGTCCCGGCTGAACATCATCGAGACGTTGCAGCGGTTGCAGATCATCGGATATCCCGCGGCACGAAGATGCCGCCCTTCAGGCTGCCCAGCCCCAGCTCGCGGCGGATGTCGAAGGCCATGCGCTCGGCGCCGTCCTCGGTGCGCTTGGCGAATCGATCGTGTTCGCGCTTCTCGCGCTCGAGCCGCGCCCTCTCCAGCTCCTTGGCGAAGTCGTAGCCGCCACGGCCGTGGCCGTCGATGTACTCCAGGCGCCGGACGACGCGGTCGTCGAGCCCCTCCCAGGTGCCGCTCGCGTTCTGGTGGCCGCGACAGGTGAGAACGGGCGGGATCGGCCGGTGTTCGTGGTAGACGGCGAACACGCCCGCGCGCGGCGAGAAGCGCACGCGGAGCGTCGGGTCGAGCGCCTGGATGCGCTGCACGGTGTTCGAGGAGTCGGCGCCGATGACAACCCAGTCGCCGACCTCGTGGGCGAGGCGCACCTGATCGAAGTTGGCGGGCTCTACCTCCACTGCACCTCCTTGGAAGCCCGCCCCCCGCGGGGAGAAAGGATATCCGCGGGGGGCAGGCGGGCTCGGCGCTAGGGAAGGTATCGCCGGGCTTGGGTGGAGCGTTCAGAATCTACAAGCGTTGCACGGGGACGTCGTCATAGGTGTTGATCCCCTTCCCCTGACGGGCGGGAGCGATCGACACCAGGCAGGCATCCCAGATCAGCCAGGCCTGCCAGATGCGCTGCCAGACGCCGGCCGTGGCCGTCGACTTCAGCTGGAACACCGAGCCCTTGTCGTCGGGCGGCTGGAGCCAGTCCGGGGGTCCGATCTGCGACCAGCACAGTCCGTCCTCGTTCAGGAGGAAGTACGTGCCGCAGGGGGCGTCCACGTCGGCGCGGAACGGCATCGGCGCCCCGCCGGCCGACACGAAGATGGTGTCATAACCACCCTTGTAGTCGGTCGCGTTGTTGTCGTTGAATCGCTTGTCGTTGGTGTAGGTGTTCGCCAACCGGCGCTGGACGCCGAGCGTGCTCATGCCGAACTTCGGGGCGAACCCGGAGCGCTGGCGGATCTGCTGGGCGAGCTGCATGACCCCATCCTCGGAGATGGCAGCGGCGTTCGCGTAGTCCTTGACGTTGGAGTCCCAGAACCCGTTGCCGGCCGAGGCCGAGTTGATGTTGTGCAGCGTGCGGCCAGTGGAGCAGATGTTCCGCAGGCCGTCGGACTCGAGCGAGCGATCACCCGAGATGTAGACGGCGTCACCTGCCGCCTGCGCCGTGACCGCACCTGGGAACAGGACGACGATCTGCGCCTGGGCCTGCGTGGCCGTGTTCGCCGTGCCGTTGAACGTCACCGACTGCACGACTCCGCCGGTTCCGTGTGAGGCGCCCGTGGCCTTGACGAGAATGTCGACCGTGTCACCGACGGCGATGTACTGCCCGGAGTCGACGACCATGGTCACCGACGGGCCGACGCCGCCACCGGAGACGTAGTTCGCCAGCACGCCGTCGCCGGTTCCGTAGGCGATGCGAGTGACGTCCTTGCGCATGTCCTTCTGCGCCATCTCCATCTCGAAGGTGAGCGAGCGGACGAACGCCATCGGATCGGTCTTGGTCTGCTTGATGACCTGATCCGACAGCTCGATCGCGACGTCGAAGTACTTGATCGACACCAGCCCGTCGACACCACCCTGCGCCCCGGCGGTCGCCAGGTTGCCGCCGTCCGTCATGCCGCCACGCCCGCGGTTGCGGGAGGAGTGCGCGACGAAGATCAGCTGGCGGCCGCCGAACGTGCCCATGTCGTTCGCGTTCGTCTTCTCGAGCACGTCGAGAATGGCCGTCTCCTGATTCAATTGCTCGACCCACGGGCCGTAGTAGACGTTCTTGAGATAGGCGTCAGCCGAACTCAAGTTCTGAGTAGCCAAAGTAACTCTCTTTCAGCGTTAGGGTTTGTGGTAAGTGACACTGACAGTGACACTGACAGTGACTGGGTCAGCCGCCCTAACGCTGTGCCTGCCCCCTGGCCTTTCGGCTGTGGGCTCGCCCTGGCGTGTCGGCCAATGCGACCGGCGCGGCATGTCCCCGCGCCGGCCCTCGATTTTCTAGCGCATGCCGCCGCGGCGGGCGATGTCCATTGCCATCGCGTGCGCGTCTTTCAGCGTGTGTCCCTGCGGCGGTGTCACATCGGGCATGCCGGTTCCCTCGGGCGCCCGGCCGGCGTTCAGCTTGCCGCTGAATGCCTGCTGCTCTCGCTTGTTGAGGAGCCCCTGCAGCGCGTCCCATGCGCGGGGGACCGCCGACTCCAGCTCCTCGAGCGACTGTGCGGTCTCGGTGAAGTGCGGAAGCACCATCTCGAGCGCGTCCCGGTTGAACTCGACGCCGTCCTTCTGCGCCTTCTGCTCGATCTCGGCGATCTGCGCTTCGATGCCCCGGAGCGCCTCCTGCTGCGCCACCTGCTGCGCCTGCTGCTCGAAGCGTCCGTCGACTCCCTGGATGTACCCCTGGAGCTGCCCCTCCATCTGCTCGAGCCGCTGCAGGATCTGCTGATTGGGATCCTCAAAGCCGCCGTACTCATCGGCCTGCTGCTGCTGGCCGAGGCCGTACTGCTGGGCGTACTCCCCGTTGACCCACTGGTGGAACGCCTGCGGGTCGGCCTGCGCCACCTGCGCGAGCTGCATGGCCCAGGCGACGATCTGCGGATCCTGCTCGCGTAGCCCCATTTGGTCATAGGGCTCCCACTGCTTTCGGTAGGAGGCGTGCTCGGAGAACTTCCTGGCGACGTTCGCGTCGAAGGACTTGAAGCCCTCCTCGGCGATGCCGCGCGCCTCCTCGTCTTGGATACGGTCGAGGAACTCCTGGTAGGGAGCGCCTCCGCCGCCACCGCCCTGGCCTTCTGGCTGTACGTTGGCGTCTTGATCGGCGAATGACACCGGTCACTCCTTCCGCGCTGTTCCCCGCCCCTGGCCTAAACGGCTGGACGGGCTCCTGGCGCTCTGAGGTTGGCGAGCGCGCCCTTCTGGGCCGCTCGGATGGGCGAAGGCCTGGCGCTGGTTGACTGCCCCACCTCTGCGCCCTTGCCCTTCCAGGCATCGCACGTCCACTCGCCGTCGACGACCAGCGGCGGGTACTTCGTGCAGTGGCCGTGGTCGAAGTAGGTGCAGGTGTCGCACTCCCTGGCCTCATCGTCCGCGGCGCGAAGGTTCGGGGGCGCGGTGGGGCTAGCTTCCGATTCCGCCATCGAGGTCTCCATTCGTGGCCGCGATCATGTCGAAGCGAATCCGGTCGACGTCGTCGGCGGGGATGTCGAGCGTCATCTTGACGCTCGCGTGGGGCGGCACCTCGCCGGCCGCCACCCGCTCGCAGAAGCGGGTGTACTCCCGCTGGCAGGAGATGATGAACTTCGCGAACGTCTCGGTGTATTCGGCGGTCACACCCGGCCGTGCTTTCCGCCCGTGATCTGGACGTAGGTGCGCCCCGGCGGCTGCGGCTGAATCCACACCGGGGTCGTGAACGTCTGGCTCGCCGAGGCGGCGATCGTGCCCGCCGGGGCCGACGACGTGTCCTTGTAGTAGTTCAGCGTGGTGCCGGCGATGTTGTTCACCACCACCGTTTCGCCGTTCTTCCCCTCGACCGCGACGGGGAGCATCGAGCCGTAGGAGAGGACGTTCTCTCCCAGGATCAGCTGGGACATCACCGGCCGCCGGAATAGGTGGTGGACGTCACCTCGTCGTAGGGGAGGTTGAGGATCATGTTGTCGGCGTCCCGGGTGCGGACCTGGATGATCGTCGGCTCGCCGGTCTCCTTGTCGACCTCGACGTTGCCGAGGTAGGCGGCGAAGTGGCCGGCGTAGTCGCCCTCGAGGATCTGCACGAACGAGCCGAGGACCGCCGGCCCGAGCTCAACGTTCTCGACTCCGTCGTCGGCGGCGTGGGCGTCGAAGCCCTCCGGGTTCTCCACGGGCTCGTTCGGCGCCGGGGGTGCGGCCTGTGCCGCGACCGCGCCGGCATGCTCTTCGACGGGCGTGGCCACCGGGCCTTCGGTGTTCTGCTCGCTCGCCTCTTCTTCGGCCTTCGCCTTCTCTGCCTTGGTCGCCATCTATCTCGCTCCTCTTCCGTTGTTGACGTTTCGCATTCGCTGCTCGTGAGCCTCCTGAGCGCGGCGCTCGTCCTGGGCCATGCCGTGCATCTTCATCGCGTGCGCCTGCTCGGCGTGCTGGCGGGCCTGCTCGGCCTGGGCGCCGCCCTGCTGAGCCTGGGCCGCCTGAATCAGCTGGGAGAGCTGCTGGCCCTGCAGTCCCTGCTGATGGTTCGCCAGGTCCATCACCTGCTGCTGCTGCTGGCCCTGCACCTGGCCTTGGGACTGCTGCAGGTTGGAGAGATCCTTGGCGTCCTGGTAGGCGGCCTGGGTGAGCGTCGGCGGCACCTGCCCGGTCATCTGGAGCTGCATCTGGAGCTGCTCCTGCTGCTGCTCCTGCTGCTGATTGAGGTGCAGCTGGAGGTGCTTCTCGAAGACCTGTTTCACCTGGGGCGGCGCATTCGCGTACCGGGCCGACTTCATCATGTCGGTGTGCCCGTCGATGTGCGACTGGACATCGTCGACGTTCGGGTTGACCGGAAGGTCATTGCCCTGCATGAGCAGCACGTTCTCCCGGTTGACCTGGGTCTCGTTGACCGTGTACTCCTCGATCAGGTGGTCGGTCGCGCCGAGGCCCATGTCGCGGAAGAACTGAGAGAGCTGCCGGCCGTGGAGGCCGTTCCCGGTCTGGGTCATCATCGTGATGATGTCCCGCATCATCGCCTGCTTGGAGGCCAGGTTCTGCGGGAAGGTCGAACCGGCCTGCACCTCGATGTGCGTGTTGTCGTGAAGGTCGGTGTTGCGGAAGTCGAAGATCTGCCAGGCGCCGTCGTCGCCCGCGATCTTGATGATGCGGCTGTCGGTGTAGAAGCGCTGGATGTGCTCGAGGATCTTCGTGCCGATGATCCCGAGGCCCTCTTCGTGGTCGGCGACCGCGAGCGCGAGACGCGTGTCGTCGGCGTCCTGCAGCAGCGTGATCGCCGAGGCGGCGGTGACGCCGGGGGGCACCTGGGCGTTGGTGACCTCGTGCTGGCCCGAGAGATCCTCCATCGCCCGGCGGATCTGGTCGGGCAGCTCCTTGACGTAGTCCGGGAGCGTCGGCGGCTCGAGGTACTGGGGAATCGGGTGCTGGGAGCCCGACTCGTCGAAGAAGTGCCAGCCGCCGGCCTCCGAGACCTTCTCAAGGAACGTCTCCGGGTCGCCGATCGCCTGCTTGGCCGCGATGCCCGTCGGGTTGCCGAGCCGGTTGCGGTTCTCGGCCATCTGGGAGAGCACCTTGTTCAGCTCGGTCTGGGAGCCCTGGAGGATCTCGACGATGCCCATTCCCCACAGCCGGCCGGGGACGGGGATACCCGTGTACATGATGAACGGGAACGGGTCGAACGGCTTGTCGTCGCGGTCGAGCACCTTGCCCTGCGCCCACACGACGCGGACGCCGGCCGGGAACTGCTCGCACGGCTTGGCCCAGTACTGCCGGATCTTGATGCCCTTGTAGGTCGAGCCGCCCGTGGACAGGCCGCCCATCAGCTGCATCTCGACCAGACCCGGATTGGCGGCGGAGTCGGGCTTGAGTGTCACGTCCCAGTGGCGCTTGACGTAGTCCTGCGAGCGGATCGACTCCTCGATCAGCCACTCGGCGTCCTCGAACACGTCGGCGAGCGGATCGACGAATGTCCCGAACGGCGAGGGCGCTTCGACCTTCAGGTCACCGGGGGCGATGCGCTTGGATTTCACCTCGGCACCGGTCGCCTGCTGGAAGGCCGCGGCCACCTGCCGATCGCCGCGCATCGTCTTGCCGTCCTCGCCGACCATCAGGCCGCCGTCGGGCCGGACGAGCACATCCACCGGGTCGCCGATGGTCGGATCCCACGTCAGCTTGAGGAACCCGGAGCCGGTGATGCGAGACCACTCGAGCGCCTTCAGGTCATGCTTGCTCATGTTCAGGTTCTTCCACTGGTAGCGCATCATCTGCTCGGACAGCGCCGCGGCGTTCGTGTCCTCCTCGTCGCCCGACTGCGGAGTCGCCACCCACACCGGACGGGTCTTGGTCATCTTCGAGAGCTCGGTGCGGACAATGCCGGCGATGCGGTTCTCGGTCTCGGTGACGCGGCCGGGATCGGACAGGCCGCGAGGCTCGATCAGGCGGTCGCCGGCAAAGCTCAGCCACTGCTTGTTCTGGAAATAGGCGAGGCTCATGAACCACTGGGGCTCGAGCAGCCGGCGCGCCGACTTCGCCTGGCGGTAGCGCTCGTCGAGCCAGCCGGTCAGGCCCTGGGTGCCAGACCCGGTGGGAGTCGAGACCCCGGTGCTCGACATGTCGGTGCCGCTACTCACTTCTCGCCACCCTGAACGCCGAGCGCCACCACCTCGGCGGATACACGATCTCGCACGATCGCCCCTTCGACGAAAGCGCCGGCAGGATATACAGATTGCCCGGCGGGCAGTTGTAGGACGGCCGCAGGTGCGGCTTCAATCTCAGCTCAGCCATCTCGCCCGTAGGAGTCGGAGATCGTGATCTTGCCGACCATGTTCATCTGGTCGTCCTCGCGCGGTGCCGGCTCCCGGAAGGGAGTCGGCTCGCGAAGCGGGATACGCTCAGGCGCCTGGATGCGGTCGGCCAGGACGCGGCGCTCCTCGGCGTTCTCGCGCTCGCGCGCGCGCGCGTAGAGCAGGAAGACGATCACCACGACGGCGAGGGCGATGGCTTCGGCGACGGCGACGATCGTCATCAGAATCCTGCGGCGATCGTGACGAGGTTGCCGGCCCCGTCGCGGATGAAGCCGCCCGAGTACGCCTCCGACGCCGACAGCGGGCCGGCGACGTCGACCGTCATCACCAGCCGGCCAACCGCGTCTCGCATGAATCCGCCCGACATCGCGGCCGCGCCCGAGGTCACCGCCGAGAGGCGCCCGGCAGCGTCCCGGACGAACCCGCCGGACATCTGCTCGGCGGCCGTCAGGCTTCCGCCCGGCGATGCGACTATCAGGAGACGGCCGTCGCCATCGCGCACGAATCCCCCCGAATACGCCTCGGTCGCGCCGAGGGCCGCGTTCGCCGTCTCGGTCACCGTCACCAGGCGCCCGTACGGGTCGCGGACGAATCCGCCCGACAGGCTCTCGTTGGCGGCCAGGGTCATGCGGCCAATCTCGCGGTGACGACCTTGCGCAGCTGCTCGTTCTCGGCCTCGAGCCGGTTGGCGAGATCCATCACCTCGCGAAGCTTGCGGTAGTGCTTCTCATGGAGCGTCGGCTTGAACGCAAGCAGCTCGGCCATCTCCTTCACGCAGGACTCGCACAGGCAGATCCGGTTCAGCTCGACGAGGACCGCCATCGATCCCCACTCGCGGATGAAGCCGCGGCCGGCGGGCGTGCCGAGGTCGATGAAGACCGTCTCGGCGTCGGCGCCCCGCAGGCACCCGGAGCACACCGCCGGCTTGGGCTCGGCGACGTGCGCGCGCCAGACGGGGGCGGGGATGTCGTAGGTCTCGTTCATCGGTAGCCGGGGCCTCTCGCCTGGGCGATCCTGCCGGCGAGGCCCATGACGCCCGGCCCTGGCATGGCGCGCTGGGTGAGGCTCGGGGGGCGAATCGGCGTGGCCGTGAGCCGGCCGCCGGCAATCGGGCCGATGCGGATCGGCGTGGCGCCGCCGACCGGGCGAAAGCCGCCACCGGGAAGGGCGGGACGGGGTGTGGCCATCGGGTTTCCTTTCTAGCGCTGAGCCGCGCGGGCGGCGGCGAGGAGCATGGCAAGACGGGCGAGACCGCCCTGGGCGGGCGCACCCTGCGGGCCCGGCGGCGGCTGGCGGCGGCGGGGAGGAGCGGCCGCGGCCTGCGGGCCGGGAGGCATAACGGGTCCAGGGGCGGAGAATGACATCCGGTTCCTCTCTTCTCTAGGCTTTCGTCGAGCGCCGGGTGACACTCGTCTGCGGAAGCTCCGACATGTATGCAGCCTTCTTGGCTCGTTCCCCGGGGGTCGTCACGACCACTGCCCGGGACCGTAGCCCGAGTTGAGCACCCGGCGCCGGCCCGAGCCGAGTCTCGCGATGCGCTCCATGTGCCGGCGCAGCATGATCGTCTTGGCGTCCTCGTACACCGGCTCCTTGGGCTTGGTCGGCGCCAGCGGGCGCTGCATGACCACGTATCTCAAGGCATCCAGGAGATGGTCGTCCTTCTTGACCGGCTGCTCCTTCGAGGCATGCTCCGTCCGTCCGGTATCGCTCACCCACCGGTAGCGCTTGAACTGGCCGAGCAGCTCCGGGCAGTTGCCGCACACGATCAGCTTGCCGGCGTCGAGCCGCTCCCTGACCCGGTTGATGCCGGCGCTCACGGCGTTCTGGCCGGGGATGGTGTAGATGCCGTGATCGGCGAACTCCGCCTGATCGGATCTCCCCGTCTGGCTGTTCTTGTTGCGTGCCGTCGGGTCGATCACCGTCCAGTTGACCTCGAGCGGCATGATGCCCTTGCCCTCCTTGCGATACCCCCAGTGAAGATCGCGCTTCCTCATCTCCTCGCACGCCTCCTTCACCGTCGCTCCGCGCAGCGCGATCTCGTCGAACACCACGAGCTCGTCCTCGAAGTTCAGATAGCAGTAGACGACGGCGAGCATGTGACGCCAGCCCGGGTCGATGCCCCTGAACACCTCGGCGCCCGGGGGAACCCGATCGATCTCCGGGACCGTCGGCGGGTCCGACGGGTAGATGCGCCCGGCGAAGTTGACGAACCGGCCGGACTTTCTCGCCTCGCGCTCCGGGCCCGTGTACTTCTGGAGCTGGCGCTGCTTGCCCTCCTCGGAGAGGTGAGGGTTGTCGTCCATGTCGACGACCACCACCCGCGTGCCGATCTTCTCCTCGATCTGCTCCGGCGTCAGCCCCTGGTGCTCGAGCAGCTCCCACGGCTCGTACAGCTGGTCGTACATCCAGGCCATCCCCGAGAACGGGGTCAGGCAGAAGATCTCCTCGCCGTCATAGTCCACCAGGCGCATCGCGCACTCGTTGCGAACCTCCTGGCGAGGCTCCTCGTCGTAGAGCACCCTATGCAACGCAACGCCGCCGAGCTTCTCGCGCTCCTGCTCCGAGGAGTTGAACTGGATCCACGAGCCGTTCTGAAACCGCAGGATGCGCTGAACCTTGTCCCACGCCCGGTCGAAGCTCTTGTAGCGGAACGCGCGCTTCGGGCACCATCTGCGAATCGCCTCGTGAATCACCCCGTCGAGCGTGTTCGTCAGATCCGGAGTCACGATGCGGACCTTGGCCGGCGGCTCCCAGCGCTTGTAGGGTCTGAGATGCTCCGGGACCATGTCCTCGTCGAGCACCTGGATCAGCGTGTCGATCACGCCGGCCGTCGTCTTCCCACTTCGATTCCCGCCGAAGAACGCCCGCATCCCGGGGAACGGCGCGCGATGAAACTCCAGCTGCTTGGGATGAAGCGGCCCGAACAGCAGATTGTTGTAGCGGACCAGCGGGTTGTCCTTGACCGCCTCCTCGAGCGCCTGGAAGGCGAGGAGCGCCTGCTCCTGCTGCTCGGGGCCGAGCTGCTCGAGGGCATCCAGGTTGATCGGGATGCCGGCGACCTTCTTGGGCAAGTCGGACCTCCTGGGGCTTTCCGTCCGGGATACCCGCCATCATATGGCGCGAGCTAAGTCATGAGTACAAGTCTGGGGCGGCGACGGCCGCCCTAGCAACCTCAGACCCGGCCCCTCACAATGACCAAGCTCAACTGGGACAAAACGAAGCGCCCGAAGCCAGAGCCCACGCCGCCCAAGGGCCGCGGCATCACGAACGCACAGGCCCGCGAGCTGGCGCGCCTACAGCGCCGGGCCGACGAGATGTACACCGGCCGCGGCGCGACCGCACGCAGCGCCGCCCGGACGATCCAACTTCTCCGCGCCAAACGCAACGCCATCATCCTCCGGCCCTCCTCCGAGCGACTCGCCGAGGCCGCGCGCCGCAACCAGATCCGCCTGCGCCGGGAGTTCCTCGAGCGCAGCCGCCCCCCGTAGCCCCGGCCGACAAACCCCGTCGCTGCCAAACCGGGAGGGGTGTTTCGTTGTAGGGGGACTAGAACCCCGAGGGCCGTTCACCCCGTTCAGCAGCCAGGGCGAGAGCGCCTGGAGCGCCGGTGAAGGAGATCGGGCGTCAGAACGAAAAGGACCGTCTGGCATCAGGGCCTTATTGAGACCGCTGCGCTCCTCCGAGGGCCCCACGGGCGAGAGGGGCTGCGGGCCCACGGGCGAGAGGGGCCGTGGTGTGGGGAGCGTACGGGCGAAAAGATCCCAGCCTGCGCTCGCGCGCTTGCCTACCCTCCGCCGGCCGCGAGCATGCCCGATGCGTGCGCCGGCTGGGGCGGTCGTGGCATGCCGTCGGCAGTTGCCGGGTGGCATGCCATCGGACACT
>Ga0182032_10000760_pt1 | contig 13650 bp, 11 predicted proteins | sample tim00Cox00000000_FD_125970 | JGI IMG/M metagenome (GOLD analysis project Ga0182032, IMG submission 125970) | Lab enrichment of tropical soil microbial communities from Luquillo Experimental Forest, Puerto Rico - timezero.00C.oxic.00.000.000 | ecosystem: Environmental > Terrestrial > Soil >... | reverse complement strand
GACGCCGAAGCCTTCCTGTCCTCTCGCGGCTATCAGATCGCTCCGGTGACCATGGATGGCTGGGACTGGATGTACGCGACGGTTTACGACGATGCTCGCAGTCGCGGTGACGCGGCGCTTCAGAAAACGCTCGTCGATTCTTATCTCGAACACCTCACCGCAGTCTTCGACTGTTACGAAAAACTCTCGAAGGACCTCTTTGCCTACGAGCCAAAGCAAATCCTCCTGATGCACGCCAATTGGATCGAAGCCGATCACATCGGCGACGTCCTGGACCTGCTTCGTAAACGTGGCTATAAATTCATTTCCCTCGAAGAGGCTCTTGGAGACGGTGCCTACAGCTCACCCGACCTTTATGTTGGCGAGGGCACGGGATGGATCGACCATTGGTTAATTACCCGCGGCAAGCCCGCCTTCAACGAGCCGACGTTTCCTCAATGGGTCATTGACCGTGCGAATGAACTGCGCCACCAAATGGGCGCCCCGCCTGCCGGCACGGCCTACTGAGGCGACGCGCCAACAATCGCTGACTTTCGCTTCTCCTAATTTCCGCTACAATATCTTCATGCGGCAGCGACTCTGGTTGTTCCCGCTCATTCTTTTTCTGCTCCTCGCTCATCCCGCCTGCCTTTATCCGCAGACCGCGACCCTGAAACAAATCCATGCCGAGGGCTTGAAAAGTTTGTCCGAGCAACAAGTAGCCGATCTTTGCGGTCTTTCTATCGGCTCGCAGGTGGGGCGCAACGATCTTCAGGAAGCCGCCAACCTGCTCCTGCGCAGCGGGCTTTTCGCCAAGGTCAACTACAAATTCGATACCCACAACGATGACGTCACGGTGACCTTTCACCTCGAGGAAAATCCGCGTCTCCCCGTGTCCTACGACAATTTTCCCTGGTTTGCGGATGCTGAACTCACCGATGCTGTCCGCAAGGCTCTGCCTTTCTACGACGGCACCTTGCCCGAGGGTGGCACCGTCGTTGATCTCGCCGGAAATGCCCTGGCCTCGTTTATGGACGCTCATGGCCTCAAGGCGGAAGTCGAACACTTTGTCCTCGCCAATCCCCTTATCGACAGTTCCGAACAACAGTTTCAGCTGCAGGGAGTCACTCAGAGAATCGCCAGCATCGATTTCAGCGACCCCACGCTAAAAGACAATCTGGCCGTCCAGCAGCATCTGTCCGAGATCCGTGGAAAGCCCTACTCCCGCCTGGCCATCGATGTTTTCCTCGCTGAATCGATCCGCCCGGTCTATCTGCAGTTGGGCTATCTGCGCGCGAAAATCGGCCCGGCTGAGGTTCGCTTGTCGGGAAATCCGAATCAGAAGTTTCCCGAAGACATCCCCGTGTACGTGCCGTGCGTTCCCGGTTCTGTTTATCACTGGAAAGAGGCGCAGTGGAATGGAAACAATGCGCTCTCTTCCGAAACGCTCAAGCGCACCGTGGGGCTAAATCCCGGCGATCTTGCCGACGGCATGAAAATCGAAGGGGGTTGGGACCGCATTCGCGAAGCCTACGGCCATCTGGGTTACCTGGATGCCAAGCTTTCTCCGGTCCCGAGCTACGATGACCAGGGCCACACCGTCTCCTATACCGTCGGGGTGGTGGAAGGAAAGCAGTACCACTATCACGACATGGTCATTACCGGCATGTCCGCGGCCGGAGAGCGCATGATGCGCGATGCGTGGCCTTTAAAGCCCGGCGAGGTTATGGACAAAACCGCCTTCGAACAGTACCTGCTTCGCCTCGAAGCGCACCGCGAGAGCATATTCCACGAACTCCCCGTTCACTATGACAGTGTCGGCCACTGGCTTCAGACCGACACCGACAAAGGCACGGTCGACGTTCTCCTTGATTTCAAATAAGGATGGATCGTTAGGAACTCTCGCTGCTGATCGCCGGTCGGACTTTTCCGAATTGCCGATGACTGTTCTTACCGCGGCAGCTGGGGCTTCCCTGCATTCGTCCATGCCGTCAGCCAATAGGAGCCCACGTCTGTCGATGCATCCGACAACTGCTTGATGAGGGAGGCCGCCGTCAAATTGTAGAAACGGTCGTAGTATTCGTCCGTATAGGAGCTTAGTCCTCGTTTCGCGCGCCGATCATCCAGAAGGATCGATTCCACCAGGCTGTGCGCGTTCAGGCACATATCAAAGGCATAGTCGGTAGGGTCCGGAATAAAGGACGCGTCGTGCGGGTTCATTGGGAAAAACGACCCATAGCGATCAATCAGAATCGTATTGAAGCGGTCATTGACGCCGCTTTGTCCGGTCATCTTTCCATCAAAGTTTTCCGTGGTATTGAACGGATCGTGCGCCTCCGCCACATAATCGGCCAGAAATGCCGCGTCCAGCTTGGCTTCGTCCCACCGGCTGGCCCGAAGATCTTCCGTTAGCTTGGCGCTATAAACGCCAATCTGCCAGGGCAACAGCCCGGTCGCTTCGATTTTTGTCTTGCCGTATTTCGCCAGAGCGGCCTTGTAGTTGCGCGGCAAGGCCTCAAACGGGAACTTGCCGTAGCGATCCAGTTCGATGAAATGGTTCTGCCGCTCGTTGGGGTGCTTGTCGAGCAAGTTCAGCGGGTCGTTGACGTGCTGGATCAGGTAGTTGCGATTGGCCTCGAAGAAAGGCCGCAGTTCGAAGGGCAACGTGTCTACGGCGTGATTGACAATCAACCGCTGCGCGTTGTTGCCCCAGGCCCAGGCACCATCGGGCAAAAGGAAGCAAATCGCGAGAAGCACGGCCAGACTCTGCAGTGCACGGCGTCGAGGCGTCTGGCGGCGAGCTTTCATTCGCAAGGGTTAAACCTTCGGCGCTGGATTCAGCGAGCTCCGGTGACGGCTATACGCAAAGTAAATCACAAGTCCGATGATCAACCAAACCAGGAAGCGTATCCAGGTAATTACCGTCAATCCGGTCATCAGTCCGCCGCACAAAACCACGGAAATGAGCGGAAACCAGGGCACAAAGGGAACGCGGAAGGCTCTCGGGCGGTGCGGTTGTTTCCGCCGCAGCAGAATCACGCCAAGCGACACCAACACAAACGCAAACAGGGTCCCAATGTTCGACAAGTCCGCTGCGTCGCTCACCGCAAAAATCCCGGCGGGTAGCCCTACCGCAAAGCCTGCAATCCACGTGGAAATGTGCGGCGTCTTGTACCGCGAATGCACTTTCGAAAATATCTTGGGAAACAAACCGTCGCGAGACATCGCGTACCAGATGCGCGCTTGTCCGTATTGATAAACCAGCAGCGACGAAATCATTCCCATCAGCGCGCCGATCACGATTACCGATTGCGAGGTCCGGCCGGCGCCCAGATGCTGCAAGGCATAGGCCACCGGCGCGTCCATTGCGGGTCCGGAAACAAAGGTGTCATAACGCATCATCCCCAGCAGGACTACCGACACACCGATATACAAAACGGTGCATACGATCAGCGATCCGATAATCCCGATAGGCAAATCACGTTGTGGGTTCTTGGCCTCTTCCGCGGCCGTCGACACAGAATCGAAACCGATATACGTAAAGAACACGATCGCGCCTCCGGTGACGATCCCGCCGAAGCCGGAGGGCGCGAACGGCCTCCAGTTCGCCGGATGCACCAGCATTCCCCCGACCACCAAAAACACCAGGATCGCCCCGATCTTGATCGCCACCATTACGTTGTTGGCTTCCGCAGACTCCTTTACGCCGCGCACCAGCAGCGCGGTAAGCAAGAACACGATCAAAAACGCGGGGACATTGAAGTACGCCCCGGTCCAGTGCCCCGATTCCCAAACCGGCGTCGACCATTTATCCCCAATCGAAATGCCGAACGCCGCTAATTGCGACTTCGTGTACGCCCCGAAACCAATGGCTACCACCACATTGCTGACCACGTATTCCAGGATCAAGTCCCATCCGACGATCCACGCAAAAATTTCACCCAGCGTTGCATACGAATACGTATAGGCGCTCCCCGCGATGGGAATCATCGAAGCCAGTTCCGCGTAACACAGCCCCGCGAAGCTGCACGCGATGGCTACGAGCAAAAATGAGATTGCGATCGAGGGTCCTGCGGGTGGCCGGCCATGCATCAGAACCGCCGCGGTTCCTCCTCCGCGAAGAAAATTAACTAGGATATCGAGCACCTGCGCATGCAGAATCGAGGGCGCCTGGAAATATTCGCCCGCAGCCGCCGTTCCCGTCAGCACAAAAATCCCGGAGCCGATGATGGCGCCGATTCCGAGCGCCGTCAGGCTGACCCAGCCCAGCGTTTTCTTCAATTTTCTGTCGGGGTGTTCTGCATCTGCGATCAACTGATCGATGTTCTTACACCGGAAGAGTTGTGCGTCCACCCATACGCTCCGCTCGCGTCCGCACGCGTGAAGACCCTGACGACAGCCGGACACGCTATGTAGGAATGATAGCCACTCACTCTATCGCGAGTCCGGTCGCGGTGCAACTTCCCGGCGTTCAAGGCCGTTCTCAAATCACAACTGCTGCAATTGTGCGTACCGCTCGATGAACTTCTTCGTACCGCGGCCGGGAAAGCTGACGCTAAGACGGCGGTCATCGTCTTCGCCTTCCACGCCAACCACCGTTCCCACTCCGTATTCCGGGTGCCGCACTTTCTGCCCCAAGAGCGGGTCGGCATTCGCGCCACGCTTGATCTTTGGAATACGAAACGAGTTCGTCGCTGTCGTGGACTGCCGCGGCGTGTTGCGCGGTCCCGAAGGTGGCAACGTTCCACGAACGCGCCGCAAGAACTCTTCCGCCGAGTACGAATATTCCGGATCGGGTTCATAGCGACGTGATTGGCCGATCTCCCCCAGCGAACCGCGCGCCGTTTCTATCAGTTCGCTGGGAATCTCTCCCAGAAACCGGCTAGGCAACGATGCCCGCATCTGCTGTTCATTGCCAAAAATGCGCCGATACAGGGCGCGCGTTAGGGTCAGCGATTTCTTTGCCCGCGTCATCCCTACGTACACCAGCCGTCTTTCCTCTTCGATACCCTTGTCTTCGTTGAGCGACCGGCTGTGCGGACAGATTCCCTCCTCCATCCCGGTCAAGAAGACGTGGTCGAACTCCAATCCTTTCGTGCTGTGCAGCGTAATCAGCGTCACTCCGGGCTTGTCCTCGTACGCGTCCGCATCGCTCACCAGCGCCGCTGCGTCCAGAAAGTCCGTAAAGGTTTCGCCCTCATCCTGGCTTTCCGCCACTGCCCGCACCAACTCTTCGAGGTTTTCCATCCTCGACACATCCTCCGGGGTATTCCGGTCGCGCAACATCGGCATGTAGCCGGTCTCTTCCAGCAGGTGGCGCAGAAAGTCGGCGGGTTCTTTCTCCCTGTAGCTATGCCCCAGGCGCTCGATGAGTTCGCGGAATGCCCGTAAAGGAGCTATGGCCCGCGTGGACGCCGGGTTGGTCATCAACGACTCGATGGCTTCCCACAGCGACAAGCCTTCTCGTTCCGCAATGTCCCGCAACGTGTCGACCGTCGTTTTCCCGATGCCTCTTGCCGGCACATTCAGCACCCGCAGCAGCGAAATATCGTCTTCCGCGTGCAAAGCGAGTCGCACGTAGGCGAGCGTGTCTTTCACCTCCGCGCGGTTATAAAAACTGAATCCGCCCACCAGGCGATACCTCAGCCCGCGGCGCCGAAACACCTCTTCAAACGCGCGCGACTGAAAATTCGTGCGGTACTCCACCGCGCAGGTCTGGTCCGGATCGTCATTGATCAGGCTTTCCAGTTCACCGGCAATGAACTCCGCCTCCGCCTGGGCATCCCGTGCCTCGTAGTACCGGAGCTTCGCCCCTGCGGCGGTTTCCGCCCGCAGATTCTTGCCCAGCCGGTCCGGATTGTTCGCTACCACCGCCGCCGCTGCATCGAGGATCGTCTGTGTCGAGCGGTAGTTCCGCTCCAGCCGTATGACCTTCGCCGAGGGAAAATCCTCGGAAAAACTGAGGAGTATGGATACATCCGCCCCGCGCCACCGGTAAATCGACTGGTCCTCATCCCCCACAACGCAGACGTTGTTTCGCTCGTTCCTCAGCAGGCGTAGCAAGTCGTACTGCACGCGGTTGGTGTCCTGGTATTCATCCACGTGGATGTACGCAAAACGATTCCGCCAACGCTCCCGCACCTCCCGTGAATCGCGTAGCACCCCAGCCGATCGCAGCAAGAGGTCGTCAAAATCGACGGCGTTGCTGTGCTTCAGCAATTGTTCATATCCCGCGTAAATATCCGCCACCTTGCGCGTGTCGGGCCCGAACGAATCCGCACGCACTTGCTGCGGGTTTTGTCCATGATTCTTGGCGTAGCTGATGCGGCTCAAAACATTGCGTGGCGTGAGCGCGTCATCATCAATGTTCAAGCGCGCCATGACCAGCTTTACTGCCGACAATTGGTCATCCTCATCAAAAACCGCGAAATTCGTCGCCAATCCTGCGCTCGCCGCCTCGCGCCGCAGCAACCGAGCACAAAGGGAATGAAAGGTCGAGATCCACACCCTTGCCGGAGGCACACCCGCGCGCAACAGTAAATCCGTCACGCGGTTTTGCATCTCTTCCGCGGCCTTGTTCGTAAAGGTGACCGCGAGGATGGCTTCGGGCGGAGTGCCCCTGACGACCAGGTTGGCCATTCGAAACGTAATCGCGCGTGTTTTCCCCGTTCCCGCACCCGCCAGGATCAATACCGGGCCTTCCGTGGTTTCTGCGGCGAGACGCTGCTCTGGGTTGAGCTGCTCTAGGAAATTCTGCATGGGTTCCATTCGTTTCAGGAAATATTTGGACAATTCATGGTAGCCGACCGCGACGGACTGGGCAAACGCAAACCATGCGAACCGTGGAACCTAAGGCCACAAAAATCAATTTGACGAACTGTGACTCAAAGCAATGTCAAAGAACGAGACGGGCTGGTGCGTGTCCATGGCGGCCAGGTTCGGAACGTACAGTCTCGCCGTTTGCAACAGCTCCACCTCTCCGCGAATATCGAAATACAACAGTCCCTCGACCGTGCTGTGGGCCCCGATCACACTTGACGGCACCGCCGCATTTTGGCAGGCATCTCGAAAACTCGTCCAATTCGAATCGCGTGTTGCCTTGGGCTTGCTGATGGAGGGAATGGGCAAGGGAGAACGCTTGGACGTGGGGTCCTTGGTAGTTTGCTTCAGCAGCACCGTATCGGCCACGTCGTCGGGTGATAAGGGCTCCAGTTCTTGCCGGTTGTCCTCGCTCACCTCTACGATCAATCGAACCTGCTGCAGGTCCACCTTTACGCCCTTGTCGTTATCGTTGCGAAAGCTCACCTGCAACGCCACCACACCGCCCGAAAACGGCGACCTCTTCGGGAATTTCTCTTTGTAGCGGCTTGCCGTGGTCCACGGGTCTACCGCGACACTGATCCCTTCGTGCGAATCCATGTAGGGGGCGCGCAACGCCTTTGGCGGTTGCGGGTCGCTTTGCGACAGAATGGCGGCGCTCATCATGAACAGGAAGGCCAGGAGCTTTGGCATAAGGCTATAATAAACTGTTTGCATCTACTGGCCTTCGATTCCGGTGGGCGAGTCCGGGTTGCCCTTTTCCCGGCGGAAGGCGATCCCTCTTGGATCAAGTCGGAGTGAAAGCGCAGTGTATTTCCTTTACAGCGTATTGATGGGCCTGGCCGTGCTGTTGACCTCGCCGTATTGGATTTTTCAGGGAATTCGGCACCGCAAATATCTTTCGAATCTCCGCGAGCGCTTCGGCTTCTTGCTTCCCGAGCTGGCAAAACTCCCGGCGCAACGTCCGCGCGCGATCTGGATTCACGCCGTTTCCGTCGGGGAAGCTCTCTCCGGAGTCCCGCTCGCCAAGCGTTTGAAAAAAGCCTATCCGCAACACCCGCTGATCGTTTCCACCACGACGCAAACCGGCTACGCGCTAGCTGCGGAGCGCATGCCCTTCGCCGATGCGGTCATCTATTTCCCGTTCGACTGGATGTTCGCGGTGCGTCGGGTAATGGACGCTGTTAATCCGGCGCTGGTCTTGGTTCTCGAAACTGAAATCTGGCCCAATTTCCTGCGCGCCGCGGGTCGACGCAAAATCCCCGTCATTTTCATCAGCGGACGCATTTCGGACCGCTCCTTCGCCCGCTATCAGAAAACTTTCGGCGCTTTCGGCTTCTTCCTGCGCCCGCTGTTTTCTTCCGCGCTCTCCAGCGCTGCGGCTTTCCTCATGCAGACCGACACCGACGCCCAGCGCATCCGTGCCTTGGGTGCGCCGGCCGACCGCGTCGCGGTCAGCGGCAATCTCAAATACGACATGGTCCTTCCCGAACCCACGCCGCTTTCGTCTTGGCTCGAGCAGGAATGCAAGCGGCGTCAGCGCTGGCCGGTCATTGTTGCCGGTAGTGTGGTCGCCACCGAAGAACCCCTGACCCTCATCGCCTTCGGCGTGGTCCAGGGGGATTTTCCCAGGGCTCTGCTGGTCCTCGCGCCGCGCAAGCCCGAACGCTTTGCGCCCGCCGCGGAATTCATCGCTGAATCCCATCGCAAATTCGTTCGTCGCTCCGAGCTGCCCGTCGCAGGACCGGGTATCACGCCAACACCAGCCGCAAATTCCGAAGGCGGTATTCCTGACGACGCCACCGTGCTGCTGCTCGACAGTATCGGCGAATTGGCGTCACTCTACCGCATGGCCGATGGTGCGTTTGTGGGCGGTTCCCTGGTGAACGCCGGAGGCCACAACATTCTGGAGCCTGCAGCCTTCGGCAGGGTCCCGGTCTTCGGCCCCTACATGGAAAATTTTTCCGCCATCGCCTCGCGTTTTCTCGAAGCCGGTGCCGCCGTTCAGGTCGGCAGTCCGGAAGACGCGGGCGTCGCGTGGATCGAGTTGCTGCAGGATCGCGACAAAATGAAACGCATGGGCGATACCGCGCAACGCCTCGTCGAGACCAGTCGCGGCGCGCTCGATCGCGCCGTAAGCGAAGTGGCCAAACAACTCGCAGGTGCAGCTTGATGACTCTTCCACCCCTGCTCCGGGTCCTCCTCTGGCCTCTCTCTTGGCTGTACGGACAGATCACCCGATTTCGCGTGTGGCTCTACGAGAAACACATCCTCAAACAAAAGCATCTGGGCAAACCCGTAATCAGCATTGGCAATCTCACCGTCGGGGGCACCGGCAAGACGCCCTTGGTGATGTGGGTCGCCGAACGCCTGCTGGCAGATGGACATCGCGTCGGCATTCTCAGCCGGGGATACAAAGGCCCTGCCGGCACCAGCGATGAAATCGAGTTGATGAAGCAGCGACTCCAAAACCGCGTGCTCTTCGGCGTCGGGCCGGATCGTTATCAGCGCGGCACGCTTTTGGAATCCGACGTCGATGTTTTCTTGCTTGATGACGGTTTTCAGCATCTCGAACTCGCTCGCGACCTCGACATTCTGCTCATCGATGCATCGCAACCGCTCGCACGACAAACCCTGCTCCCTACCGGACGCCTCCGGGAGCCCGTGTCTGCCATGACACGCGCCGACCTTCTCGTCTTCACGCGCACCGAAACGGTTGCCGGCAGCACCGCGGCCATCGACAAGTTCCAAGGTTTTCCCGTATTTTCGGCGGCCACCCGCTTGCTCGGCTTTCGCCGTCTCGGCTCGGATCTTGAGACGGTGTCTCGGCAAGAACTGGGCGAGGGGCCTTTCTACGCGTTTTGCGGCATTGGTAACCCGCGCGCCTTTTTTCAGGATCTGCAGAACTGGGACCTGCCGCTGGCCGACCGGTGCGAATTTCCCGATCACCATCGTTACGACTCCCGCGACGTCCGTGAACTCGAGGAAGCCGCTCGCCGTGCCGGGGCCAAGGCCCTGGTGGCCACCGAAAAGGACGCCCAAAATCTCAATGACCTTCACTTCTCCGCTATGCCGGTTTACGTCACGCAAATTGATCTCGACATCGCCAAAGGCGACGCGCTGATCTCCTTCGTACGTCAGAAGATTTCATCGCGGGTGTGTGCCGCATGAGAATTGTGATTCGCGCAACGAACTGGGTGGGCGATGCGATCCTGTCGCTTCCCGCCCTGCGTGCCGTACGTTCGAACTTTCCGGGTGCGCATCTCGCCGTCGTTGCCCGTCCGCACGTAGCTGACCTCTATCGCGGGCAAGGCATTTCGGACGAGTTGATTCCGTACGACACCGATGGAAAACATCACGGTTGGCGCGGAAGAGAAGCGCTCGCTGCCGAACTTCGCGCCAAGAAATTCGATGTGGCGCTGCTTCTCCAGAACGCCTTCGACGCCGCCTGGCTTGCCTGGCGTGCCCGCATACCGCAACGCATTGGCTACGCCCGCGATGGCCGCGGTGCTTTGTTGACGAATGCAGTCGCGATCCCCAAGCCCGGTGAAACCTCGGCACACGAAAGATTCTATTATCTCGAATTGTTGCGCCGCCTAGGCTGGATCGACCATCTGCCCGACGATCCGCGCATCGCGCTGCAGGTTTCCGATGTCGCTCGTGATCGCGCCATGCGAATGCTGCTCGAAGCGGGCGCTCGCCCGCGCGCTCGCCGCATCGCCGTGGGCGCAGGAGCCTCGTATGGCTCGGCTAAGTGTTGGCCGCCCGCCCGTTTCGCGAAAGCCCTCAACGCGTTTCTCTTGCATGAACCTGTGGATGTGCTCTTATTCGGTACCCGTGCGGAGTCCGCCGTATCCTCAGCCATTTCGAGCGAATTGAGCCGGCCAGCGATCGACTTGACTGGCAAAACCTCCCTGGCCGACTTGCCTGCTCTGCTCTCCCAATGCCATCTGTTCCTCGGCAACGATTCCGGAGCGATGCACGTCGCCGCCGCCGTCGGCTTGCCCGTGGTGGCCGTTTTTGGTCCCACCGATCCTTGCGGAACGGCTCCCGTTACGCCCGTCGCGACGATTGTTCAGCAAAAGCCGTACTGCAGCCCCTGTTTCCTGCGTCGCTGCCCCACTGATCATCGCTGCATGACCGCCATCCCTCCGGAGATGGTGCATGTCGCCCTGCGCGCGCGTTTCTCGGAGGTGCTTTCTGGCTGATTCTCTCGCACTTCGACCTGCCGTGTTCCTCGATCGCGACGGGACGATTGCCGAAGAAGTCGGTTACTTGAATCATCTCGACCGATTTCGTATGTTTCCTTTCTCGGGGACAGCCGTTCGCCGCTTGAATGAAGCAGCACTGGCCGTATTCGTGGTGACCAATCAATCGGGCATTGCTCGCGGCTACTTCCCGGAGTCGTTTGTCCACGAAGTGCACGAGCGCATGCAGCACGAGTTGCTCAAGCACGGGGCTACGCTCGACGGCATCTACTACTGCCCGCACGGCACGAACGATGGCTGCGCTTGCCGTAAACCCGCTATCGGGATGATCGAGCGCGCCGCGCGCGAACATGGCCTCGATCTGCATCGCTCCTTCGTTGTCGGCGATCGATTTCTCGATATGGAGATGGCCTTCAAGGCGGGCTGCAAAGCGGTCTATGTTCGCACGGGTTGGGGCCTCGGCGAGCATACCTGGCAAGGCGGGAACTGGCCCCGGCAGCCTGACGTGATCGTCGACGATCTGGAACGCGCCGTAGATTGGATTTTGGGGCAAGGACAATGAAACGCGCGAAACCCCGGAAAACCCTGTCAAAAACGGTTGATCTGCTTGCTCTAGCCGACATCGTCGAACGCTTTGAAGGCAAGCGTGTCGTGATCCTCGGAGATTTTGTGGCCGACTATTTCCAGTATGGCGAGATCACGCGTGTTTCGCGCGAAGCCCCCGTGCTCATCCTGCGTCATCGTGAAACCCGCATCCTGCCCGGCGGGGCCGCGAACGCCGCCAATAATCTCCTCGCACTCGGGGCGCGGGTTCTCCCGGTCACGGCAGTCGGGGATGACGCCGCGGGCGACTCTCTGATCGAATCTTTCCGCGAAAAGAAAGTCGACGTTTCCGGGATTCGGCGCGCGAAAGACCACGTGACGCCTGTGAAAACGCGGTTCCTCGCCGGTTGGACGCACACGGTTGGTCAGCAGGTTTTGCGTGTGGACTATGAGCCGCAGACCCCCCTGGCCGCCGCGGGGCGAAACGAAATCGACCGACTTTTGAGGGCCCGCCTCAAAAATGCTGACGCTCTGGCGATTTCCGACTATGGCTTTGGTGTGGTCACACCGGAAACGGCTCGCCGCGTGGCCGGCAAAAAATCAAAGTATGTGATTACGCTCGACTCGCGCTACGACTTGTCCTCCTACAGGAATGCTGGCGTTAGCGCCGCCACGCCAAACGAGGCGGAAATGGAGGCGCTCCACCACACCACCATCGGCAGAAATGTTGTTGAACTGGAACGCTGCGGGCGCTCCACTCTCAACAATTTGAAGCTGAGTTCCCTGGTGGTCACGCGGGGGAAGGACGGCATGGCCCTGTTTCAAGCCGGCAGGGGAGTGGTACACATTCCTGTCCATGGCAGCGACCAAGCCGTCGACGTAACTGGCGCGGGCGACACAGTCCTTGCCGCCTACACACTCGGCCTCGCCAGCGGCGCGTCGCCTCTCGAAGCCGCGCATATTGCCAACATCGCGGGCGGCCTCGTGGTCATGAAACGAGGAACCGCAACCGTTTCCCGCAGCGAGCTGTTGGAGGAGATTCACAAAGCTGCTTCGGGAGTGCCATCGTAGCCATGCGTTCCGCCCACTCCAAGATCCTCTCTCGCGAAAAGGCCGCCAACGAAATCGTCCGTCTGAAACGGGCAGGGAAGAGCATTGTGCTGGCCAACGGTTGCTTTGACACGCTTCACGTCGGCCACGTGCGCTATCTGTCCGGAGCCAAACACGAGGGCGACATTCTGATCGTGGCCGTCAATTCCGACGCCAGTACGGGCCAGCTCAAGGGGCCCGGCCGTCCGGTCCTCGACGAGCTCGCCCGTGCGCAGTTGGTCGCCGCTCTGCGCGACGTCGACTACGTGGTCCTCTTTTCCGAGCCGACGGTCGAATCTTTGCTTGAGCAATTGCGTCCTGATGTCCACGCCAAAGGCACCGACTACACCACCGACACGGTCCCCGAACGCGAAATCTCTCGCCGCCTCGGTATTCGCGTGGCCATCGTCGGCGATCCGAAGAATCACTCCACACGCGGGTTTCTCGAAGCGGTCCGAAAGGGGCTGCATGGCTGACCCGCGCTTCCTGGTGGTTCGCCTCGGTTCCCTGGGAGACATCGTGCACACCTTCCCGGCGGTGGCCGCTCTTCGCGACTCCTTTCCGGCCTCCCCGATCGTTTGGCTCACGCATCCCCGCTGGGTCGATCTGGTCGCGAGCAGCGCTCTGCCGTCGGAAATCTGGCCGGTGGATTCCCGTGACCTTCGATCCGTCCGCCATGTCATCGAAAAGATTCGTGACCGTGGTTGGGATGCGGCCATCGATTATCAGGGGCTTTGGAAGGCCGCTTTCCTGCCTTTCTTTGGCGGCGTGCCGAAACGTATTGGCTTTTCGTCGGCCACCGTCCGGGAAATGGGTGTGCCGATTCTCTATACCGATCGGGTGGTCTGCAAAAGCGCTCATATCGCTGACCAGAACGGTGAACTCTCGCTGCACGCCGGGTCGCGCCAGCGGGTTTGCGGGTCCTCTCTCCGCGTCAGCGAAAAAGACCTTTCCCGGGTGCGAACGGATCTTCGCAACGCCGGCGTCGAGCGTTACGTAGTCCTCAGTCCCG
>Ga0182032_10000753_pt1 | contig 13711 bp, 10 predicted proteins | sample tim00Cox00000000_FD_125970 | JGI IMG/M metagenome (GOLD analysis project Ga0182032, IMG submission 125970) | Lab enrichment of tropical soil microbial communities from Luquillo Experimental Forest, Puerto Rico - timezero.00C.oxic.00.000.000 | ecosystem: Environmental > Terrestrial > Soil >... | reverse complement strand
GAAGTCCCCAAGCACAAGCTCGGCAAGCCTAAACCGCCCAAGACCAAACACACGCCGGCGATCCGCGTTCCGGTTACGGCGTGAGCCGCAATGGCCGCAACGGCAAAGCGCAAAACAAGTAAACCGGCAAGCAAGCAGAGGCGAAAACCCGGTCGCGCGCAGAGCCCATTGCGCCCGGGCACGGCGGCCGAATTTTGCGCGCAGGCTCGCAAGGCGCTCAAGCGCGGCGTTCCGGATATGATTTCCGACCGCGCGCTGCAACAGGTGCTCACGGCCGCGGTGAAAATCTACGCCGCCAAAGTCGAGCGGCGCGGACACGATGTGGCGCCATTTTCCCCAGATGCAGTGACGGCAACCGAGACGGTAGTCACGGCATGCGGCATGATCCGCGCGGCGGACCTTAATATGTTCGATGTCGCGATCTGGTTTCATCGCCCGCAGGGTATCGAGTAGGGACAACAGGCCACGAGCGGTCGATGCATGTCCTGGAACACGCAGAGCGGAGTAGCAGATGGCAGAAGTTTCAGTGGCGAAATTGACCGATATCGCCGACGGCGATTACCGCATCTTCGCCCTCGACAAGATCGAAGTCGGGATTTTTCGCACCGGCAGCAAAGTGCTCGCCTATGAGAATGTCTGTCCGCATGCCGGCGGTCCGGTCTGCCAGGGAAAGATTTTTCACCAGGTCGAAGAAGTGATCACCCCGGATAAGAAAAGCGCCGGATTGCGCTTTGGCAAACAGCGCCACATCGTCTGCCCATGGCACGGCTATGAATTCGACCTCGCCACCGGCTGCCATCCGGGCGATCCGTCGATGCGGCTCACTCCGGTACCGGTCGCCGTGCGCAACGGCCAGATTTACGTCAGCATTGCCTGAACCGACCTGATTGGGCCTGTTGAGGTTGGAGCGGCTCAAGGCGTCGCGTGCTGCACTTTGCGCGAGATTTCTGCGGCAAGCTTTTCGGCGATCATGATGGTCGGGATGTTGGTATTGCCCCGCGGGATCGTCGGCATGATCGAGGCATCGATGACACGCAGGCCCGTCACGCCGCGAACCCGGCCCGTCGTATCGGTTACGGCTGCACGATCCCCAGCGCTCCCCATTCGGCAAGTGCCGACCGGATGAAACGTGCCGGCGACATTTTGCCGGATGTGCTCGGCGAGCGCTTCGTCGTCCGCGGCGAGCGCAGCAAGATTGACTTTGCGATCTGCAAGCGTGCCAAAAACCGGACCGGCAACCGCCGGCACGGCATCGATCAGCGCGGCAATGGCCGTGCTTTTGAGCTGGTTTGCCGGCGTGATGCGATTGAGCCGCCGCAAGCGGTCGTCGAATTTCACAGGAAAACTCAGCCGCGTGATCGCGCGCACGGCGTCATGCGCAAGGATCTCGAGACTGCGTCGAAACCCCTGCATGAAGCGCGTGAGATCGAGCTCGTGCCCGGTGAAATTAAATTCGACCAGCGGATGGACCGCGGGATCGGCCGCGCGCAGCGACACCCGGCCGCGCGCTAGCGGCTTGAGCAGTGAGGGCGCCAAGTTGGCGACCTGATGTCCGAGCGGACTCCACGAGGTCTTGCACTGGACGTTAATATACATGTCCGCAGCGGGCGCGCCGGGCAGTCCGGACGAGTAGCGAAAGGCGGTCATCGGATGCGGCCGGATACTGCTTGACTGGCGTGCGCCGGGCTTTTGCAGGAGCCCGACGAATACGATGGCGTGATTTGATAAGTTTTCGCCCACACCCGGCAGATCGGCGCGGATATCGATGCCGAGATCGTTTAACGCCGTTGCAGGGCCAATGCCGGCACGCATCAGAAAAGCCGGCGAGTGGATGCCGCCGAGCGCGACAATGATCTCGCCCGCAAAGAACTCTTTGTGCTCGCCGTCCATCATGACGCGCACGCCGGTCGCACGCCGGCCGTCGAACAACAATCCGATGGCGAAAGCGTTGGTTACGATGGTGAGATTGCTGCGACGGCGTGCGGCAGCGTCGAGGTAGCAAATCGCCGCCGACGCCCGTCGCAGCGGCCAATTGCTCATCGGGACCGCGCCATAGCCGTCGCGAAAATCGCCGTTCATATCGGCGATGAATGGGATCTGCCGTTCTTGCGCGAAAACATGCACTGCCTTGGCGAGCGGCGCCCAATCGTCCGCTTTGGTGCGCCGGATCGGCACCGGACCGTCATTGCCATGCAACGGCCCGCCAAAGTCCCAGTCATTTTCCAGTTTGCGATAGTAAGGAAGGACGCCGTCCCAGCCCCATCCCGCGGCGCCGAGCGCTTCCCATTCGGCATAGTCATCGGGCGCGCCGCGGTGGGCCACCATGCCCATGACTGTCGAGCCGCCACCGACAACGCGGCCCTGCGAAAAGCCGACGAGCGGTGAATTTTCCTTCCGCCGCCAATGCACCTTAAGGCCCGGCCAGAAATAGGCGTCGTTGTAGTAAGAGCGCGGGTAGGAATCGAGCACGTCAGCGGGCTCGTTCCCCGGTGGCGTGTCGCGCCCCGCCTCCAGGAGGAGGACACGCGTGGCCGAGCGTGCCGACAAGCGGTTCGCCAAGACGCAGCCGGCCGCGCCCGCGCCCAGAATGATCATATCGAACGCGTCGGTCATTGCAGCTCTCGTTCGGGCAGACCGCCCAGCGCGATGGGCGGCGCGAATGCATTGAACATCGCGCTGTCATGCTTTACTGGGTCGACGGAGGCAAGCCACCATTTGGAGTAGGATTGCAGCATGGCCGACACGCGACACGACAAGCCAGCGGGCACGATGCGCGGTGTAATCGCCGCGATCGCCACCGCCGTCGATCCCAAAGGCGAGCCCGACTGTGCGCGCTCGATTGCTCTGGCGCGTTTCCTGCTCGCCAACGGCTGCGACGGGCTCAATGTGCTTGGCACGACTGGCGAGGCAACGTCGTTCTCGCTTGAGCAGCGGCGTCGCGTCATGACGGCCTATGCCGACAGCGGCCTGCCGCTCGATCGCATGATGGTCGGCACCGGTGCGGCAGCACTTGCCGATGCCATTGCCTTGACCAGGCACGCCGCCGAGCTCGGCTTTGCTGCCGCACTGGTGCTGCCGCCGTTCTACTATAAGGGAGTACCAGATGATGGTCTGCTCGCCGGCATCGATGCCATACTGGCGGCCACCGCTGCGCGGCCCATACCCGTTTATCTCTATCACTTCCCCGCGCAGTCGGGGGTGCCGTGGCACGTCGCGCTGATCCGCAGGTTTCTTGAGAAATTCGGCGAGCGGATCGTCGGCTTGAAGGATTCCTCCGGGGACATGGCTTACGCGCGCGAAGCTGCCAGCATCGCTCCGCGCTTTCGCGTGTTTCCTTCCACTGAAGCGGCATTGCCTGAAGCGCGGTCGGGACTGTTCGCCGGCTGTATTTCGGCGACTGCGAACCTCAACGCCGATTTATGCGCGCGTGGCTACCACGCCGGCGATGCGGGGGCGCTCGCGGAAGCGGTGGCGATCCGCAAGCTGTTTGACGGCAAGCCTCTGGTGCCGGGAGTAAAGGCACTGCTTGCGCATATTCATGGCGATCCGCAATGGGCCCGCGTCGAGCCACCGCTCGCCGACTTCCCGACAGCGCATCGAGCGGCGGTCATTGCCGGCTATGAGGCTGTGCGCGCCAAGCGCGTCGCGTAAGCCGCGGAATGCGACGGACCCGCCGCCGATCGCGTTGCGCTTCTGCCCACCGTTGACGCTGATGCGGCGGCCCCCTATAAGCCCCGCTTTCTCACAATCTCCTGTATCCGATACGTATGGCGAACACGAAATCCGCAAAGAAAGCTGCCCGTCAGGCCGTCCGCCGAACCATTATCAATAAGGCGCGACGCTCGCGCATGCGCAGCGCAATCCGCAAGGTGGAGGAAGCGATCGCCGCGGGTGACCGCACTCGCGCTCTCGCCGCGATGGCTGACGCGGAGCCGGCTTTGATCCGCGCTGCACAGAAAGGCATCGTGCATCGCAATTCCGCGCAGCGAAAAGTTTCGCGGCTCTCGCACCAGATCGCGAAGCTTCAAAAGAAATAGCGCCGCCGCACGCGGCGCCGCTGCAAATCCCGCGATCCGAAATTGTGGATTGCAATCAATCTGTTGCATTATTGTCACGACGGTGGGGAAAATTGCATTCTGCGATGATCGCGCGATTGGCGTGCACGATTACGCACGATTCTTGTTTGCTCCCGCTTGCTGCGGCGACGGGTACCCTTGTCACGCGCGCAGAAGAATTCATGCACAATGAAAGGGTTATCGCACATAGCTGCGCACGGGCTTTGAGTCTGGCGCCTCACGCGAGGTGTTTTTTTATTTGTTGCTTCGGTGCACCAAATCACTTTTTCGCGCGTGTCACATGTGGCAGAAATGTGAATCGTCAAATCGACTCAATACTTTGGTCATGGAAGTACTTTTTGGCACGATCTCAGCTCACCTCGCGTAGTGCGGAAAGTCCAATGTTGACGCGGTTTTTGCGGTTGCGAGGCGCAAATCGCGTGCTACGTTCTAATTCCCTTCCGTTCTGAAGGTCTTCAACAATTCGGCAGCGGGAGCCCATCGAAGAATGGGAACGGGAGAGCTGTGTCCGATTTAGTCGAGTTCTAAAGTCGCCGCGTATTTGTACAGCGAATAGTCCAGCCGCGGTTGCACGGGGCTGAAAACACACAGAGCGGGTCTTTTTGCGAGGCGCCGAGCGATGCGCCGGGCGTCATGGGTGAGAAAACGAGCCCGAGAGCCACGGAGGTTGGGAGCATGAACACGCCAAGAGTTCGACCGAAGGAAGGGACAGCCGTCCCTCGGGCTGCCGCTCATTGCGCCGGAGTTTATCCGTCCGGCATCCCAGTAAGGGGCTGAGCCGGCTCGACGCCCGCACCAGCCCTCCCCGACAATGTGTTTGTACCGCGTGCGTAGCGTCTTGGCGAAGCCGAGAGTGTCTGTCTGACGGCTTGTGTTCCTCCTCCAACGAGAAGCACCAATTATGACAAGCACGGATCAGGAGCGATGGCGAAGGGTCAAGGACCAGTTGCGCTCTGAACTGGGCGAAGACGTCTTCAGCAGCTGGTTCGGGCGTATGGAGCTCGAGGCCGTCGAAAAAGGCTTGGTACGGCTCTCGGTGCCCACGCGTTTCCTTCGCAACTGGATCCAATCGCATTACAGCGAAAGAGTGCTGCTCAAGTGGCAATCGGAAGAGCCCGATGTCACTCGTCTCGAGCTGAACGTCCGTTCTTCGACAATCCGCCTGCCCGCGAGCAAGCCCAAACCGCTCGAGCCTCTGGCGCCGGCGCGCGATGGCCGCGACGGCGGGCTGGACGCCGCCAATGTGCGCGCCAGCATTCCTTTCATGAGTGTGCACGAAGCGCTCGGTGGTTCACCACTCGATCCGCGGCTGAGCTTCGAAACCTTCATCGTCGGCCGCTCCAACACGCTGGCGCACGCCGCGGCGAAACAGGTCGCCACCAGCAAGCGCGGCGAACCGCTTATGTTCAACCCGCTGTACATCCATGCCGCGGTCGGATTGGGCAAAACCCATCTGCTCCAGGCGATCACGTGGGCGGGCAACGGCGCCGGCGACCGCAAGATGCTTTACCTGACCGCCGAGCGTTTCATGTACGGCTTTGTCTCGGCGCTGCGCAGCCAAACCACCCTGGCGTTTAAGGAAGCGGTTCGAGCTATCGACGTTCTGGTTATCGACGATCTGCAATTTCTCCAGGGCCGCTCGACCCAGGCCGAGTTCTGTCACACGCTCAACACGCTGATCGACGCCGGCCGGCAGGTCGTGATCGCCAGCGATCGTCCCCCCGCCGATCTGGAGAGCCTCGACGACCGGGTCCGTTCACGGCTGGCTGGCGGTCTGGTGGTCGAGATCGGTTCGCTCGGCGAGGAGCTGCGGTTTGAAATCCTCAAAAGCCGCATCAACGCCGCGCGCTTGCATCATCCGGGTTTCGAGGTGCCGCAGCCGGTCCTCGCCTTCATTGCCAAATCGGTCACGCATAACGGGCGTGATCTGGAAGGTGCGGTCAATCGGCTGTTGGCTCACAGCAAGCTCACCGGCCAGCCGGTCACGGTTGAAATGGCGGAGCGCGAAATGCGCGACCTGATCCGGCCTGCCGAGCCGAAACGGGTGAGGATCGAGGACATTCAGCGCATCGTCGCGCGCCAGTATAATGTCAGTCGCGCCGACTTGCTGTCGTCGCGGCGGACCGCCAATGTCGTACGGCCGCGGCAAGTCGCAATGTACCTGGCCAAGGTTCTCACATTGCGATCCTTGCCTGAGATTGGCCGCCGGTTCGGGGGGCGCGACCATACGACCGTCTTGCATGCGGTGCGAAAAATCGAGAGTTTGGCAGGGAACGACAGTGCATTTGCCGAGGAGATCGAGGGGCTCAAACGTCAGCTCCAAGATTGAAACCCAGGACTGATTGCTCGCAAGCCGGAACGGCTTAAGGCCCGGGCTTGCCGAACGCCTCGCGCCGCGCCACCCTTGTCGGCGTTCCGGCTTTCTTCATGGATTTCGCAATGAAAGTCACCGTAGAGCGATCGGAATTATTGAAATCACTGGGCCACGTCCATCGCGTGGTCGAGCGGCGTAATACGATTCCGATTCTCGCTAACGTGCTCTTGCACGGCGATCGTTCCAAGCTTTCGTTGAAAGCCACCGATCTCGATATCGAAGTAACCGACACGATAGCCGCCGAGGTCGCACCCGGCGGATCAACGACGGTGCCGGCGCACATGTTCTTTGACATCGTGCGCAAGCTGCCTGAAGGCGCTCAGATCGTCCTTGAATCGTCCGGCGACCGCGCCGCATTGGCCATCCGCGCCGGCCGTTCCCGCTTCACCTTGCAGACACTGCCGGAGAGCGACTTTCCGGATCTCGCCGCCGGCGAAATGACGCATAAGTTTGCGCTCAAAGCGAGCGACCTCAAGCGCCTCGTCGATAAGACTCAATTTGCCATCTCGACCGAAGAGACGCGCTATTATCTCAACGGCATCTATCTGCACGCGGCGGGCACGGCCAAAGCCCAGACGCTGCGGGCGGTCGCCACCGACGGCCACCGGCTCGCGCAAATGGAGCTCGAACTGCCCAAAGGCGCCGCCGGCATGCCAGGCGTGATCGTGCCGCGTAAAACAGTCGGCGAGGTGCATCGTCTGATCGATGATCCGGAGGCCGAGGTAACAATCGAACTGTCGTCCGGGAAAATCCGCTTCACGATCGGCGACACAGTTCTGACTTCGAAGCTGATCGACGGCACGTTCCCGGATTACGCGCGCGTCATCCCCGCAAACAATGACAAGCAACTGATCGTCGATAAGAAGGAATTCGAGGCGGCGGTCGATCGGGTCTCCACCGTGTCGAGCGAACGCGGTCGCGCTGTGAAACTGTCGGTCAATGCCGGGCGCCTGTTGCTATCCGTCACCAACCCCGATTCCGGCAGCGCCAATGAAGAGCTCGAAGTCGAATACGAAGCCGATCCGATCGATATCGGTTTCAACTCGCGTTATCTTCTCGATATCGCTGCGCAGATCGAAAGCGAAGCAGCCGTGCTAAGACTGGCTGATCCCGGATCGCCGACCCTGATCCAGGACAAAGAGCAGCGCGGCGCTCTCTATGTCCTGATGCCGATGAGGGTTTGACGGGGACTTGGAGCGGTAACCGGCAACCCCGAGCGGCGTCGCCCGTTCGCAACTCGTGCCCTGATGCCCGCGTCGGTCCGCCGCCTAACTCTGCATAATTTTCGTAATTACCATTCCGCTTCGCTTGACGCCGAGGCGGCGACAATCGTGCTGGTGGGACCCAATGGCGCGGGCAAAACCAATCTGCTCGAAGCCATCTCGTTTCTTGCACCGGGGCGCGGTCTGCGGCGGGCGACGCTTAGCGAAGTGGCGTTTAACGAAGGCGACGGCTCGTGGGCCGTCGCTGCCGAGGTCGAAGGCGCGCTGGGACTGGTGACGCTCGGCACCGGAATTGAGCGTCCTGCCGAGGATGGCGCGCTCAACCAGCGCCGCTGCCGGATCGATCGCGAACCGGTAGGGTCGGCAGCGGCCTTCGCTGATCATTTGCGAGCGGTCTGGCTGGTGCCGGCAATGGACACGCTGTTCGCCGGCGCGCCGTCGGAGCGCCGGCGTTTCCTCGACCGCCTGGCGCTCGCGGTTGATGCCGAACATGCCAGCCGGGTGAACGCGCTGGAACGATCGCTACGCTCGCGCAATCGGCTGTTGGAGGAAGCGAGCGCCGATAGCCACTGGCTCGATGCCGTCGAACACGAGACTGCGGAGCTTGCGGTCGCTGTTGCGGGGCTGCGGGTCGAGACGGTTCGCCGCCTCGACAGCATGCTGGCCGCGCGGAGGGATTCGCCGTTCCCGCCGGCCGAAATCTCCATCGAGGGCTCGCTGGAGGAACTCGTGCCAAAGCTTCCCGCGAGCGAAATCGAGGAGCGCTACCGCGCCGCATTGCGCGACGCTCGCAGCCGCGATGCGGCTGCGGGACGCACGCTCGATGGCCCGCATCTGAGCGACCTCAACGTCACCTATGCGGCAAAGAGCATCCCTGCCGCGGACGCTTCGACCGGCGAGCAGAAAGCGCTTCTGATCGGGCTCGTGCTGGCGCATGCGCGACTGGTGCGCGAGATGACCGGGACTGCTCCTGTCCTCCTCCTTGACGAGGTCCTCGCCCATCTCGACCCGGCGCGGCGTGCCGCATTGCATGCCGAGCTCGGCGAACTCAGCGCCCAAGCGTGGATGACGGGCGCTGATCCGGCGGCGTTCCGCGAAACCCAGTCGAACGCCGCATTTATCGAAGTCAGGTCCGGAATGCTGACGCCGCGTCCATGATCGCATCTGGCGTCGCTAAGCTTCGGAACCAGATTGCGCGCCCGTCCTTAACCCGACAGGAACAGCACACGTCGCGTATGGAACCGGGGCATCAAGATGCCGGAATCACCCGCTGATGCCATCGTCCGAAATCTGATCGAAGCGCTTGAGCGGCTACGCCAGGATTTGCATCGAATGGAACTTTGGACCGCTGCGCTCCACCACTTTCAGCAGCCGATTCCCGACTACCGGGCTGACGACCAGCATCTGTTGGGGCCGCTTTCCAAACCGCCGCGCCGACGTTCACGCGGTGGATGGCGGTCGCGAAACGCGCCCGCCCGAGCGGCCGTTGCGGGGCCGATTTGCGGCTAAAAACGGCGTGCATTTTCTCTGCCGCAAAACCTTGAAAAATCGCGTTCGAACAGTATCTTAGTCATGCCTCTTTTGTCCTGTACGGATCGCCTTTTTGGTGTACAAGTTTGGGCGATTCACTCATATTTTTATTGGAAGTGATTCGAAAGTCGAAAAGCGAAAACAAAGCCACCCGACAAAGCCTTCACACATGGCCGAACCCGTCCGCAAGAAAATCCCGACGCCGTCCGATTACGACGCGGAATCGATCAAGGTGCTTAAGGGACTCGATGCCGTTCGCAAGCGCCCGGGGATGTATATCGGCGATACCGACGACGGTTCGGGCCTGCATCACATGGTCTACGAGGTCGTCGACAACGCTATCGACGAAGCGCTTGCCGGTTTTGCCAAGGAAGTGACGGTGATCCTCAATCCGGACGGTTCCTGCACCGTCCGTGACGATGGCCGCGGGGTCCCGACCGACATCCACAAGGGCGAAGGTGTGTCGGCCGCCGAGGTCATCATGACCCAGCTTCATGCGGGCGGAAAGTTCGACCAGAATTCGTACAAGGTTTCCGGCGGGCTGCATGGCGTCGGCGTTTCCGTCGTCAATGCGCTGTCCACTTGGCTGCGCCTGCGCATTTGGCGCGACGGCCAGGAGCATTTCATGGAATTTCAGAACGGCGAAGCGGTGGCGCCGCTCGCCGTAGTCGGCGCTGCGCGCGACAAGCGCGGCACTGAGGTGACATTCCTGCCGTCCAAAAAAACCTTCAGCATGACGGAATTTGACTTCGCCACGCTGAAGCACCGACTCCGCGAGCTGGCGTTCCTCAATTCCGGCGTCACCATCGTCCTCTCCGACATGCGCCATGCTGTCGAGAAGCGCGAACAATTGCGTTACGAGGGCGGCGTCGAGGCGTTCGTCAAATATCTCGACCGCAACAAAACGTCCCTGGTGCCGCAGCCGATCGTCATTAAGGCCGAGCGCGACGGAGTGTTGGTCGATTGCGCGCTGTGGTGGAACGACGGCTATCACGAAACAGTGCTGTGCTTTACCAACAACATTCCGCAGCGCGACGGCGGCACGCATCTGGCCGGTTTTCGCGGCGCGCTTACTCGCCAGGTGACGGGCTATGCCGAGTCCGGCGGCGCGGCGCGCAAGGAGAAAGTCGCGCTCACCGGCGATGATTGCCGTGAAGGACTGACCGCGGTCCTCTCGGTCAAAGTCGCCGATCCAAAGTTTTCCTCGCAAACCAAGGACAAGCTCGTGTCCTCGGAAGTCCGCCCGGCGGTCGAGGGCATCGTCAATGACATTCTCAATGCCTGGTTCGAGGAGCATCCCGCCGAGGCGAAGGTTATTGTCGGCAAAGTCATCCAGGCCGCCGCTGCGCGTGAAGCGGCGCGCAAAGCGCGCGAAATGACGCGTAAAAGCGCTCTCGGCGTCACATCCCTGCCCGGCAAGCTTGCCGATTGCCAGGAGCGTGACCCGGCAAAGTCCGAATTGTTTATCGTCGAGGGCGATTCCGCCGGCGGCAGCGCCAAGCAGGGCCGCAATCGCGAATTTCAAGCGGTGTTGCCGCTGCGCGGCAAAATCCTGAATGTCGAGCGCGCGCGCATGGACAAGATGCTCTCATCCGAGCAGATCGGCACGCTCATCACGGCGCTTGGCACCGGTATCGGCACCGACGAATTCTCGGTCGACAAGCTGCGCTACCACAAAATTATCATCATGACGGACGCCGACGTCGACGGCGCCCACATCCGCACGCTGCTGTTGACGTTTTTCTATCGGCAGATGCGCGAAATCATCGATCGCGGTCATCTCTATATCGCCCAGCCGCCCCTCTATAAGGTTACCCGCGGCAAGTCCGAGCAATACCTCAAGGACGAACCCGCGCTCGAAGATTACCTCATCGACGCCGGGCTCGAGGATACCGTGCTGCGCCTGTCGTCGGGCGAAGTGCGCGCCGGCAACGATCTGCGCCGGCTGGTCGAAGAGGCGCGCCGCATCCGCAATCTGTTGCGCGGCTTGCACAGCCGCTACAACCGGCAAGTGATCGAGCAGGCCGCCATCGCCGGCGTGCTGCGCTCACAGGTCACTGGCGACGCAGTCACCGCGACCGCGGCCGCCGACTACATCGCGCGCCGTCTCGACGCGCTCACCGATCCCGCCGAACGCGGCTGGAAGGGGCAATTCAGCGCGGACGGATTCCAGTTCGAACGCACGCTGCGCGGCGTCAAGGAAGTCGCGGTGATCGATCAGGCGCTGCTCGGTTCGGCCGACGCCCGCAAGCTCGACGAGTTCGCGCCGTCGCTACAGCAGATCTACCCGCGACCGACGCCGCCGGCGACGTTGCGGCGAAAGGACGAGGAGGTCCAGATCCACGGCCCTGTGGGCCTGTTCGAAGCCGTCATGACCGCCGGCCGCAAAGGGGCGACGTTGCAACGTTATAAGGGTCTCGGCGAAATGAACCCGGAGCAGCTCTGGGAAACTACCCTCGACACCAATGCGCGCTCCTTGCTCTGCGTCAGCGTCAAGGAAATCGACGAAGCCAACACGATTTTCGACGAGCTGATGGGCGACAAGGTCGAGCCGCGTCGCGATTTCATCGAGCAGCATGCGCTCGCCGCGAGCGTGGACGTGTAAAGCAGCCGCCGGCTAATAGCCCGGCAGCACCAGCACTTTGGGATTTACCGGAAGGGTAGCCTTCGAGACCACGATGGAAGGAATCTCCGCGGTCTCGACGTCCCACTGCTTGCGCGCGCGATCAAGGAAGCGCTCGAGCGCGCCAAAAAAGTGCATCGGAATCATCAGCGGCGCCTTCAAGGCCGTCAGCACCTCCATCATGCCCTCGAGATCGAGCGTGTAAGTGCCGTCGACCGGCACCATGACAACATCCAGCCGGCCGATCTCATTGAGCTGCAGTTGCGTTAACGTGTGGTGCAGATGGCCGAGATGGGCAATGCATAGATTGGCCACCTGAAAAATGAAAATGGAATTGCCATGGCCCTCGGTGATAGTGCTGCCGTAATAGCTGCGAATATTAGTTGGCACGTTGCGCACCCTCACATCGCGGTATTTCAGATCCCAGATGGCAGGTTGCTCGGGAATGTCTCCCCACCCGCGCAACACGTATTTGATCGCCGGATCGGGACGATCGGTGTAATGGGTGCTGTGCGCATGATTCATCGTGACAATGTCCGGCAGCACCGGAGGTCTGACGTAGTCGTTGTAGTCGGTGACGATACGCACGAGCTGCGGGCTTTCGATCAGGAAAGTGGCGTGGCCGACAAAGGTCAGGCGCACTTGATCCGAGTTCAGCGCAGCTAAACGCAATGCCGCCGGAATCGCGTGCGGCCGATCGGTGGCGACAAGTCCAGGGCAGGCTTCGGTCATTTCCGGCTTGTCGGCGGGCGCCGCGGATTGCGCACTCGCCAGCGACGACAGCGGCAAGGCCGCGATCACGAGCGCTGCGAAGGAGCCAATGCCGCGCAAAATACTCATGCTTTACCGCCTGTCGCGCCGGGAGAGACAGAATACAAAATTGCTGGCACTTAAGCACAAGTGCGCCGCGGTATGCCGCGATTTATATTCGCGAACCTTGAAAGCCGCTCAGCGCGCCGAGGTGATAGTGCCGCGGGCCGTCAGCACCACCCAGTGACCGTCTTGCCGCTTGATCATATCGACACGACCGATTCCCGGGAGAACACTGCCGGCGCCGACAGCGAACAGGCCGCCATAGCGGCTTTCCACCAAGGCCCGGCCGTTGCGCACATCGTGAACGATCCAGTCCTGTAAAACGCGGTCGCTGAGTTTCGCCGGATCTGTGGCCGGCGCCGCGGGCGGCGGAACAGCCGGCAATGAGCCCGTCGCGTCGGCCACAGCGACGTCGCGCTGATCGATACGATCCAGCCGATCGGCAATTTTGGCATATTGGCTGATCGCGTTGCGGGTGGCGTTTTCGAGGCTCGCTTTGATCGCAGCGATGCCAGCGAGTTCCAGTTTGATTTCGCGCATTGCGGCGAGCGTGTTCTCGCTTCCAACCGCCGGCGTCGCGGGCGGCGAGGGTGACGGGAAGATGAGGCGCGCCAATCCCGAGCCTGAAACCGAACCGACGAAAGAACCGAACGCCGCGGCAAAGGCGACGCTCGCGGCGAGCATCGCAAATCGTTTGGAGCGAGCTGGCGTCGCAGCAGCGGCGGTCCCGTCCGGAGCTTTGTCTTTGACCTCGTCTTGGCTTGCGCTGATGTTCGGGGCCACGATCGCCGGCAGGTTGATGATGGGCGATTCGCCGGCATCCGTCGCGGTGGCGACCTCGCCTGCCGCGGCGTGATCAGGGTCGCCTGCCATTCGCACCTCCGGTGTTTACGGTTGATCAATCGTTAACCAGCTTTGGTTAGCGATTGGTTACAGTTGACGCTTTCGGCCGACAGCCGCGCCTACAAACTAATCGGCAAGGCCATTCTCGCGCGCAAGCTGGCGTAACGAGGTCTCCGGGCGGGCGCCGAGATGCTGGATGATTTCCGCCGCGGCGAGCGCGCCGAGGCGG
>Ga0182032_10000752_pt1 | contig 13722 bp, 6 predicted proteins | sample tim00Cox00000000_FD_125970 | JGI IMG/M metagenome (GOLD analysis project Ga0182032, IMG submission 125970) | Lab enrichment of tropical soil microbial communities from Luquillo Experimental Forest, Puerto Rico - timezero.00C.oxic.00.000.000 | ecosystem: Environmental > Terrestrial > Soil >... | reverse complement strand
CTTTTATTCCGGGACGTCGGCGAAGGACTGCCGGATCGAGGCCATCATCTCGAAAAGCGGCCCCGTCAAGGAGCTGAAGGCGGGCGAGAGCGGCGAAGTCGTGCTCGACCGCACCGTCATTTACGCCGAATCGGGCGGGCAAGTCGCGGACACCGGGGCCTTCTACGACCATTCCGGTCGACAAGAACTCGCGGACGTAACTGGCGCGTTCTACCCCGTTGCCGGACTGATCGCGCACAGGGTGGTGGCGAAGGAAACGCTGCGGGTGGGCGACCGCGTTCGGGTCGTCGCCGACGCCGAGCGTCGCGCCCGCATCGTCCGCAATCACACCGGCACACACCTGGTGCACGCCGCCCTGCGAAACATCTTGGGCACGCACGTGAAGCAGTCCGGCTCGCAGAACGCGCCCGAGCGCCTGCGCTTCGACTTTTCGCACTTCGCACCCGTGGGTGCCGACGAGCTGCGCGACATCGAGCAGCAAGTAAACGACGAAATCCGCTTGAATACGCAAGTCGAAACCAGCGTCACCTCGCTCGAAGAGGCGCTCAACTCCGGCGCGCTGGCCTTCTTTGGCGACAAATATCCCGAGGCGAACGTCCGCGTGGTGACGATTCCCGATCCCCGCTCTCCTCGCGGCTTCTACTCCAAGGAACTGTGCGGCGGTACGCACGTCGAGCGCGCGGGCGACATCGGCGTGCTGAAAGTCGTAAGCGAGGAGTCTGTGGCCGCCGGAGTGCGCCGCATCGAAGCCGTCACCGGCATTGGCGCCCTCGAACACTACCAACAGCAAGCCCGATCGCTTCGACAACTGGCCAGCCAGCTCAATGTCGCCGAAGACGCCGTCCTCGCCCAAGTCGAAAAGCTGTCCGAGACGGTGAGGCAACTTGAAAAGGATCTGGAAGCACAGAAGCGCAAAGGAGCTTTGGGGCAGATTGACGAACTAGCTGCCCACGTGCAACTCATTAAAGGGATTAAGGTTATTGCCGCCGAAGTGCAGAATGTTGACCGCGAAGGGCTTCGGCAGCTGGTCGACAGCCTCCGCCAAAAGCTGGGCTCGGGCGTCGTCGCTCTCGGCACGCCCGAGAACGGCAAAGTGGCTCTGATCGCCGGAGTCACCAAAGACCTCACCAGCAAAGTCCATGCCGGCAAGCTGATAGGGGCCCTGGCGGAGAAACTAGGAGGCAAGGGCGGCGGCCGGCCCGATCTGGCTGAGGCTGGCGGTAAGGATACAGCTGGCCTGAAAACAGCCTTGCAGACAGTGCCCTCCCTAATCGAAACGTGGTTATAATGGCCGACAGCAGGGGCGATAGGTGTGTCAGTGGCTCGTTTGCCCTGTGCCGAGTCAAACCATCGGGCAGCGCTCCTAGTACTCGCGGTTTATTGACGCCTGAACCCTCGCAGCGATATGAAGGAGGGCATCGGAGTGGGGTTAGGTCCCGATAAGGGCAGGGGTTAAATCCAAGAAGGACATGAGCTTTCCCCGAGCCATGGAGATGAAAACTGCGACACTTATGGCCTGCCTGATCGTGGGTTCGCTCGCGTTGTGCGCCCGGCCGGCCGACGCGCAGATCGCCAGGATCGTTGACAATAGCGGCCGCAGCTTTTTCATCAACGAGAACCCGGCTCCCGTCAAGCTCGCCCCCACGACAAAATCGCGCTCCAACATTTACTTGCCGGGAGATATTTCCTTTACAGGACTCCCGCACCCGGCCGTGGATATGAACCGGGATGGGGTTGAGAAGCTGGTCCGCGAAGCAGCGGACCGCCACCGCGTCGATCCCGCGCTGGTCCGCGCGGTGATCGAAACGGAATCCAATTGGAACCCTAAGGCCTATTCCCATAAGGGCGCCGGGGGATTGATGCAATTGATCCCCACCACCGCCCAGCGCTATGGCGCGTATGACGTTTTCGACCCGCAACAGAACATCGACGCCGGGGTTAGATATTTGCGGACACTGCTGGAGCGCTATCATGGCAACCTCGATCTGGCGCTGGCGGCATATAACGCGGGAGAAGGCGCCGTGGACCGCGCCCACGGAGTTCCCGCATTCCGCGAGACACGCGACTACGTACAGAAGGTTCAGAACGCCTACTTCCGGCCGGGGTCCGGCCGCCTGCCTGACGCGTTTGCCAACAGGCACGCGATTCACCGAGACGTCACACCCGAAGGACGCATCGTATTTAGGAACGACTGAGAACAGTAACCCGTTCTCAGTCATAGGTTTTCAAGATTCGGGCTACCCGGGCCTAAGCGCCCGGCCCTTCGCCTCGGGATCCGCGAGGCCGGGTTACAGTACCTTAGTGTTGAATATTAAGACTAAGTCTCGCAAAATGACCGCGTAACAGAGAGTCGAAATGCATTAGTATTGCTAGAGAACGGCTGCGAGAGCCCGTAAAAGCGGCTAGAATGTTTAAGGAGATACAGCGAACGGTTTGGGGGAGCAGCCGGATGTCTCCGGAGAAAAAATGTTTGTTTCGGATCTTCGCCCCCTTTTCGCTAGGCTTTTTTCTCGCAACCGCGGTTGCCGCCGCGCCGTCATCGAACGCGGCGGAACCCAACGCCTCCGCAAAACGCCAGTCCGCCTCCGCACAATTTGCGCGAGCCGAAGAGCAGCGCGCCGCGCTCAACGCGAAACCTAGCGATAAACGATCGCTCGCCGATTACAAACAAATCGTGATGAGTTACCGGCGCGTGAAACTGATTACGCCGCGCGCGCCGGAGGTTCCTGATTCGCTGCTCGCGGTTGCGGAGCTCTACACCGAAATGGGCGATCGCTTCGGGCGCAGCTATTACCAACTGGCTGCCGATGCCTACGAATTCCTGGTGCGCGAATACCCCGCGCACAAACATTGCCAGGAGGCGCTGCTGCGGATTGCCAAGCTCGAGCGCGATAATCTTGCGCAACCCGGGCAGGCACAGAAAACCTACGAGGAGTTTTTGAAACGCTATCCGCGCTCGCCGCGGAGGCGAGAGGTGGAAGAAGCGCTTGCGGAATTGGCGCTGCTGCAAAAGAGCGAGGACGCCTCGGCGCAGACGAACTCGCGTGAAAATCGTGACGGCTCGGCGCTCGGAAAGACCCTGGCCGTGGAAGAGCCGCGGCCCAGCGCGCCGGTGCATTCCGGCGGAAAGGCGGTTACGAATTCCGCGGACACTCCGCGCGTGCGGCGCGTTCGCGCTTCATTGAACGGGGACGCTACGCGCGTAACGATTGATCTCGACAACACCGTGCAATTCTCCTCGGCAAGGATTTCCAATCCAGACCGCATCTTTTTTGATTTGCACGCGGCGCGGCTGACGCCGGAGGTCGCGCGGAGTAGCATCCACGTCGAGGGCGATCTGCTGACAGCGGTACGCGTGGCGCAAAACCACGCGGGAGTCGTGCGCGTGGCGCTCGATGTGAACGGTGTCAGAGAATACACCGCCCTGCTGACAAAAGATCCGACGCAACTGGTGATCGATCTCTACGGAAGTTCTTTTGGCGCGGAACCGGTGCGGACGTCGAGCGCCAAGCGCGCTGAAAAGACAGGCGCGGAGGAGTTTCGCCCACCCGAAGCAGCCGCAAATGGCCCAACGCAAACGGTTGCGGCAAAGCCCGCCAGTGGAGAACCAGTTCCGGCCCCCGAACAATGGCCCGGCGCGAGTTCGAAAAGCGTCAGCACCGGTACTTTAGACGGGCCCAAGGCGGGCGCCAATGCGACGCCGAGCCCGCGGGACACGCTGCCGAGCGCGAAGAGAGGGAAATCAACATCCTTTAAGACCTCAACGCCGGACGCCAAGCCGGATTTGATCCGCCCGGCGAGCGCGCCGCAACCTCTGCGCGACGGACAGTCCACCTTGACGCGCACGCTCGGGCTGAAGATTGGCCGTATCGTCATTGATCCGGGCCACGGCGGTCACGACACGGGAACGATCGGGCCGACCGGCTTGATGGAAAAGGATCTGTGCCTCGACGTGGCGCTGCGGCTGGGAAAAATCATCGAACAGAGGCTGCCTAACGCGGACGTGGTTTACACCCGCTCGGACGACACCTTCATTCCGCTGGAAGAACGAACCGGTATCGCCAACGAGGCGAAGGCGGATTTGTTCATCTCCATTCACGCGAATTCGAGCCGCGATATGGACGCACGCGGAATTGAAACCTATTACCTGAACCTGAAAGGCACGTCGGAGGCCATGGAGGTGGCCGCGCGCGAAAACGCCACGGCGCAAGAAGGAGTGCACGAGCTGGAGAGCCTGGTGAAGAGAATCGCGCAGACGGAAAAGATCGACGAGTCCAAGGAATTTGCCGAAGACATCCAGCAATCGCTCTCCGAACGAATGCAAAGAACCAGCAAAAGCGTGAGAAACCGGGGCGTGCGCAAGGCGCCATTTGTCGTGCTGATCGGCGCGGATATGCCTTCCATCCTCACGGAGATCTCTTTTCTCAGCAATCCCGCCGACGAAAAGCTCTTGAAGCAGCCCGAGCAGCGGCAAAGAGTAGCCGAGGGCCTTTATCAAGGTATCTCCAGCTACTTGCAGAACATGAATAGCGTTACCGTGAACCTTCCGGGCAGAAAGGCCGCGGAGCGCGGCCGCGCGAGCGCTGTGGTTGAACAATCGCGCAACCAAAGGTAGCCTGTTGGTGTCAAATAAGTGGTAGGGATGCGACGCCACACTCTTCTTTTCTTTGTCTTAGCGCTCGCGCTTGCAAGTGCTCCGGATTGCCGCGCGCAAAACACTCCTCGAATCCTATTGCCCGATCGCTTTGGGGACTGGGTCGCCACCGCTTCTCCGGACGAAGTGAAACCCGCAGAGCAGGACGCCTCGCTCCTGACCGAAGCGGGATTGGAAGAATGGCTCATGAGGCCGTACTCCAACGGGTCTCAGATCTTGAAGGTAAGCCTGAAGCGATTTCACGACCCGTCGGGGGCGTATGAGGCTTATACGGCGCTCCTTGATACAGACTTGGAGCCTTCCACGGTTGGGCAGTTAACGGCGATCGGTCATGACCGGCTCATCATGCTCATTGGAAATTTCCTGGTGATGGTGGATCAGCCGCAACTTGCTTCCACGGCCGATCTGCGGGAGCTTGCGGGTACGGTCGGAAAGTCCGCTGATACTACGCCGCTACCGCCGATTCGTGCGTATTTGCCGCAGGGTTTTGCGGACGGTACACAACGGTACGCTCTGGGACCGGTCGCCTTCCGGACAGCGCTCAGCGGGCTGGGCGAGGCCGCCCTGGCGCCGCTCACCGAGGAAGTTGGGTTTGATTTTGGAGCTGAGGCGATGTTTGCGAGCTACCAAAAGACAAAAGAAAGCGGAGTGCTCCTGCTGATTGACTACCCCACGCCGCAGTTGGCCGAGCAGCACTTGCGCCATTTAGAGGCCGCGCTTTCCCCCGCTGCGAAGCAGGCAGGAACGACGGTTGAAAGGAAAGGTTCGCTGCTTTCGCTGGTATTGCGGCCTTCTACCGCTGCCTTCGCTGAGATGCTGCGAAGCGGAGTCCACTACCAGACGGAAGTTACTTGGAATGAGCCAACCCACAAGCTCACTGACCCGCCCTGGCTGGCGATCCTCGGCAGGATCCTCATCATGACGCTTCTGTTCATGGGGCTGGCGGTCGCTGTGGGAGCGGCGTTTGGGGGAGTGCGAGTCTTACTGAAGGTCGTCTTCCCCGGAAAAGTTTTCGACCGGCCGGGTCAGATGGATGTCCTGCAACTGGGACTCTCCGGCAAGCGCATCGACTCCCGCGATTTTTACTGAGCGGCGAAATCCGCAACCCAGCTAACCAAAGGTCGGGCGTGGCATCCTACTTCAGAGTCGAGCCCCTCCGGGATTATGTCCCAACGCCAGAGTGTCGTAAAATCGCAAGTAACGTAAACTGGTACGAATCGCTATACCGAATTCTGCAGCTGGAGGAGTGCTTTGGGCGCCGAGCAGCGAATAGCGACCTGGACGCTTGTTCTCGCACTGAGTTCGTATTTGCTTGGCTGCGGGAAGAGCTCTGCGAATGCTCCGGGTGGTGGAGCAGCCGCCATGCCTGTGCAAGTGCGCGTAGCGACGGCAGCGAAAATTCCGGAAACCGCGGAGTACTTGTCCATCCTGAAGTCGCGGCATTCGGCGGCCATTAATCCTCAGGTGGAAGGGCAAATCACCAAAATTCTTGTGAAGTCGGGCGACCACGTAACGGCGGGGACGCCGCTGCTGCAAATTGATCCGCTCAAGCAGGAAGCGACGGTCAGCGGCCAGGAAGCATCGCGGATGGCGCAGGAAGCTAATGTGCGCTACGCCAGGATTTCGCTTGAGCGCTCACAAAAATTGCACGATGCCGGAGTCATCAGCAAGCAAGAGCTGGACAACGCGCAGACGGCCTACGATGCAGCCGTCGCGCAGCTCAAGGCGCTCGACGAGCAGGTAAACCAGCAAAGAGTAGAACTGCGCTACTACAGCGTCAGCGCTCCGATGGATGGCATTGTCGGCGACATTCCCGTTCATGTAGGGGATCGCGTGACGGTGGGAACGCTGTTGACTACGGTGAACGAACCCGGTGCGCTTGAAGCTTACATTTACGTTCCTGCCGAAAAAGCTCGCAATCTCAAAACCGGATTGCCCGTGCGTTTGTTCGACAGTGCGGGAAGTACCGTGAGCGATACGGAAGTCACTTTCGTCTCGCCGCAAGTGGACCCCGACACGCAGACCGTGCTGGCCAAGGCGGCGGTCCAGAATCCAAGGGTGAAAGTGCGGATCGCACAGCAGGTGCGCGCACAAATTACCTGGGGGGTCCGCGAAGGGCCGGTGATTCCTGTGCTCGCCGTCCAGCGCATCAATGGTGAGTTCTTCGCGTTTGTCGCCGTCAACGAAGGCACCGGCCCCGTCGCTCGCCAGCGCGTGGTGAAACTCGGCGACACCGTGGGAAACGACTTCGCCGTGTTGGATGGTCTGAAGCCCGGGGATCACATTATCGTTTCCGGCATGCAATTCCTGCAAGATGGGACGCCCGTGAGCGAACAGATTCAAAACGACGGCAAGAGCCCCACGGGCAAATAATTTCTTCCGACAAGATGGGCGACAACACTCCAACTCCAACGAGGACGGAAACCGGCCTTGTTCGTTGATTTCTTCATAGAGCGCCCGGTATTCGCCACGGTCTGTTCCCTTTTCATCATTTTGGGCGGAGCCATTTCCATTCCGCTGTTGCCGGTCGCGTACTTTCCTGATCTTGCTCCGCCACAAGTCACCGTCAGCAGCGTTTATATCGGCGCAAACGCGCAGACGGTGGAGTCCGCGGTCACCATTCCGCTCGAGCAAGCGATCAACGGCGTCCAGGGCATGAAGTACGTAACCTCGACAAGCGGAAATGACGGCACCAGCCAGATCACCGTGGTCTTTGACGTGACGCGCGATGTCGACCTGGCCGCCGTGGACGTGCAGAACCGCGTTAGCCAGGCGCTCGGACGCCTGCCGAACGAAGTCAAAAACACCGGCATCATCGTCACCAAACAAATCGGCGGATTCGTCTTCGGCGCCGGCGTGTACGCGGGCGAGGGACAGTACGACAGCCTGTTCCTGAGCAACTACCTGGACGTTTATGTGAAAGATTCGGTCAAGCGCGTAAAGGGCGTGGGCGACGCCATCGTGTTCGGCGAGCGCAAATACGCCATGCGCCTGTGGCTGGACCCGTCAAAAATGGCCGAGCACGGCTTGACGGCGACAAGCGTTTTGAGCGCGCTGCAAGAACAAAACGTGCAGGTGGCCGCGGGCCAGATCGGTCTGCCTCCCACACAGCAGGAGCACTCGTTTCAAATCAGCGTCAGAGCCGTGGGACGGCTCAGCGAGCCTTCGCAATTCGACAACATCATCCTGAAAACCGGAACCGACGGAACGCTGGTTCGCTTGAAGGACGTGGGCTACGCGGAACTGGGCGCGGAGAATTACGGGACGCTATTGCGTTTCAATGGCCACGACGCGGTCGGCCTGGCGGTCACGCAACTTCCCGGTGCGAATGCGCTGGACGTCGACCAAGCCGCCAAAGCTGAACTGCTCCGCCTCTCCAAGAATTTTCCGCCCGGGCTAAAGGCCGCGGTAGCCTTCGACACGACCACGGTCATCGGCGAATCCATCCGCGATGTGCTCATCACTCTGCTTGAAGCGATCGGGCTGGTGATTCTGGTCATCTACATTTTCTTGCAAGACTGGCGGAGCACTTTCATTCCGGCAATCGCCATTCCCGTCTCTTTGATTGGCACGTTCATCTTCGTCAAGCTGCTCGGCTTCTCGATCAACACGCTCACCTTGTTTGGCATCACGCTGGCCACGGGGCTGGTGGTCGACGACGCCATCGTGGTCATCGAAAATGTGGAGCGCCACATCACCGAAGGCATCACCGAGCCGCACAACGCCGCGTCCGCGGCCATGAAGGAAGTAGCGGGAGCCGTGATTGCCACTTCGCTGGTCCTCGTTTCCGTGTTTGTTCCCGTGGCGCTCTTTCCGGGCACTACCGGAATTCTCTTCCGCCAATTCGCCCTTACCATCGCCTTTTCCGTTGCGATTTCTGCCTTCAACGCGCTGACGCTCACGCCTTCCCTGTCCGCGATTTTCCTTGGGCATCACCGCGAGCGCGCGCAGTTCCGTTTCTTCCGGTGGTTCAATGAAATCGTCGCTCGAAGCACGAGCCTCTATCGCCAGGGTGTGCGCCGTCTGCTGAACTGGCGCGTTGCCGCGCTCGTGGTCTTCCTGGCGCTCCTCGCCGGCACCTATTTTGTGTATCAACGTGTGCCGCGCGCGTTTCTCCCGGAAGACGACCAGGGCTACCTGATTTTCGTGGTGCAGGCGCCGCAGGGCGCGTCGCTGAGCTATACGCGCGACATCTGCGCCACAGCGGAACAGGTCATCGAGCGCGACCCAGAAGTGGAAGGAGTTTTCACCATCGTTGGACAGGGCGCCGCCGGGAGTGCGCCGAATCAGGCCCTGATGTACGCGAGCTTGAAGCCCTTCGAAGAGCGTAACGGAGATAGCCACTCGGCGGCCACGGTGATTCGCCGTTTGCGCGGAAGTTTGGCGAGCATTTCCGGGGCATTGGTAGTGGTTTTCAATCCGCCGGCTGTCTTCGGTCTGGGCCAGTTCGGCGGGTTCACGTTTGAACTCGAGGATCTGGGGCGCAATACGCTCGAAACTCTCGCGCAAACCGCCAACAAATTGGCGGCCGAAGGAAACGCGGGCGAAGATCTAGTAGGACTCTTCAGCAGCTTCACCGCGAACGATCCGCAATACATCGTTCAGATCGACCGCGAAAAATCCAAGAGTTTGCAGGTGCCCTTCAGCCAGATCACCGACGCGCTGCAGGTCTACATGGGCTCGGTTTACGTGAACGACTTCGACTTCAACAACCGCTCTTACCGCGTTTATGTTCAAGCCGACAGCAAGTTCCGCTCGCAGCCCAAAGATATCCGGGAGTATTACTTGCGTTCCGACGCGGGCAAGATGATCTCGCTCGACAATCTGGTGACGGTGGAGCAAACGGCGAATCCCCAGGTGATTCGCCACTACAATCTGTTTCGCTCGGCGGAAATCAACGGCTCGGCGGCACCCGGCCGCAGCTCCGGCGAAGGCATCGCCTCGATGGAAGCGGTGGCAAAGAAAGTCCTGCCCAACGGCATGGCCTTCGAATGGAGCGGTCTGTCACTGGAAGAAATCGAGTCCGGCGGAAAGGCGCTGATTCTTTTCGCGCTGGGCCTTGTGGTGGTTTACCTGACGCTTGCCGCGCAATATGAGAGCTACGTGCTGCCGTTTATCGTGCTGCTGGCCGTGCCGGTAGCGCTGCTGGGGGCTCTGGGCGCGCAAGCATTGCGGGGATTGCAAAACGACGTCTACTGCCAGATCGGGCTCGTGATGCTTATCGGCCTCGCCAGCAAAAACGCTATTTTGATTGTCGAATTTGCCGAGCAGTTGCGCGCCCAGGGATTGACGCTTGTCGAAGCTGCCGTGGAAGCTGCGCGCATCCGCCTCCGCCCCATCCTGATGACCTCGTTCGCCTTCATCCTCGGCGTTATTCCCCTGGTGCTCGCCCAGGGCGCCGGGCGCGCCGGGCGCATCTCCGTGGGCACGACCGTTTGCGGCGGAATGATTGCCGCAACCACGCTGAATCTGCTTTTCATTCCTGTTTTGTACGTGATCGTGCGCAGCGTCGTTCCGGGACGGGAGACGCCGCCCGCGGCTCGAGCCCGCGTGTGAAATTCCCTTTCTTGCGCAAAGTAGTTGCGTAAGCGTGGGTTCTCGGCCTAGGATGCACATCGGCAGGATTCACCCATGACCACGCACACCGTTTCGCGCCGCACTTTTCTCGCTTTCTCCGCAACGCTACCTTTCGCTTTGCGGGCGGGCGCGGCCTCCTCCATCCCGACCGGGCTGGAGCTTTACTCGGTCCGCAAGGAGTTGCAGCGCGACCCGCAAGCCACTGTGCGCGCTGTCGCCAAAATGGGCTACCAATGCGTGGAATTCTACGCGCCGTATTTCCAATGGTCCGAGGACGAAACCAAGCAGATGCGGAAACTGCTCGACGACCTCGGCATCCGCTGCTTTTCTACGCACAACGACAGCTCTTCGATGAACGCGGAAAACATCGCGCGCGCCCGCGACAAAAACCTCATCCTCGGCTCGAAATACGTGGTCATGGCATCATCCAAGCCCGGCCCCGGGCTCGAGGGGTGGAAAATCGTCGCCGACGCTCTCAATTCCGCCGACGAGCAATTGGAAAAAGCCGGTTTGCATGCGGGCTACCACAATCACGAACCCGAGTTCACCCCCTTGGATGGCGGACGGCCCATGGAAATTCTCGCGAAAAATACCAAGGCCTCTGTCATGCTTCAGCTCGACGTCGGCACGTGCCTCAAAGCCGGCTCCGACCCGGTGGCTTGGATTCGCGCGAACCCTGGCCGCATTCGCTCGATGCACTGCAAAGATTGGTCGCCCGACCCCGCGAAGGGCTATTCGGTTCTCTTTGGGGAAGGCAGCGCGGATTGGAAGGCCATTCTTGCTGCCGCCGAAAGCGTCGGCGGCATCGAGTACTTCCTCATCGAGCAGGAGGGCAGCCGCTTCTCCGAACTCGAAACCGCCGAGCGCTGCCTCGAGAGTTTTCGCTCCATTCATCCGCACTGACTCCGCTTCCCCTAGATCAGCCATTGCAAGGCTGCGTCCCTTGCGGCCGAAACCCCGCTTCTCGTCCGAGCGGTCGTTGCGAGGGAGCCGGGCACGGGAGCTCAACACGCCGCCCCTTTTCCTAGGCCCTTCCCCAGCTAGAAGATGGGAGAACACTTTTAGAAAAGCGGAAACCGTGTCCAAGAAATTGTGCGATCCTCGGGGGTCACTCCTGCCTCCAACTCGTGCCTTCTCGTGCCCTAATAGTCGTTGACACTGGAATTTTTCATGCACTATACTCGCTGGCAAATCAGTAGTTAACCGATTTAGCTGACGGTGCTGGGCCATTTCGAGAATTCTTGTGGGTGAAGGAGCAACTCATGCGCCTAACCAAATGCTTGATCCGGGTCATTGTCTGTTCCGTATTCCTGAGCACCGCGGCTCACGCACAATATCGCGCTTCCATTCAAGGTGTAGTAACCGATCCACAGGGCGCAGCCATCTCCGGAACGACCCTGACGCTGAAGAATTTGCAAACGAACCAGACTCTGACTGCGACAACGGACGAAAACGGAATTTACAACTTCAACGCGCTTCCTCCAAACCAGTACTCGTTAACTGTGGAGAAAACCGGTTTCAAGAAGAAGGTCCTCGACCACGTCGGCGTCATCGCCGAGCAAGCAAACGCCTTGAACATCCAGTTGGAAGTAGGCGATGTCACGCAGAGCATCACGGTGAGCGGCGACTCGACTCCGTTAATTGACACGGAGACCGCGTCCCTCAGCGGTACCATTTCCAACAACCAGATTCAAAATATGCCTTCGTTCGGGCGCGACGTCTTCCAGTTGATCCAATTGGCGCCGGGCGTCTTCGGCGATCGTGCCCAGGGAAATGGCGGTGGCGCCGCGAATCTCCCCGGAACACAAGGGCCAGGCGCGACCGGCGGCAACCAGGGTATCTTCCAAACGGAAAACGGTCCGCAGGCGCTGGCCGCCGGCCAGCAGTACGAGAATAACAGCATTACGATCGACGGTATCAGCACCACGAGCGCCGTCTGGGGCGGAACGACGATCATTACACCGTCGGAAGACTCGGTCGACAGTGTAAAAGTCCTCTCCAACGGCTATGACGCCGAGAATGGACGCTTCAGCGGCGCACAGATTCAGGTCATCACCAAGGGCGGCACCAACCAGTATCATGGCAGCGGCTTCTTTACGGCTCACCGTCCGGGGCTAAACGCTCACCAACGATTCAACGGCCAAGGCAACAGCGTCCTGAGGGATAACAACTTTTTCTCCCAGTTCGGCGCCAGCGGCGGCGGCCCGATCTGGAAAGACAAGCTATTTGCGTTCTTCGCTTGGGAAACCGTTCGGAGCCCCAAAGCCCAGGCCAGCATCTCGAACGGCTGGTACGAGACCCCGGCGTTCGCCGCCTTGGCGCCTTCAGGCAGCATCGCGGCGAAGTATCTGACTTTTCCTGGCTCAGGCGTCGTGAGCATTGGCACAAATAACGTCACCTGCGCCAACGCCGGCCTGACTGAAGGCGTCAACTGCAGAACGATTCCGGGCCAGGGCTTGAATGTCGGCTCACCATTGACTACGCCTCTCGGTTCACAGGACACCACGTGGAGCAGCGTCAGTAACCCCGGCGTTGGCGGCGGTTTGAGCAACGTGGCCGACATTGCGAACTACATAACCTCCAGCACGAGCAACTTCTCGAAAAACCAGTACAACGGCCGCATCGACGCCAATATCACTCAAAAGGATCGCATCACCTTTGCGATGTACTATATCCCGCAGTCAACCAGTTTCCTCAATGGCCCGGCCCGCGCTTACAACTTCTTCCATCACTCGCAAATCAATGAGGCCTTCTCTGCCATCTGGGATCACACCATCTCGCCGACCTTCCTCAACGAGTTTCGGACGAATGCCGCCGGCTGGCGCTGGAATGAAGTCAACTCGAACCCGCAATCGCCGGTTGGGCTTCCTTCCGACCACATTGACCAAACCGGGAGCATTACTTTGAATTCTTTTGGACCCAACGTGGGCAGTATCCTCAACCAATGGACTTATAGTTATAAAGATGTGGCCACCAAGATTCTCGGGCCCCACACCATTAAGTTTGGCGGCGAACTCACCCGCCTTTTCTACCTGCAAAACTGTGCCGGCTGCGGCGTGCCAAACTATGGCTTCTTTAACTTGTGGGACTTCCTCAACGATGCCCCACATAACGAAGGGGGCGGATTCAATCCAACGACCGGCTTCCCGACGACGATTCGCCAGGACGACCGGCAAGCCCTGTGGGGCTTCTTTGCTCAGGACGATTTCAAACTCCGCAGGAATCTGACCCTCAACCTGGGACTGCGCTGGTCGTATTTTGGCGCACTTTCCGCCAAACAGGGGAATATGCTTCGGGCGGTCCCTGGGTCTGGTCCGAATTACCTGACCGGCCTGGTCGTTCGGAACGGGCATTCCTGGAACCCGGAGAAAGATGACTTCGGGCCGCAGATCGGTTTTGCTTGGAGTCCGGGCCGATTTAAGGACAAGCTTGCCGTCCGCGGCGGTTACGGCCTGAACTACAACCAGGAAGAAATCGCTATCTCGGCCAAT
>Ga0182032_10000747_pt1 | contig 13770 bp, 23 predicted proteins | sample tim00Cox00000000_FD_125970 | JGI IMG/M metagenome (GOLD analysis project Ga0182032, IMG submission 125970) | Lab enrichment of tropical soil microbial communities from Luquillo Experimental Forest, Puerto Rico - timezero.00C.oxic.00.000.000 | ecosystem: Environmental > Terrestrial > Soil >... | reverse complement strand
GCTCGCCGGGCTCATGAAGAGCGAAGCAGGCACCGGCGCGATGGTCGTGTGTGGATTCGACGCGCGCGCCACCGCAGCGCTGTGGCAGACCTCATTGGGCCTGTTCGACTACTGGGGATGCCCATGGGGCCAAGGGCGACGCGGTGATCGCGCTGGTCGAACGGCTCCGGAGTAAAAATAGCGTTTGAAGCAGCAGCATCGAATGAGCCTGACGCTCCAGGTGTCCCGCAGACGAATTGCCGTGTCGATCACATCAAAAATTTTTCCTGCTACCGACGATCAACCCGGTCCCCATCAATCCCCGAACACCCAGCGCGTGATCCGCGCGTCCCTCTGATATCCGCCGTTCTTGGCAAACGGCTCCTCGTTCCAGAACTTGTCCGCCGCCGCCCGGTCCGGCAGTTCGAGCAGCAGCGCGGTGCCGATGTTGTCGGCGCCGTCGGCCGAGCGGATCGGTCCGCGGAAAATGAAGCTGTCGCCGTAGGACGCGAAGTATGATTCGTGCGCGTGGAGGTGCGCGCGGAAGAACTCAGCCGTGCCGGTCTTGGGTCCCGTGCACAGGAACTGCTGCAGGCCCTTGCGGCGATAATCGGCCTGGCGCTTCTGGAAGCTGTTCGACCAGCGGTGAATCTCGACGCGCTGGTAGAGGCCGGCCTTGCTCATGGGATCGCCCGCGACGAATGCGTCCGCCGCCGCGCAGTCGTCGAGCTGCATGAAGAAGGACGTGCCGAGCGTGTCGCGCCCGTCGTCGGAGACGAAATGGCCGTAGCCGATGACGCGCTCGCCGAAATCTTTGACGTAGCGCTTCTGGTTCGGCAACAAGGCGCGCCGCGTGGCCTGCGTCCCCGGCTTGTCCCAGCAATAGATCGCCCACTGGGCCGGCTTCGTGCGGTAGTAGTTCCGCAGCGCCTCCCCGCTCAATCCATATCGCGGATCGCCCGGCAGATATCCGCTCATGTTTCCCTGCGACACTTCATCTCCGAAATCACGCAACCCGTATCCTACCACGCCGGTGGCCAGTTCGCCCGACCGCGCGGACGGCAGCGGCGGCCTCGCGCGGATCGATGCTGCGCCAATCCGCCCCGTGTGCTACGCTGCCGCCAACAGGTGCACCCATGACGCATGTCACGTATCACATCGTCCGCCACGACGACGGCTGGGCGTACACGGTCAACGGCGTGTTCTCGGAGCCGTTTGCGACCCACGCGGCGGCGCTTGCGGCGGCCCGCACGGCCGCCGCCGAGCAGCGCATGCCCGGGCACACGGAGACCATCGAATACGAGGACGAGAAAGGCCACTGGCACACGGAGACAGCCGCCGGCAGCGATCGTCCGGACACCGACGTCGAAGACACCACTTGAACAGTTTAGGTACGGGCTATCGACGCGCGTAGGGGCGCGCTGATGGCGGGACTCCAGGTCTATTCTCCCGGTCGCGAACCAGCTCTTGACGAGTCAGGGGGTTGTTCCCGATCATCGATGAAGGTCATGGTGAGCGGCTGGCCGGCCACGGCGTTTCCGAGCGCCTCCGTGAACGGCAAAGACGAACATCGTTTGAGCGTTTGCGCCACGGCGATGCGATATGCCGAGCGTTCCGCCTTCGACGCCTCTTTCGATTGAAATGTGATCCTTGGCTCTGCGAATAGCTCGCCGTTGCGCTTGACGCTCATCAGCACCGTAATCTGCATGCCTGGCCGCGACTGCTCCATCGGCGGCGGAACCCAGCATGCCTGCAGCGCCGCCTCGAGATCCGTGAGCGTACCGATCGGCGCTTGCGGGTTCTGAGCGGCGGCGCTTGCCGAAAGCGCCGCGATCACCAGCGCCTGAGCGGCAATTTGCAAGCGAGATTTGAACATCGAGTCAAATTTACCGGTGGCAGGCAAATTTTCCGCCGCACAGAGCATCGAGCAAGACCACCGCGAGGACGACCTGCGAGCGGTCGACCGTGATGTAACTTGGCACCGGCCTCTTCGTTGGGGGCGTGTTGTTCGCAGCCGGCTCGCATAGACAGGTCACGGATAACGTAACCGGCGCCAACAATGGAGACAACGCGCCGCCAGCAGCCAGCAGCAACGCTCCGCGCTGCATCTCCTCACCCACATTCGTACTGACTGTGGCGGACGGATCACGGTCTACTGGATCGTTGTGAGATAGCTTACGACGCTTGAGCCGCGCCAATCGCAACGAAGCCCGCCATGCCGCGTCTTGCCCCGCGCCCAACGCATGTCCTCGCCTGGCTTCTCGCCACGGCGTGCGCCGCGCACGCCAGCGAGGCGACGGATGCCGCGAGCGTGGCGGCGGACCAGTTCAAGCTCATGGTCGGTTCCCTGCTGATGACCGGCTACATCTATCGCGGGCCTAGCTCGCATAAGCGGTAACGAGCTGTCGGGAAGCGTCAGAACGCTTGCCTTCCTTCGATATTCGAGGCATTTTCAGCTGAGTGTTGCATTCATAAATAGTCACGAGCGAGCACGCTAGCGCTTCCCGTACGCTTCCCAGGGGCATCTATGAAACTCGACAGCAAAACCGTTGCCCGGCTCATTCTGCTAGCCGGCAAGACCGACGTAATCCATTTTGACAGCACACTGCCCGGCTTCGGACTCCGACTACGCAGCGGCGGTGATCAGGTCCGCAAGTCCTGGGTTGTTCAATACCGCCGAGCCGGCCGCACCCGCCGCCTGTTGCTCGGATCTGCCGAAGTGTTGAGCGCCGAGCAGGCAAGGACGGCAGCAAAAAAGGCTCTCGGCGCAGTCGCCACAGGATCCGATCCACAAGCCGACAGAACGGCGCGCCGTGATCGAGACCAGTTCACCTTTCGCGCCGTGGCTGACGATTACCTCGGGGCGAAGCAGCCAACAGTGCGCCCGCGCACATTCGTAGAAATGCAGCGCTACCTCTGCGGGCCGTACTTCAAAGCGCTGCATTCCGTCCCGGTCGATCAGATCACGCGTAGAGACATTGCCGCCCGGCTGCTGGTCATTGGTCGAGAATGTGGCGTCGTCACTGCCCTACGCGCCCGCAGCCACATCTCCAGCTTTTTCGCGTGGGGCATCGCCCAAGGATTAATGGACTCCAATCCGGTAGTCGGCGCCGCCCAGCTAAAGCCACCGCCAGCGCGCGACCGCGTGCTCGATAATGCCGAACTATCCGCAATCTGGCGCGCATGCGAAGACAATGATTTCGGCAAGATCGTTCGGTTGCTGATCATATTGGGCGCTAGACGAACCGAGGTTGGTGGCCTTCGCTGGGGTGAATTGGATTTGAATCACGGCGTGTGGGTTCTGCCGAAGGAACGAGCCAAAAACGCTCGCGAGCACCAGCTGCCATTGCCAGCACTGGCACTATCGATTCTTGAAACAGTGCCGCGCGTGATGAACCGTGACTGCCTTTTCGGCGAACGCTCAGGCGGCGGATTCACCCTGTGGGCGCATGCGAAGGCCGCTCTCGATGCTCGACTCGGCGATCAGGTGCGGAAATGGACTCTGCACGACATTCGCAGATCATTTGCAACGCGACTCTGCGACTTGGGCACTCCACCGCACGTCGTGGAGCAAATCCTAAATCACCAATCCGGCCACCGCGCCGGGATAGTCGGTGTCTACAACCGCTCCAGCTACGAACGCGAAGTCAAAGCCGCATTGGCGTTGTGGGATGATCACATTCGCAGCATCACCACCGAGGGCGGCGAGCGTAAGATCGTTCCGATGCCACCGCGGGCGTCATGATGCTCAGCGCTTCTCGCCTCAAGGAGTTAGAGAAACGGTGGGAACGCAACCGCAAGCGCGGCTCCGCCCGCGGTTACATAGTTGAGGTCCCCGACGATATGGCCGACATGAACTACCGGGCCCTTGAACGACCACCAGGGTTACGGGCGATCGACTTTGTGCAGGAGCTCGAGCGGCTCGCGCTGGAATGGGGCGATCGACGCTTCGCGCACGCCGTCCGTGCGTTGCGTGAGCTGGGCATCGTAAACGAGCGAGGCGGCTTCTCTAAAAAGCGCGGTTCACACGCAATTAGCCTAAAAGCGAGCGCGATGGATTACGCCGTTGCCAAGGTGTGGGGCCTGATGAAGGAGCGCAATCTTCCAGAACAGGAAGCGAGCGCCGTGGTTGCTGCAGATTTGGGATGGGGGGCCACCAGAACCACCCGCTTCGAGTCGGCGATCCAGCACTTGCGACAAGCCTCAGGTCGAGCGCGGCGGATGGGTAAAGGAGCGCGCGACTGAAGACCTAGGGCTGTAACGGCGACCGCGCGCTAAGTTCTCCAACTCAGCCAGCAACGCTCATTATACATAGGGCGCTCCCTCTACGATCCAGGGAGCGTCACCATGACCGTTCGCGAATTCGAGCGCCGCGCTGTCCAGCGCCGGAAGTCCGATCCCGTCACTGACCGCAAGACCGAGCTCCATCAGGATCAAGTCCTGACTTTCCTGGAATGTGCCGGCTCAACAAGATCTCCCCCGCCACGGGCCGGCGCATACGCGCGGCTGGCAAGGGACCGCGGTTCATCCGGTTAAGCGATCGCCGGATCGGCGTCACCGTCGGTGATAATCGAGCGTGGCAGGAAGCTAATCAACACGAAGGCTGAAATGAAAGCGGCGGTCGCCCGAGCCGAGCGATCGCCGCTCTCATTTTCGGCTCACCCCGGCCAAGGAGTTACCGATGCCCGCGCATATAACGCCATCCGCCCAGCAAGACAATCTCACCGCTCTCGCAGATCGTATTCGCATCGAGCACGAAGCTGTTCAAGCTGCCATGCGTAACGGCGTTACGCATGCCCTCGAAGCCGGCGATGGGCTCGTCCAGGCGCAGTCGCAGGTGCCCACGGGTAAGTGGGCGCGGTGGTTGAAGGAGAACTGCTTCCTCAGCATCCGCACCGCCCAATTATACATGCAGCTGGCGCAGCACCGCCCCGAGATCGAAGCTGAAATATCGCGCGCGCCAGACCTAAGCCTGCGCGCAGCCCGCCGCTTGATCAGCAAATCGAAGACCGCCACGACCAACAACCGCACCGATTACGAAAACTGGATTGAGCGCGAAGATCAAAACCAAGCTCAAGCGAACGCGGCCACGAAGCTCGCGATCACGCTGACCAAGGCGCTCCGGCACGCACTTTCTTTGCAGCAATGCGAGAAGTCCCCGAGCAACGCCCTCAATGGACTTCTCGCTAAGTTGGGTTCCAGCAAACTCGACCTGCACGACATCGCGATCGTCGTTCGTCCGAACCCGCGGGCACGCCCGCGCCCGCGGCGCCGCGCCGCCTAACGAGTTCGCCCCAGTGGGCGAGACCGCCGCGGTGATGGCCGGCCGCGGAGCAACGGAAGGAGAGCCGGCGGCGCAAACGCCGGCTTCTCGGAGGGCCAAATATGGAGGTATGTCGGCATGACATACATAGTGAATAGCTCGAGCACAAGCGCTCGCTGCTTTAGCGGAGCAAGCCTCGCCCAGATTGCCCGGCGCATGACGCCGGTCGAGCGGGCGGTTTTGGCCGCGGACATCATCGACGGCAAAGTTGTCCTCCAAGGACTCACCGCCAAGTCGGTGGCGCACTTGGTGGGCACCAATCAGTCGTACATGTTCGCCGCCTTGCGGGCGACCCCGGTGCAGAGGGCGGCGATCCTGGCTGGCACGCGGCCGCTGATGCCGGCGCGCGCGCGCTCGATGCCGACGGTGATCGACTGGGCGGAGGTCGACACCGGCAAGATCGTCGAGGCGATCAAACTGATCGGGATCGACCGCGCGCTTGAAGCTGCGATCGCGGTCGAGGCCGAACACGCCGGGACGTAAACCCACGACCAACTGGGCGTCACTCGCAAGGGTGACGCCCTTTTCGCGACGACCAACATGATCACCGCCACCACCACCACCACCACCGCCAAGCCCGCCACCAAGCGGCCGGTCTTCGTGCTGGAGCTCCGCCCCGAGCCCGGCGTCGATCCGGTGTTGGCGCTGCGCACGCTGCTCAAAATCGCATTGAGGCGCTGCGGGATGCGCTGCATCTCAGCGCGCGAAAACATCGAGGAACAGCGATGAAACGAAAACTTCACGTTCGATTAACGCCCGAGTACCTGCGCAGCCTTGCGCGCCGCGACGCGAGTTATATCGGACGGCACGGCTGGCGTCCTTCAAAACACGACTTAGCGAACCTGCGGACGAGCACGCAGGACGCGATCGCATACCGCACCATGGCGCGCGCCTGGCGATCGGTCGGGTTCCAGGATCGAAGCCATTCGCCGGCTCGCCAAGCGAAAACCAAAACCCGCGCGCGCGTGCTCGCCGCCGGCGCGCGCGCGGACTTCCCGGCGGCAGCAAGATGCAACATCAACGAGGATACAAACATGAGTACCGATCTAACGACTACCGATGACGGTTGGCTCGACGCAGCCGCAGAAGCAAACGCGCGCGTGCTTCGCGGCAGTTTGCTCAGGTTCAACGATTGGAACTGGAGCAAAAACAAAGAAGGAGAGCCGGTCGAGAAAGGCACCAAGCTCGTCGCACTCGGCACCGCCGCGGCATGGGCGCGGTGGGCAGGCGGCAAACCGGTGGAGTACCGAATGCGGCAAAGCGGCAAACCGCTGCCCGATCGCGAAGAGCTCGGCAACACCGACCAAAGCCAATGGGAGATGGGGCCGGACGGCAAGACGCCGCGGGATCCCTGGCAGTCGACGCGCCTTGTCTATCTCGTCGACCCGGACACGGCTGAGGCTTTCACCTTCAGCACGTCGTCGTGGCGCGGACGTGAAGCCGTGATCAATCTCGGTGATGCCATCGCCCGGATGCGATCGGCTCATCCCAAGGCACTGCCGGTTGTCTCGCTCGAAGCAACAGCGATGCACACGCGGTACGGGCGCAAGTCAAAACCGGTCTTCAAGATCGTCGACTGGAAGGCGGCCGGCGAGGGCGTGTGGGAGGAACAAAAGCAACTGCCTTCCCAAGAACCGGACGAGCTCCCGTACTGATGCCGCGGCGCCGCGTGCCTCAACCCAACAAAAGGAATGCAACATGGCGACTATCAAGCTTCAGGCGCAGTCGAGCGCCGCGGACGACGGCCGGCCGGAGGAAGCAACAGCATCGGACCCATTCGATCTGAACGTTCTCCGCCTCGACCAATCTTTCGTCGAGACGGCGGGGGTTAAGAAACTGCTCACGACCGTTCCGGTACGCCGGCCGCACTCTCAAGACTTCGTCCGCGTGCACGCTGATCCCGAATACCGCGCGGCGTTGGCGTTGATTGAGCTCCGTGACGATCGGGAAATTTACCTCCTCACGCCGGACATCGCCCGCCAGCTCCCGGGCGAGTTCGTCATGGCGACGCTCTACACCACGATCACCCGTCCGGGCGTCGTCCATCTATGGCCCGTCAAGCTCCCGCCGCCCGACGGTCGGATCATCGAGTGGCACCGATCGGCGGCGGAAGCGGCGGAGTTGGCCATGCGGAAATGGGTTCGCATGAAAGCCAACATGACGTTGGGCGCCTACGAAATGTTCGAGGCACAGAGCACCATCCCGGATCCCGAATGGCCCACGCTGCCGTTCAACGAGCTGTTGCGGATCGCCTTCCGCGATCGCTACGTCGGCAGCCTCGACCACGCCGTCATCAAGCGACTGCGTGGTCATGTTTGATGCGTTGCCCTATCGTACGATTGTGGCCGTCGACTTCGAGTTCGAGTTCGGCGGCCACGATACTTTTGCGGCCGCGAGCCGCTCGGGCGAACGGCCGCGCCCGGTCTGCATGGTCGCGCGCGAGCTGCGCAGCGGGCAGACCTGGCGGCTGTGGCGGGGTGAGTTTGGACCCCTGCCGCCATTCCCGATCGGGCCCGATGCACTGCTCGTGGCCTATTACGCCAGCGCCGAACTCGGTTGCTTCCGCGCCCTGAGCTGGCCGCGGCCGACCAACATCCTCGATCTATTTATTGAATTTCGTGATCGTACGAACGGCTTGGAGACACCCGCCGGCGCCGGCTTGGTCGGCGCTCTGACGTTCTTCGGGCTGGATACGATCGGCTCCCAAGAAAAAGACGAGTTGCGGACGCGGATCCTGGCGGGCGGTCCATGGTCGGCCGACGAGCAGACCGCGATCCTTGACTACTGCGAGAGCGACACCGCGGCGCTCGCCCGCCTCCTGCCGGCCATGCTGCCGCGTATCGATCTGCCGCGCGCGCTGCTGCGTGGCCGCTACATGGCCGCGGCCGTGGCGATGGAGCACAACGGCGTGCCGATCGATACCGCGGTGCTCGAGCTCTTGCGGGAACGCTGGACCGCAATTCAGGACGACCTGATCCGCGCCGTGGACGAGCACGGGATCTATGACGGTCGTACGTTCAAACTCGATCGGTGGGCGCACTTCCTCGCCGCGCAGAATATCCCGTGGCCGGTACTGGACAGCGGGCAACTTGATCTGAGCGACGACGCCTTCCGCCAGGCTGCGAAAACCTATCCGCTCGTCGCGCCCTACCGCGAGCTGCGCAGCGCCCTTTCCGATCTGCGTCTCAACGATCTTGCTGTTGGCAAGGATGGGCGCAATCGAACGATCCTATCGGCATTCCGATCGCGCACGGGGCGCAACCAGCCGAGCAATTCGAAATACATCTTCGGCCCCTCGGTTTGGCTGCGCGGGCTGATCAAACCACCGCCGGGCCACGGCGTGGCCTACGTCGATTGGGCGCAACAAGAATTTGGGATCGCGGCAGCGCTCTCCGGCGACGTCGCCATGCAAAACGCCTATCGATCAGGCGATCCGTATCTGGCGTTCGCTAAGCAGGCCGGCGCGATCCCGCAGGACGCCACCAAGGAAACCCACGGAACGCAACGCGAACTATTCAAACAATGCGCGCTGGCAGTCATGTACGGCATGGAAGCCGAGAGCCTGGCGCTGCGCATCGCCCAGCCGCCCGTCGTCGCCCGCGATCTGCTGCGCGCGCACCGCGAGGCCTACCGGACCCTTTTGGAGTTGGTCGGACGCCGCGGTCGATCACGCCATGCTCCATGGATCCCTGCACACCGTTTTTGGATGGCACGTGCATGTGAACGCAAACTCGAATCCGAGATCGCTGCGGAATTTCCCGATGCAGGCAAACGGCGCCGAAATGCTGCGCCTGGCCTGTTGTCTCGCAACCGAACGTACGATCGAAGTCTGCGCTCCGGTGCATGACGCGGTGCTGATTTGCGCGCCGCTCGACCGCCTCGACAAGGACGTGGCGCGCATGCGCGCCGCCATGGTGGAAGCCTCCCGGATCGTGCTTGACGGCTTCGAACTCGGCACCGATGCGGCCGTCGTCCGCTACCCGGACCGATACATGGACAAGCGCGGTCGGGTGATGTGGGAGCGGACCCTCGCGCTGATCACCCGCCAGGACGCAAAGGCGGTGGCGTGATGGAGACGGACGATCCCTTTGACCTGGAGAAGTTCCGCCTCCGCCCGGAAGACCTAAAGGCCTACACCGGCAAGGCCGCCGCGGCGCCGCGCGCGCGACATCAATTCACCATCGTGCCCCGGAGCTGGTCGGATCGGCTCGCGGCCGCGCGCCACGTCGGCACGTACAAGTTCGCGCTGCATCTGCTCCACCAATACTGGAAGAACGGCGGACGACCAATCTCACTAACCAACACCTTTGCAACTAACGCCGGCGTAAGCCGCCGGTCCAAGTGGCGCGCACTCGGCGAACTCGAACGGTTAAAGCTGATCGAGGTCGAGCGGCGGCCACGAAAATCCCCACTCGTCACACTGCTAAAAACTCAGCCCATCAAAGGAGGCCACAATGGCTGACAGAACAAGCGGCTACGATCCCGTAACTGGCATGGCGGCCGACGATTTGGCGCGATTACGCGGCGTCCAAAAAATGATGGGGTGAAGCCCGAACGTCCTACGTTATGCTCCCTAACACCCACTGTTATTCAAAGGGGGGGCTGCTATGCGAAATCCCAATGCAAATGGGCGGCTGCGGGCTGAATTCCTTCGGCAGTACGGCAAGCCGCTTGAGCGGGTCCGCGGCGCTCGCGCTGCCCGTGGCGGCTCCATCCAACAGCTCTATCGCGATTCCGACGGCAAGCTGATCCGGCTCCGTACGAGCATGGATGGTGTTCTTGTCACGAAAGCCATCGGCCCCAACCCGTACGACGCCGACGCGCCGGTCGTGCTCGAAGGCTGCCAAGACTTTATCGGCTTCGCCATGCCAGAACCGCGCGGAACGGTGGTGTGCTTTCTAATTCCAAACGATCGAGCCATTGCGGATATCAAAGAAGTCCACGGACGCTGGCTCGTGATGAAGCCTGGCGGTGAGTCCGATGTCCGCGCGCTGTTCTTCTATGGCGAGGTCGAAATGCATGGGAAGCCATGGTACGGCTTCCAGCATCTCTATGCGAAGTATCGGCTGCAGGCCCCGGAGGCGCCAGCTGCATCGGGCGATGCTTCAATGGAAAATCTGACCGTCATCATCGATCGCATTGAAGGCTCTAACGTCCAAGAAGTGCGCGGAGCTATCAAGGAAGTGCTTGTGGCGTTGAGGCCTCTCCTTGATCGTGGTTTGCGAATTCGAGTTACTCGGGCTCAGCAAGCCGAAGAAGATTGGGGCTGAGTGAAGCGAGGATGATGGAGACTTGAAAAGTGGGTTGGCGAGATCGTGTTCCCGCATGTTTTGGCGACGAAGATCTCGTTTTTGCTTCGCAGCCCATGGATGAGGAGCGGGCGAAGCAGGCAATAAGGGAAGCTAAAACGGCCGGTGCATCACGCGATGATTTCGAGAAAGAGATGGTCTGGCACATATACAAGAACGTCACAGCGGACGGGTTTCTGCAAGAGCACATCAAAGAACAGGTTAAACGGTTACACAAAATGTGGCGAAGGCGGACGGCGTGACGGAGACCGCACGCCGAGGCGTCCTTCACGCGCGGATCGCCGAGCAACGTGCCCGTTACAAGTCTTCATTTCGGGCCATTGAGGATACGATACGCCCCTTGTGCCACGGCGGTGCAAGTGCTTGTGCCATCCATGGCCCAAGATTTCGCCCATCTTGAGCCACGGCGGTGCAACAGGTCTTAGTCTATTCTGTGTCTATGCTTAGTCTGTATATATACAGGTAGGATCATGAGCGTGGTGAACTCTAAAATTATCTGGGAAGAGGAAGGCGACCAATTCTGGCAACAGCTGACCTTCCCGGAGGAAGATCGCCACCTCCACACGTCCGCTCCCTGGAATGGTGGTTATCGGTGGTTCCGATCACCGAACGTGATCTGTCTGGAGAAATACCGTGGACGCCGAAGCGCCGGTACTGGCAAAGGTGACGATCTTTGAAGTCGCTCACCGCCCGTGGGGCGAGCTGATGACCAGCGCCGAGGTCGATGATCGCGTCTACGTCGGATCGCGAGAGTGGCGCCGGCAGCAATTGAATAGCAATTCAACCCATACCAATAGCGGGTCCCCATAGCTCTATTGCGGGCCCCGTCTCAGGAAACGGGTCCCAATTGAGAAGGCGACAGAGTCTTCGATGCCACCGCCCCCTCCTCACCGGTGGCCCATGGCGGTTTGCACCGGACCCGATTTCAAAAAAGAGGAAGAAAAAAGAAAAGTTCGACGGAAAGATTTCTCGTCTTCTCTCGCAAACAAATCTTCCCTGGCGCTTCCCGAGAATAGCAGGGAAATAACAAGTCATTGCAACACAAAGATAATCTTACGCTGTCTCGCTGTTAGTGTCTCAGCTATTCGGCGCGCCAGCCGTCAGTCGGCACCTATGTCGACGCCCAGCAGGGCTGGCTCTACGTTTATACGAATTTCAACAGCGTGAGGTTTTCGACCAGCCCGGCCGTCGAGCTGACGATGGCCGTGGGCGCGCGGCCGACGCTCGGTCCGTTCGAGTTCGATATCGGCGCGGCCTATTACTATTATCCCGGCGAGCTCGGGCCTGAGCTGTCGAACTACTGGGAGGCGCACGCGACGGTGTCGTACAAGCTGACCGACAAGATCACGCTGGCACCGACCCTCGCCTACGCGCCCAACGTCTGGCAGACCGGCGCCTGGGGCACCTATTTCGCCGGCACGCTCTCGCTCGATCTGCCGAACGAATTGCTTCCCGCCGACGTGGGCTGGTCGCTGTCCTTCGATTTCGGGCGCCGGCTGTTCGGCCCGACCTCGAGCGGCGGCGGCGTGAGCGCCGCCGGCGGCGGGCTTCCGCTGCCGGACTTCACCAACTGGCACGCCGGCCTGACGTTCAGCTACCGCGTATTCAAGCTCGGCCTCAATTACACCGACACGAACCTCTCGAAAGAGAACTGCTACGTGATGACCGGCGACCTCGGGGCGCTACCGGGCGGCGTAGCCAATCCGGGCAACAATCCCTTCGGATTGCGCTCGAGCCTGTGCGGCGCGAGGTTCTCGGCAACGCTCGGTTTCGACATCAATCCTGCGACGCTTGGCCATTGACGAAGCGCGCGCAGATCGAACTGGCCCTAAGTCGATCACCGCCGGCTAAGCGTTGTGTTCCAGCTCCGCGCGATTCCATTGGCCGAGCGTGGCGGCGGCCTCGTAAGTGCTCTGGCAGAAGTCGAGCAGCGCCTGGCGCGGCGAGGCGGCGCTTCGCACGTCGTCATACCTCAGCAGGAACTGCGAGAGATCGGTATTGTAGGACGCCGCCGCCGGGCGAACGGGCGCTTTGGAAAACCCTGAAGGCTGCGGCGCGGCGTAGGAAAAGAACGCCGGCTCCTTCACCGTCGCGTCGCCCGGCCACCAACCCACGCTGCTCACCTCGTGCGAATAGGCCTCCCGCGTGATCCGATCGGCGCCAGGAATTTCCGGCGCACGGCGGCCGGAAAAGCGCGTCACCGCCAAATCGAAGGTACCCCAGAAGAAAAGCACGGGGCTCGCCTTGCCGATGAACCGTCCGCGGAATTCCTTGAAGACCGCATCCGCCGAAACGAGAATCCGCCAGAAGCGATGGGCGTAGTCGGAATCATACGAAGCGTGAGCGCGGTCCTGGTCGAACGGAATCGGATTTGGGATCTCGACCGGCATCGTCCAAATCTTCACCGCGATGCCCAGCGAACGCAGCGCAGCCATCACGTCGGCATAAAATTCGGCCACCGATCTCGGCGCGAGGCGCAGCGTCTCGGCCGTTCCATCATTTTTCTGGATGAGCAGGTTGTGCGCGATGAAATCGAACAGGATTTCGAACGTTTCTCCTTCGTAGGGAATGGGCGAGGTCGTAAGCCCGCGCGCGGTGACGTAGAGCGGCACGTGCCACCAATGGTTCATGTACGGGCTGAGCGCCAGCCGCACCTTGCCGACGACTTGGGTCCACATGTGCAGCGTGGCGCGGGTGGGCTCCCAGGCCTCGAGCGGCAGCGCCGGCCAGTGCCGATCCTCCTCCGTCATCCTCGGGCTCCTTTTGCTGTCTCTCCTCGGCCTATTTCCCGCGGCGACGAGGTTTCAGCTCACGAACACGCCAGCCGCCGAAAGGTTGCGACAAAGCGGTCGATGTCTTCCTCGTCGTTGTGGACGCGCGCCCTGATCCGCGCGCGGCCGACGCGGGGTGCGGCGACGCTCGGCATCAATCCTGCAGCGCTCGGCCGCTGACGGCGAGTTGCCCTTCTCTGCTCTTGCGCAAGGCATCGAGACTCCAAGGCCCGGCGCCGGCGAAGGACAGGTACAAGAACACAAAGCAGAACAGGATCGCGAGATTGCCGCCATTGAGGATGGGCAAGAAACCCCTGGGGGCATGTCCGAGAAAATAGGCAAACGCCATCTCGCCGGCGAGAATGAACGCAACCGGACGGGTGAAGAG
>Ga0182032_10000746_pt1 | contig 13772 bp, 9 predicted proteins | sample tim00Cox00000000_FD_125970 | JGI IMG/M metagenome (GOLD analysis project Ga0182032, IMG submission 125970) | Lab enrichment of tropical soil microbial communities from Luquillo Experimental Forest, Puerto Rico - timezero.00C.oxic.00.000.000 | ecosystem: Environmental > Terrestrial > Soil >... | reverse complement strand
CGTCATCTGTGAAGCCCAGTGGCGCGCTGCCACGTGAGCGATTTCGTGCGCCATAGCTCCAGCCAGCTCGCTTTCGTTGTCAGCGGCCTTGATGAGACCGCTGTTCACGTAAAGGAATCCGCCCGGCAGTGCGAAGGCGTTGATGTCCGGGGCGTCGATCACTTTGACCGTCAACGGCACCTTGAGGTCCGAGTTGCGGGCCACATTCTGGGCGATGCGGTTGACATACTCCGTGACCACCGGGTCTTTAACGAGCTTCGCAGTCTTGTCGATCTGTTCGGCGTACTGGCGGCCGATGGCGATTTCCTTCTCGGTCGAGATGATGCTCTTGTGAACTACGTTCCGGTCGCCGATCTTGTCGACGTCATCTTTATCGGTATCGGCCCGGGCCGGCATATGAAGAGCCAAGTACAGCACAGCCGCCGTGCCGGCCATCCTTTTCAACCATTGCCTGGGCTTCATGACCATCAGCAATCTTCGCTCCGTACAAAGGTAGATGTCGGACACAAGTTAAGGGTTTCCCAGGATATTTTCATTTAGGCCGCCAGACTTCGACACTTGGCATTCGCTCGTGTCATTAAGCGACTGGGCTAGACCCAGCGTCACAAGTAATTGCGACGAAGCGGATGCGGCTTCGCTTACAGCTGCTAACCATGAATTCCCTTTATCACCAAGTGGTATAATCTGCGCCGTGGAAAACTGTGGAGCCGGCCTATTCATGGCCCAGGGAGTCTTTGCATGCCTACTCGACGCACCTTCATGAAGCGGACTTTGCGTGGTTCGGCCATCTTGGTGGCCGACGGATTGTTGCCTTCGGGGCGCGTTCTTGGGGCCAATGATCGCGTCCGCATCGGCCTGATTGGAGCCGGCGACCGTGGGCAGGAAATCTTCAAGTCGGCGCTGCGGTGTCCCAACGTCGAGGGTGCCGCCGTTGCGGACGTCTATACCCGCCGCCTCGATGAGGTGAAAGAATTCGTTCCCAATATCAAGACCTACCGTGACTTCCGCTCGTTGCTTGAGGACAAAGCGATCGACGCGGTCTTGATTGCGACTCCCCAGCACCAACACGCCCTGAATTTCGTCCCGGCCATCCAGGCGGGAAAGGACGTTTATCAGGAAAAGACGATGGCCTTTAATCCGGACCACGCCGTGCGTATGAAGAAGGCGCTGGAGGGTACGAAGCAGGTTGTGCAGATTGGGATCCAGTCGACGAGTGGCCCTCAGGTCGAGGCGGTCCGCCAGTATCTGAACCCGACGCATATGGGAGTCATCAGTGCAATTGACACCCACCACTACCGGAATGAGCCCTATGGCGGGTGGAAGCGCCCTATCCCCTCGGATTGCGACTTGCAACACGTGGGCTGGCAGGAATTTCAAGGTGAAGCCGCACCCCACCCCTGGGACCCGAACCGCTACGTGAACTGGCGGTTCTTCTGGGACTACGATGGTGGCAACGTCTTCGAAAATATGGTCCACCAGGTGGGCTTTTGGTACAAATTGCTGAATCTTCAAATCCCTCAAGCGGTGACGATGACGGGAGCTAATTATCTCTGCCCCGACATGCAGCCACCCGACACCATGAACGTCTCGATGCTTCAGCCGGAAAAGATATTGTTCACCTGGAATTCGATGTTCGGGAACCGGCACTACGGCGAAGGAGACGATCTGCTACTCGGCAACAAGGGAACAATCCACCGCGACGAGAACCAGTGCGTGAGCTACCTGCCCGAGAAGAATCGGAAGGAGGCCACGCACCCCAGCTCCCCGACCTCAGACACGAGCCTGACGGATCTGCACATGCAGAACTTTTTCGACTGTGTTCGCAGCCGGCGCGAGCCGAACTGTCCTTTTGAAATTGGGTTCCGATCCGCGATCGCATGCCAGATGGCCGTGGCGTCTTATCGTGAGGGCCGCACTGTCCACTGGGACGCCGAACGCAACGCCATTGTATAGCCATCTACTTCTTCCTGTTGCTGGTCGAACCGTTGTCAAGGTGATAGCGCTCGCGGAGGGGATGGGTCTGACCACTTCGAAGGCATCGGCAACCGCCGTTCTGATGAGTGCCAAATCTCGCGATGTCGGTGCCGCAGCATCACTCGGCCTGCCGTCGTGGAGAAGCGTCAAAGGGGCAGCAAGTTTCCGCATCGATCGAACACTATTTCCCGGGCCGTAGCGAGCGGTTCGATCTGCGGCCTTTGGCTGAAGTCGCTCGAGTAGACCTCGGAAACTTCCACCTTCTCGAGCGAGAGCGTATCGACGATACGCACAACGCGGGCTTCGGCGGTTGAGGCCAAGCAGGCGGAGACCAGTGCCTGCGCGATGGCTTCGCGGTCGGTGTCGAAATACATGGGAGTTTTGGCGAGGTGCAGGCTTAGCGCCGTCAGCGCGTTGATCGAGGTAACCTCGCGATCCATCGCCTCGACCAACCGGCGCGTGGTGAAGTCGGCGAGGCCAATGCCGATCGCGTTGCCGTGCGACTCGGGCGTGAGTTCACGAACGAAGACCCTTCGGATCACGGGTAAGCCGAGTGCCGCCGCCCCCTGCTCACTAAAGAGTGTCGAGTAGCCGTGCACGCGCCGCCCGATAATGTTCGGATCCATGCCCGTCCCGCTGATGTTTTTGCCCATGCGATCGACAATCAGCAGGTCAATTGCGTCGAATGGCAGCCGGGGCATCAGCGCCCTCGCTTCGAGGTAAAGTTCTTCTTCCCCCGCCTCGATCTCAGCGGGCCCGAGGACCTGGATCTTCACTGTCTCGTGGCCTGGGCCTTCGAGGATCGCCACGCCTGCCAGAACCGGCGCTCGCTCGAAGATGCGGCGCGCGACGGTGCGGATCACGTGCTCGTAGCCCAGGCTCATTGCTGCCGCATGGACGGTGCTCGCTCCCGTGTGCTTGCCGAGACCGATCGACGTCATCTTCAAAATACCGCTGCCGATGCGGGCGGAAAAGTCCGTGTGTGGTTTCACGCGGTTAATTACCACAATGCCGTCCGCGGCGAGCGCTTCAGCACTGAAGTAAACCTCCACGCCGTCACCTGTCCGGCCAAGCCGTTCGACCTCCATCGACGCGCGTACGGGCACGCCCAGCGCCGCCTCGCTGACGCCGTAGCCGGCCAGGATTTCCGCCTGGCCTTTGGGTGTCGCTCCACCATGACTGCCCATCGCCGGCACGATGAAGGGTTTTGCGCCTCGCTCGCGAAGCCACTCGACCACCAGCGCCACGATCCGCCGCAGGGCGGTGATTCCCCGGCTCCCCACAGCCACGGCAATGCGGCTGCCCGGTGCCACTCGGGAATCGCTAAGCTTTGACTCGAGCTGCGATTCGATGGTCAGACACAAATCCAACGATGGAGTTAGAGCAAAACGCTGGTGAACAGGAATAAGGCGGGGCAAGGAAATTGGCATCGTCAGATCATCCGGCAGAAGCCGCTGGATCGATTACATGACGGAAGGCTTCTTCAGGTCCTTCCAACCCAGCAGAATGATGTGATTCTCTTCCAGAGCCTTCTTGAACTCCGGGCTGGTAATGGCATTGAAGTCGCGCTGGCGCCAGGCGGCACCGTAATCCGGATGGTCCACGGTAACGGCTTCGAGCTCGGAGTCATCGTGCCCCAGATGAACGATCATCTCATGAAGTCCGGGCTTGAGCGACCGAAGCGCCTTCACATAAGACTCCGTCCACTCGTCAGGCGGTACGCGCGGGTCAAATATCACCAACGAGTCGAGCACGATGTCTTTGTCAGAAAGCAAGGAAAGCAATTTGCTGCGATCGTCGCTCACCCGCACGGCCAGAAAGGGCAGCTTGTAGTCGTGCGCAACCTTCACGTACACCCTGAACAGGTCCGGGTTGAGAAACAGCGAGCCCATGTGACTATCGAGGTGCGTAGGATGGATACCCAGCTTCATGGCTTGCTCAACCTGGGCGCGAATCTCACGTTCCACTTCGTCCGCTTTGGCGTGCGTTTGAAAACCCTCTTCTTCGCCGAAGAGGTAACCATCGGGAGAGAGCAGGCTGGGCACCTGGTCCTTGGGAGCCACCGGGCCCCAGCGGTAGGTCTTCCATTCGCTGTTGAGCGTGAGGTGAAGGCCCACATCGGCGTCGGGATGCGACTTGGCATACTCGGCGACTTCTGTCAGCCAGGGGCAGGGGACCATGACGCTCGCCGAGCTGACGGCCTTCTGGTCGAGTGCGGCGAAGCTCGCCGTGTCCACCGAGTGAGCCACCGCCAAATCATCAGCGTGGATGATGAGCAGCTTTGAATCGGTGGGATAGCCCAGACGAGCGGCGATCGTGCTCGTCTGCGCGCTAAGGCCGGTGCAGGCAAGCAGAATGCTCGCCAGCGCGAACAAAAAGCAGAGCCGGACTTTCGCTGTACGGCAGCGTGACGTAGTCTGAACGCAGGAACTCATAGAAAAGCTCTCTCCTCGGAAGACTGGCTGTTACTGATCCTTCGCAAGTTCTAAAGCCTCCGCCGGAGTGACGGCCTTCAGGTGCAAATCAGCTGCCTGTGAGTTAATGGCGTTGAGGACGAGCCTTGGTGAGTCGGCGAGATACTTGCTATGTTCGTCGATCTGGGCCCGCTTTGCTTGAGGGACATCCGGCGGATACTGCGGTTTCGCCACAAGGAGCCGGAAATTATCGAGGAGTCCAAAAACCAGGGACGAGTCTTCAATTCTGAGCTCGAGCCCCGTTTGGACGGGGAGGCCGCCCTTAACGAGAATCCCTTCCAAGCCCTTTTGCCGAGACCCTCCTTTCTCGAGGTCCCACGAAATTTCTCCATAGTCCGTGCGCAGATTGCCGGTATGCGTATGGAGGCTGTTGTCCTGAATGAGGACGGCAACATCGAGACTGAGGCCGATCGCATATGCATGAGGGGACTGCGGCACAAGTGTGCCCGAAAAGCCTATCTCGATTGCCTGCGATCCCTGGCGGAGCACATCATGGAACTCTCCAAGGTCAATGACGTCGGCGCCTGACACCAGATAGGGCTGGTCGGCCGAAGTCGGTTGTCGCTGAGCAGGCTGAAGAAAAACTGGAGTTTGACCTCGAGAGACCGCCTGTCTGAGCGCTAGCACTGCCTGAAAGATACTGCAATTTCCGCTGTTATTGGGGCCGATGAAGACCGTGACGGGAGGCGTATCAATCTTCGTGTCTTCATGCAGCTTGAAGTTTCTCAGGGGGACGCTATTCAGCATGCCCGGATTATACCTTATTCGTTCCCTCGGGTGGCTAGACTGCGACTAGGGGAGAAACAACTTTGTCGACGCGGAGACCTGCGGATATGCCAAGTGCGGCCTATTCCTTTCCGAGCGTTACCAGGTTGAGCGAACCCTGCCGGTAGCCCTCGAGGTCCAGCGTCACGTAGGTAAAGCCAAGTGGCTTGAAGATCTCCACAAACTTCCGAGCTATCTCTGGAGTGAGGGCGCGGGCTAATTCCTCAGGAGCGATCTCCAAGCGCACCAACTTCTCGTGATAGCGCACGCGGAAGTGCCGGAACCCGAGCGCGCGCACGGCTTCCTCGCCCTTTTCCACGGTCGCCAGCCGCTCCGGCGTTACCTCAATGCCGTAGGCGATGCGCGATGAGAGGCAGGCGGAAGCGGGGCGATCCCACACGGGCAGGCCTGCGCGGCGTGCGAGTTCGCGGATGTCGGCCTTAGTAAGCCCGGCGTCGACGAGCGGCGTCAGCACCTGGTGTTCGCGGGCGGCGCGCTGGCCGGGGCGCCAATCGCCCAGGTCGTCCACATTGACGCCGTATGCGACCGCCGCATACCCACGTTGCTCGACTAGCTCGTCGAGCTTGTTGAAGAGCTCGTCTTTGCAGAAATAGCAGCGGTCGGGATTGTTGGCTCTGTAGTTGGGGTCGGAGAGCTCGTCCGTGGTAATGAACTCATGGGGAAATTTGGCGAGTTCAACGCACCTTTCCGCCTCACGGCGGTCACGTTCAGAGTAGCTGGCAGAAAGTGCCGTCACTGCCAGCATCCGATCGCCGAGCGCCTTGTGAGCCGCATGCGCCAAATAGGCGGAGTCCACCCCTCCGGAGTAGGCGACCACCAATGAGGGAACTCTCCTCAGCTCATCCAGTAGCTGCAGCTCTTTCAGATCCATCTCGCCCATGCTCGAGATACTAGGATAGCCTTCGAGGGGCGCTTCATCAACAAGTAAGAGCGGTGGCGAACCGGGTAGCGCAGAGTTTGCCTTTCAAACTATGCGGTTCTTCCCTCAAGAAAGGGCGGCAGAGTTTCCAAAAGCGGAAACTCGGCGCTACCCCTCTACGCTGTTCATCAACAAATGCCGGCGACAAGTGAGCTGGATCGCGTCATTGGGTCGTTACCCTGTGCTGAACATTTCGTCGCTGCCCCAACGGCAATCGCGCTAAAATAGCCTCCCCGGACTCGGAATGGCGAATCCGACCGAGGAGCAAGTGAGTTTGCGTGGTGACGCAAACTGCCGAGCCTGGATGATGCGAAAGAGAGGCGGGCCCTATGCAGCAAGTACTTCTGATCGGCAAACACCCCGAAATCAGCCCCACAGTCACCAGTGCGCTCGCTGAGGTTCAGTGCACGTTCGAGTGCGCGGCGGGAGATGCAGATGCCCTTCGCCGGCTCCGGAAGCAGTCCTTCGGCGTTGTGATCACCAGTCCGGAGACGACGATCGAAGAAGACCTTGCTCTGCTCGAAGAAATGCGCCGCATCCGCCCTGGCGTGAAAACGATCATCCTGGCCCCTTCCACTACTCCGGAAGACGTCATCGCAGCTCTTCGGGCGCAGGTGTTCATCTGTTTCACGCCGCCATTCGACGCGGGCGCAATCGCGGAGATGGCCTGCCGCGCAGCCACAGCCACGGATTGGCGCAGAGATATCGAGGTCCTGTCCGCGCGCCGCGATTGGGTCTCTCTGCGAGTGAACTGCCGCTTGCTCACTGCCGAGCGGTTGGTTACGTTTCTAAGCGAGCTGCGGTCCGAGTTACCGGATGCCGACCGCCAGGACTTGATGCTGGCCTTCCGGGAAATCCTGATGAACGCCATGGAGCACGGGGCGGGCTTCAACCCGGAACAGGTTGTGGAGGTGGCGGCGGTTCACACGGCGCGGACCATCGTGTTCTACGTGCGCGATCCGGGTGCTGGCTTTCGCCTCACTTCCATTCCCCACTGTGCAGCGTCCGAACCGCCGCTTGACCCAATCGCCTGTCAAGAGCTGCGTGCCAAGCAGGGCATGCGCCCCGGTGGTTATGGAATCCTGCTGGCACGCAAGGTGGTGGACGAATTGATATACAGCGAGATCGGTAACGAGGTTTTGCTGATCAAGCACCTTCCCTGATCTACGGAGTATTGCCATGCTACTTGCTGTTACACCAACGGGCGGCAACACCCAACAAGATGCAATGCACAAGAGCCCAAACTAGGGCGGTCCTTCCCCCTCCGTTTGCGCCACCAGCAGCAGCACGATGCCGATAACAGTGAACATGCGGAAGGCAGCCTCCTGGCCGTTCCAAGTCTTGGACTGCCACATCAGGAACCACTCGCCACCTATGCTGAGAAAGGCCACCAGCCACATTAACAGGCTGAGCGCGAGCCCCACAATCGCAACGCGTTTGGCGCGATGAAACGCCGCGGCGGTTGCGCGCAGCGCCTGCGCCAGCCGAAGGCCGCCCCACCAGCAAAGGATCATGGTCACGATCTCCCAAGCGATGATCGACAGGTAGAAGACGGTGAACCACGCGGGGCGGCTCAGCGCGCGCCACATAGCGTGGTTGGCGGGGAAGGTTGAGTCCATCATCAGAACATGGCGAACGAACTGCAAGTTTGAGTCATAGTCCGTCGTATTGTTGAAGATGACCAACGAATAGAAGGCGCCCACGGCGAAGACCAGGGCAATCTTGGCAGTGCGTAAAATCATGGCTTGTCCCGCGAAGAAAAGGTTTGGAAGTAGGCAGTGAGAGCAGAGAGGGTCGTATCGTCGTAGCTAGGGTTACCGGGCATCTTCGCACGGGGGTCCTTCGCTCGCGGGTTTCGCACATAGGCGCCGAAGTACTCGGGCGAGGTCGTGGCCAACGCCGAGAGAACCTCCCAGGCTACGCCTGACTTCCGCCCGCCTTCGAGGCCCATGTTATGGCAGCGGAAACAATTTTGCCGCGCGATGCCATAACCGGCCAGCACAAAACGCGCTGCGGAGTGGGCTGCCTGCGGTGCAATCACGCCGAACACCGCTTTCTCATTGCGGAATTCGAGACGCACAACCCCCCAGGGGATTTGGGGCTCCTCGGTATCCGACATTACCTTGAAGCTGGGAGTGAAGTTGGGATGCGAGATCATATACGGTCCGCGCTCCTCGCCGTCGGCGTGCTTCGACCAAGCCGGTGGCCCTTGCCCGTTCACCTTGAGCACCAGCAACGGATGGTGCTCGGCGAGATAGGCGCGCGGATAGTGGGCGCGATATTGGTCATTGCACAGCGCGACCACCAGGTCTGTCTCCGGTCGAGCGTGCAGGTAGAGGGTCAACTCTTCCAGCGGCACGCCGCTGACCTCTGTCGGGCCTTTGAAGTTGCTATCGTCCGTTACGATGTAATCCACCTGCGGCAAGGCGAGCAAATCGTCGCGGGTAACGTAGCGCGTGGTCCCTGGCAGCTCGCCCACGAGGTCGCCGCCCACCTCGAGGTCAGAGGAGGACAAGCGTGCCGCGTGCAGCATGACGATGAGATTAGCGTAATCCGCGGCCCTGGCATTCGCACCTGTGCTTCTAGCAAAATGGAATGCCATGCCCGCGGTAAGCAGAAGGCTACCTTCGGCCAGCGAGCGTCTCCAAGGTTGTCGCATGGGCTCATAGTAGCGCGTCGTTTCGAGGGAACAAGCCAAAATGTTCGCGCCTTCGGAGGTGGCGGACATGGCGACGGAACGGAAGCGCGGGGCCACGAACTGTGCATCGTCCTCCCCGAATTGCCTACGCCAGGCGGCAACTATCTTCCCGCAAAAGCGGCCGGCCACTTGGTGTATCTTGCGGGCGTCATCTCCACAACTTCTGAAGGCGTGATCACCGGAACGGTGACTCGATCGCACCGTCGAAGAAGGTTACGCTGCAGCGCGGGTCTGTGCTCTCGGGCAGTTGGCCGTTCTGCGCGGGCACCTAGATTCGCCTGACGTAATCAAAAGCGTCGTGAGCGTCACTGGCTAGGGGCGATAATAGCCGAGCATGTTTTCCCCGCCGAACCCACCCACTCGGAACCGTGCCTTGGCGCCGCGACTACGTCATTGCTTGCCAACCCCTGTACCCGCCGACGTTGGGCCCTCTTTGTGGGTGCCCTCTTTGTTTCCCTTAGCTGATTTCTAGCGGCCTAAGGGCACAACAAGGGGTGCCCCTACAGCGGTCGAGCGAAGAAATAGAAATAACTGATCTCCCTCATCAAAAGAATTCGTTTCTCTTCCGGACGATGTTGAAATACCTTCTCCCTATTAAAGGGCTGCATTAGTCGAAGCCGAGACGAGGGCCGCGAAGTTCGAAAACCGATGGCCCGTGAATGGCAACTTCACCCAGGAGGAGCGCTGATGTTAAAGAGAATCGGGCCCCTCGTCTACTTCCTCGTGTCGTTCCTTTGGATGTCTGCCGTCCTGCCGCCGTCCGCGCAAGGCCAACAAACCCTCGGTAGCATCAGTGGCACGGTCACCGACAGCTCTGAAGCCATCGTGCCGGAGACAACGGTGACCCTGGTCGGAGATGAAACGAAGCTGACGCGCGTCCAGAAAACCAACGAAAGCGGAGCCTACGAATTCGTGAACCTGCCCATCGGCACTTACACGCTCACCTTCACGCATGCGGGGTTTGCGACGCAAGATGTTCCGTCGATCCTGGTTCAGGCCAACCGCACCGCTACCGTCAACGCTTCACTGAAAGTCGGCCAGGTGAGCACCATCGTCACCGTCAGCGAGACGCCGCTAATGAATACGGTGGACACCACCAACGGCTACATACTCGATAAGCAGCAGATCCAGACTATTCCCTTACCGACGGGCAGTTTCACCGGAGTTGCCATCCTTTCTCCCGGCGTCAATGCGGAGCTCCCAGGCGGCAGCGGCGCCAACGCCGGCTTGGGTAACCAGCCCATCTGGGCCAACGGCCAGCGCGACACCAGCAACACCTTCCTGCTGAATGGCGTGGACTCCAGTAACCTCTTCAACGGCAAGAGTACCAGCCAGGTGGCTTCGGCCCGCATTGTCAATAACACCGGCGTGAGCGGTGCTGCCAGCACCGGAGTCGGCGTTATCCAGAGCACGGCTTCGGTCTATCTCGCCATCGGGCAGGCACTGCCCACGCCCGCCCCGGAAACCATCCAGGAACTTCGGGTGGACACGTCGATGTACGATGCGCAACAAGGGTCGACCAGCGGCGCGCACATCGACATGAACACTGCTTCCGGCACCAACACCCTCCACGGCAGCGCTTACTTCCACGGCGGGTCCAATGGGCTGAACGCTGCGCCGTACTTCTTCAACGCGGACCCCACCGTTCCCCAGAGCCAGAAGGTGCCGGAGCTCAACCGCCGCAACCTAGGTGGCACGCTGGGCGGGGCTATTAAAAAGGACAAGCTCTTCGCCTTTGTCGGCTACCAGCACCTCCACATCAGCGACGGGGAGATTGGCATCTCGCGGCTGACCGTTCCCTTCGGGCTTACGGACACGAACCGCACACCCCAGGGCTTGGCTGACATTGCCAACGAGAATTTCGGCACGTCGATCACCGCGAGCCAAGTCAATCCCATCGCTCTTGCCCTGTTTCAGTACAAACTGCCCAGCGGCCAGTATTTGATTCCCTCGGCCAACGGATTTACGCCCACGCCGGTCTTCACGGACAATGCCTATGTGCCGGGCACGGCATATTTCACCAGCAATCAGGTGGTTGCCGATCTCGACTGGACCGCGAGCGCCAAGGACAACCTTTCGTTCAAATACTACTTTCAGGACAACCCGACCATTGCTCCCTACGCCTACTCCATGCTCGCGGGTTTTGCCCAGCACTTGAGCGCCGGCAGTCAGGTGGCCTCGCTCACCAACACACAGATGCTGAAGCCGAATTTAAGTATCAACGAAACCTTTGGCTTTGTGCGCGAGAGCCTTTACAGCGGCATCGCGCAGCCTTTCACGCCCCAACAGTTCGGCATCAATGTGTTTGGCTCTTCGACCTTTCCAGGCCTAAGCATTGTAGATATTTTGGGGAACAGCTCACCGAATAACATCTACGGTGTCTCCGATGCAAGTCTGAACATCGGCCAGGGCGCCGCTTCGCAGGGAGCCTTGACCGGTGTTTACCAGAACCGCTTTATGCCTTCGGCCACCGCGATCTGGAACCTCGGCAGAAGTACCCTGACTTTCGGAGGCAACTACTCGTACACCCAGCTCAACACGATTGACAACCGAACCGGCAACGGCATCATTGCCTCGGCGGACCTCTCGCAGTTCATCCAGGGCTTGGTTACTACCAACGATTACTTCCAAACCACTTCATTTCTGCAAGGCGATGCCAACCGCTACTACCGCGCGAACCAGGCCGGCGCCTATGTTCAGGAAAAATTCCGTTTCCGACCCAACCTCAGCCTGACTGCAGGTCTGCGTTGGGATTGGAACGGCGGCCTTTCCGAGAAGTACGGCCGCATCTACAATTTCGATCCAGCCCGGTACTCCTATGACGAAACCACGGGCACGGTCACATCGAACGGCTTCATCATCGCTGGAAACAACAAGCTGTACCCCACCGCCGGCGTCAGCGACACGACCCTAACCGGCCGCCAGTGGGGCCTGGCGCCTCGGCTGGGCTTTGCCTGGAGTCCGGAAAAGTTTAAAAGCAAGGTGGTGGTTCGCGGCGGCGCGGGCATCTACTACGATCGTGGGGAGCTCTTCGCCTATCTCTCGCCGGGTTACGCTGCCGGCCAGACGACAGGAGGACCCTATGGTGTCAACCAAGCTCCGCCCTTCGTAAACACTCAGGTTTGCAGTTCTACCTATCTCTATCAAGGTTTCATTCCCACGTGCGATCCAGGCTCCGGCGCGTCGCTGGCCAACCCCTGGGGCCCGACCTTGGGGCCTCCGCCGACAGGCAACCCGGCGGACATCAGCAATTACCTGCCGAGCCGAGCCGAGCTCATTGACGGCCAGCGCCTGTTCTCCTTCGCTGCCTACGACCGCGCCAACAAGCTTCCCTACACCATCAACTACGCCTTCGATATTCAATGGCAACCGCGCAATGACCTGGCAATCGACATCGGTTATGTGGGTAACTACGGCCGTCACGCGGTTATTCCCATTCCCTTCAACCAGCCAGGAATCGCCACGCCGACCCATCCGATCCATGGCCAGCAGTACACTTATGGCTATACGGTGGTCGACGCGAATTTCAATCCCATCAATCTGCCCAACGGGCAGGGCCCGTTCCTGGCAACCTATGAAGGAGGCAACACCGACCTCCGCGTCCCGTACGTGGGCTATTCAGCGGAGTCCGAAATGTACAAGGCCATCGGGATCTCTTCCTACAATGCGCTGCAGACCCACCTGGAAAAGCGCTTGAGTCATGGCTTTCAGGTGGGCTTCTCCTACACCTGGTCCCACGCCCTGGATGAGCAGAGCGCCATGGGCCTGTTCTACAATGGCAACAACCCGCTCGACCTGCACGATGCGTATGCATCGTCTGATTTCGACCGCACTCACGTCTTCAACTTCAACTACGTCTACTACCTGCCCAACTTCGTCGCCGGGAATTCGTGGAAGAGCAAGCTGGCCAACGGCTGGGCCGTCCAGGGCATCGCCGTGATCCAGAGCGGCCAGCCTTACAGCGTCATCGACTACTCGGGGTCTGTCGGCAGCATCTACTACGGCGTCTCGGACGGCATCACCAACCCTATCGTTCCGCTGGCTCCCGGCTGCACGGCGTACAATGCGGTAACCGGTGCCATTGGTGCCGGCAGTACTCCAGCTCTCAAGGCCTCCTGTTTCACCCTGCCGCTCCTTCAGCCCGGGGACCTGGGTGGCGCTATTCCTCCCGGTGACCTCTACGAGACCGATTTCACTTCGGGCCAGCGCAATATCTTCAGGCAGGCATGGCAAGAGCGCACCGACATTTCGCTGGTTAAGATCACCAAGGCCTCAGAGCGAGTTTCCATAAAGTTCGCCCTTGACGTATTCAACCTGACCAACACTCCCAGCTTTGACATCCCCATCGATAGCGTTTCACAGAACCAGTATTACAACGACTTTCCGGTAGTGGGCACGCCGCCGCACCCGACCTCGTGCAACAACTCCGTGAACGCCGGCTTCTACAACTGTCCTGCAGGCTTAGGCAGCGTGACCAAGACGATCGGTGGTCCCCGGCAGGTTCAGTTTTCGCTCAGCGTCCTGTTCTAATTTCAGTTCGCGCCGACAGTGACTGACAGCGTCTCAATCGGCACGGCGTCGAACTTCTGCTCCGCACCGCTCGTGGCTTACCCGGATTTCCTGGATTGGCGCGCACAAAGCCGCGCCTTTGAGGGCATCTCAGCCTACAATTGGAACCCTTTCACGCTAACAAGAACGAGTGAGCCTGTGCATGTTGATGGGCGAGTGCTCGCTTTTACCCTGGCCATTGCGGTGCTGACGAGCGTGCTTTTCGGCCTGGCGCCGACCCCCTGTCGTGATTGTCAGCCAGTCTTTGGCGCACCAGTATTTTTCCGGACAAGACGCGGTTGGCAAGAGAATCAAAACGGGACTTAATTTGGGAAATGAGACTCCGTTGCGACAGATCATAGGCGTGGTGGGT
>Ga0182032_10000745_pt1 | contig 13776 bp, 12 predicted proteins | sample tim00Cox00000000_FD_125970 | JGI IMG/M metagenome (GOLD analysis project Ga0182032, IMG submission 125970) | Lab enrichment of tropical soil microbial communities from Luquillo Experimental Forest, Puerto Rico - timezero.00C.oxic.00.000.000 | ecosystem: Environmental > Terrestrial > Soil >... | reverse complement strand
TGCGATCCCTCTCGCGGGCAGGACCAAGGTACTGGGGGCGATTCTGGAACGAATGGGGACGGCGACAGTCACAGTGAATTTCCTTCGGGTCCTTGTGGCTAACTACCGCATGAGCTTGATCGATCAGGTAGGGCAGGCGTTCCGGAAGATTGCCCACGAGCGCCTGGGCGTGACCGAGGTCAGGATCGAATCGGCCACCACACTCTCCCCTGCCGAACGAGAAGCTTTGCGCGGGCGCTTTGCCGATATTACTGGCCGGCAGGTGGAACTGGAGTTCCAACTGAATCCGGAATTGCTGGGCGGGGTCCTGGCACAGATCCAGAGCACCGTGTACGATGGATCCGTCCGAGGAAACCTCCAACGTATGCGCCAACAGCTGGTCAATCAATAGGGTTGCAGCAGGTTGAAGGACCTCCGGAATGCCTCCCGGTTCTCTCCTGAGAGGGCAGTCGACTGACTAAAGTCTGAGGACGGTTTCTACCCATGCCACAGATTAGAGCAGATGAAATCACCAAGATCATTCGTGAGCAGATCGAGAATTTCGACCGTACTGTTGCAGTCAGCGAAGTGGGGTCGGTCATTTCGGTCGGTGACGGCGTGGCGCGCATCCATGGTCTGGACAAGGTCATGGCGGGCGAACTCCTGGAACTTCCTCACGATGTCATGGGGTTGGCCCTCAACCTGGAAGAGGACCAGGTGAGCGCTGTTCTGTTGGGAGACTTCGTCAGGATCGAGGAAGGCGACACGGTGAAGCGCACTGGGCGGATTATGTCCGTACCGGTGGGTGAAGCACTGATTGGGCGAGTAGTGGATCCCCTGGGCCGCCCGACCGACGACAAGGGGCCTATTCTAACTCAGGAGTTCAACCCCATCGAACGCCTGGCGCCTGGGGTGGTGGATCGATTGCCCGTTCGCGAACCCTTGCAGACAGGATTGAAACCCATCGACGCCATGATCCCTATCGGCCGCGGCCAGCGCGAGTTGATCATTGGTGATCGCCAGACCGGGAAAACCGCCATTGTCCTGGACACGATCATCAACCAGCGGGGCGGCGATGTAATTTGCATTTACGTGGCCATCGGTCAGAAAGCTTCCACGGTGGCCCAGGTGATGAAGACGCTGGATGAATTCGATGCGATGAAGTACACCATCATTGTGGCCGCGAATGCCTCGGACCCGGCGCCCATGCAATACATTGCGCCTTATGCCGGATGCGCGATGGGTGAGTACTTCCGCGATCGCGGGCGTCACGCACTCTGCATCTACGATGATCTCTCCAAGCACGCTGTTTCCTATCGTGAGATTTCGTTACTGCTTCGACGCCCCCCGGGCCGGGAAGCTTATCCCGGCGACGTCTTTTATCTGCATTCCCGGCTGCTCGAACGCGCCGCCAAGCTGAGTAGCGAACTCGGAGGCGGTTCGCTAACGGCGCTCCCCATCATCGAGACGCAGGCAGGTGACGTTTCTGCCTACATTCCTACAAATGTGATTTCCATTACCGACGGGCAGATTTACCTGGAGTCGGACCTCTTCAATTCCGGCATCCGTCCGGCCGTCAACGTGGGGCTGTCGGTCTCGCGTGTGGGAGGCAACGCCCAGATCAAAGCGATGAAGCAGGTGGCGGGCACTCTGCGCCTCGACCTCGCCCAGTTTCGTGACCTTGCCGCCTTCGCCCAGTTCGGCAGCGACTTGGATAAGGCCACACTGGCCCAACTCAACCGCGGCAAACACCTGACGGAAATCCTCAAGCAGGGCCAGTATTCACCGCTCCCCGTGGAGAAGCAGATCCTGATTATCTTCGCCGGAACCAACGGGACCCTTGACGATGTGGAACTGGAACAATGCGGACCCTTTGAGACGGGCCTTTACGAGTTTCTGGACTCGTCCTACCCGAATCTCGATAAGGAGTTGGCAGAGAAGAAGCAATTGGACGACACCTTGCGCACCGAAATCCGCAAGGTTTTGGATGAATTTAAGGCCAAGTTCCTGGCGGAGAAGCAGTCAAGAGTTAACAGTTGACAGTCGACAGTTCAAGACTGGCCATTCGCCTTGGCCGTTTACTGCCGCAAGCTGAAATGAAGAGATCGTCTCCGCATCACCGGTGTTGCTGTTGACTGTAAACTGTCGACTGCGAACTAGAGTATGCCCAACGTACGCGACATTCGGCACCGCATCCGCTCCGTGAAGAACACGCAGCAGATCACCCGCGCCATGAAAATGGTGGCCTCGGGACGGCTGCGCCGGGCGCAGGCCAGCGTCTTTGGCGCCCGGCCCTTCGCCCGCCAGATGCTGGCGACGCTCACAAGCGTGGCGGCGCGCACCGACCAGTCAGCCCATCCGTTGCTCGCCCAGCGGCCGGTGGAGAAGGTGCTGCTGGTGCTGATCACCGCCGACCGCGGGCTGTGCGGAGCCTTCAACGCCAACTTGTTGCGTGCCGCTGAGCACTACCTGGTCGAGCACGCCAGCCAACGGGTGTCGTTGCTGGCGGTGGGACGCAAGGGACGCGATTACTTCCGCAGAAAGCAGATCGGGAAGGTCGGCGAATATGTAGGCCTACTCGGCAAACTGCGATTCTCTGATACTCAGCCGATCTCGAAGCAAATCATTGATGCCTACACGCGCCAAGAAGTAGACGCGGTCGACTTCATCTACAACGAGTTCAAATCCATACTGGTGCAGCGCCTGACTGTGGAGCGGTACCTGCCCATTCCGCCCTTCTCGACGCCTCTGCCCGGCCAGGCACTGATCGATTACATCTATGAGCAGCCACCCGCCGAGATCTTTCGAGACCTTCTGCCCCGCTACGTCGAGATCCAGGTCTATCGCGCCTTGCTCGAGTCTCAAGCGGCGTGGCTTTCGGCCCAAATGACGGCTATGGATGCCGCCACCAACAACGCAACCGAGCTGATTGAGACCTACACGCTGCAGATGAACCGGGCACGCCAGGCCGCGATCACCAAGGAACTCATTGAGATCGTCAGTGGAGCTGCGGCCCTGTAAGAGCAGTGGTCGGTGGCTAGTGGCAAGTGGCGTGTCGGATTGGCAACGGATTCGGTAAGAGGGTCAAACATGGCAGAACAGAGAATAGGCAGGGTAGTAGAAGTGATTGGCCCGGTCGTGGTGGTGGCCTTTGAAAGCAAGGACTTGCCCACCATTTACACGGCGGTGCGAATCGTCTCTGACGGCTATGACGTCCCCCAGCGCATGGAAGTTATCACCGAAATCGAACAGCACCTGGGTGAAGGGCGCGTAAAGTGCGTGGCCATGGAGCCGACCGACGGCCTGGTGCGTGGGATGAAGGCCATTGACACCGGCGGGCCCATCAGGGTTCCGGTGGGTAACGCCACGCTAGGACGGGTGATGAATGTCATCGGCCAGCCGGTGGACAAGTTGGGTCCCATCAAGACCGATACTTACTTCCCCATCCATCGACATGCCCCTGACCTCGAGGACCAGAACACTAACCTGGAGATGTTTGAGACCGGACTGAAGGTTGTCGACCTTATCGAGCCTTACTTGAAAGGCGGCAAGACGGGCCTGTTCGGCGGTGCCGGCGTAGGCAAGACCGTCATCATCCTCGAGTTGATCAACAACGTGGCCTTGAAGCACGGTGGCCTTTCCGTGTTCTCCGGAGTGGGGGAGCGCACGCGCGAGGGGAACGACCTGTGGCTCGAAATGCAGGAGTCCGGCGTGATCCATCCCGGAGACCCGGAAAAGTCCAAGGCGGCGCTGATTTACGGCCAGATGACCGAACCACCCGGGGCCCGGCTTCGCGTCGGCTTAACGGGGCTGACGGTGGCCGAATACTTTCGCGACGTGAGCGGCCAGGACGTGTTGCTCTTTATCGACAACATCTTCCGCTTTACGCAGGCCGGTTCGGAGGTCTCGGCCCTGCTCGGTCGTATGCCTTCCGCAGTAGGTTACCAGCCGAACCTCTCCACCGAACTGGGAGAGCTCCAGGAACGCATCACGTCAACCAAAAAGGGTTCGATCACCTCCGTGCAGGCCATCTATGTGCCCGCCGATGACTTAACGGACCCCGCACCGGCGACGACATTCTCGCACCTGGATTCGACGACGGTGCTCTCGCGCCAGATCGTCGAGAAAGGTATCTACCCCGCGGTTGACCCGCTGGCTTCGACGTCCCGGATTCTCGACCCCCGCATTGTCGGTGAGGAGCACTACAGCGTAGCGCGCGCGGTCAAAGCCATCCTGCAGAGGTACAAGGACCTCCAAGACATCATCGCCATCCTGGGAGTCGACGAGCTCTCGGACGAGGACAAGCTGACGGTGGCACGTGCCCGTAGGGTGGAGAAGTTTCTCTCCCAGCCCTTCTTCGTTGCCCAGCAGTTCACTGGACTGGAAGGCAAGTACGTCAAACTGGAGGATACAATTCGGAGCTTTAAGGAGATTGTGGAAGGCAAGCACGACGACGTGCCTGAACAGGCGTTTTACATGGTCGGCACCATTGACGAAGTCCTGGAGAAAGCAGAAAAGCTCAAGGCGACCGTTTAGGCGCTAGGTGTTAGGTGTTAGGTTGTAGGTATTCCATTTACGCCCACACCTCGCATGTCGCCACCTAGCACCTGGCACCTAACACCTAAGATGGAATCACTTCCTACTCAGATCCAGCTCGAAGTAGTAACCCCGGAGCGCGAACTGGTTCACGAATCGACGCTTTCGGTATCCATTCCAGCGAAGAATGGCTACCTCGGCATACTGCCTGGGCACGCCCCGTTGCTATCGGCGCTGCAGCCGGGAGAGCTCACTTATGTCGAAGACCACGTGACCCACCTCTTATCGGTGAGCTGGGGTTTCGTCGAAGTGCTTCCGGAGCGGGTGATCGTTCTTGCCCAGACGGCGGAGCGAGCTGAGGAAATTGACGTTGAGAGGGCCCAGCGAGCCAAACAGCGAGCGGAAGATCGCTTGAAGAATGTCACAGAGACGGACATCGATTTTGAGCGGGCTCGTGCGGCGTTGATACGCGCGTTGGCACGCCTGCAGGCTGCTGGGCACATGAAGGGTGAACCGCTTGCGTAGACACGACGCAGCGGGTAGTCCTGCTAGGGCCCCGCTGATGTAGGGGCACCCCTTGTGGGTGCCCTTAGGCCGCAAGAAACCAGCGAAGGACGCAAACAAGGAGGGCACCCACAAGAGGTGCCCCTACTGTATCGAAACGCGAGAAAGGACGAAAGACCAGCATGAGAATTCTCGTATTGGGTGGTGACGGCTACCTCGGTTGGCCAACCGCCATGTACCTTTCGAATTGGGGTCACGAGGTGGGGGTCCTCGACAATTTTGCCAAGCGGCGCTGGGAAATGGAGCTCAACGTCGAACCGCTGATCCCCATCCACACGCTGCACGACCGGGTGAAGGCGTGGCGCGAGGTTACCGGTCGCACGATGCCGCTCTTCGTCGGCGACCTGCGCAATTACGAGGTGGTGAAAAGCTCCATTGATGCCTTCCGACCGGAGGCGGTCATTCACTACGGCGAGCAACCGTCCGCCCCGTACTCCATGATGGACCATAACCGCGCCGTTTTCACCCAAACCAACAACATAGTGGGCACGCTCAACCTCCTCTGGGTCCTGCGCGATTACGCCCCGAATTGTCACCTCGTCAAGTTGGGTACGATGGGAGAGTACGGGACTCCTAACATTGACATCGAAGAAGGCTTCCTGGAAGTGGAGTACAAGGGGCGGAAGGACGTACTGCCTTATCCGAAGCAGCCGGGCTCCCTCTACCACCTCTCCAAGGTTCACGACAGCCACAACATCCTGTTCGCTTGCCGGGCCTGGAAATTACGCTCGACAGACTTGAACCAGGGAGTCGTCTACGGCATTGAAACGGACGAGACACAGATGGACAAACGGCTGGCCACCAGCTTTCACTACGATGAAGTCTTTGGGACAGCGCTCAACCGCTTCTGCGTCCAGGCAGTGGCGGGAATTCCTTTGACGGTCTACGGACGCGGAGGCCAGACGCGCGGCTTCCTTAACATCCGCGACACGCTGCGCTGTGTCGAATTGGCCGCTCTCAACCCGCCGGCCAGCGGTGAGTACCGGGTGTTCAACCAATTCACGGAAAGCTTCAGTGTTCTGCAGCTCGCCGAACTGGTGAAAGAGCAAGGCGCCAAGCTAGGTCTTGCGGGTGAGGTCGAAAATCTGGAAAATCCCCGGATCGAGGCTGAACAGCATTACTACAACCCCCGTCATCAGAAGCTTATCGACCTGGGACTGGTTCCGCATCTGCTTTCCGACGTTCTACTGGTCAGCATGTTGAATCGCGTCAAAGACCAAGTCCATCGCATTAAGAAGGAAATCATCCGGCCCCACGTTAGGTGGAGCCGGACATCGCCGTCGGACCAGGCTGACTTGAAAGCGTTAGCGGCCACCGGCGCCAGCTACCAATAGTGCGGCGACTCATCACCAACCACTGACCTATGGACTTGCTGCTGCTGGGAATCGGGGGCGGAGTTGTCGGGGGCCTGATTCCTAGCCCGCTCCACCTGATTTCGCTCACTCAAGCCGCTCTTAACCGATGGGCACGCGCCATTTTCATTGTCCTCGGCCCCCCCCTCGTCGCCGATGGCGCCCTCCTCTTATTGACCCTGCTCTTCTACCAGTACATTCCTAACCGCATCGCTCATTATATCGCCTATGTGGGCGGGACCGTCTTGCTGACGTTTGCCACGTATTCACTGCTGAAGATGCGGGGCCGAACTCAGGAGGAACTGGCCGGCTCCGCCGCCCTCAGCTACGCCAGCGTGGCTGCCGCAATGCTCGCCGAAGTGGCTGCTCCGGGTACCTGGATCTACTGGTTGACGATTGCCGGTCCCATCCTTGCCGAGGGTAAGGTAAAGGGCTATTGGCACGTCGTGCCTTTCTTTGCCGGAGGCTTGACAGGCTATTATGGCGCTGCCGTACTCTCCGTTTGGCTGATGGTACGCGGTGCGGGCTTGCGCAAGCAGTTCAAGCAGCATCTCTTTCTGGCCGCCAATGTCCTGCTCCTGGTTCTCGGCGTCTCTTACCTCGTGCGTGCCCGTTATGGCTTTTGAACATAACGAGGATCTCCGTTTCCCCAACTCCCGAAACCGCGATAATTGGAGGAGGAAAAGTGTAAAGTGCGTGAGCAGAAGCTCTTAAGCCGCTAAAAAATAAGAACTTAATTTATAAAACCGACTAAGTTCAAAAAACTTGACATGAACCCACTCAGGGTTTATTATAGGTTTGGACTAATGAGATACAGGACCTTTACTCAACTCGGAAGGAGAAGCCAGAGATGGGCAAAATCATAGGTATTGACCTAGGAACAACGAACTCCGTGGTGGCGGTAATGGAGGGTGGGGAACCAACCGTCATCACCAACCCGGAGGGGGGGCGGACGACCCCCTCGGTGGTGGCTTTCACCAAGTCGGGAGAGCGCTTGGTGGGCCAGACAGCGAAGCGACAAGCGATCACCAACCCGGAGAACACTGTTTACTCGATCAAACGCTTCATGGGGCGCCGTTTCAACGAAGTACAGAGCGAAATGAAGACGGTGCCCTATAAGGTGGTTGCGGGGCCGGGCGGTGAGGCCCGCATTGTGGCTCAGGGAAAGGAATATTCGCCGCCTGAAATCTCAGCCATGATTCTCCAGAAGATGAAGGACGCGGCCGAGCAATACTTAGGCGAAAAGGTTAGCCAGGCGGTGATAACCGTGCCCGCTTACTTCAATGACAGCCAGCGTCAAGCGACCAAGGACGCTGGGAGGATCGCGGGACTCGAAGTCCAGCGCATCGTGAACGAGCCTACGGCGGCGGCACTGGCCTATGGTTTGGACAAGAAGAAAGATGAGACCATCGCAGTCTACGACTTCGGCGGTGGGACCTTCGACATCTCCATTCTGGAGGTGGGAGAGGGCGTGGTGGAGGTTAAATCCACCAATGGGGACACGCACCTGGGTGGCGACGACATCGACAAGCGCCTTATGGACTGGATTGTGGAGGAGTTTCGCAAGGACCAAGGGATTGACCTCTCCAAAGACCGCATGGCGTTGCAGAGGCTCAAAGAATCTGCGGAGAAGGCCAAATGTGAGCTTTCGACTGTGATGGAGACGGAAATTAATCTGCCCTTCATCACCGCCGATGCCAGTGGTCCCAAACATCTGCTGATGAAGCTAACTCGGGCGCGCTACGAGCAGATGTGTGAAGAAATTTTCCAGCGCTCCGTCGGCCCGGTAAGGCAGGCGTTGCAAGATGCAGGCCTCTCGCCCGACAAGATCGATGAGGTGGTGTTGGTGGGCGGCTCGACGCGCATTCCCCGCGTTCAGCAGATTGTCAAGGATCTCTTCCGGGGGAAGGAACCGCACAAGGGAGTGAATCCGGACGAGGTAGTGGCAGTAGGTGCAGCAGTTCAGGCGGGCGTACTGGGTGGCGAGGTGAAGGACTTGCTCTTGCTTGACGTGACGCCCTTGACGCTGGGAGTTGAAACCCTGGGAGGTGTGTCCACGTCGCTGATTGCTCGCAACACGACCATCCCGACGCGGAAGAGCGAGATCTTCTCGACCGCGGCAGAGAACCAGACGTCGGTGGAGATCCACGTGCTGCAGGGTGAACGACCGATGGCCCATGATAACCGAACTTTGGGAAAATTCCACCTAGTGGGCATTCCCCCAGCGCCGCGGGGTGTACCGCAGATCGAGGTGACATTCGACATCGACGCCAACGGCATCTTGAACGTCTCCGCCAAAGATCTGGGTACTGGCAAGGAGCAAAAGATCACCATCACCTCTTCCAGTGGCCTCAGCAAGGATGAGGTGGAGCGCATGACCAAGGAAGCTGAACTCCATTCGGACGAGGATCGCCGTCGCAAGGAGGAGGTGGAAGTCAAGAACCGTGCCGACCAACTGATTTACGGAACCGAGAAGATGCTGAAGGAGAATCGCGACAAGGTTTCCGACTCTGACGCGAACGCCATCGAGAAGGCACTTGAGGAAGCTAAGCAAGCAGTTCAGGACGGCGATACGTCCAAGATCACGGCAGCCATCGATCGCCTGACACAAGCCTCGCACAAGCTGGCGGAAGCGATGTACAAGCAGGCCGGGTCTGCGGCGTCGCAGGCGGGCGCCGCAGGTGCCGGAGGAGGCGACGGCAGCGCGCGAGACGAGGCCAAGAGCGAGGGGGAGGTCATCGACGCCGAAGTGGTCGATGGACCGGACAAGAAGAGCAACTGACGAGGACAGGCAAGAAGTCTACCGTTGACGGTCGAAGGTCAGAAGCAAGGAAGGAAGGTGAGGTTAGCTGACTTTTGACTGTCAACTGTCAACTGTGGACCAGCTATGGAACATCATGCGCATTTAGGTGTGGAGTGTCCCCAGTGTCACGGGCGACAGTTCGTAGAAGTTCAGTTCGATCAACCGATCGAGCTTTCACCACTGGCACAGGAGATTCGCGCTCAATTGGAAGCCTGGATGGCTTCGCGTTGCCCGGATCACCTGAGCGTCATGCCGAGGATGAGCAGGAATTAAAGCCAGGCCATCAAAAACCGGCTACGCGACTACGCATGCTTACCTCAGTCGAACGTGGTAAGGGGTTTCCGTTCGTCGCCCGATGACCGGAGTCCGAGGGGGACTTGTATGTCTCGAGGCATAATTCGCTTCACCTCGTTAATATAATGCGGATCGGCACCGGTCGCAAGAATCATTGACAGCTCTATGCCCGTTGGGACACAAAAAGACTACTACGCAACCCTGGGTGTAGACCGTAAGGCCAAGCCCGAGCAGATCCGCAAGGCCTACCGGCGTCTGGCGCGGAAATATCACCCTGACTTAAACCCCGGCAGCAAGGCGGCAGAGGAGAAGTTCAAAGAGATCTCCGAAGCCTACGAAGTCCTAGGCGACGAGAAAAAGCGGCAGGTCTATGACCAGTACGGTTTTTACGCGGACAACATCCCGGTGGGTGGTCCTCCGCCCGGGTCCCGTCCCGCCGGGGCACCAGGTGTCGATTTTTCGGGCTTTGACTTCTCAGACTTCCAACCCCAAGACCGCCAGGGCGGAATCGGATCGTCCCTTCGAGATCTGTTCTCCTTTTTTCGGGGCGGGGAACGAGAGCAGGAGGAAGCGGGCCCGGAGCGGGGCGCCGATATTGAGTATCAGTTGCATCTGGGCTTCTGGGATGCCATAAGAGGAACCCAGGTCCATCTGACGCTGGCGCGAAACGAGACCTGCCCAACTTGCAAGGGAACGGGCAAGGCGAGCGGTCCGGCGATGCCCTGCCCAGCTTGCGGAGGCAGCGGTAAAAGCACACGTCAAGCCGGGGCCATGCGCTTTTCCGTGACCTGCCCGCAATGCGGCGGTACCGGCCGGACGCGAAAGCCCTGCACGACATGCGCCGGGGCAGGTGTGGTCCGAAAGCCTGAGGCCTTCGACGTCCGCATCCCGGCAGGCGTGGATACGGGCTCTAGAGTGCGGGTGCCGGGCAAGGGCAACGCAGGGCTGGATGGCGGGCCGCCAGGAGATCTTTATATTGTTACGGAAGTGGAACCCCATCCTTTCTTCGAGCGCAAGGGCGACAACCTCCACACCAAGGTTCCCATCACCGTAACCGAAGCGGCCCTAGGGGCGAAGGTGGAAGTCCCCACCATCGATGGCCCAAGTACGATCCGGATTGCTCCAGGCACTCAGAGCGGCCAGAGGCTGAGGTTACGCGGCAAAGGCACCCCCTCTCTGCGCGGCGATGTGCGAGGCGACCAGTTTGTGGAGGTCCAGGTCGTGGTTCCAAAGGTTGCGGACGAACGTTCCAAAGAGATACTGCGAGAGCTGGCGCGGCTGAATCCCCCGGACCCGCGCCAGGACCTGAAAGACTACTACGGGGGCAAGTGAGGGCAGGTGCCAGGTGTTACCGAACACCTCACACCTGGCACCTAACACCTAACGCCTATGACTCGAAGGAACAAAACGCCCGGACCGGTCGGATACATGATCAGCGCGGTGGCTGAAAAGTATAACATTCACCCCCAGACCCTCCGCCTTTACGAAAGAGAGGGGTTGCTGGCTCCCTCGCGTAGCGAAGGCAACACCCGCCTTTACACGGACGACGACCTGGCACGGCTCGAGACGATACTGAATCTGACGCGGGATCTGGGCGTCAATCTTGCCGGCGTGGAGATCATTCTCAACATGCGCAAACGCTTGGGAGAGATGCAAAAGGAAATGCAGGAATTCGTTGAGTTCGTACAACAGGAGATACTGAGCCGCCCGGCCGAATCCCAGGAGCGTATTCAGAGGGCGCTCGTGCGCGTCGCTCCCCCCCACCTTGTACGAGCCCGCGTCCGTTCGGGCAAATGATCCGCCAATTAGCTTTGAGTTGAAAGAATGGCTGAAGCGAATTGCTCCAAGTGCGATGGCACGGGATGGAAGCCGGTAGAAACTGAAGGCGTGCGCCGGGTGGTCCGCTGTGACTGCACGGCAGCCAGGCGCGTCGAGCACCTGATCCAAGAAGCGCGAATTCCCAGGCGCTACGAACACTGTGCCTTCGAAAACTTCGACATCCGCAAGGACAAGGAAACGGGCCAGGAGAACATCACGTTACGTTGGGCGCGCAATCAGGCTGACAAGTTCGTGGAAGAGTACCCCGTTGATTTTGGCCTACTCTTCGTTGGACCCGCCGGCGTGGGAAAGACCCATTTGGCGGTCGCCGTACTTCGAGAACTGATCCTTCGCAAGGGCGTCGAATGCCTCTTCTATGATTTCCGCGACCTTCTGAAGGAAATCCAGGACAGCTACAATCCCGTGTCCCAGACCTCAGAATTCCGGGTGCTACAGCCCGTGCTGGATGTGGAAGTACTCTTGTTGGACGAACTGGTAGCAGCCAATCCCAGTGACTGAGTGAAGGAAACTTTGGTCCACGTTATCAACTCTCGCTACAACCAGAAACGGGTCACTCTGATTACTACCACACTCCCGCTCAGTGATGGCGCGAGCCGGCGGGAAGTACGAGCGCCGTCAGGAGAAGCTGTCCCGAGTCTGGAGCGTTCTCTTAACCAGTTTGGCACTACCCTAAGTTCGCGTCTTTATGAAATGTGTAAGCTGGTGGAGATGCACTCCGACGACTACCGCAAGGCCATCAAGCAGGCCGGGTATCAGCTTCACAGTGAATAGCGGCCCACAGACTCCGCCTTCGGCACGATTTTGGGGCCACAACCAACGCAGATTCCCTCCAGGTTACATCAGGGGCCCATCCGTCCGACAAATCGCCATCAGGGTTAGGTCGTCCTTCAGCGGCGTACCGGAGAGGAAGGTTGTGAGATCGTCCAGGCAGGCATCGACGAGAGCCCGTGGCCGAGGAACATGACGGTCGCCGGCGAGGTTCGACAAACGTTCCTCGCCGTATTCCTCATCGGCCGGGTTTCTCGCCTCCGTGAGGCCGTCAGTATAGAGCAGCAGGGTGTCACCCGGGCGCAACCGGAGTGCTTCAACAGAATACTGGCCTTCACAAAACAACCCGAGTGGCAAACCCGTGGCTTCGAGCCTTGTTACCTGCCCCTCCTGAATAACAAGGGGCCGACAGTGGCCGGCGTTGCACAACTCGATTTCGCCGGACGTTCGGGCTCTTCCGCAGACGAGAGTTGCAAAATAGGGTGACACGGTGCTCTCGCAAAAGACACGACTCGCTCGTTCCACCAATTGGCGCATGGGCAATCCGGTGGCGACGAGGGCGCGGAATATGGCATGGAGATGAGCCATCAGCATGGATGCCGCCACGCCTTTGCCGGAGGCGTCACCCAAGATGAAGAACCAGTCCTTGCCGCCCTCTGGGCTCTTGATGACGTCGCAATAGTCACCACTGACCGGGCCCAGCGTTCTGTAATGATAGGCGACCTGCCAACCGTCTAACGTCAGATCCTCTTGGGGGAGCAGCTCCCTTTGGATTTGCGATGCCAGGTCCAAATCGTCCTCCAGGACGCGGCGCTGGTCGGGCGTGAGATGGTCCAGGCAGTAACGGACCAGAGGGTCGGCGAGCAGCCGCGTTTTCTCGACGGAATCGTGGCAGGTTTCACACAGGCCGTAAGTCCCCTCGTCCAGGCGCGAGAGTGCAGAGTCAACCTCGTTCAGCAAGGCTGCAAGGCTTCCGGCCTGCCGCGAAACCGCCATGGCAGAGTGAAGCCGGTCGCGCCGCTCCAGCAGTTGTTCCCGAAAAAAGACATCGGTAAGACCACCCATTCGTTTTCCTCCACTTTGAGGATAGTGACATCATCCCTCTGCCATGTTCTATCCGTTTTCGGCTTCTTTCTTACCCTGCCTCTTTCAGATGGTTCCGGCGAGTGCTGTCGCTGAAGAGCCCCCGTTCGAACACCGCCAATCGCCGATCAGCAATCCCAAGACCCCGGTCCATTGGATGCCGTCGGACCCCCGTCCGACTCTTCTCGCGGGCTGGCGGGCGCAATGCGACGCGAAGTGTAAACTGGGAATGCGTTGAAGCATAAAGTGCCAGTTCCATGCTCGTAAGTCTTTTCAAAGAAGAAGAAGCATCTAGGTAGGCGAACGGCAGACGGAAGGATCACGGGAGGATTATTTTTTGCACGGAGGAGTTATAATTTCAGCGCTGGTAACATGGCGTAAGAATCGAAACAACATCGGCCGTCTCAGGGATACGTTCCCGCTGCCCGAAGGGCAGCACCGTGAGTGCGTAGGTGCAACCTGCGGGACGTGGGAGCCCACAAGATCGTCCCGGCCCTGGCGGGGCCGGACAACGCCCCTGGTCAACCCCTTGCGGGGTTAGCGTTTATCGGGCGCCCT
>Ga0182032_10000744_pt1 | contig 13779 bp, 27 predicted proteins | sample tim00Cox00000000_FD_125970 | JGI IMG/M metagenome (GOLD analysis project Ga0182032, IMG submission 125970) | Lab enrichment of tropical soil microbial communities from Luquillo Experimental Forest, Puerto Rico - timezero.00C.oxic.00.000.000 | ecosystem: Environmental > Terrestrial > Soil >... | reverse complement strand
GCGGCTCTTACTTTTTTGGGTATGAACTCGTCGTACGCACTGAGAAGGAACCTCTAAAGTATTTCGGTCGTGCATGCAAAGACGTAGTTAAAGGCGGTTGGGTCCTCGCGAAAGGCGACCGCCCAGGCGCGCTAAAGTGACCGGTGTCCGCAATTGCCAAGAGAACTGTAGAGCTTTCTATGTCCGCTTTACCCCCCAAAGCGGACATGTGCAGTGCAACTAGTGATGTCCGCTTTGAGCCAATCGAGGACATTCATTTGGAGGCTGCCATTTAGGGGGCGCTACCGCGCTAAACGCCGCAATCATTCGGTCATTTCGGCCATTGGGGCAAAAGCGGTCAGATCAAATCATCTTCAGCAATCTACGGCCAGTAATAACGCCCGGCCGTTCCACATAATGGTAGTTGGCCCAAGCGAGCGGAGTGATGACGGCGACGGAGACGAAGAAAAGACCAAATGCAACAACTAACTTAGGTATACCCCATGTTATCATTGCACCGAGTGTTTCTGGCATCTTCCAAATTACCAGTAGAGTCAGCGGATGTAGCAGAAAAAAGCTGTATGAAATCCGGCCGTAAAATCTAACAATACCTAAGTCGAATACGCGGCCGAGTTGACCTAGGCGGCCGAAAGCCAAGAAACCAACAATGACCCCTGCGATCAAGGCTTCAGCAAATATTGTCCAGGTTGAAAACCATCCGATCAAGGGACGGCAAGCCAAAAATGCGACGACTGCTATCGTGAACAGGATGGGAGTTCGATCTGCCCATTGATCAATAAGTCGTTGTCCGGCTACGAATGCTATTATGCCAGGTATAAACGCGTAGATCATTCCTAAATTAGCAAGCCCAAGAGCATGATTCCAGCTTTGTGCAAACGACAGCGGAACCATAACGCAAAGAGCAGATATGGGAACAACAGCTCCCCAGCGCTTCTGACCCAAGAACATTAGGAGGATGAGAGGGACCGCCAAGAGCTCGATCTGCAAAGTCCACATTACGCCGTTAATTGAAGCGTCCAAAAGCAATAAATTTCGCAATAAAGCGAATGGCCGATACGCCTCTGGACTACCGAGATAAGTACCATTTGCAAAAAACAAAGTTGCGAAAATGAGAATCGTTACAACGGATGCAGGATAAATTCGAAATACACGCGCTATGAAAAACTTCAAAGATCGCGCTACATGTGGTGGAGAGCTACGACTCAGTGAGCCGGAAAGTACAAAGCCGCTTATAGCAAAGAATAGCACAACCGCGCCAACCCCGTTTCCGAGACCTCGCAGTAATGTCGCACTTAGGTCGTGCAGCCAGCCATTCTTGTCTTGAGGAAGATTGAATTGTTGTAAATGCCCCGCGGCGTCCAGCCACTGCGCCTGTCCGCAATGAAATAGGGCAACGAGTAGAGCTGCAATTCCTCGTAGTGCCTCAAGGCGTGGATAGAAAGCCGTTCTTGGGTCTCGCCACCCGTCCCGGCCTGAAGATTGCGTCGACCGAGCTTCTATGACCACTAGTTGCCAGCCCTCACTGAGTGGTCCGTTTGGAGTTCTTTCGACTTACACCCTTGACCGGCCGTCCGTTTTCAACGCGTCGCTGCATGTCGCCCCTCCGGGGGATCACCGCGATGCGCGATTTTATTGGAGTTCCGACGGCCACGCTATGTCCGCTTTGGGTCAAAAGCAGACATGCGCGGTGCAAAACCGGATGTCCGCTAGGGACCAAAAGCGGAGACGTGCAACGCAATCGAAGTGAAAACTTGTGCTGTGTCGTGCTGGCGCTGGACGGGTTTCGTCATGAGAGAGCGTGAAGCCATCGCCGAGTAAATTTGGTCATCCGCATTTGTCCAAAACAAAGGCCCCGCCCGAAGCGGGGCCAATGAAAACGCGGGTGTGGAGCTCCACGGCGAACTTACAGAGCGTTGCTGCGAACGGCTTGTCTCTCTAGTAGCAGGGCGGGTACGGATAATAGCCGCAAGCAGCATTGTAGTACCGGCCTGCCGCCGCTGCACCGACCGCTGCTGCACCGACCGCTGCGGTACCGACACCGGGACGCCAACCGGCGCCATAGACGCCGCCGCGATAGGCGCCAGCATAGGCGCCACCGTGATATACGCGATTAACACCGGCGCGATTGACACCGGCGGCATGGACTCCGCTGGCATGGAATCCGCCAGCTCGGCCGCCGCCCCGCGCCGAGGCGGCATCAGTGACAAAGGCCATGCCAACAATGGTGGCAGCAATGATGAACTTGGTGCGATATTGCATGGGGGTCTCCTTATTTCGGGAACCCCCCAGCTCTAGCTGATTGCAAACCTATGTCGCGCCGCGATCATATTGACCTTTGGGGCAATTTTCATCCATATGCGCGTGATGAACTCGCGTGCCCCATTGCCCCCCGAGGCACAGTTACGGAACGGTAGCAACCTGCGCATCGCGCACGCACCGCGCTCGCTCCGCGCACAGCGAGACGCGATCAAGAAACGACTCAATAGGAAGCTCGCTGGTGCGTTAATCGGATTCCCCGAAGGGAATCGTCCAATGAATATCATTAACGAATTTTGATTCTAAATCGTCGCGAGCAACAATTTGTTAAGGCGTTGCACTCAGCCTAGCCACCGTGCGCGTGTGTTAGGAGTTTTCGCAAATGTCTATGAGGGACGAGTACCGGACGAGAGCTGCGGAATTTCAAGCCAGAGCGCTCTATGCATCCGATGAGACGGCGCGGCATCACTTCAACACGATGGCAGATCATTATTTGCAACTGGCTGAAATAGAGAGGCAGCTAGACTGTCTCCGCGATGCTACCCAAGAGGCGCAATTTAAGCACGCGTCCTAGGCTGTCAGAGCGGACGCTGCCGCCAGGGTAGATGCCGCCCTCTGGGCAGCTAAGAAACCAAAATAGACGGCTCGCGCCATCTTTGGGACATAGCGAGCACGAATTGGGGCATTGATTTTCGGAAAATGTTAGCAAACGGCCTTTGGCAGTGGTTTGCGAAACACCAAAAACGTAATTAAATCAAGCGCAGAGAAGGGTGGCCGAGTAGTTTAAGGCACCGGTCTTGAAAGACGGGCTGCAGTGTTTCGCCGAGTGCCGACGCGTAACACGCAGTCCGAAAATTCAACTACTTCCGAAAACCGCCAGTCCGTCTAGTGTCGTTGTGTTTCGGCTAGTTTCGGAGAGTTTGGGTCCAAAATTGGGTCCAAGAATTTAATGGCCGGCCCTCTCGCTGTAACTCAACTTCAATCCCAGCAGGACCGTCAGTTACTTGGACCCCCGACTTTAGCGGAATCCAGCTCCCGGTCTCACGCTCATGCTTGGCGATCTCTTGGCCGTCGAAATAGACGGTCATCCCGTTACGGTCGTGGGTGATGCGAATCCGGTCAGCGGTCATGGCTTATTGAGCAAGCTTGAGAACGCTCATCGTTCCGAACACAACAGCACCATGCCCGGCACCGTCAATAGAACGAGCAAATAGAGGATGAGGTCGTCACTCAGCATTGCAGCTAGACGAGCTTAAACTCGCATATAAAGATCGGCAATAATGATGATTGTAGGCGCTATTGGTTAAAATACCCTTGAGAGAGGCGATGACGCAGGCAGGCGCAAGGTATCGAGCCGTAGTGTCGCGGAAACCACTGCGAAGAATTTGTTCTGCAGCAGTGCGTGTCGCGTGTGACCACTGGACGCACAGTGCTGTTCAGTGTTCTTGGCTAACGTCGATTCGGTCATGACGCACGATCCTATTGCATGTGCGTTGTGGCATCCGGCGGCTGCGCCCATGGGATTCCTGTTCATTTTAGGAATCAAATTATCTTCTCAAGCCTCGCTCGATGTACAATCAAGTGCGTATTCGGGGCCGGGTCGGACTATGCCAATTCTTAATGCTATGCGGTTTGCCGCCACGGCCTGTTGCGTTCTTGGCGTTGGGGGCTGCGGCACTGCGGCCAAATTAGACGCAGGACAAGTGGCATTAGACTATCAAAGCTCGGTCGCAGACTATCGCAAATGTCTGGCTGCTTTCCCAAACAACCCGAAAGCTTGTGAAGGTAGACGACTCATCGTGGAAACCAACGAACGCAATCAAAATCATGGCGCGGTGGCTGTCAGCGACACAACAACAGGGCGCTAACGGCGAGGCCGCGCCGACTTTTGGGCCCCCGACACCTCAGTTGCCCGACAAGGTGTCGAGAGCAGACACCCTCGACGCAAGGACGAAGGCACGAGAGTTGTCCAACTCTATTGAAAACCTTGAAAGTTGTTTCGAGATGGCCCTGTTGCGGCGAAAACTAGGCGACGAAGTCGATTCAACGAGTTGCGGCGCCGTCTAAAACGTCCCGTCGATGGCTCAAGTAACTGAGCGTTCACTCAAGCTTGGTGTGGGAGGCGAATATGGCTGAGACACCTAAACTTGAAATCGTTGATGTACAGCCGATTATTCTGAAATTAGCAGGGCCATTTTTTGGTATCCGTGTTCACACTAAGGATACCCAATATCCGGAGATTGATCTGGTGGTGCAAAGACGATTTCTTAGCTCGCTGAAAGATGAAATCATTGAAATGCTGGAAGACTTCCCCGAACAGGCCGGAGATTAAAGGCAAAATAAGGAGCTCACGGCTTGTTAGTCTTTCATCGCACAACGCAAACCGCTGCGGAGCAAATCCTTCGCACATGTTGCAACCTGTTCTCCTTTAATTCCAACGACTCAACTCCATGCGACATGGATGCGACATGCCGGGGCTGCCGCCTGCGCTAGAATCGTCGTTTTTGTGATGCACAACACAGTCCGGAGCGTCTTCTTGTGATGCACGGCACAGCGGGAGCCGACAATCGAAACTAGTGTGAGGACATTTCGAGAGCGAAAGCTTTCTTCCGCAAAGCCAGAGGAGACCTCACATGCGCACCCTGTTCGGCATCGGACTCGCGATATTCGCAGTCGCTCTTCTAATCACCACTTGGTCAGTTAAACCGACCGTTGGGAAAACTCCTACCCTTTCCGTAGACCCATTTGCTCTGACGGCCACCACGACCAATCTCCCGCAAGCGCACTACCAAGATTTTAGCACCATCTACTAACAGATCGACGGTCATCCCTGGCAACTCGCCCTGGCCGGGTTTTCCTCCACCGACCAGGCATCTTTTTTGCTCTAAGGCTAACGCGCGTGAGCTTTGTTGATTCAGCGGCTGCCGAACCCGTCCCCACCCCTGAAGAACGGTCGGTGGCTGAGGTCGCCGCTTTGCCGCCAATGGCGGTGGCCTCTTTGATGACGGCGATCAGGGCTCCGGCAGTAGCTCCGGCGGAATTGTCTTGCCGCCTTTCGGCATAGAGACATGAACGATGCCGTAGTGGAAACTGGCTCCCGATCTATTCCATCGTGGGGCAGTTTCGTTTTTGGAAGTGGCAATGGCATTGAGGGCCGACGCAGTCAGCACGATCGCAACACTTGTAACCGCTAAGGCCACCAAAGCGATGCGCACCTGAGCCTCCTTGCAGGATAGCCCTTCTCGCACCACAGGTTCGCTCGATTCATTCAAGATGTGTGTGAACTACTTCACACTGGCCGCAATCCACTGGCCTGACGGTTGTCCTCCCTTACGGGCCTTTATCTTTTGTGAACGCTCAGAAGCGCGGAACTAAGTCGCCATAACGAACCGTGCAGGCGTCGTGCGTCAAAATGGCAACTTAAAAGCCTGCAGCCCCATGTCAGTATAGAGCTGTTCAAGTGCGAATCCTGACCTTGGCCTGCCTCACATCGTTGCGGGCCGTTTTTTTTGCGCCACGATGGAACAAAGAGACCCCAACTGAGTTGCACGAGCGGGACGCCGAATCACGGTACGATACGACGAGAATTGCAGGTGTGCTCGAAGGAGGACGCCATGAAATCTCTAATCATTAAACGCACGGTTACAGTTGGCGGACAAAAAACCAGCATCACCCTTGAAGATGCATTCTGGAGCGAGCTGAAGGAGATCGCGCAGGCCCAGGGTGCGTCGTTGGCACAAACGGTTACAGAAATCGACACGAGGCGCCAACGGAATAATGAGAATAATCTGTCCTCGGCGATCCGCTTGTACGTACTTGGCCATATTCGCGATCAGAAAATGAGAGTCGGCACTCATCAACCAATTTCGGTTTTGGAAACTAGATCGACATAACGAACCATGCAGGCGTGGTGCATTTGTCCAGGACGCCTGCACTGTGCAATTTCCTGCCGTAGATCAGGCAGCCGAATATCGGCTCCGTAGCGTTCAATTAATTTCTGTTTTCGGTGCCGGCCCGAACGTCCACATTTCTCACAGGACAGGCGAACCATGTCGCCGCGTATTCGCTAAGAATGAGGGAACCAGTCATTGCTGAGGTTTGTTCGGTGTAGTCGCGTTTTCCCTGGCTCTCATCACGTCGCCATACATCTCTAAACAAGCAGCAAGTTCAGTGTAGGTCGGACTAAACCATTCTATTGATTTGATACACCTTGTTCGCTCTTCGGCAGGAAACGTCGACCAATCGGCAGCAAGTTTTTCACGTGTTCTTTTTTCGTCCTCTATACAGGATTTTTCTCTTTCGCTGGCGTCTTGAGTGTACGCTAACCTTTGCAGCAGCGCGACAACTCGACGACACGTCCCAATTGGGAACGCCGTTACCCTTGCTCACTTTCCCCGCGCTCCGAGCCTGCGCGTACACAGGCATGGCGGCGATCAGCAAGATGGAAACAACTACCTTCATGGTCATTAGAATGTACCATCAATCGCCCGAGTTGCGGCGGGTGACTTCGGATCTTCGGCTAGAACTTTTCATATCTTGCGACAAGCCAGCCAGAGCCAGTCGAAGCTCATGAACGTTTGCTGGGACACTTCGGAATAGTTCGTCTGGTTTCCGCATGAATGCACCGCACAAAACATGGAACCCGTGTTGATCCTTTTAAATTGGAACGCAAGGCGATGGTCTTGTGTTGGACTCATAACACAAGAAAAAGGGAGGCCAGCATGAGACGGGAGGACGAATATAGGCAATTGGCTAACGACGTGTTGCGCCGAGCGTCTGGCGAGCGAAGTGCGCAGCTTAGGGCTCAATGGGAGATTCTGGGCGCACGATACATGGAACTTGCCGACCAATCGAAGAAGATCACGCCCGACACTGAGTATGACCCAATCCCGTGGGATCGTCGGAAGGATTCCTGAAGATGAACCAACACGACCAGGAACTTTTGGAAAAGCAATTGTGGGGAGTAAGTCGCAGTCGCTCTCCAAGCGATGGCGTAATACTGGGTCTCGCCTTGGTGACAGTGTTCCTAATCGGCTTGTCCGTCGGCGGCACCCTATTTGGTCCGGCAAGCCATCAGCTTAATCCGCAAGACGCGACTATGCAGATCGCGGAGCTTGGAAGGTGACGCGACTTTTTCCGTCACCGGACAATCTCGACGTGAGCGTCCGGATTTCCCATCGGGGTATTCAGAAAGTTGAAGCGAGCCGTTCATGTGACGCAGGATTGGAACCAATATTGGATTCTGGTGTTCGTAGCATAACAGTCAGCGAAAGTATGTCAGTGCCATTGGGAACCAAATTTATAACCACCCTCATTGGGGTTCTTATAGTGCTGACGCAAACGCCCGCCAGCGCTCAGAATTCGGTCGATCTCGGCGGCACTGATTGCGGTTCGCTTTCTCCTCAGCAGTGCAGGGCGACTCAGATTTTGCGTGCCCAATCACTGTTACAAAGCTGGCGGGTCTACGGGGCGCAGCCGCAGCTCACGGTACCGGCATTAAGCGGTATGCTTGCAACTGGCAATTCGGCTTATGCTTACTCTCCCTCAGTGAGCCGTCACACGAAGGACAAACAGCAGCGGACCCACTATCCGCGTAATTTGCGATCTTCGGCTGAATAAAGGGGCGATGTTTGCAGTTTCAGAGTCCCGCTTTCCAAAAGCTTCGTAATTCGTTCGTAATCCTCTGCGACCCCAACCATTATGAGCTTGGTTTTGGGGTCTTCCATCTTATCGGCGATGGTACGCATTTCCTCAGCGCGAAAACGCCAATGGTCTAAGAGGCACATCTAATTCACCCAATTGCGATGGGTTGCCCCTGCGGCCTCCTTATCTCGAAATTATCATTTAAAAAGACATGCCTCGCGCTTTTTAGTCGCCCTATGTTTTGCCAAAATAATTGTGAGTTCCACGAGAGTTTTATCGCTTCCACCTGGGTACAAATCTACCGTAACAGCACTTTTCATGGACGGAGAGTGTTGTCATGTTGCTTTCGGTCGCGGGCGTTTTGACCATTCCGTTACTGATCGGATTCGCCCTTGGATATGGTGCCAGGGAGATGATTTCACGTCGTCGTCGTGAGGCCGCACGTCTCCGCCACGTAAACGACTAGACCGCCTGCACTAGCACCTGCACCCCGGCCCGCCGTCGCCGGGATGGTTGAAGCGAGCCATTCATCGCTGAGGCTTGTCCGGTGCGTCACTATCAAATTGGCCAGTCAGTTTCTCGATATTCTTTAGCGCCTCAGAGGCAATCAAAACTGGATCGGATACACCCTCCGTCAGCTGGCTGCGGATAGCGTCATGGAGGAACGTAGTTATATTTGGATACTCACGCTTCTGACGCTCAGAAATGTGCTTCCACGCCAGTCTGTAGGCCGAATTGTATAGCTCAATATTTCGCGCAACCCCGGCCATCAGAAGCCCCAGGTCCTAGTCCACCGTCAGTGTCTAAGTCGCTGATGCCTGAAGAAGTTCCCACTTACCGCATTTAAGTTGCCAAGGAGTGCTAAAAATAGTGGCCACCGATGCTTAGCTCCACTGCTCCACAGTTCGGTGGCGAGGGCCGCTGCTTTTTCACTCTCGCGGCGGCCCTTTTGCTGATCGGGAACGGATACTGAAATGATGGGTATTGATTGGCTTCATATGACCGAACTGTCCGCACTCATTTTCTTTTCGATAGTGATTGTCACGCTGGCGCTAATGTTTGGCGCGGGCTTACTGTTCTGGACCCGCTATCCGCGTGACTGGCGATCTTCGGCTGAATAAGTAGGCGGCGCTATTGCCTTGGGACTAAATCGACATAACGAACCATGCGGGCGTCGTGCAGGAAGAAGCGCCGCCGCCGCCATCACCAGCCGGACGTGGACGTTGGAATTTAAGCAGAGGTTAGTAGCGATCGGGATCGCCATACGGTCTATCCGGATAGGGGAAGTTGATACCCGGACCATACGGATACCTCGAACTACCGCCGGGAGCGAACGCTGGCATCCGCGAAACATCGTCCCGAGACGTTGTGACACTGTGGTGTTTCACCACTACACTCCGCGAATGTCGTGACCCTTGGGCTGCAAAGCTCGCTCCCGAAATCGAAAGCAGTAAAGCAAAAGCGAGTGCAAGAATGTGGAATCCCGTGAGCACTACCATAGCTGCCTCCATCGCCAGATTCCGCGGAATGGAGTATGTAGCCCCATCAAGTCCGGAAGCGAGTTGGACGCTGGTCCAACAAACGACGGGTAAAAGACGCGCTTCCGCAAAGAAAAAAAAGCGTTGACGAGACTAGACTTCGGTCCAACTTGGCTTCGTTCACTCCTTGCCCCGGAGCGTCATCCAGCGTTGCGGGGCCTCTTGTTTTCTGAATGTCCGCTATTGGCCCAAAGCGGACATCGCTTAGTGCACTGCATATGTCTGCTTTCGGGGGCAAAGCGGACATGGGCTGGTGCAGTGCATGAGTCCGCTTTTGACCCAAAGCGGACATTAAATGATCACTCAACGGTTGCTAATTCCGCACTTGGCAGCTGCATAGCCAGCCGCTTGCGGTCGTTATACCAAGCCATCACGCGCTCATAGACCCTTTGCGGCGTGATCGAGATCGTGCACCGGCACGGTCCGCCGAGGCTCAGGTCGCATTTCGCATTGCGCGGGCAAAACTCGACGGCTTGCAGGGCCTCGCCCTTTGGGCCGAGCGGAAACCAGCGTTTTCCGTTTAAGCTATCCCGCCCGGGGAAAATGCCGAGTGCATGAATGCCAAGCACCGCGGCGAGATGCACTGGGCCGGTACTTGCGCTGACAATGCCGTCGGCCGCCGCGATGAACGCCAACAATTGCGGCAGGGTGAAACGTCCGAACGCGTCCGTTACGTTTGGCTCGGCTAGCAGCGCCGGGCAGGCGGTGCGCACAATGTCCCCCTGGGCCGCCGTTCCGCTGAGGATGACCTGAACGCGTTCGGCCGCCAGCAAGCGAACGAGCGTGGAGAAATGCTCGAGCGGCCATTCACGCCCATGGCCGTCGGTCTTTGTCTGCAGCAAAAGATGAAAATGCCCCGGCGTGAAAAGCGCGCGGTGCTCGGCAGCTAACGGCTCGAGACGAGACAGGCCCGCAAGCGCTGCCATTTCCGCATTCGAAGGTTCAAGGCGCAATCCGAGCGCCCGCAAATCGCGCATGTTGAGTGCACCCTCATTCAGTCCGGTTCGGGCGCGGCCATAAAAGACGAAACGATTGCACCCGAGGAAGAGGACATTGCGACGGCGAAAGTTGCCGATCCGCACTGGCACGCCCGCGCGCGTCGCGATGCGCGCGATTTCCTTCCAGCGATACGGGTTGAGCAGGATATCGAGCTTTTGCGCGGCAACGGCATCGGCATCGCGCTTCGCCAACTCGGCGTCGAAAAATTCATCGACGTACCTGCTAGCCCGCACCAGGGATTCGGTATAGCGCCGGCCGATGAACACGATCGTCGCGCTCGGGCAGGCGGCCTTGATCGCGCCGGCCATCGGCAGCGTGTGCACGACATCGCCCAGGTTCCCGGCCTGCACCAATCCAACACGGGCACCAGGATAAAGTTCTGCTTGCCACGGCCGCCGATGCCGACGCCCGCGGTACTTGCTCTGCCACGCACGCATCATCCGAAACAAGTTTGTGAATAAGGCTGCGGCCCGGTGCTGCCTATGTATGAGACGTAGACCAACTCTGCGACCGTATGCGTCGCCAATCCAACCTACCAGAAACACCAAGTGCTTATCGCCCCCACGACGGATGTCCGTTTTTGGCCCAAAGCAGACATGCCTAAACACGCTATCAATGTCGCTATTGGGAGTAAAGCGGACAGGACATGTTGCACTGCATGAGTCCGCTTTTGACCCAAAGCGGACATGTCGATTGCACTGCGAATGCGCGTTTATGACCCAAAGCGGACATTGGCCGACAAACTAAGCGATAAGGTTCACCTTCCCATTTTTGTTTTGACCGCTTTGAGCTCTTTTGCACAACCAACGCTCACTTCATTTTCATGTTGCTTGAGACAGCCGATCAATTTGCCACCGCCCGGCCCTTACACAGCCTTGCAACGTCCTTGCAGTAAGCAAGGGCACCAGCGCCTTGTACATGAGCTGACACCGGAAGCGAAGTCGTGCGCATGGCTGCATCGCTGTTACCGAAGGAGCCCGAGGCCACCACCACCCCAGCTATGGAGCACCTGTCTGACGCGCAGCTCGATGCCCTTATCGCGCAATGTATTGACGGCGATCTTGATCCCGCAGCGACGGACTAGGACGCGCAGATCATTCAGTAGATTGGCGCGCCGTTTGTTAGCGCCGTCTCGGGGCATGACACGTCGCTGGATGGACTGATACTAGGGTGCGCGGTGTTATTCCGATAACACTAGGAGGCTCTACGAATGCGCCTTGTGATTAAGGTTATGGCGGCGCTCGCGCTCGTGACGGCATCCGGCGGTATTGGTCTCGGTGCCACCAATTGCGGCTTCCTCACCCTTGAGCAGTGTAGAGCAACCTTGACCGGCGGGAGTTCATTTTGCGTGCCCAATCAATTTTACAATCCACGCGGGACTGCCAAACACACCCGTAACCGACAAGAGGGACGAGAGGTGCGCGCCTACGCGATGCCGTACGATCCTTATCCGTGGTGCGCCTTTATTTCGGACCCCTTTTAAAACTCCGGCCATGAAACTTACGCATTCAAGTACCGCAGCAAATGGTAATGTAGACATTGAAGCTGCTGCACAAACCAAACTGACGGCGGCGCTGCTCGCACGTCTCGGCGAGGTCGAGCAACCTTTGTCATCAGAGTACGGCGAGCTATTCTTTCTCGTGTTAGCAATTGCAGGAAGGATCGCGATGAAAACAATTGTACCCATCGTTACGGCCGTTGTGCTTGCACTTGCGTTGATGCCGGCCAGCGCGGCATCTACGCACCACAAACGTCACTCGAAGGGTGCTGCTGCTGCACAGCCACAGATTGCTTGCACCGTCGTCGGCTGCATGCCCGTTCCACGCGGCTGCCATCCAGAGATGGGCTACACGCCAGACGGAACACCAACCGGTTTTGATGTGGTAGTGTGTCCGAACTACACGCTTTACGGAAGAAACATTTCAAACTACTGAGGTCGAACAGTAGGCCGCGTAAACCCAGACCCCACGTATGCCACCGGCATCAACCTCGGTGGCCTTCTTTTTGCCCCCAATCGCACCGCACATGTCTGCTTTTGACCCAAAACCGACACTGGCGGACTAGGTGTTAGTGCTGCTGTTACGCCGGTCGAGCAGACCACGCCACTGTTCAACCGTTGGAAATACCCAACCCCTTTTCGACGTCGGCCATCATGGGGTGAGTCACGCAGGCCTTGCGAAACTCCGCAAAGTCCCCCGCGATGACCTGCTCCCATAATCTATTCCCGCGCTTTAAGACGATTACCTCCTGTTTGTAGGCAAGGTAGAGTGCCTTAGCCTCTTCAACTCGCCCCTCGAACATGAGAGCGGCGCCCGGTTGCTTTCGATTGAGAGGTTATTCGGAAAAAGAGCGTGGGCGAGGAAACCAAGGCGCACGGTATTTGCTTCAAGGGGCCGAAGAAAGAAAAGCACAAGCGCACCATCACGATTGATGACGACTTACTGGCCTTATTGCTATCCGCTCGCGATAGACTTCTTCGCCTGAAGGCTGGCATTCCAGATGGCGTTGCCGTCGATCTGTCGCCGGTTGTGCCTTACAAAGGCAGAGCCTCAGCAAAAACGATTGCCCGCGAGTTTTCCTGCTTATTCAAAGAAACTGAATGCGCCGTATCGCCCGGGACCGGTGGGGACCTGAATAAAAGTGAAAAATCCGAAGACACCGGCGGCAACGCGGCCGCAGATGGAACGTCTGGATGGTTAATAACGATACCGAGAACTGCGACGGGGACCTGCAGGTCCACACGGATTGTAGAATTGATTAGGCACGCAAAAATCACTCCCGCCAACTAGGGTTGCCCTGCACTGCTCAATGGTGAAGAAGCCGCAATTTGTGGCACCGCCAAGACTACCCCCATATTGAGCGCACCATCGAGTATTATCGCAGGGCAGAGCGGTGGCGGACGTTTGTGTCAGCACTACCGTCACCACTATAAGGGCCGCCATAGTCATTGGTCCGAAGCGCATCGAAACCTCCTGGGCGTTATTGGAATAACACCGCGCACCCTAGTATCAGTCCATCCGGCGACGAGTAGTCATGCTCAGCAACGGCGCAATCATCTTCGGCGATCTGATCGGCAAGGTCGATAGGCTGCGTGTGTCCTGTGAGAAATGCGGGCGCGATGGCTGTTATGGCTTAGCCAAACTGATCGACAAGCGTGGCCGTGACCGCAAGCTTGTCTATTGGCCCGAGAGTTGACCGCCGATTGCCCAAGAAGAAGTCACTACTCAACATGAGCGACCGATGCGGGGCGAAGTGTCCGCAATTGCCGAAGGTGCTGTAGGGCTTTCTATGTCCGCTTTACCCGCAAACCAAGAATTTAGTGAACTGCGAGATTGGTTCGCAG
>Ga0182032_10000742_pt1 | contig 13789 bp, 18 predicted proteins | sample tim00Cox00000000_FD_125970 | JGI IMG/M metagenome (GOLD analysis project Ga0182032, IMG submission 125970) | Lab enrichment of tropical soil microbial communities from Luquillo Experimental Forest, Puerto Rico - timezero.00C.oxic.00.000.000 | ecosystem: Environmental > Terrestrial > Soil >... | reverse complement strand
TATGCCGGGGCGCCACCGGAAACATGCTGGCAGTCACGGCAATGGCAGGCGCCGGACATAATCGGTTCGGCCGCAACGAGATATTGGATCGCGCCGCAAAGACAACCCCCCCGAGTTCGCTCATGTAGCTTTCCGCACCCACCAGCCTTCGCTGATTTTGGCCGAACGGGGCGTTCAAACAATAATTTCCGCCGCCGATGGCGGCACCATCTGTCTGACTTGCACCACTAGCACCCCGCGGTATTGACAATCGCCGGTGAGCAGTAGGCCTCTCGGTCCGAACAATTCGCGTATGACCGGAATATGGCTCCATCATTACGCCATATTTTGGGGGTATAACGTGAACAAAATTCGAGGACAAGGGATGACCGAATTACTGCCGATGCGCGCTGACTGCCGAGTGAAATCAGCGGCTCCCGACAAAATAGATACTGTCGTGGTCGTCACCGACGTCGCGCTCAATTCGCCGGCTCGGGACGCACTGCGCCGGGCGATCATTGAGCTTGACGCGGTGACGCGCGAGCTTGATGCAGCATTAAAGCCGGCTCAGCGGCTTTCGTCGGCCGTCGCCGAGCTCGAAGGCGCCGAGCGCGAGCTCACCGAGCTCCGCATCCGAGATAACGCCGCCCTCGCGGCCTGGCTCACTGGAAGCGCCGAGGATCCGCGGCCGGAGCCGAGCCCCGAAACCCTCGATGCCGAGCGTCGCATCGCGCAGCTAAATCGAGATGGTGCTGCGGCGCGGACCGCGCTGCCAGCAGTGGAAGCGCATCTGCAAGGTTTGGCCGAGCGCGTGCGGACCCTTCACCGCGAGCGCGATGAAGCGGCTTACCGGGCCGCCGTCGATGCCGCGCGAGCCTGTGCCCGACGCTGGCGAGATAGGATCGTTGGCGCCCTCAGGGAAGAGGCGATCCTTCGTAGCCTGCATAACGAGTTGGCGGCGATCGGCAACCTTGGTGAGGGCGTGACGGCGGCGCTCGGGGCAGCAAACGTCATAGCTGATCTGATTAACGACACGAAGCGCCGCGCGGCTGTGCCGCAGGATCAGGAAAGCGGCCGGAGGCTGATGGGGGCGCTGATGACCGACCCAAGCGCAGCTCTGTGAGCGAATTTCCGACACAGGTGGGAGCTAACAGCGCCGATAAGATGGTCGTCGAGGTCGGCACCGCCAATAAACGAGCGGCGGCAGAGCGCTGTGCGCTGTCAGTCATCGCACGCGTGTTGGGACGGCCGAACGCGCGCCACAAGGATCTCCTCGAGTTTTTAGCCGAACGGAGAACGATATGAGTAGCGTGCGGTTCCTGACTGCGCCGAATGCGGTTGTGCGGCACTTTTCGAGCCGCAGCTATAAAGCCAATGGGCTCGGCATCGTCGATGTTTTGACGTCCGATGCCCCAGGGATCCATGGGCAGGGCACGCGCCTGTTCGAAACTGGCACAACGGCTCAGCGCCCGGTTGCCGTGGCTGGGGCGACGGCCCGATCGCTTGGCTACGCCTATTACGATCAGTCGTTGGCAGGGATGATCTTTTGGACCGGCTCGGGCTGGATCGACGCGGCTGGCAACGCGGTATGACCACGCATCGCCTCGTAGCGCCACCGGGCTTCGGGCCGACAACGATCGAGCTCTCCGGCGGCCGTCAAATCCAATTGCCGCCACAAGGTGTTGTCGACATTTCCGACGTGCTCGAGTTCGCGGGTGATGCGGCAATCGAGGGTGTCGAGCCGCCGCCGGTAAAGGTCGAGTTGGCGCAACATGTCGTCGAGTTGATGCGTCTGGGATTCCAGCACGTGCCGCCGGCCGGGTCGAGCACCAATCGGCCTACCGCCGGCCGTTACGAAGGCGATCAGTATTTCGATACCGACCTTTGCCGCCCCTTGTGGTGGTCGTGCGGCAGCTGGCGCGATGCAGCCGGGGCTGCAGTATGAGGTTGGAAGCGGCCGAGTGAGAACGATGGGTCAGGCCGGATGATCGTTCCGACCGGTAGACATCAGCGATCGGTTTGCGGTGACACGAGCACCAAGACGTTGGCTTTGTCGCGCTAGCCCGTTCAAAAGACCAAGCGCACGAGCGCGCGACGCCCTTAAGCGCCCCGTTCGCATCAATTGGGTAGTCCGGTCCGCGCCGGGCGGATCTCAGCAATCGTCCGCCAAATCCTTGCCCAGACGAGCAGCCCGGCACGGTTGCGGTATCCGAGCATCAGATCGGCGAATTTCGCGGCCTGAAGTTCTGCGTTGTCGCCGAATTCGTGCATCATAGCATTTGCCGCAGATAAGACTTCAGAGTCCGAAAGCATGACACTTCCTTAGAATTCTGTTGAACTCGACGACGTCGTCTTAGCTCGAATAAAGCAACTGTCTGACACATAATTTACACCTAAAAAGCTAAATTCGTTGAAGAATTGATGGTTAAGTCAGCGACATTTGAGGTTAATGTCATGGGCATTATCTCCCGGCATCGACGGTTAGGAGCCAGCTATCTCGGCGGGCATTCCGGTTCGACGTCGACGTGCGTCGGCCGCGGGCGCTCTGGGCGGCGGGCATCGGCGGCCGCCCAGCCGGAGAATTCACTATGAGTTGTGAAGCTCGCACACCTGCCATTCCCGTATAGGATGACTCCCGGGCAAAGCGCTTAGCTGCCGTTGTTTGTTAAGACTGGTCCGGGGGCCTGAGATGCCGATGAAGCCTTCTGCCTTAGCCCGCCTGTTGCCTCACACCGCGGCGAGCGCTCTTCTGCTGGCGACGGCGAGCTGCGCCCAGCTCCCGCCGACAAGCGCCGTTGCGATTCCGCCGATTCCGGCCGGCGAGGCCCGGCTCTGGATCTACCGGAACGATGGACCCTATGATCCCCAGGCGACACCCTATGTCAGACTCAACGGACAGGTGGCCGGAGTATCGGGGGCAAACGGGGCCTTTTATCGCGATGTCGCGCCAGGACACTATTTGGTCAGCGTCGACAGCTACGGCCGCGATGTCTACCAATTCGCCGAAACCAATCTCACCGCCGGACAGGTGGCGTATGTCCTAGTTCAATCCCTGCGGCAGAAGGTGGGCGGCGGCGAAAGCGGGGCCTTCCGCGACATCTTTTACACGCGCCTGATCCCAGTCGAAACTGGTCTGGCCGCGATTGCCAACACCCCCTTTTACGGCGGCAACTAGCTCGGTCGTCAGCGGGGGCCCCTCACAGCCCGGCCCAGCCTCGCCGGCCGACCTCCGTTATCGAGGCGGAGCTTGCCGATGACCTCCAGCCCCACATAGCCCCGAAGGGGAGACAGCCTTGAACCCAAAAACGTTGCTTATTGCATCGGCAGTATTCAGTCTATGGGCACTCTCGACTGGCGCAGCGCCCATAACCCCTGAGGATGCGGCGGGGCCACGTTGGCGAAACGGCTACCGTGTGTGGGGTGGTCGCGTCCGGCAAATTCTTAGCCAATTCGCACTCGCAGCCCACAGTCCTCGAGCTCGATAGGGCCTATCCGAACGCGGTCTTCACGGCGGTGATCTTTGGAGAGGATCGGGCGAAGTTCGGGACGCCCGAAAAGTCGCTAAGAGGAAAGCGCATCTGTGTGACGGGCAGCATCCGTCTCTACCGCGGGAAACCCGAGATTGTACTCGGCGACCCGAGCCAGCTGACGGAATGAAGGTCTCCTGGCGTCAGATGTCGGCGATGGCTACGCCCTCAGCCTCCTGCTCGCGCTATGCTCCACCGGGCTTCAGTCAACAAACCCTTAACTGTTACGCACGCAATAATATGGCCCAGGTGATGCGACATGGAAATCACACATGGGCAGGGTTTCAAGCACGGGCCAGTGGTTGCTTATCGCCGTTGGCGTTTTGCTCAGCCCAGTGTTTGTGTTGCTTGCGGCTTGCATTATCGGCTGGTCGCTGTTTCGCAAGTTGTGGCGGCGCCCAGAGACAGCGCCGCAGACGCGCAGCGCACCGGTCGTCGCAGCTCCGCCACGGTGACGCAGCCAGTGGTCAGCTTGCAGACGCACGCCCATTGGGCTACGGCGCGGCGCCAGTAGCACAGCCCGGGCCGGTTGCCCCTTATTTATCTCCTTTGTTGGTGCGGGCGGGGAGACTTGAACTCCCACGTCCTCTCGGACAACAGATTTTGAGTCTGCCGCGTCTGCCATTCCGCCACGCCCGCTCGCGGGCCGGACTATAGCGTGGTCGGCCGGCCGGTCAACCGGCGTCGGCCAGGATGCTAAAACCGCATGCTGAGGCCCTTAGGTCTCCTCAAGGGAGCGCTCGAGCGCCGCCACGAATCCACTCCACAGCGTGCTTTCCGGCACCAACCAGGGCTTTTTGATGATCGTCAAGGTCAGCTCAGCCCGCGCGCTGTCGTGCACGAACTCGACCACGCACTCGCCGAACGGCGTCTGCGTCGTGGCAGTGCTGCGTGGGCCCTCCGGTGGATCGAACATGACACGGTACTCGGCACGCCCGAACTCTTTCATCCGGCTCACGGCTTCTGGAGTCACCCCCGAGAAAGTACGGCTATTGGGCATCACTATGACCTCGATGTTCGACCGCGACAAGAGACGCGTCGGCGCGCGGGTGAGAGCGATGCGGATACCGGCGCTCGAGGTCGTCAAGAAACCGGCAGATCTGCCGCAACGCCGAATGAGCGAATTTCCGCGGCTTCCGGCCGGCCCAGCGCGACAGCCACCGCGGGCCACCCGGAGTGAGGACAAAAGTGCCGGCGACCAGAAACGGCGCACCGATTATGCCCGGTGCGATAACACCGATCACCCCCGCGGTGATCAGAACCCAGCCGGCCTCTCTCGGCAGCTTCTCGATGCGCAATATCAGCTGCTCGTCGATCGCGTGCTCCTCGCGGGTCAATTCGGGGGCTTGCGTAACAGTGAGGCTCATCGCACCGGCGCCACAGTCGTGCGGCTCGTTTGTCATGAAATTGTCCCCATCTCCAGCCCTTTGCCGGGTGCTGAGATTGGCGAGGCCGGTGCGGCGTTGCCGTCCTCACACCACACGGCGTCGGGCTGCCCGGCAACAAGATCGTGCACCCCACGAAGCGAGCGCTTGGCGTGATCGTAAACCATGCTTGTACCGAAGTTGCTAATGATCACCGCTGCCAGACCGGTCCATCCGAACGCGAACGCGCCAGCGACGCACAACAGGTTGGGCGCCATCACCGTATGCCGCGCACGATCGATCCGCCTCGTGCGGTCACGGGCCAGCGCGACCAGCGCGGGCAGCGCGACCAGCGACGGCCCCAGCAGCGCAATATCCGACGGTTCCCTCGCGAGCGCGCCGCGTCCGGCGAGCGCAATCGCCAGATGCGCCTCCCGCGCCAGCGGCGCTCCCGCCAGACAGTCGCCGACAAAAGCCGCCGCCGCTTGTTGTCGGCGCAGGTCGCGCAGGAGGCGGATTTTGTCGTCGAGGCGCATACGGGCGTAATGCCGGTCGACGCCAAGCTGCGAGGCGAGACGAGCCACCTCATCCACCCCACGCCCGGATGTAAGGAGCACACTCAGACCACCCTCCCGCAACCGCCGCACCGGGGCGGCCGCGTCGAGGAGCCCGTTGCGACAAAAGCGGATGCCCGCGACTTCCACGCCGTCCACCTCGACGATCAGCGGCGGTGGTGTCGTCGCCGCGCCGACCGGACATCCGCGCAACCGCACTATGTGGCTCCGGTAGTCGACGGCGACGCCGTCAGCGTCAATCTCGCGCAAGCCGGCCCGCCGCACGATGATGCCGCGCTCTCGGCAGGCCCGGGCAAGTGCAGGACCACGTTCGTCTCCGAGCCAGGCACCGGCTGCTGTCGCCGCCGCCAAGAGCCGGGCCTCGTCAAGCTGATTGGTACGGATATCTGCGACATCGCATCCGGCGTGATGCAACGCCTCGTGATCCTCGAGAATGACCCAAGAGGCGGTGGCGAGCCGCCGGAAGGCGTCGCCCACGCGGACGAGGGCGCCGTAGCGGATGGCGAGCTTGACGTCGCGCAAAGTCTCGAGTGGCACCGCGAGGCCGACACCCGTCGCGTAGTCGGGGCGGAGGACGGCGCCTGCGGTCGTCAGATCACCAACAACCAAGCCGGCGCCCGCGGCGAACAATGTCGGCACCACCGCCCGGTCGGCAAACTCCTCGGCATCTTCGTTCAACGCCCAGCTACGTGGCGCTGGCATTGTGGTCTCGACCAGCGTCCGAGCGATCCGCGCGGCATGCGTTTCATTGCCGGTGCGTAAGGCTTCCAGGTCGAGGGCACCGGCAATCAGCTTGCTCCCGGCGAGGACTTGATCGCCGCTGACCCGGCGCACCAAAGTGGATGTTCTATGCAACGTGGTCTCATCCACCATCGCCGCGCCGGCGAGCACTCGGGCATCGACCGAGACCGTTTCTCCAGCGAGCACCCGCACCCGCTGGCCGGTTGCGATTTCCCGCCCGGGCACCATCCGCGCGACCCCGTCGGCCGTTAGCACTCGCGCCTCGTCCGGTACGCTAACGGTCTCGGCGAGCAGGCCTTGGTTTTCGGTCTGCAGATCGTGGCGATAGCGGTGCTCCCAATAACGGAAGAACCAGAACATCAACGCCGCCGATAGAAACTGACCACTGGCGAGCGTCACACCGACAATACTCGAATAGAGCAGCGGGAGACCGAACTTGCCCTCGCGAAGCTGATCACCCGTCGCGCGAAAGGTTTCGAGATTGAAGAAAACAAGCATTCCGGCGGAGACCGGCGTCACCAGAGGCAGAACGAACTCGCCTGTCGCAGCGACGCCCAGCGAGACATTGGCGGGCGCGAAATCCACCTGCCCGGGCGAGGGCGCGACACGCGCGCCGCCGAAACCGAGGAGCTGTGCCTCGGCGAGCCGGATCAATCCGTCCGCCGCGGCCACGCAAGGATCGAAGCGCACCCGCAGCTCGGCTTTGCTGCTGGTCGCGGTCGCCTCGATCACCCCCGGCACGACCCGCAATGCGATTTCGACCCAGCGCGCAATCTCGGGGTTGCGTGCTATCGCCGGATGGCGGGCGATTAGGCGCCCGCTAGCTAAGCGCGCGATTTCGAAGAGGGAGACGATGCCGGCATTGCAATGCAGCGTGACCGGCTCGCGGTCCGGCCAGCACGGCAGCGCGGCCTCATCCAACTCCTCGCCGTTGCCGGCGACCGCATCGGCGAGCCGTCTCATAAGGGCGACCGGATCGCAGTGGGTAATCCGATATGTCAAGACTGCGCTGGCTCGGGTGGGATCGAGCGTCAAAGAGCGGACCTCGCCGAACTGCAGGACGCGACGCGCAAAGCGACGCGCGAGCGTCTCACCTCCTGGGCCAAAGATGCGATCGTCGGTGATGGCGAGCGCGCCCGGACCGACTCTCGCGGACGGGTGCGCGGCCTCGTCTTTCAAGCCAGTGTCGCTCCCGCGTAAGGCACGAGCTCGCCGCTTTCTACCATGTCCTCGAGCGTGTTCGTAAGGATCGCATCCTCGCCGTCGAGCACATCCCAGAGGTCGTGCAGCTTCCGCTGCCGTCGATCGATCTCGTAGACGAGATAGGCTACGGCGAGCGCACCCAAGACCAACGAGACGACCTCTGTGAACCTGTCGAACATTTCTCCTCTCCCGCTTACCGGTCACTCACCGATTTCGCGCGCCTCGTGATGCATGGCAATCTCGATGGCGCCCATCAGCCCCTCCCGGCGCAGGTTGGCGCGAATGTCCGCCTCGAGATCTGCCGATTGGCGGTGTGTCACCAGGAAGCGGGCGAACGCCTGCAGCCCCATCAGCGCCTGGTGGGGGGTGCGAAGAAGGCCGAGAGACAGGCGGAACCCGTGGAAACCGGTGGTCCCGCCCTTCCCCAGGGCTTGCATGTCGTGCACAGCGATGATCGGATCCCGGCCGATCCGCGACCCGTGACGACGCATGAACTCGATCGACCGTTCTCGGTTGAGGACATAGATCGGATCTTCCTTCTGCAAATCGCGGATCAGCGCGAAGTTTTCGAGCAGGACCCTGCGGGCCGCGGAATTCCACCCCGAATCAACGATGAAAATGCGAAAACGCGACGCAGCAGGCGGCTTCTCGTTTCCCGAGATCGGCGCCGGCACGGCCTGGATGGGCGGATCGGACACGCCCGCTTCTCGCACTGCCGCAGAGCTCGGCAAACCCGCTTCAGCCGTCTCGCGCCGCAAGGACCCCGGTCTTCGCGGACTTCTTGCCATCACCACGTCTCCCTCGCCGTTCCCCGAACGCGAACCGTCAAGCCCTTCCCGCTCTGGTGTACGGTTGAAGCTCACCGCTCTCGACCATGCCCACCAGCTCGGCCGAGATGTCGGCCTCCTCGCTACCGAGTACGTGAAAAAGGTCACTCAGCTTGCGCTTCCGCCGATCAATCTCATAGATGAGGTAAGCCAGCGCCAGTGCACCCAATACCACAGAGAGGACCTCGCCGAACCTGTCCATTGTGCTTCCTCGCCTGCTCCGTGATCACGCGCCGATAACGCGCGGCACCTTGTGTAGAAGGATCTCAACCGCGCCCTGGACCCCCTCGCGACGAAGCTCAGTGCGGATGTCCGCCTCGAGATTCGCCGACAGCCGATGCGTGGCGAGAAAACGGGCGAATGTCTGCAGTGCCAGCAGCGCCTGCCGCGGGGTGCGCTGAATGCCGAGGTGCAGATGGAAGCCATGGAAGCCCGCGGTTCCACGCCAGCCCATGGCCGCCGAATCGTGCACGGCGATAATTGGATCCCGGCCGATCAGCGATCGATGACGACGGATGAACTCGGTGGATTTCTTTCTGCTCAGAAGATAGATCGGGTCGTCCCTGTGCAAACGGCGGATCAGCGCGAAGTTATGGCGCAAGACCCTGCGCGCTACCGAATTCCAGCCCGAATCGATGATGAAGATGCGAAACCGCGGCGTGCCCGACGGCTTGTATTTCCGCGGACGCGAAGCCTTCCGGACGCGGGCAGGCAGCTCGATGACCGTCCCTTCCTCTATCAACGTCGCTTCCTGCGACGCCGATTCTGTTTTTGGTGGTTCCTCGACTAGGGGCGGTACTGCGGCCGTCACCTCGTCTCGGGTATCAGGAGGCCCGACCGAATCTTCCGTCTTAGGTGGTACTACAGGTTTACGTGGCACCCCTGCTCTGGACCGCCGGGACGGCCCTGATCCCGGAGCAGTCTTCGGCATCGCCGCGTCTCCGTCTTCGTAATGGCGTCTCAATCGGCAGCGGCGGCGACTGCCCGATAGCCATGCCCGGCCTCGGTGTCACTCAAGGCCGCGAGCACCTCTGCTGGCGCGGGATCCTCGCTGCTTCCGATCTCCGCGGGCGCCAACTGCGAGCCGTCGACAAGCAGGAAGCCGCTCTGCCGGAGCTGCAGCTCGAACATGTGCCGCCGCTCGGCTTCGAGTTGGGCGACCTTGCGCATCGGCCATAAGCCATTGACCAACGCACCGAGCGCTGCGACGTTGTTGGTCACCACCGACGCGCCAATGCCAAAGCCCAAGGTGAACACACCCACAATGCACGCAATATTGGGGACGAGGATCATGATCCAGCTGTTGCGGACATTGCGCTCGAGATCGCGCGCGATGTCCCGCAATTCGCACAGCTTGCCGAGACCCTGCTCCATGAACACGACATGGGCCGTGTCCGTGGCAATCGACGTCGCGCCACGCAGTGAGATCGAGACATTGGCCTTCTTCAATGCGATCGCGTCGTTGATACCGTCCCCGACAAAGCAGACCTTGCGGCCTTCCTTCTGCAGCTGCTCGACATAATAGGCCTTGTCGGCGGGCAGCACCTGAGCGAAATAGCGGTCCATCCCGAGCTCTTCGGCGAGCTTGCGGGTCGGCGCCTCATGGTCGCCCGAAATGATCGCGATGTGCTCGATGCCGCGCCGCCGCAGCCCATGCACGATGCCGCGGACCTCGGGGCGTATGGACGCCCGCAGCTCGAGCGCGCCGCCGAGTTCGTCGTCTACCGCGACCATCACCATCGTGTGGCCTTCGCGATGTGTCTCGGTGAGCGTCTCTTCGACCTCTCGCGTCAGCGGGATGCGTTCCATCTCCATGAAGCGACGGCTGCCGACGCGCACCCGATGCCGGTCGATCCCAACGGTGATGCCGTAGCCAACCTTGTATTGGGTCCCGTCAGTCGGCGGCAGGCGGAGGCCGCTCTCCTCTGCCTTCTGAAGGATCGCGAGCGCGATGGGGTGATGAAACCTTCGCTCGGCCGCGGCAGCAAAACGGAGAATCTGCAGCGGCTTAAAACCATTGACAGCGATCATCCGGCCGACCTCCGGCCGCTCGCGGGTGAGTGTACCGGTCTTGTCAAAGAGGACCGTGTCAACCTCGCAAAGAAGATCGAGTGCCCGCCCGTCCTTAACGAGAATGCCCTTCTGCGCGCATAGCGCTAATGTCGACAGCATCCCCAACGGCGCCGCCATCCGAATGCCGGTACCGAGATCGCTGTTGAGCGCCGCCACCGCGCCTTGTGAGCCGATAGTAGCCCACGCAAGACCGCCTATGGCCAAGGTCGGAATCACCGCCTTGTCGGCGAGCTGCTCGCCCCTGTGCTGCGAGGCCAGCTTGTAGCCGGCGGTGTCGTTCATGATCTGAGCGATCTGGGCAGTCGCGGTCTCGCTGCCAGATTTTTCAACTGCGACGTACATCTTGCCCGCGACCATGATGGTCGACGCGAAGACGCGGTCGCCCACGCCCTTTTCGGCCGGTGTGGATTCGCCGGTCAGGGCGTGCTGGTCGATCATCGCAAGGCCGTCGACGATGATGCCGTCGACCGGCACCACTTCCCCGGTATGGACGACGACGACATCTCCCTTGTCGAGCCGATCGAGCGGCACCCGGATTTCGATATCGTCCTGCACCAGCCAGACGTAGCGCGGTTGTTTGCCGAAAGCCCCCAGGAGCAGCTTTTTGGAGCTGTCCTCGGTGCGGCGGACCAGAAACCGGCCGAATGAAAGGCACCAGGCAAGGATCGCGCCCGGGAACACCTGGAGGGAGGCGAGGCAGCCCAGGACGACGATCGAATCGAGCACGTCGACCCCGAGCCGGCCCTCCCTGGAGAGCACCCTGTAAGCACCTCGGAAGCTCGGGAGCGACGTGTAGGCAAATAACGCCGCCGAGACCGGCAGCAACGCCGGCATCGCAAATTGGGCGATCGCGGCCAACGGTATAGAGGCTGTGCAGAGAGCCAGCTCCAGCTCGGGCTTGTCCAGCTGCTCGGGATGTTCGGCATTGGTGAGCGCACCGTCGAGGATCTCGATGATCTGCGCCGGACCGAGTTGACGTGGGTCATACTCGATCTTGGCCCGGCCGTTGCGCGGGCTCGTCTCATAGCGATCGACTCCGAGCACGCTCATCAGCTCGCGCTCGATCGCCTCGCACAGGACAGCCTTGCGGTAGAGAGCCGGGTTTTCGAGCTTGATCATGCCGACGCGCTCGCACGTCACCCGCCAGCCCGTCACCCTTCGTGCGTAGCGGTGGTAACGAACCACACCGTGTTGGTCCCGGGCCGTGACGGCGGGTGGCACATCCATTGGCGCCGCCCGAGACGCGGCTGTCGCGTCGCTCGGCCGGTCGCTCGCAACCACCAGCGCGGCTAAATGTTGGAGAACTTGGCGCTGGCCGCGCCGCGTCGGGTCAAACCGCAGCTCGATCGCCGGTGTCGCCCCGGGTGTTATCACGACCCCATCGATCTCCGGCGCGAGGAAAGCGCGCTCGACAAAGCGACGGCATAGAGGGTCGTCCGGTTCACCGAACAGTCGCGTGCTCTCGACTCGAATGATGCCGTCCCCGGGGAGCATGACCTTGACGTCGACGTGAGGCACAACCTCCGTGCCCACGGACTCGTCACGCATCATCTCGTTCCCTGTGCTCGGCAAAGACAATGCCATCGCCTACTCGATCGCACTCCATACACCCGCTTGTAAGAGCGGGTTGGGAAGAAATCTCGGCCCCGATGAAGCCTCACCCTACCGATCACTCAGCCGCCGTTGAGCTCATCCATGGCCGCGCGCCCTCCGTCGCGAAACCCGTGCATGATCGGGTTCTCTTGGGGCAGCGACTGCGCAATAAACACCGCCGCGTAGACGACGCCGTAGGCCAGAATGTACGAGCCGGTGTAGGTCATCCGCGAGAGGCTGTGCAGCGCGTTCGACCCGACCTCGCCCGCTGTCTGCTTGACCTGGGCGGCGTGCTCCGAGGCGGTTGCCGCAGCGTCGCGCATGGCCGCGGCAACTGAATGCATTGCCGAATCTTCCTCGGTGTCGGTCTTGGCTGCCGTGCTAGCTGCCATCGCTGATATCCTTTGCTGCTCGCGGGGACTGCACCGGGGAGAAGATAACACGGCTCCTTTCAAACCGGCAAGCTAACGCGGGCATCGTGCGAGGCTCTTGCAACGACCGCGATGCAATAGGGTGACAGAGGCAACCATAAGGCAAGCAGTGGCATCCTTTGCGGTGCGTTCATGCAATTGCAATATTGCCTGACAACGGCTCGGCCCCCGTCATCGGCGTGTCGCTCACGCGCCGGATGGTTCCGGATGTCGCGCGAATGACGGCTGCGGCCGATTCTGCGCTATCGCGGGCGGGGACGGCTTGAGCTCCGCCGCCGCCGCGGCTAATTTTCCGCGGCAATCACGGAGTTTTTGATGTGCGGGATCGTCGGGTTGTTCTTTAAGCGTGGCGAAGCGACACAAGATCTCGGTCCTCTTTTAGCCGGAATGCTGTCGCAAATGAGCGAACGCGGCCCCGACAGCACCGGCTTTGCGCTGTACGGCGATGCGGCGCCCCAAGGCGCGTTCAAGACGACATTGCACGCGCCCGACGCCGAATACGATTGGGCGGCGCTCGAAGCCGAGCTCGGCACCGCCTTCTCCGTCCCGCGCCCCGCCCGGCGGTACGGCAGTCATGCCGTCTTCACCCTTGCCGCCAATCAGGAGCAGCTGTTAGGTGGATCGCCCGGCATCGCCCGAGATCCGCACCTTTGGCTTTGGCGAGCGCATCGAAGTCTTTAAGGACGTCGGGTTACCGGACGCAGTGGCGGAACGCTTCGATCTTACGCACCGGTCGGGCACGCACGCGCTCGGTCATACTCGGATGGCGACGGAAAGCGCAGTCACGACCGAGCACTCTCATCCGTTTTCGACTGGGCCCGATCTCTGCCTGGTGCATAACGGCTCGCTGTCGAACCACAACCGGCTGCGCCAGTCATTGCGCCGCCAGGGCATCCAGTTCTCGACCGACAACGACACCGAGGTCGCATCGGGTTACCTGACCTGGCGCTTACGGCAAGGGATCGGCTTGACCGAGGCGCTCGAAGCAGCGCTCGCCGATCTCGACGGGTTTTACACCTTCGCCGTTGGCACCAAGGATGGCTTTGCGATCCTGCGCGACCCGATCGCCTGCAAGCCCGCCGTGCTCGCCGAAACCAAAGACTGGGTTGCGATAGCGACCGAGTACCGGGCGATTGCGACGCTCCCTGACGCGGCCACCGCCGAAATCTGGGAACCGCACCCGGCAACCGTCTATTCCTGGCGGCGTCAGTGATAGAGATCGACCTCGCACGCAGCTCGGTTCGTGGATTGAACGAACGTCTGCACCGGCTCGCGCCCGGGACCAACGAGCATTATTGGCGGGTGCTAAACCCGAACGGCGCTCATGCAATCGCCGTAGGGATTACCGAGCCAATACATGTCGAGATCAAGGGTCATGTCGGCTATTACTGCGCCGGCATGAACGCAGCGGCGACGATTGTCGTCGACGGGCATGCCGGCACCGGCCTTGCCGAGAACATCATGAGCGGCCTCGTA
>Ga0182032_10000731_pt1 | contig 13885 bp, 12 predicted proteins | sample tim00Cox00000000_FD_125970 | JGI IMG/M metagenome (GOLD analysis project Ga0182032, IMG submission 125970) | Lab enrichment of tropical soil microbial communities from Luquillo Experimental Forest, Puerto Rico - timezero.00C.oxic.00.000.000 | ecosystem: Environmental > Terrestrial > Soil >... | reverse complement strand
CTGGCGAAAGCTGCGCTGCACCCGCAGTTCAAGGCGGCGCGCCTGCAGGTCGTTCGCGACCGCATCGCGCGCCGTGCCGAACTCGCTCGTTACCGCCGAAAGAAAGACGCGGAGCGCCCCCGCCATCGACTCCTGCCCGTCCAAGACCGGCAATTCGACCGCAAACCTGCCGGCAATGCAACGCTTGAAACCGGCCGGCTTCGCCATCTTGGCGCCACGATCGAAGCGCATGTTTTCGGGTTCGGAGCAGGGAGCCGAAAGGGCGTCCCCAGCCTCCCTGCTCGCTCCCTCAGCGCTCGTTTTTCCTCCCTCAGAGCTCTCCCTGCTGGCGCGTCGGGCTGAGCCGGTAAGACACTGATATAGCTAATAATAAGCATTCCACCGATGCGCTTTGGGATGTGCGAAAAATTTTTCTCCCTGCTCTGAGGGAGAGGGACGCAGCGTTTCCGTCCGGTGCAGCAGGCTGGTATAAGGGGCGCATGCCTCCGGTCGACACCGCCGATCTGAAACCGCTGCTGGCGCATGTCGCCGCCGGCGGTAGCCTCAGCGAGACCCAGGCCGAGGCGGCGTTCGAGATCATCATGAGCGGCAACGCCACGCCCTCGCAAATGGGTGCGTTTCTGATGGCGCTGCGGGTCCGCGGCGAGACCGTCGAGGAGATCGCCGGGGCGGCGCGGATCATGCGGGCCAAGGCGGTTGCCGTTGACGCTCCGGCCGGGACGATCGACACCTGCGGCACCGGCGGGGATTCCTCCGGCAGCTTCAACATTTCGACGGCGAGCGCGCTGGTGGTCGCCGGCTGCAGGGTCCCGGTCGCCAAGCACGGCAACCGCGCGCTCTCTTCGAAATCGGGCTCGGCGGATGTGCTGCGGGCGCTCGGGGTCAACATCGATGCCGATTTCGCGATCGTCCGCGCCTGCCTATGGGAGCTCAGCATCGGCTTTCTGATGGCGCCGCGCCACCACAGCGCCACCCGCCACGTGGCACCGGCGCGTGTCGAGCTCGGCACCCGGACGATCTTCAACCTGCTCGGCCCGCTGTCGAGCCCGGCCAAGGCGCCGCGCCAGCTGGTCGGGGTGTTCGCGCCCGAATGGGTGCGGCCGATGGCCGAGGTGCTGGGGCGGCTCGGGCTGGAGCGCGCCTGGGTCGTGCACGGCTCGGGGCTCGACGAGCTGACGACCGCCGGGGTGAGCACGGTCGCTTCGCTCGAAAACGGCAAGGTCGAGACTCTCGAGCTTGTCGCCGAGGATGTCGGTCTGCCGCCGGCGCGACTGGAGGATTTGCGCGGCGGCGAGCCCGAGCACAATGCCCTCCTGATGCGCGACCTGCTCGCCGGCACGGGCGGCCCTCTGCGCGATATCGTGCTGCTCAATAGCGGTGCTGCGCTAGTAATCGCCGGCCGCGCGGCGGACCTTCCCACCGGTATCGAACTCGCCGCCCGATCGCTCGATTCCGGCGCTGCACGGCGGGTGCTGCGGGACCTTGTCGCGCGCACCAATGCGCCGGTCGAGGCCGAGGCGACCGCCGGATGACCGACGTACTCGCCGAGATCTGTGCCAAGAAGCGGGCCCACGTCGCGCGCGCCAAGACGGCGGTGTCAGAGAATGCTCTGCTTGCCGCAATTGCCGAGGCGCCGCCATTGCGGCCGTTCGCGGCGGCGCTCGAAGGGCACCTTGCCGAGGGGCGCTACGGTCTGATCGCGGAGATCAAAAAGGCGAGCCCGAGCGCGGGGCTGATCCGCGGCGATTTCGATCCGGCCGCTCTCGCGCTGGCTTACGCGGCGGGGGGTGCCAGCTGCCTCTCGGTGCTGACTGACATCCCCTATTTTCAGGGCAGCGACGAGCATTTGCGTACGGTCCGTCGCCACACCCAACTGCCGGTGCTGCGCAAGGACTTCATCATCGACCCCTACCAGATCCTCGAAAGCCGCCACATCGGCGCCGACTGTGTGCTGTTGATCATGGCGGCGCTGTCTGGCCCGCTCGCCTCCGAGCTCGCGGCAACAGCAGAAGAGCTCGGTCTCGCCGTTTTGGCCGAGGTGCATGATGGGTCCGAGCTCGATCGAGCATTGCGGCTCGGGGTGCGGATGATCGGCATCAACAACCGCAATCTAAAGACACTCCAGACCGACCTCGCGACGACCGAGCGGCTGGCCCCCGAGGTGCCGGCGGACCGCATCGTCGTGGCCGAGAGCGGAGTCCGTCAGCCTGAGGATCTCGACCGCCTCGCCGCTGCCGGAGCGCGCTGCTTTCTGGTCGGCGAAACCCTGATGCGCGAGCCCGATGTGGCCGCGGCAACCCGGCGTCTGCTGCGCTTTCCGCCAGTCGGTCCGGCCTTTACCCACCTCGACGCCGAAGGGCGCGCCCGAATGGTCGACATCTCCGACAAGGCAGAAACCGACCGGGTGGCGGTTGCCGGTGCCCGCGTTGTGATGCGCCCGGAAACCCTCGAACGCATCCGCTCTGGCGACGTCGCCAAAGGCGATGTGCTTGCCGTCGCCCGCCTCGCCGGGATCATGGCGGCAAAACGCACCGCCGAGCTGATCCCGCTGTGCCACCCGCTTGCTCTCACCTCCGTCGGTGTCGAGCTCGCCTGCGTGCCTGAACGTTCGGTGGTCGAGATCACCGCGACCTGCCGACTGCGCGGGCGTACGGGTGTCGAGATGGAGGCGCTTACCGCGGCGAGTATCGCCGCGCTGACGGTCTACGACATGTGCAAGGCGGTCGATCGCGGCATGACGATCACCGATTTGCGTTTGTTGCGCAAATCCGGCGGTCGGTCGGGATATTGGGAGGCAGAGCCGTGATTTCTGTCGAAGAAGCGCTCTCGCGTCTGCTCGAACCGCTCGCGGCGTTGCCGCCCGAGCAGATCTCGCTGGTCGACGGGTTGGGCCGCTTCCTTGCCGAGGACGTCGCGGCGCGACGGACCCAGCCGCCGTTCGCGGTCTCGGCGATGGACGGGTACGCTGTCCGCGCCGCAGACCTGGCAACGATCCCGGTCGAATTGCGCGTCGTCGCCGAGGTGCCGGCCGGGGCCGGGTTTGGCGGGCACGTCGGTGCCGGTGAAGCGGCGCGCATCTTCACTGGAGCTCCCCTTCCGGCCGGCACCGACACGATCGTCATCCAGGAGGACACAGAGCGCAACGGCGACCTGGTCCGCGTGCTCGAAGGCGCCCCGCGCGGCCACTATGTCCGGCGCGAGGGTCTCGACTTCGCCGAAGGCGATGTGTTGCTGCGGTCGGGTCGGCGGCTCACGGCGCGCGACATTGGTCTGCTGGCAGCGATGAACCGGCCGTGGCTTTTCGTCCATCGCCGGCCGCGCATCGGGATTCTGTCGACCGGCGACGAGATCGTGATGCCCGGCGATCCGATCGGGCCGCACCAAATCGTCAGCTCGAACAGCCTCTCGCTCGCCGCTTTTGTCGCCGCCTGCGGCGGTGTGCCGGTGTCGGTCGGCAACGCCCCCGACGATCCCGAGGCATTACGCCGGATCGCTGCCGCAACCAGCGGGGTCGACCTGTTGGTGACGACCGGCGGGGCTTCGGTCGGTGAGCACGATCTGGTGCGCGACGCCCTCGTCGCCGACGGGTTGGAGCTCGATTTCTGGCAGATCGCAATGCGGCCCGGCAAGCCGCTGATGGTCGGAAGCTACCGCGGAACGCCGATGGTCGGGCTTCCCGGCAATCCGGTTTCGACCCTGGTCTGCGCACTCTTATTTCTCAAGCCAGCGCTCGACCGGCTGAGCGGCGCCCCCACCGAGACGGCTCCCCAATCCACTGCGCGGCTCGGGGTAGCGCTCTCGAAAAACGACCAGCGCCAAGATTATCTGCGCTCGCGGCTTGCGCACGCCGCCGACGGCGTGCTCGAGGTGTTCCCGTTCGAGGCGCAGGACAGCTCGATGATGCGGCTGTTGGCAGCGGCCGATTGCCTAGTCGTGCGTCCGCCGCACGCCCCTGCTGTCGCGGCCGGGACGATCGTGCCGATCATCCGGTTTCCTGACGCGGTGCTGCCGATCTGACCCGCTCTTGCAGCGCTTGACGGCACGCGCGAACGCAAGTAGAACATCCTCGAGCGTTTAGGATTCGTTCTGCACCGCAGAATTGGGGGTCCCATGTTGACCAAGAAGCAGCGCGAGCTGCTGCTGTTCATCAACCAGCGACTGACCGCGACGGGGATCTCGCCGTCGTTCGACGAGATGAAGGATGCCCTGAGCCTCCGATCGAAATCCGGTATACACCGCCTCGTCAGCGGGCTCGAAGAGCGCGGGTTCATCAGACGGCTGCCGCATCGCGCGCGGGCTTTAGAGGTGGTCAAATTGCCCGAGGAGAGCGCCGCGGGGGCAGCCGGCCAGCGCGGCCGGTTCTCGCCGACCGTGATTCGTGGCGATTTCACGGGCTCGTTGCCGGGCGCCCCGGTCGCCCCGGATGTCGCGGCTGTCGAGCTGCCCCTTTACGGACGCATCGCCGCCGGCACGCCGATCGAGGCATTACGGGACCAATCCACGACGGTCGGGGTGCCGGCCAATATGCTCAGTCGCGGCAGTGAGCACTACGCGCTCGAGGTGGCGGGCGACAGCATGATCGATGCCGGCATTCTCGAGGGCGACACGGTCATCATCCAGCGAAGCGATACCGCTGAGAATGGCGCGGTTGTCGTCGCCCTTGTCGATAACGAGGAGGTCACTTTGAAGCGGTTGCGCCGGCGTGGCGCATCGATCGCTCTCGAGCCGGCCAACAAGGCGTACGAGACCCGGATCTTCGGACCCGACCGCGTTAAAGTTCAGGGGCGTCTTGTGGCGCTGCTGCGACGGTTCTGAGCTTTCTTGCCGTTGATCTGCTCTCTTGCGGGTGTGTCGGGCTTGGATCTACTGGTCTATGACAAGGCGCTACGGCCGGGCGGCAGGAGAGACGATGCTAGGGGTGATGTAGGAGCGCCCCGTTTCATATCGGTCCTCGCCACGATTTCCCGCGCCGGATGCTGCTTGACGAGGTGGTGTTGTAGCACACCGCGACCGGCAAGCTGATGAAGACCCGCCTGCCCGAGATGTTTCGCGACCACAAGCTGCCCGATCGTTGATATCCGTGCGGTCGCTCCCCATCCTCGGGAAATGACCGTCGTCGTCCGCTTCGCCCCCTCGCCCACCGGCTTTCTTCATATCGGCGGCGCCCGCACCGCACTGTTCAATTGGCTCTTCGCGCGGCATCATGGCGGCATCTTTCGGCTGCGCATCGAAGACACCGACCGCACGCGATCGACACCCGAGGCGGTCGCCGCGATCATCGACGGACTCGACTGGCTCGGCCTCTCGTGGAACGGCGAAATCGTCTATCAGTCGGCCCGTGCCGAGCGGCATGCCGAAGTCGCGCGACGGCTGCTCACCGAGGGTCGCGCCTATAACTGTTTCTGCACGCCGGCGGAGCTCGAGGCGATGCGCGAAAGAGCGCGCGCCGGGAGGCGATCAGTGCGCTATGACGGTACGTGGCGCGACCGCGATCCCGCCGAGGCACCACCCGGGATTTCGCCGGTCATCAGGCTGAAAGCGCCCCAGCAAGGCTCGACGACGATCAGAGATCGCGTGCAAGGCGATGTCACCGTGTCGAACACCGAACTCGACGATCTGATCATCCTGCGGGCCGACGGCAGCCCGACCTACAATCTCTCCGTCGTCGTCGACGACCACGATATGGCGATCACCGATGTGATCCGCGGCGATGACCACCTCAACAACGCCTTTCGCCAGACCCAGATCTATCAGGCCCTCGACTGGCCCATCCCCGAATTCGCCCATGTGCCGCTGATTCACGGGCCGGACGGCACCAAAATGTCGAAGCGGCACGGTGCGGTCGGCATCGATGCCTATCGCGATCTCGGCTATCTGCCCAAGGCCCTGCGCAACTACCTTCTGCGCCTCGGCTGGAGCCACGGCGACGACGAGATCATATCGACCGAGCAAGCGATCAACTGGTTCGACCTGGATGCCGTCGGCCGAGCTCCAGCGCGGTTCGATTTCGCCAAGCTGGACAATCTCGACGGCCACTATATTCGTATCTCTGGGGATGACCGCCTGAGCGATCTGATCGGCCAACGGCTCGAAAAGATGCTGGGCCGGCCGTTATCGGAGCTTCATCGCACCCGCCTGTTGCGGGCGATGCCCGAGCTAAAGCTGCGTCCCAAGACGCTGGCCGAACTCGCGGCCAACGCACTTTTTCTCGTTGAGCCGCGGCCCATTCACGCCGATGAGAAAGCCGCGAAATTACTCACGTCCGAGGCGCGCTACCGGCTTGCCGGCCTGCTTCAACGACTCGATCGCACTCCCTGGCAGGCCGCCACTCTGGAAGCGCGTGTCCGCGAATTCACGGCCGAAAAGGGTCTTGGGCTCGCTTTGGTGGCTCAGCCTCTACGCGCCGCGCTGACAGGCTCGGTCGCGTCCCCTAGCATCTTCGAGGTGATGGAAATACTGGGGCGCGAGGAGACCCTGGGTCGTATCGCCGACGCGATAACGCCCGAGTAGTCAGCCTGATCGCGGGTTTGCCAATCGCGCGCTAGGGGCATATTTTCCCAACGAAATCCGGCAGCGGCCTGCGGGCAGAAAGATAGAGGTGGACCGATGGACGGCAACAACATGGTGACCGGAACGATGACATTGACCGACAACGAAACGGGAAAGTCGGTCGAGCTTCCGGTGCTGGGCGGGACGATTGGTCCCCGGGTCATCGATATCCGCAAGCTCTACGCGCAAACAGGGCACTTCACGTACGATCCTGGCTTCATGGCCACTGCCTCTTGTCGCTCGAGCATCACCTACATCGACGGTGACGAGGGGGTACTGCTTTACCGCGGTTATCCGATCGAGGAGCTGGCCGACAAAAGCGACTTTCTTGAGGTCGCATACCTCCTCCTTAACGGCGAGTTGCCGACCGCAAAGGAAAAGGAGCAGTTTGTCTACGACATCACGCACCACACGATGGTGCATGAGCAGCTGACGACCTTCTTCCGCGGCTTCCGCCGCGACGCACATCCGATGGCGGTGTTGTGCGGCGTGGTCGGCGCTCTCTCGGCCTTCTATCACGACTCGACCGACATCCATGACCCCTATCAGCGGATGGTCGCTTCCTACCGTCTGATTGCCAAGATGCCGACGATTGCCGCTATGGCCTTCAAATACGACATGGGCCAGCCCTTCATCTATCCGCAAAACTCGCTGAGCTACGCCGAGAACTTCCTCCATATGGCTTGGGCGGTGCCGTGCGAAGAATACAAGGTCAATCCGGTGCTGGCGCGGGCCCTGGATCGCATTTTCATCCTGCATGCCGATCACGAGCAGAACGCGTCGACCGCGACGGTGCGCAACGCCGGGTCGAGCGGAGCCAATCCGTTTGCCTGCATCGCCGCCGGGATTGCTTCCTTATGGGGTCCCGCGCATGGCGGCGCCAACGAGGCAGTGCTCAAGATGCTAGGCCGGATCGGTGATAAATCCGGCATCAAGGAGTTCCTGAGTCATGTAAAGGATAAGAACGACCACGAATTGTTGTTCGGCTTTGGCCACCGGGTTTATAAAAACTATGATCCTCGCGCGCACGTCCTCCGCGACAGCTGCCACGAGGTTCTAGACGAGCTGGGCATCAAGAACGAGCCATTGCTCGATCTCGCGATGGAGCTCGAAAAGATTGCTCTCAACGACGATTATTTCATCAAGCGGAAACTCTACCCGAACGTCGATTTTTATTCGGGGATCATCCTGCGGGCGATGGGGTTCCCGACCTCAATGTTCACGGTACTCTTCGCGATCGCGCGCACGGTCGGCTGGGTCGCCCAATGGACCGAGATGATCGAGGACCCGGATTCGAAGATAGGCCGTCCGCGTCAGCTCTTCACGGGTTCCGCTTCGCGCCATTACGTGCCGGTTGAGCGGCGGGCCTGACGCCCGCCCTCCCCGCTGACGACCGGCGGGGAGGTCGGAGGGCATCAGAGGGGCATCAAGAGCTACGGGCGCTGGATCAACTCGATCCGGTAGCCGTCCGGATCTTCAATGAAAGCGATGACCGAGCCGCCATGGGCCATGGGACCAGCCGGCCGCGGGATCTTGACACCCGCCGCAGCAAGGCGCTCGCAGGTCTTGTAGACGTCGGAAACACCGACCGCCAGATGACCAAAGGCGCTGCCCAGATTATACGGCTCTGCCTGATCCCAGTTGTGGGTTAGTTCGATCACTGTGTTGTTGCTCTCATCGCCGTAACCGACGAAAGCGAGAGTAAATTTGCCGCTCGGATAATCGCGTTTGCGCAGCAGCTTCATTCCAAGCAGGTTAGTATAGAACTGCAACGATGCGTCGAGATCACGGACCCGTATCATCGTGTGCAGAAGGCGGAACTTGTCGGTATCGGCTATCGGCTTTGAAGTTTCGGCCACATCGGTCATCGTCATCGAGATTCCTCCGTACGGCTGTGAGTGCGGGACCGCCACACCGGCGAGCGGCGACGATCTCGAGGATTTGGTCGGCGGCACGTATGCTCGGCGCGGCGCCGCCCGCCTCCAGGCGCCGCCTGACCTCATCATACCCCTGGCGATGCCGCGCGCGAACCTGTTCATCTCGCGTGAGTTCGGCGATCGTGGTCGCTAGACGTTCGGGTGTGCAGTTTGGTCCGAGCAATTCACAAACCAGCGGCCTTCCGAGGAGCAAATTGACGAGGTTTACCTGCCGGACGTGTAGGATCCGGTCGAGAATCTTTTCAGTCAGCGGGTTGAGGCGATAGCCGACGACCATCGGCAGCTGGGCCAAGGCCAGTTCAAGTGCGACGGAGCCGGATGCGGCGAGGGCGGCCGAGCTCGCTGCAAAGGCATCATATTTATCCTCTACCCGATGTACGACAATCGGATTCCCGGGCCAGCCGTGCACAGCTCTAACGACCGTCGACGCGACAGTCCCGACTGTCGGCACAACCACGCGGAAACGTCCGATCAGGCTTTCCAAGCGGTTCAGCGCCGCTCCGAAAATAGGCAATAGACGCGTCACCTCGGCAATCCTGCTGCCGGGGAGCGCCGTGATCAACAAATCATCCTGAGCAAGTCCATGTGTTGTGCGAAACCGGCTCCCGTCGCCGCGGTCGGCACCGCTTTCGAGCACCGGATGGCCGACATAGCAGCATGGCAGTCCGACGCGCTCAAAATAAGGCGGCTCGAACGGCAATAACGTCATCAGATGGTCGTACCAGCGTGCCATCCGCCGGGCCCGTCCGGCGCGCCACGCCCAGACCATCGGTGCCACGTAATGAATCAGCGGTAAGGTCTCGCCGCAGCGGCGCAGCCGGTGCGCGATGCGCCAGCTGAAGCCGGAGCTGTCGATCGTCACAACAGCGTCGGGCCGCAACTCGCGGATAGCTGCAACCGTCTTCCGCACCCACCGCAGGATAACCGGTGCTCGCGGCAGCACTTCGGCCACACCCCCGATCGCGAGGTCTTCGAGAGGCGCGAGGCTGATTAGACCGCGCTCTCGCATGCGCTCGCCGCCAATGCCGGCGATCCGGAGATTACCTCCAGTACGCTGCTGCAATGCTGCGATCAGCGCGCCACCAAGCGCGTCGCCGGAGGGCTCACCGGTAACAAGGAAGATAGATAACGGCGGTTCGGTTACGGCCACGAGTAGCGGACGCCGACCACGAACAGCCCAGCCAGATTGGCTGCGCTGATCACCTCGTCCCGATCGAGGACAATTGTGGCGCCGGCCTCGACTGCGATACCCGCCAACCCAGCTTCTGCCGCGAGAGCGACGGTGCGAGGCCCAATCGTCGGCCGGTCGGCGCGACGTTCCTGACCGGGTTTCTCGATTTTGACCAGCACCCCGCCGGATCCTTCGCGGCGGAGCGCTGCGCATCGCCGCAAAAGCCCATCGGTGCCCTCTATCGCCTCGACCCCGAGCACCAGGCCTTGTTGAACGACCACTGCCTGGCCGATGTCGAGAGCACCCAAAGCGCAAGCAATGCGCAGCCCGCGCTCGATGTCCGCCTGGGATTGCGGATTCGGCTGAACGGTGCCGAGCGGCCCGGTGCCGACGAGTTCGCCATCAAGCAGCTGATCGGGCTCGATGACACGAAAACCTTCTTTCTCGAGTTCGCTTACGATGGCCGACAGCAAGCCGTCATCGCCCAGAGAACGGTAGCCAATACGCGCGAACAGCTTGGCCGCCCGCCAATCCGGGCGCAGCGTGCCTAGCGATGGGCGCCGGACGCTGCCGGCTAAGACAAGTTCAGTCACATTATTTTCGCGGAGTAAAGATAGACCTTTCACGGCCCCGCCTATGCGACACCAGGCATGGGGTACGCCGCGTACTGTTTCCGGCTCAGCCGCGCCCTCTAGGGCCAAGACAAAGACATCGCGTCCGGCGGCTCGGCAGGATTCGACCAGCCGCTGTGGCAGGCGGCCGCCTCCGGCCACGATACCGAGCCTACCCGTCATTTGCCCCTTTCGGTTGACAGATGGCGCGGCTCGAGTCCGTGCGGATGAAGTCAAGGATATCGTCGACAGGGGCGACGCCACTGAAGCGCTCGGCGGTTTCGTTTACACGATCGTTCAGCGTGCCATCCGAAGAGAACAAGAATTGGTAGGCGTTGCGGAGTCCTTGGATGTCCTCACGACTAAAGCCACGGCGCTGCATCCCGACAATGTTCAGCCCGCAAAGTCTCGCCCGGTCCCCCATCACCTGGCCGTAAGGAATGACATCACGCTCAACGCCTGACATGCCGCCGATCATCGCGTGCCTGCCGATTCGGACATGCTGATGAATAGCGCAGAGCCCACCGAGAACGGCGTAGTCATCAATGACGACATGGCCCGCGAGAGTGGCATTGTTCGCCATGATCACGTGGTCGGCGATCTGACAATCGTGCGCTATATGCACCCCGACCATAAACAGGCAGCTGTCGCCGACGCGAGTGGCCATCCCGCCTCCGGACGTCCCTGGGTTCATCGTTACGTATTCGCGGATCCTGTTGTTTCGCCCGATGACGAGCGTCGATTCCTCCCCGCGATATTTGAGATCCTGCGGTTCAAGGCCGATCGAGGCAAACGGGAAAATGCGTGTGGCCGCCCCAATCGTTGTGCGCCCGTCGACAACCACATGCGAGAGAAGCATGACCCCAGTGTCGAGGGTGACATGCTCGCCGACGATGCAATAGGGCCCGATGACGACATCTTGCGCCAGCCTCGCCCCCGGCGCGACAACGGCCGTAGGGTGGATCTGCGGCATCCGCTGATCGTCTACTCGTTCAAAATCATCGCCGCGAATACGGCTTCGGCCATCAAATTTTCGCCGACCTTCGCTCGGCCCTCGAACTTCCAGACATTGCCGCGATGACGCTGCTTGGTGACGTACACATCGAGGCGGTCGCCGGGAAACACAGGGCGTCGAAACCGGGCGTTATGGACGCTCATGAAATAGACCAGCTTGCCTTCGGATTCGGGCCCTAGTGTATGAACTACCAGGACCGCGGCAGTTTGCGCCATCGCCTCGATGATCAGCACTCCCGGCATCACGGGACGCGTCGGGAAATGGCCCTGAAAATAATTTTCGTTGATCGACACGCTCTTGATGCCGGTCGCCCGCTCGTTTGCCACCATGTCTATGACTCTGTCGATCATTAGAAATGGATGGCGATGTGGGATCATTGCCATGATCCGCTGAACATCGACTTGCGTGATTTGCTCTTCAACGCAAGCCGGATCGATCATCACTTGTCTTTCTTCCTGGCGAGACGTTGCAGCACAGCCGTCTGCCTCATGAACTCGGTTAGCGGAACCGCGGGACTGCCGCACACTGTCGCTCCAGCCGGTATGTCACGCATGATCCCGCTCTTAGCGGCAATACGTACTCCGCGCCCGATATGCAAATGGCCGGCGAGCCCGCCTTGTCCCCCGACCATGACAAAATCGTCGAGCCTGGTGCTCCCTGAGATCCCGACCTGACCGGCGAGAACGCAGCATCGCCCGAGAATGACGTTGTGCCCGATTTGCACCAGATTATCAATCATCGAGCCCGAACCGATCACGGTGTCCGGACCTGACCCTCGATCGATCGTGGTGTTGGCGCCGATATCCACGTCGTCACCAATAAGGACCCGTCCGAGCTGAGGGACTTTGACCGGACCCGCTGGGTCGGACGCGAAACCGAACCCTTCCTGGCCGATCCGCACACCCGGGTGCAATACGACGCGCGAACCGATCACGCAATGACTGAGTGTGACATTAGGGCCAATTCGGCAGTCATCGCCAACTTCCACCCCGGCGGCGATTACTGTGTTCGCCCCGACCCGGCAGCGCCGCCCCAGCCGCGCACTCTGCTCGATAACAGCATTTGGTCCGATATCGCAATCCTCAGGCACGGTTGCCGTCTGATCGATCAGCGCCGATGGTGAGCGATGAGGAATGATCGACCGCGCCGGGTAGAAGGCCTGCGCAGCGAGAGCATAAGCCTTGTAAGGTTCGTCGCTTACAAGCACCGCCATCCCTGCCGGCGCGCGTCCGGAGACTTGCTCGTCGACGAACACCGCTCCGGCTCGAGAGCGAGCGAACGTCTGTAAATATTTCCGATTTTCGAGAAAGCTCACGTCTTCCGGACCAGCCGTATCAAGCGGACCCACGTCGCGAAATAGCCGCGCACCACCTTGCGGGTTCAACAGCCGCGCGCCGCTCAGCGCCGCGAGAGATTCGAGCGTGAAGGGCCCGGCGCGATCGAAGAAACGCGGATCGGCCATCTGTCCTCGGCCGGATCAGTCCGTTGCTGCATCACTTCTTTTTTGGCTTGGGGGTGGGAGCGGCTGAGCCGCTCGGGGCCGCAAGGGCCGGGGGCGAGGCACTTGCGCTGGGAGGCACCGGCGCAACGAAGTTCACTGTGAGGGTCGGCATTTGTTCGTCGAGCTTTTGCAGGACCTCGTCGGTCACGTCGAACGCCTGGTCGAAGAGCACGAGATCAGTCCGTTGAAACACCAGATTCGCCTTCCGCTGTTTTGCAATATCTGCAATAATTTTAAGCATCTCCTCTTGAATTTTTTGGAGTGCATCGCCGTTTGACTTCTCTAGAGCTTGGCGTTTGCCTTGAACGTTCCTTTCAAGATCATTGACTTTCTGTTGAAAGTCGCGCCCCTTCTGGTTCAAGGACTCCGGCGAAAGCGAGGCTTGCTGTCGCTGCAGTGCGTCGCGTTCTGCGCGGAGCGACTCCTCCTGGTGTGAGATCTCCTTGGTATACTCGCCGCGCTTTTGTTCGATCTGGCTACGAACCATTTTGGCCGCCTTGGAATTTTGCAAGAGCGACTGAACGTCGACGACCATCACGGTCAGGTTCTGTGCCGTGGGGAACGGTGCCGGGGGTGGGGGCGCCTGCGTCGGCGGTGGGGGGCCCTGTGTTGGCGGCGAGGGCGCCGGCGGGGCTTGCGCCACGGCGTTGCCGGTGAGAGAGCACATGAATAGCAGCAACAGCGCCGGAAGGCGAAAATACCACAGCAACATCAGAACTTCGTCCCGAAGCTAACTCGGAAAATTTGGGTCTTGTCGAAGCCTTCCTTCCTGATCGGATAGGCGAGGTCCAACCGGATAGGACCTACCGGGGACTTCCATGACACCCCAACGCCGGCACTCAAGCGAATTGCCGGGCTCTGTTCGACTTGCGGCTGGACGCCACCTGTTTGCGCCAACTGAGCGGGGGTCAGCACGATATTCGTCGGTTCGATTTGGTACAATGTGCCGAAATCGGTAAAGACACGTCCGCTCAACCCGAATTCCTTGGGCAATCCGAGCGGCACACCCAAGGTCACAGAGCCGATATAATATTTCTGACCTCCTAAGGCGTCGCCGCTGACCGAGTCGCGGGGCCCGATGCCGGCGCTTTGAAAGCCGCG